>OFHK01000013.1_pt1 | contig 62813 bp, 50 predicted proteins | sample 1521951 | NCBI WGS metagenome assembly OFHK01 (sample SAMEA2468436, study PRJEB22500) | soil metagenome | biome: Glassland; feature: Farmland; material: Clay | place: Australia | collected 2013-01-31 | depth 0.55 m
ATGACCGCGTCGCCGGCGCCCTGAGCGCGAACCCCCGGACGGCGAGGGAGTCGGGAAAGACCCTCGGCCTCGCCAAGGACCGCATATACACGAGCTACGAGGAGATGGCGGCAAAGGAGTCCGCGCGTCCCGACGGCGGCTACGCCGAGGCGTGCACGGCCGGCTGCTACAACAACGAGGGCGGCGGCGGCGGCGAGTGCAGCCCCCCAGCGGGGCGGGGGGCCCGCCGATGTGGGCGCCTGCGCTGCCGCCAGGGGACTGCCCGTCCGGGTCATCTGGCCCGAAGGTGCCCGGCGCGGTCGAGCCATCCGGCGCCCTGCCCTAGCGGTTGCGGCGTGGCGTATTGCTCGCCACGCCGCTGACTACTTGGTCGCTGGAACTTCATGATCACGGAATCCTGCCAGTCGATACGCCTGGCAGGATTCCGTGATCATGAAAGCGGCGGCCGGAACCCAACCGTCAGGCTCTGCGGCCCGGTCCTTGCCGCAGCAGCCGCCACCAGGCGAGGACGGAGAAGACCATCCCCAGGGCGGCCAGGGCGGCCATGTCCATCAGCCAGGTGTGCGAGGTGTGCGACCACAGATGGTCCAGCGCGGTCCCTGGCGCCGGGGGGAAGATCTTGTTCAGGTTCGACGTCGAGGCGGTCAGCGCGTACCCCCAGCGGGACGGCGAGAGCCACGAGACCTGTTCCAGACCTGCCTTCCCGGCGATCGCGAATACCCCGCCGGTGAGGATGACCTCGACGACCACCACGACCATCAGGATCGGCATCGTCTTCTCGGACGTGTTGACCGACGCCGAGATGAGCAGGCCCAGCGCCATGGACACGACGGCGAGCACAGCCAGCGCGATGATCAGTTCGGCCAGTGGTATCGCATGGATGACCGATCCGCTCGTGGGCAGTTTCCTGCCGATCAGGCCGATCAGCACCATGATCCCGGCCTGGATGCCGCTGATGAGGCCCAGTACCGCCAGCTTGGACGACAGGTAGGACGCGGTGGACAGTCCGGCGGCGCGCTCGCGGCTGTAGATGGCGCGTTCCTTGACCAGTTCCCTGACGGCATTGAATGCCCCGGCGAAACAGGCGCAGATGACGAGGATGAGCAGCAGCGACGTGGCGGCGTTGTTGCTCGGGGGCGGGGTGGCGGCCACGTGGCTCAGGTGCGCGGCCGCCGTGCTGGTCGCGTGACTGGTCGCATGCGCGGAGGCGTGGGCGGACGCGTGGGCGGACGCGTGTGCCTGGCTTGACGGATGAGCCGCCGCCTGCGCGTGCGCGTGGCTCTTCGCATGGCTGGTGCTGTGTTTGGAGCCGTGGGTGGACCCCTTATGTTTAGCGGAATTGGCGGGCGGTTTATGTTTGACGGGTGGCGCCGCACCGGCCGCCGGTCCCAGGCCGTCCTTGGCCGGAATGGCCAGGATGACGCCGCCCAGCACGACGGGAGCGCCTGCCAGCAGGCCCAGGTACACCCGGTCGGAAGCGATCACTGCCAGGTAACGCCTGCACAGCGTGCTGAACTGGGCGAACCGGTTCTTGGTCGGCGGGGCCGCCGAGACCTGGCGACGCGCCGCCGGCCGCTGCCCGTCAGAGGCGGCGACAACGAACTGGGAGTACCAGGGCGACCGCCGGTACTCCGCCGACCAGTCGCGAGCGGGTTCAGCGTCGAACGCCTGGAAGACCTCTGCCCAGCCCGGCTTCTTGAAATGCTTCAGGCCGTCCTGCGGCGGGCCGAAATAGGCGACCTTTCCGCCCGGCACAAGCACCAGCAGGCGATCGCAGATGTCGAGGTTGGCGACGCTGTGCGTGACCACGATGACCGTGCGGCCGTCCTGGGCCAGCCCTTTCATCATCTCCATGACCGACTTGTCCAGCCCCGGGTCAAGGCCGGAGGTCGGCTCGTCCAGGAAGAGCAGCGACGGCTTGGTCATCAGTTCCAGCGCGACGTTCACCCGCTTCTGCTGCCCTCCCGACAGCCGGTCGGTGCGGGTTTCGGCATGGTTGGTGAGGGAGAGCTCGGCCAGCACCTCGTCGACCCGGCGGTTCCGCTCAGCGGCGCTGGTGTCCCGCGGGAACCTCAATTCCGCCGCATAACGCAGTGCCCGGCGGGCTGTCAGCTGGGTATGGAGGATGTTCTCCTGGGGGACAAGACCGATCCGGTGACGCAGCTCGTCATAGTGCTGGTAGAGATCACGGTCGTCGTAGAGGACGCTGCCGCCGTTGGCAGGCCGCATCCCCGTCAGTGCCCCCAGCAGGGTGGACTTGCCGGCGCCACTGGGGCCGATGATTCCCAGCAGGCAGCGCTCACCGAGCGGGAAGCTTACGTGGTCGAGCAGGACCTTGCCGCTGGGCAGGGTGACGGTCAGGTCGCGGGCGACCAGGGAGACGTCCCCGGTGTCAACGAACTCCTGCAGTTCGGTGCCGGTGAGGCGGAACGTGGATGGCCCGATGCCGACGATGTCGCCTTCGCTCAACGGCGCCGCGGAAACGCGCTGGCCGTTGACGTACGTGCCATTGTGGCTGCCCAGGTCGACGATCTGATACGCGGCGCCCGCCAGGCGCAGCTCGGCGTGATGGCGGGAGACGCTCAGGTCGGAGACGACGATGTCGTTGTCCGGGGCACGGCCGATCCGCAGCGTCTTTGTCGGCAGCTGCCGGATCACGCTGGGTTCGCGGAATCCCCCTGTGGTGACGCCCGCGGCTCCGCCCCCTGGCATGCCGCCAGGCATGCCTCCCACCATGGTGGGGCTCGGCATCGGCGTGGCAACGACGGCGGTTGCCGGCCGCACGTCGGGCCTGCTGGCGGAGCAGGTCATGACCGGCCCGTCGACAGGATGACCGAAACGGATGGTGCGCTCCCCGTGCAGGGCGACCCGGTTCACCCGCTCCGACCCCAGGTACGTGCCGTTGGTACTCCCGCTGTCTTCCAGGACCCAGGAGCCATCCGCATCGCGGAGGACGGCATGCTGCCACGACACCCGGTCATCACTGACGACGATGTCGGACTGCGGGTCCCGGCCAATGGTGTAGGCAGAGCCTGCCTGCAGGGTGCGGTCAGACCCTTCGGTCCGGACGGCGAGCGGGGGGGCCGTCGTTGCTGAAACTGGTTGCTCGGTCGCCATCTGCCAACTGTAGAGCGAATTTGGCCGAAGAAGAATCGGCTGGACCGTCCCGACGCCGGTTCTTTTCCGCACCCGGCGCCTACTAGCCCTTTACCAGCGCTTTAGGGTAACGAAACCATCTCTGTGAGTTGACAGCGGACCGGACGAAGCGCCCATACTGGGTTGGCTCCCGCTGGCCCGGCACTGCTCCCCACGAGCCTTGCCCTGCCTCACGCTTCGGTCAGGATCTTGTGATGCCTGATGCGGCAGGGTCTGAGACTGCACCAACACCAGGAGCTGAGAGCGGGAGGCACGGTGAGCGAGCAGTCCCCCACGGCGCCCGGCGAGTTCGGCGTGGGCTCGCGCGTCGCCGGTTACCGGCTGGATGAGCAGATCGGCCGGGGCGGCATGGCGGTGGTCTTCCGCGCCTACGATTCCCGCCTGGAGCGGCGGGTCGCACTGAAGATCCTGGCCCCCGAACTTGCCCGCGACGAGGAGTTCCGCCAGCGCTTCATCCGGGAGTCACGGGCCGCGGCGGCGGTGGACCATCACAACATCATCCCGATCTACGAGGCCGGTGAGGCCGGCGGTGTCCTGTTCATCGCCATGCGCTTCGTCGATGGGCGCGACGTGCAGAGCCTGGTCAACCAGCAGGGACGGCTGCCACCGGGGCGGGTCTGCGACATCATCACCCAGGTGGCGTCGGCGCTTGACGCCGCGCACCGGCACGGCCTGGTGCACCGGGACGTGAAACCGGCCAACATGCTCCGCGACGCCACGTCCGGAACCGATCAGTCCGACCATGTGTACCTGTCGGATTTCGGCCTGAGCAAGCAGGCGCTCGCCCAGACCTCGCTCACCTCACAGGGCCAGTTCCTGGGCACGCTGAACTACGTAGCGCCGGAACAGATCGAGGGCCGGCCGGTGGACGGGCGCACCGACGAGTACGCCCTCGCCTGCTCGGCGTTCGAGATGCTCAGCGGTTCACCCCCGTTCCGCCGGGACGAAACCCTCGCCATCATGTACGCGCAACTGTCCAGCGCGCCGCCCTCCATCACCGGCATCCGGCCGGACCTGCCAGCGGCGGTTGACGAGGTCATGTCCAAGGCACTCGCCAAGGCCCCGGCGGAACGGTACGCCACCTGCCTGGAGTTCGCCGCCGCCCTGCGGCGCGCCTGCGGCATCGGCTCGGGCAATTCGGATCCGGGCCTGGCCGGCCGGGGCGGGACCCGGGCCGTGCGGCCATCCGACCTCGCCGCCGCGGCTGCTGCCAGCGCTGAGGGCCCGGCCGCACCGCCCGCGGCCGGCACTCCCGCGCCGCACGGCGCGCCGACCGCCGCCAGCAATCCGCCGGGGCAGGCCGGTCTTCCCGCCGCAGCCGCGGCCGGCACCCCGCCACCGATGGCCGGGGCAGGTCTCGATGCGGGCCCGGCCACGCAGGGCATGCACCTGGGGCCGGGGCCGACCAAACCGGGGCTGACCGACCCGATGGGAGACTTCGGCCATCTGTACCGGGGGTCCGGCGGGGCGGTTGGGGCGCCGCCGGGTGCGCCACCACGGCGGCGCTCGTGGGCCATCGTGGTGGGCGTCGTCGTCACCTGCGCCGTCCTGGCCGCCGCTGGCGGGGCTTACCTGCTGCTCGGCCACAACGGCGGTGGTGGAAGTGGCGGGCACGACGGCACCAAAGCGGCCGCCAAGACCCTGGCATTGCCGGGCTGCACCACGGCGACCGCGCAGGCGGCACCGCTGGCGCAGGTCCACACCCGCTTCGTGCAGGTGGGCGGCAAGCCCTTCGACGTGGTGGTAACCCCGAACGGTTTCGGCTTCGTGTCTTTGCGTAAGGGCTCACCCCTTACCGTCATGAACACCACCAAGTTCGCGCCCAGCATTATCCAGACCATTCCCATGCCTAACGACGAGGGTGAAGTGATCACCCACGACGGGCAGTACCTGCTGGTGGCCGGGGACAGCGGGCTTACCGCATTCCGGGTCCACGACCTGGAGTCGGGGCTGACCACTCCGATCGGGTCGCTGACCAGCCCCGGCGGGAAGGGCGGGATCGAGGTGGTGACCTCGCCGGACGACCACTTCGCCTTCGTCACCCTCCAGAACAGCGGCAAGGTCGCTGTCTTCAACCTGCAGAAGGCGCTGGCATCCGGGTTCAGCCCGGGCGATTTCGCGGGCTTCATCCCGATGACCTCTGACCCGGTGGGGATCACGGCCTCCCCCGATGGCCGGTACCTCTACGTGGTCAGCGGGCTCGCCAACACCGCCATCCAGTCCGGGATGGGAACCCTGGCCGTCGTGGACATGCACAAGGCGGAGACCAATCCCGGGTCGTCGGTGGTCAATGTCGACAACGCGGGCTGCGGGCCCGCCCGGGTGATCACCTCGGCCGACGGCAAGCAGGTGTGGGTGACCGCCGGCGGGTCCAATGCGCTGCTGGCATTCTCGTCCGCCAAGCTGCTCAGCGACCCCAAGCATGCCCTGATCGCCCGGGTGGCCGTGGGTGAGATCCCGCTCGGGCTGGTGATGGTCAGCAACGGCGGCCGCATCGTCGTCGCCAACTCCAACCGGGACAACGTGCCGGGGGCGGCCCCCGGCCTGGCCGTGGTCGATGTGTCCAATGCCCTGGCCGGCAAGCCGGCGTTGCTCGGCGCCGTCAAATCCGGGCTGGCGCCCCGCCAGTTCGCCGTCGAGCCCAACGGCAAAACCCTGCTGGTCACCAACACCGGCTCGGGTCAGGTGGAGGCGGTGAACGTTGGCCAGATCCCCTGAACGGCGGTCCGGCCGGCCCGGCGTGGCCGGGAGCCACAAGGCGCTTGGCGGGGTTAGCAAATGCCGTAACATCTGCCCATCGAGGCGGACAAGAGAGCGGGTGGCGCTGCCATGAGTAACGGCTCGACCGTCTGGCTGCCAACTCCCCCTTCGGCCCGGCGGCCGCAGCGGCGTGGCAGGCGGGTGTGGTGGATAGTGCTCGCCAGCCTGCTCACACTGCTGGTGCTGCTGGTCGTCCTCGACCGCGTCGCGGTTGCCTACGCGGACAATCGGGCAGCTCAGCAGATGAAGAGCCAGGGTTTCCCGATCAAGCCGAACGTGAGCATCGAGGGGTTCCCCTTCCTCACGCAGGTCGTTGCCAGGAACTTCAACGACATCCACATCACCGCCAGCCGGGTCCCGGAAGGCCCGGTGACGCTCAGCCTCGTCGCGGACGCCACCGGGGTGAAGCTCAATTCTGACTTCCAGAGCGGCACCATCACCCAGATCAACGGGACAGGCCTGATCGGCTTCTCCAACCTGGCGTCGGTGGCCGGGGTCGCTGGCGCCCCCGGCCTGAGCTTCAAGGCGGCTGGCCCCAGCCAGGTGAGGATAACCCTCAACCTGCAGGTCATCTCGGCGTCGGCGCTCGCGTCGATCCAGCGGGTGGGGCCGAACACCTTCAAGATCCACATCACCTCCACGGACGGGATCCCGGCCTCGCTGCTCGGCTCGCTCAAGGACTTTACGGTGCACATCCCCTCACTGCCGATGGGACTGTCCATTCAGAGTGTTGAGGTGTCCGGCCAGGGTGTCGTCATCCACGTCACCGGCACCAACATCAAATTCACCCCGAACGGGCTGGGTTAGGGGCCATCGGGTCAGCGCAGCGGGGCCATCGGGTCAGCGCAGCCGGCCCAGCGCGGCCCGGAACCTGCGCAGGTCCCCGTAGCCGGGACTCATAGGTCGCGCCCACCATCAGCAGGACCATGCCGACCGCGGCGATCGGCACCCAGTGCGGCACCATCGCCACCAGGCGGCCGGCGTGGCCCCATCGAACCGCTCGTTTCCCGCCACCGCTTGCACCAGGAGCCGCCGCCCGGCGGGGGCCTGGTCCGCCTTGACGAAGCGGCGGTGGCGGTGAAGCCGCGCCGGATCCCGTTCACCTCACCGGACAGCTCCGGTGACGGGGTGAACAGGTACTCGTCCATCGCCTCGCGCTCATGCATCGCCCGTCCAGTCCCCTGCCTCAGATGCGCTTGTGGCGACCGCAGGACGGTCTCCTCCTCATGGATACCCGTCTGCCACGGACTGCTATCGTTCAGCCACAATCCGCAGCTACCCGGGCGGGACCGTGCCGGGTCTGCCGGGCGGATGCGGCGCGAATCCAAAACGGGCTCAACCGGGCCCAACCCCCCAGGCTGTGTTATCGCCGCGGTGTAACGCGGCGAGCGGCATGTTTACGAGAAGCGCAAATGGCTACTGATAGCAATTGGAATGTTCCGGAGAGTCGCCGGCAGCGCTTGCCGGGATGAGCCGCTCATTCCTTCGGGCTAGCCCCGGAAGGAGGCCGGGGAAGGGACATAAGAACATCTATGCCCGAGCCGGTCTGACTCACGCGTTGGCTATTGCTTTGCCGCCCCCTGGGCTGCAAAGGGCCCGGAATCCGGGCACAGGAGAACAGTCAAGCGCCCTGCGTGCACGATGGTCCGCCGTAGCGCGGCATCGACGCCCTGACCCTGCGTCACATCGGCACGCCTCTGCCACCGCCACCCGGGGCTGGGTGCAGGCATGTGTCGTGGGCGGAAATCCCAGCGCGCAGCGGCGCGCGCGACCGAAGGTGCCCGTTGTCCCTGCCCAGGAATTTCACCGGAATATCAGGCAGAATCGCTCTTGCACTCGCAGGCGCAGCCATCGCACTTGCGGCCGTCACGGCCGGCTGGCTGGCGCGCACTGCTGCCCCGTCCGCAGCCGCGGACCGGGTATCCGCCACGGCCCGGCCACCTGGTGCGGCCGGCCGGGACCGGCTTCTGGTGCACAGCACCAGCCCGGCAGCCGCTGACCGGCTGACCTCCAGCGTGGCACCCATCTACCGCACACCACGGCAGATCGCGTGGCACATGCTCATCCACCGCTTTCACTGGAAGCACTGGCAGTTCCATTACCTGGACCTGCTGTGGACCAGGGAGAGCGGCTGGGACCGCCACGCGACCAACCCGTACTCGGGGGCTTACGGGATCCCGCAGGCCGTCCCGGGCAGCAAGATGGCCGCGGCCGGACCTCGCTGGCGCTCCAGCGCCCGCACCCAGATCCGCTGGGGCATGCTCTACATCAAGGAGCGGTACCGGACCCCGTACTGGGCCTGGGAGAACGAACGCTGGTACGGCTGGTACTAAGGCCGCCCGAGCAGGGCCAGGGCGATCCTGGCCTGACGGCGGGAGGTCAGCGACCGCCACGTCGCCTCGCTCCGGCAGAACCCGGCGAACGTCCGCCAGCCCTTCGGCGTGGCCAGCCCGGCATGGAAGGCGCCGGGGTGCCGGGCGAAGGCGGCCAGGATGCGCCGCCCGGCCTCCATCTCCGGGAGCAGATCCTGCCCCAGTGCGCTCTCGTACTGGCCCAGGGCACGGTCCAGACACTCATCATCAGGGCTGGCCGCGGCGGCGGCTGCGGCCGCCCCGGCCAGCTTCCCCGAGCGAAGCGCGAAGCTGATGCCTTCGCGTGTCCATGGCTCGAGCAGGCCGGCCGCGTCGCCAGCCACGATGACCCGGCCGTTGCGGACTGGGGAGTGGGGGCTGCGGCAGCGGGTCAGGTGCCCCGAGTTCCGGGCCGGCTCATACGACCCGAGCCCAAGCCTGCTGACGAAGTCCTTCAGGTACTGCCGGGTCTGCCCGCCGTTGCCCCGGGCCGCGATCACCCCGACCGTCAGCCGCTCCCCCTTGGGGAACACCCAGGCATAAGAGCCGGGAATCGGCCCCCAGTCGAGCAGTATCCGCCCGTGCCACTGCTGCTGAACCGGGACCGGGACGTCGATCTCCAGTTCCAGGCCAAGGTCGACCTGGCCGAACGTCACCCCGGTGTACTGCGCGCTGACACCCGAGGAACCGTCCGCGCCGATGAGCACCCGGGCGCGCACGCCCGAGCCGTCAGCCAGTCGGGCGACGGCGTGCTCGCCGTCCTGGGTGATCCCCCGCACCGGCGAGCGCTGCCGGAGTGTGACGCCAGCGGCCAGCGCCGCCTGGCGCAGCGCATCGTCGAACTCCTCCCGCACCACCATGGCGAGCAGCGGCTCGCGGTGCTGCCGGGTGAACTCGTGCCTGCCATCCAGGGTGATGGTCGCGGCATGGATGTGGTCGCGTGCGGGCACCGCGGCCAGACCGCCCGCGACGGCGAGCGAGGTGCCGGTCAGGCCGCCGCCGCAGGTCTTGTAGCGGGGATGCTCCGCCCTCTCCACCACGATTGTGCGCGCCCCGCCGGCAGCGGCGGCCAGAGCAGCCGCCAGGCCGGCCGGCCCTGCGCCCACGACGGCGACATCCCACCGCTGGTCTCCGGTCACAGGCGCAGCGTAGACGACCGGGCGTGGTGAGCAGGCAGCCCATTGACCACATCCGGCTGGCGTGGCGTGGCGGAATCACCACGCCACGGCAAGCGAGAAGTTATACGTTGTGTAATCGTGTGGAAACAATATGTAAACAGAACGCTCCGTCATGCCCTTGGCTACGAGCTGAACCGCGCGCCGGGACACCGGATGTGGAGAATGCCGCCACCGCGTGGCGAGCGCCTGCTCGTCGCACCGGTGTTCATCTTCTCGGCCGCCCGTTCGGGATCAACGCTGCTGCGGGCCGTGCTGGGCGGCAACTCCCGCCTCTACGCGCCACCCGAACTGCCCCTGGCGCATTTGTCGGTGCGCGCAGAGACGCGCTGGATCCAGGCGTCGATGACCGCGCTGGGCCTGAGTGCGGAAGACCTGGACCACATGCTCTGGGACCGGGTGCTGGCCGACACGCTCCGGCGCAGCGGGAAGCCCACAATCGTCGCGAAGACCCCGAGCAACGTGCTGATATGGCGGCGGATCGCCGCCTGCTGGCCGGACGCCCGGTTCGTCTTCCTGCTGCGTCACCCGGCGGCCGCGGTCGCGTCCCTGCATGCCGCCTGGCATCCCTCCTGGCATCCCGGTGAGTCGGGCAGCCTGGCGGAGGCGATCGGCAAAGGACTGCGGTACATGACCGGGGTGGAGGACGCCCGGCGCTCGCTGCCCGGTTTCACCATCCGGTACGAGGACCTGACCAGCGATCCGGAAGGGACGGTCCGCCCCTTGTGTGATTACCTCCGGGTACCGTTCGAGCCCCTCATGCTCGAGTACGGGCAGTTCGCCGGCCATCGTTTCGCACCCGGCCTCGGCGACGCCTCGGACAAGATCCGCTCTGGGCGGATCCAGCCTGCCGTCCCCCCGCCCCCGCCGCCGGACATCCCAGCTGAGCTGACGGACATCTGCGCCGCCTGGGGCTACCTGGCACCGGCAGACGGGCCAGGGGCCGACCGCGCCGCAGCAAGCGTGCCCCGCCAGCGCGCCCAGGAGAAAGGTGATCACACCGCCCGCTGACTGGGAACACGATCAGGGGCGGGAGCCGCCGACTCCTGGCACCGGACGGCCGTCCTCAAGGTAGACCAGGCCATGGCCACCCGACGCCGCCCGCACGCGCCGCCGGATCGGGCGCCTGAGCAGCGGCAGCGCAACGGGCAGCGGGACGATCCGGTGCTCGGAGATCTCTTCCGGCTGCACCGTGATCGCGGCGAGCCTGGTACCGCCGATCGCACCGCAGTCGAACAGGAACCGGATGCCGCCCGGCCTGCCCGGGCGTGGCCGGCGGAAATCCATGCACGCCAGCCGCCCGCTGCGGACATCGAGGCCGCACTCCTCGCGTACCTCGCGCCGGCACGCCTCCCACGGCGTCTCCCCGTCCGCCTCCATGACGCCGCCGGGAATCGTCCAGCCCGGCTTGTAGGTCGGCTTGAGGATCAGGAGGCGGCCCTGCCGGTCGAAAATGAGCGCCCCGGCCGATACCGGGATCGCCGGGAGGACTTCGGCCCCGGGCTCGTGCCCAGCCGTCCCGCTGCCGTCGGTACTCACAATCACCACGTTAGCCAGCCCGGAACAGGTGGCGGAGGTTAGAACCCGGCTCCGCCAGGAACTGGCCCGCCGGCAACTCCAGGCCCGCGGCCGGGCTGATCCGGGGCAGGGATCACCGTGCCGGCCAGACCTCCATAATTGGGGTACGAGAGCCGCCCAGGGCCGCTGGCAGCTCGGTCCGCGCAGCAAAGGGCGGTGATGACTCCGATGGCCGCAGCCTGTCTTCCGGCGGAGGTCCTCGAACGAGCCGGGCTTTCGCCCACCGACACGCGGGACTGGGCGGCGTCGGAGCCGGGCCCCGAGCCGTCGTTCCGGGCTGCCGCGGGTGCCGTCAGCGGATTCCTCATCCGGGGCCAGGCGCTTGTGTCACGCCTGCCCGCCAGGACGGACTGCACGGCCGAGGAACAGGCGGCCCGGGCGGCCATCAAAGCGGTCATGGACGATGCCCGGGACAACTTCCTGCGCTCGCATACGGCCGCCCTGTATAACGTGCTCACCCGCCGCGGCACCAGGTCGCTACGGCTCGACGAACTCATGCCCACGGCCGCGGCGGAAGTCCCTGGCCTCGTCCCGTCACCGGCTGAGATGGACACCGAGCGAGGGCGCGCCCTTCCGGACAAGGAAGGCATCGAGTTCGCACATGGCCTGCTGGCCGCGCACGTCCTGGCCTTGCCGCGGAGCGGACGGCATCTGATCGGCGCTATGCTCCGGCCCCTTCCCGCCGCTGCCGAGCGGCTCGGGGAACTGCGGGACCGCGGCCGGGTCGATCTGGGCCCGGTCACACTCACCCGCCGGGGCCGCGCGGGCATCCTGGAGCTGAGCAACCCCCGGCATCTCAACGCGGAAGACGGCACGACGCTCGCCGCGACCGAGTGCGCGGTTGACCTGATCCTGCTCGACCCGGGCATCGAGGTCGGCGTGATACGGGGCGGCGTGGTGAACCACCCCCGTTACCCGGGTGAGCGCGTGTTCGGGTCGGGCATCAACCTCACTCACCTCTACCACGGGCGCATCGACTTTCTCTTCTACCTGCTGCGCGACCTCGGTTACGTCAGCAAGATCTACCGCGGCACGCTGGCGGCGGCGCGGGACACCCAGACCTGGGCGCATGGCAGCGGCGGCCAGGAGGGAACGGCCGAGAAGATGTGGGCTGCCGCGGTGGAATGCTTCGCGATCGGCGGGGCCTGCCAGCTCCTGCACGTCGTGGACCATGTGATCGCCGTCCGCGGGTCACGGCTGTTCCTGCCCGCCCGCAAGGAAGGGATCATCCCGGGGGCATCTAACCTGCGCCTGCCCCGGTTCGTCGGTGACCGTGCCGCCCGGCAGGCGATCCTGTCGGGGCGGGAGTGGACGGCGGGTGACCCCGACGCCGCGCTCTTGTGTGATGAGGTCGTGGCAGCCGGGGAGATGGACCAGGCGATCGAGGCACGGATCGAGGCACTGACCAACTCGGGCCTGGTCAACGCCACTGCCAACCGGCGCACCCTGCGGGCCGGCCAGGAACCGGTCGATCTGTTCCGCGAGTACATGGCGGTCTACGCGCGCGAGCAGGCGCACTGCCATCTGAGCCCGGCCCTGGTCCGCAACCTGGAGGTGCACTGGGGGGCACGCGGGCGCAGCATATGACCGTCCAGGTGGCAGAGATGGCTGCCGGGCCGGCGGATCTGGTTCACCGCGGCCGGGATCTGCCTGCTCGCGCTGCTGCTGGCGGTGGCCGGGCATGACACCGCCCGGCGGCACGGCCGCTAGAGGGCAGGTACGTAGGTCCCGGTGCAGATGTTCTCATACCGGCCCGGGTTGAAGGCCTGGCCGTGCTGGGGGAAATACCATTCCACCGCGCGGTACATCCGCTTGCCGTGGCAGGTGCCCAGGTTGAATGCGACAACGGTGACGGTTTCCTGGGTGCCGGTCGCCACCGACTGGCTGGGTCCCACGTAGTCGCTCGTGCCGGTCCCGACAGCTCTGGGCCCGCCCCAGGACTTCCAGGCGATGTGGGAGACCAGCCCGGTCGGATCGCCGCCGTTGAAGATTGTCGACGGCCGGACCCGGCCGAAGCCGGCACCGTGGGCGAAGACGCCGGCGGGCCGGCCCAGGACGGGGACCGCCGGTGCCGGAGTGCTCGTGCCCGCACCGCAGGCGGCACCGGCCAGCGCACCTGCTACCAGCAGGACCAGCCCGGGCCGGGTGCCGGAGCGGCCACCGGCCCCGGACCGCAGATAGCGCTGAACCGGTCGCATCGGCCTCTCCCGCCTGTTGTGTGCCCACCGTTCTTGTACTCCCGCCATCGGCTTGCCGCAATACGGATCCGCGCCGCGCCGTTCCCGCCTGGCCGGACCGGCTGACCGACGCCCCAGGCCAGCCCTCGTGCCAGGCCCTTGTGCCAGGCCCTCGTACCAGGCCGGCGCAGGTCAGGACGTAACGTCGGCATGTGATCCGCTATCGGGTTCTGGTCTCCGGCCGGGTCCAGGGCGTCTTCTTCCGCGACACGTGCCGGCGGCTGGCTCTTGACCGCGGTGTCAGCGGCTGGGTGCGGAACCTGCCCGACGGCCGGGTCGAGGCCGTCTTCGAGGGCAGGGCCGAGGATGTCCGCCACCTGGTGGACTGGGCGCGGCGCGGTCCCCGGCTGGCGGTCGTGGCGGACGTTACGGTGCAGGCCGAGCAGCCAGAGGGCCTGGGCACATTCCTGGTCAGGTAGTCACTCCCAGTCGCGGGTCAGGTCCCGCAGCCGGGTAACGCCGCGCCGGACCGCACCGCGGGTGGCGTCCAGCATGGCGGCGGCCACGATCGCGACCAGCCCTGCCCCGGCCAGGGCAAGCCAGCCCACGGCACCGCCTCCGCGCGGCACCAGCGGCACCAGCGGGACGGCGATGACCAGCAGCAGCGACACGAGGAAGGCGATCGTCCCGCCGGCCAGCCGCCGCCGTACCCGGGTGAGCGCTCCCCAGCCGGCGAGCACCAGGCCCAGGCCCACCCCGATCAGCCCGTAGAAAGGACCGCGGGTGACACACTGCACCAGCGACGCGCCCATGATCAGCACCATGCCGGTGACCTCAAGGGCGATGACATCGGGGGCGGCGAGCGGGCCACCACCAGCACGCCGCACCGACCGCAGCAGGACGGAAACGGCGAGCAGCGCAGCACCTACCGGCACGGTGAACCACTGCGGCTGGCCGGTCATCGCCTCCGACGCGTAGGCCAGCCAGGCCGCGCACAGCGGGAGCGGGGTGGCGGCCACCATGGCCGGACGGTGAAGGCTGACCGTCAGCGCGACGATCACCACAGCTACCAGGACGAAGGCGGGAACGAGCAGGGTACGGTCCGGCCATGCGGCCAGCCCGGCGCCGAGTGCGACCCCGGCTGCCGCGATGCTGACCAGCAGCGCTGGCCGCACCCAGGCGGGCGCCGCCGGCCGCAGCCACAGCACCAGCACAATCCCGCCAGCCGCCAGCCCGGCGACGGTCGCGCTCCAGGCCAGGGCCGTGAGGCCAGCCGGGATTCCGTACGCCAGCACCAGCCCGGCGGCCACTGTGAGCAGGGCCGCGGTCTCGCGGAGCAGCGCCAGCCGGAGCGGGCCAGCCGCCAGCCCGCAGCCGATCGCGGCGGCGGCCAGCCCGGCAGCGGCCAGCCGCGCTTCACCCGCCGGGACGCCCGGGACGGCCAGCGCTGCCGTAGCGGCGGCCGTGGCCGCCAGCGCGGCACCGCCCCAGACCCGCGCCCAGTCACGGGGCAGCCCGACGCGGGCCGCGGCGCCAGCCAGCAGGACCACCGCGCCAGCGGCAAGGCCGCTCATCCCGGCGGCCGGGCCGGCCGGCACGTCACCCCAGGCGAGCCCGGACACCCCCGCCCCCGCGGCGCCGAGCACACCGGCCACTTGCAGCAGCAGCCGTGTCCGCCCGGCGCGGCCCACTGCCAGCGCCGTGGCCGCCACGGACTCCCCGGCGAAAGCCAGGCAGGCCCAGCCGGGGCCGGCCCATGACGCGCCAGCCAGGATCAGCAGCGTGCCGCCGACCGCCCAGGGCCAGCGCCGCAGCCGCAGCGCGACCGCGATCCCCAGCGCGCCGCACGCAGCGAAGGTCTGCGCGGCCGCCGGGCCGGACGCGGCGGCCAGCACGAGCGCGGCCAGCGCCGCCAGGTGAGCCACCACGAATAGCGGCAGATCCCAGCGCAGCCATGGTGACCCGGCCGGCCCGGCCCACCTGGCAGCCACCTGCGCGAGGGCAAGCAGCACCGCCGCGGCAGCCAGCAGCAGCCATGGACGCTCCCACAGGATCCCTGGCATGACCGCAGCGGACCCGCCGGCCGCCATCGCCGCCCCGGCACCGCCAAGCACACCGAGCCGCAGCAGCGCGCCGGCCGCGACCACCACCGCCGCGGCCGCGATCAGCGTCCAGCCAAACTCACGCAGCGACCCGCCGCCGCTGGCAGCGAGCCCGCCAGCCACCGCGACCGCACCTGCCACCGCGACCGCACCGACCATCACCGGCGGGACCAGCGAGCGGGTCCGGACGCGCTGCGGCGGCCGGCGCCGCCCGGCGTGGACGTCGTCAGCGGCCAGGCCGCCAAGCAGCAGCAGCGCGCCCCAGCCGAGGACGACGGTGTACCAATAGCGCGGCGCCAGCCCGGCCAGATCGGCGGTGAGCACGGCGAACGGCACGCTCGCCGTCCAGGCCACCCAGGACTGCGCGCGGCGGCGCAGCCCCGGCGCCTGCAGCACGGGGGCGGCCATGACGGCGGCCAGCGACACAAGTGCCGGATTCCGGTACCGGCAGGCCGCTGCCGCCAGGACCAGGCCCAGCCCTCCGACGTCCGCGGCGACCCGCGCGACCCGGGGCCAGGCGGCCAGCGCACGTCCCAGCAGGACATAGCCGGCGCCGAGGGCGGTCATCGCGACCGGCCACCACGGCCACCGCACACCGAACCCGGCCAGCGCGAGGACGCTGCCGGTGAACGCGGCCAGCAGGACAGCCGCGGCCGCGGCCGGCAGCCGGCGGAGCGCGGCCTCGTATGCGGCCCGGAGCCCGTCCGGCGTGATCGGCCGGGCACACCGCACCAGCAGGTCGGGGACACCGGCGTGACCGGCTTCTTGCCCGGCGGTGGTGACAAGTGCCCCGGCCACGGCGAGCCCGAGCACGGCCACCGGTGCTGCTGCGGCCAGGGAACCGGCAGCCACCGCGGCCGCCGGCCAGCAGGCCACCGCCACGACATGCCCGGCCAAGCCGGCATGGGCGCCCGGCACATCGCGCCGCCACACCGTCACCGCGATCGCGGCGAGTGCGGCCCCGGCTATCACGACCGGCCGTACCTGCATGGGCACACTGGCCGCCGTGAACGCCAGCCAGGCGGTCCACAGGGCCGCCACACCACTGAGCCAGACACGCAGGGCAGCGGGCGCCGGCGCCAGCACGATGGCGGCCGTGACCGCCCCCGCCGCAACGACGGACCAGGCCGCCGCGCCCTGGCCGGCCGTCGTGACCAGCACCAGGCCGGCGGCCACCGGCATCCACCACGACCAGAACCGGTCCGCGGGCCGGCCGGCCACCAGGACGGCAATGACACCTGCCAGCAGGAGCAGCCCCGCAGCGGCGGAACCAGCCCCGCCAGGCAGCACGCCGAGCAGTCCCCCCAGCACGCCCGCCGGGGCAACGGCAGCGGCCGCGGTCAGCAGGCCGGCCGGGTAGGGCCACCGGCCCGGCCACAGCCGCCGGGCCTGCGCCCAGCCGGAGGCGGCCACGCTCGCGGTCAGCAGTGGCCACGGCGTGCCCGCGCTGAGCACGATCCCGGCGACAGCGACCACGAGCGGGACGAGCAGCGCCAGCCCGGGAGCGCCACGCTCCAGCGTACGCTCGGCCACGGCGAGCCCGGCGACGGCCGCCACCGCGCCGGCCCAGCCCGTGCCAAGCGCTGGTACCAGGGCAAGGGCCGTCAGGCCGGCTATGGCGCCTTGCAGCACGACCCGGAGCGTCACCGGGACATGCCGGTCGGCCAGGTCGAGCGCAAGCACGGTTGCCGCCCCTGAGACGGCAACCGGGACGGCCGGCCAGCCAGCGGCGCCGGCGGCCAGACCTTCGAGCAGCACCGCGACACCCAGCCCGGCCGCTGCCGCGGGAAACAGCACAGCCGCCAGCCGGCGCCCGATCGGGGTCCGCGACACGGCCAGCGTGACCGCGATCGCGGTCAGCACCGCCGCGTACTGTCCCGGCCGGGGTGTGACGATCTCCTGGCCGGCCGGGATGGGATCCGAGAAGCCCAGGGCCGCCATCGCGACCGCCAGCCACAGCACCGGGGCCACCAGGTGCCGCAACGGGGTCCCGGAATGCCAGCGCCACCACCCGGCGTATGCCGCCGCCACGACGGCTGACGCCGTGGTCAGTGCCAGCACGAGCGGGATCCCGGTGAGGTCAGGCGGAACTGGCGCGTCGTCGGCGAAGGCCGCCAGCACGGCAACCGGGATCAGCAGGCCGCCAAGGAGTGTCATCGCGCGTGCCGGGGTGGCTAGCCCCCGGCGTGCCAGCAACCAGGCAGATCCCAGGACTGCGGTGGGCACCACCACTTCCGCGACCGGCCGCAGCCCCACGCCTACCGAGCCGAACGAGAACACCACCAGGCCGAACAATCCCGCGAACAGCAGCAGCACACCGAGATAGGCCAGGCCGTGCACGGCCAGGTCCGAGCGGACCGTCTTCCGGGCAGCCCGCAGCCAGCGCCGGCCCGGCCCCGGGCCGCTGGGCTCCCGCACCGGTTGTGCCGGCCCCGGTGGTGCCGGTACCGGGGCTGGCACGGGCGCCGGCACTCCCGCGGCCGGCACTCCCGCGGCCGGCACAACCGCGGCCGGCACTCCCGCGGCCGGCACCGCCCAGGCCGGCGGGGCAGCCGGCACGGCAGTCAGCTGCGCCTGGCGGGCGGCCACCCGGCCGACCAGCGTGCGGTAAGCCGCCGCGCTGATGGCCTTGTCAGCCAGTACCCGGTCCAGGAACTGCTCCACGTAACGCAGGTGCGCGAGTTCCGCGGCCACGCCCGCACTGGTCATCCCATAGGGGGCTGGAACCGGCGGCGGGCCGGAAGCAGCCGGAACCGGCGGCGGGCCGGAACTGGCGGTGACGTTCTGCCCGGCCGGGGCGGGCAGGCTGCTCCCGGGGCGGAATTCGATGAACGCATGCACCGTGGCAACCACCATGACCAGCAGGACCCACCCGGTCCCCAGCCTCGTGAAACCGCCAGCGAACAGCACCAGTGCCACGACTTCCGCGGCGAGGTAGCACCAGAACACAAGCCAGTCCCGTGCCCGCCGGCGCGCGACTGCGAGCCGCAGGAACGGGACGAACGCGAGCACCGAGAACGACCAGACCGGTACCAGCGCCCACCCGGCCTGCCGCCCATGGGCGCCGGCCGTCCCGGCCGGAAGCTGATCAGGGGTCGGGCCTGGCCAGGCTGGTGGGGTCACCGAGATCCCTCCCCTCCCCTGCCGGATATTCTCCCGGCGGCGGGAGAGCAGGCTGGCCCTGGGACACAGCGCTGCCATTCATGGTCCTTTTCCGCAATGGCCACCGGGCAAGGACCGAAGGATGGCAGGACGGTGACAAAAGTCCCCAAGTGACCCAGCCACGGCAGCACGTCATCGCGGCGCGCCATCCGCGGGTTACCGTCGGAGCATGCTCAAGCGCAAAGTCGTGCTGCCGCCGGAACACCTGTTCCCGCCCGACCAGTGGCGGCTGGTGGAGGGCAGGTACTCGGATGAATATGTCGACCGCGCCGAGACCGCGTTCTCCCTGGGCAATGGTTACGTCGGCGTCCGTGGCAGCCTCGAGGAGGGCCGGCCCGCGCTCTCCCCGGGGACGTTCGTCAACGGCTTCCACGAAATATGGCCGATCATGCACCCGGAAGAGGCCAACGGGCTGGCCAGGAACGGCCAGACGATCGTCAGCGTGCCGGATGCGACGATCATCAAGCTGTATGTCGATGACGAGCCGCTGTTCCTGGCGACGGCGCGGATACGTGACTATGAGCGGGTCCTGGACATGCAGGCAGGCACGCTGATACGTGAATTTGTCTGGTCCACCGCCGCCGGGAAACATGTCCGGGTCCGCTCCTGCCGCCTCGTCTCGCTGGAGCACCGGCATGTCGTCGCGATGACCTACGAGGCAACGCTGCTGGACCATCCCGCACCGATCGCGATCTCCTCGCTGGTGCTCAACCGCCAGGATGCCCACCCGCCGAACCACACGCCCGAGTGGCATCCCCGTGACCCCCGGCTCGCCACCGTGCTGCCAGACCGGGTGCTCAACGCGCGGGTGACCGACCTGGCCGGGCAGCGCATCCTGCTGGGGTACCAGACGACCAACAGCAAGATGACACTTGGTGTCGGAGTCGACCACATGATCGATACCGTATGCCCCTACCAGGCTGAAGGGTCGGTCAGCCAGGACACGGGCGAGGTCGTCATCACCGCGATGGCGGAGCCCGGGGCGCCGATCCGGATCACCAAGTACGCGGCCTACCAGACCTCCCGCAGCGTGGGGGTGCCCGAGCTCATCGACCGGTGCCGCCGGACGCTGGACCGGACGGTTCGCGACGGCTTCCAGGTGCTGCTGACCAGCCAGCGCGAGCACCTGGACAGGTTCTGGGATCACGCGGATGTCCGCGTGCAGTCCCGGCACAATCCGGTGCGGCACCAGCAGGCGATCCGGTGGAATCTGTTCCAGGTCGCGCAGGCGTCATGGCGGGCCGAAGGGTCCGGCATTCCCGCCAAGGGGCTGACCGGGCAGGCCTACGAGGGGCACTATTTCTGGGACACCGAGATCTACGTGCTGCCGTTCCTGTCCTACACACAGCCGAGGATCGCCCGTAATCTGCTGCGCTTCCGGCACAGCATGCTCGGCCGTGCCCGGGAGCGCGCCCGCGATCTGAGCCAGCGGGGCGCGCTGTTCCCGTGGCGGACCATCAACGGTGAGGAGGCGTCAGCCAGCGTCCAGGCAGGCACCGCGCAGTACCACATCAACGCCGATATCGCCTATGCGATCAGGCGTTATGTGAACGTCCGGGGTGACGTGGGGATCCTGGGCGAGATCGGCGCTGAGATCCTCGTCGAGACCGCCCGGCTGTGGGAAGATCTCGGGTTCTACGGCGAGGACGGCAGATTCCACATCCACGGGGTGACCGGGCCCGACGAGTACACCACCGTGGTCAACGACAACACCTACACCAACCTCATGGCACGGCTGAATCTCATCTTCGCCGCCGCTACTGTCCGCCGGCTGCGCGAGGAACGGCCGCAGGACTACATAGCGCTGGTGCACCAGGTAGCACTGCGCCCCGATGAGGCCGAGTCGTGGGAACGGGCGGCGGCGGCCATGCACGTGCCGTTCGACGAAGAGCGTGGCATCCACCCGCAGGACGGGACGTTCCTGGACCGGGAGGAGTGGGACCTCGACAGCACCCCGCCGGAGAAATTCCCCCTGCTGCTGCACTACCACCCACTGGTGATCTACCGGCATCAGGTCCTCAAGCAGTCCGACATCGTGCTGGCGATGTTCCTGCTCGGCAACGAGTTCTCCCACGAGCAGAAGCGCCGCAACTTCGAGTACTACGACCGGCTCACTACCGGCGATTCGTCCTTGTCGGCATGCGTGCAGAGCATTATTGCCGCGGAGATCGGCATGGAGCATCAGGCCCTCGAATATTTCGACTACGCGCTGCTGATGGACCTGGGCAACGTCGCTGGCAACGCCTCCGACGGGGTGCACATCGCCTCTGCCGCCGGCGTGTGGTCATCGCTGGTGTTCGGTTTCGGCGGGGTCCGTGATTTCAGCGGGCGGCTGTCATTCGTGCCCTGCCTGCCGTGCCAATGGGACGGACTCGCATTCTCGCTGCGGTTCTGTGACCGCCAGATCCGGGTGAGGCTCACCCACGAGGAGGAGCTTTACCTGGTTGACGAGGGCGAACCGCTGGAGGTCACCATCCGGGGCGAGCCGCAGGTGCTCAGCCCCGGCGAGGCCTTCAGCTGCAAGCCCCCACCCGGCTGACATTGCGGGCAGAACGGATCCACCGGGCCGGGCCAGGTCCGGACCGCGAGCGAGCGGGCGGAACAGATCACCGGGGCCGGGCAAGTTCCTCAACCCGGGCGTGCAGGTGCGGCACATACTGCTCGTGCTCCGGCTTCATCAGTACGCTGCGCAGGATCCTCGCCCCGGCCGCGTCGGCGGCAACCCCCGGATGACGGGCACGGAAGGCTTCCGCACCCGCCCGCAGGGTGCTGAGATAGACCAGGTCTGGTTCGGTCATGCCCGCCCGCAGCACGCGCTCCGAGGCCTGGTCGATGCCGGACAGGGTGGCGCCCGGCCCGGCGCCCGGGAAGTAGCTGACGATGTCCAGTTCGGGACGCTGGTAGAGAGCCAGGACCTCCGATGTCTCTATCAGATCCGACCAGTCCAGGGCCGCCCGGCGGCCGGCCGCCAGCACCTGGCCCAGCCCGCCGGGGGTGGGTGGCAGCAGGCGGAAGGTGAGCCAGAGCGCGGCCGCTGACGCACCTGCCCGGGAGCACTCCAGGCTGATCTCCCCCAGATGCAGGTCCGTGGACGTGAAGTAGGTGTAGGGCGAATCATGCAGGTAGAAGCGCCCCACACCCGGGTCGCGGAACAGCACCGCGCCACAGCCGTATGGCTGCAGCCCGTGCTTGTGCGGGTCCACCACCACCGAGTCGCACTCGGCGATGGCGCGCCAGGGCGCCGCCGGCAGGCCCTCGCGGCCGGCCGCGCCGGCCAGCAGGGTGAAGAAGCCCCCGTAGGCGGCGTCCACGTGGATCCGGACCCCGTATCTGTCCCGCAGGGCCAGCGCCTCGTCGACGGGGTCCACCGCACCCAGGCTGGTGGTCCCGGCGGTGAGGACGACCGTGCCCACGCGGCCGGTCCGCAGCAGGTCTTCCAGCGCGCCGAGGTGGATGCGCCCCGCGGAGTCCGCGGGCACGGCATGTCCCTCGACGCCCAGCACCCCGCACATGCGGCTGTGCGTGTAGTGGGCCTCGCTGCTGTAGGCGATGCCCCGGCCGGGATGAAGCTCGCGGGCCACGAACAGCGCTTCCAGGTTGGCTATCGTCCCGCTGCTGGTGAGATGGCCGAGATGGGTGGGCAGGCCGAACATCGCGGCGAGTTGCGCCACGGCCTCGCGTTCCATCGCGGCGGTGGCGGGCCCGCCGTCCAGTGCGTGGTTGTTTGGGTTGATCAGCATGGCGGCGAGGTACCCGGTCACCGCCACCGGATGCGGGGGCTTGAGCATCTGGCCCGCGTACCGCGGATGGAAGAACGGGTAGTTATCCGTCATCCGCCGCGCGAACTCCGCGAACGCGGCGGCGAACGCCTCATCGCTGACTTCCAGCGATGGGTGCGGCTGGCTCGGGCCGAAGCCGGCCGACCAGTCCCCGATCGCGTGGACGGCCTCGCCGAGCCAGCGCTCCAGATCCATGTTGTCCTCCGTAGGCGGCATGCGGTGTGATCTTCACAGTAGGGGGAAGCCTCAGGTCGCCTACTGAGCGCAGGACAGGACGGGAAGTGGCAGCGGACATACGCATCTGGCCAGGGCATGCCTATCCGCTCGGGGCTACCTATGACGGCGCCGGGGCGAACTTCGCCCTGTTCTCCGAGGTGGCGGAGCACGTCGAACTGTGCCTGTTCGACGAGGACGGCACCGAGACCCGGGTGGGCCTGCGCGAGACCGACGCATTCGTCTGGCACGGTTACCTGCCCGGGATCCTCCCCGGCCAGCGCTATGGGTACCGCGTCCACGGGCCTTACCACCCCGCATCCGGGCATCGCTGCAACCCGGCCAAGCTGCTGCTCGATCCCTACGCGAAGGCGATCGAGGGAGACATCCGCTGGGATCCGGCGGTGTTCTCCTACCCGTTCGGCCATCCGGACGACCGCAACGATGCGGACTCCGCGCCGTACGTGCCGCGGTCGGTCGTGGTGAATCCATACTTCGACTGGGGGACCGACCGGCCGCCCCGGACGCCCTACCACGAGACCGTGATCTACGAAGCACACGTGCGGGGGCTCACCAAGCTGCATCCCGAGTTGCCGGAGGATGAGCGGGGGACCTTCCGCGGCCTGGCCCACCCCGCGGTCACCGGTCACCTGCAGGCACTGGGCGTCACTGCCGTCGAACTGATGCCCGTGCACCAGTTCGTCGCCGAGGACGTGCTGACCCAGCTGGGCCTGACGAACTACTGGGGATATAACTCCATCGGCTTCTTCGCGCCGCACCACGCCTACTCGGCCGGCGGCGACCGCGGCCAGCAGGTGCAGGAGTTCAAGTCCATGGTCCGCGCCCTGCACGAGGCGGGCATGGAAGTGATACTCGACGTCGTCTACAACCACACCGCCGAGGGCAGCCATCTGGGACCGACGCTGTGTTTCCGCGGCGTGGACAATGCCGCGTACTACCGGCTGACCGATGACGACCCGCGCTACTACCTGGACACGACCGGGACCGGGAACGCCCTGCTGATGCGGCACCCGCACGTCCTGCAAATGATCATGGACTCGCTGCGGTACTGGGTGCTTGAGATGCATGTGGACGGGTTCCGGTTCGATCTTGCCGCGGCTCTCGCCCGCCAGTTCCATGAAGTGGACCGGCTGTCAGCGTTCTTCGATCTGGTCCAGCAGGACCCGGTGGTGTCGCAGGTGAAGCTCATCGCCGAGCCCTGGGACGTCGGCGAGGGCGGGTACCACGTCGGGAACTTCCCGCCGCTGTGGTCGGAATGGAACGGGAAATACCGCGACACCGTCCGCGACTTCTGGCGCGGCCAGCCGGCCACCCTGCCTGAATTCGCCTCCCGGCTGACCGGCTCCAGCGACCTGTACCAGGATGACGGCAGGCGCCCGGTGGCCTCGGTCAACTTCGTCACCTGCCATGACGGGTTCACCCTGGCCGATCTGGTCAGCTACGACCGCAAGCACAACGAGGCCAACGGGGAAGGCAACCGGGACGGCGCCGACGACAACCGGTCCTGGAACTGCGGCGCTGAAGGCCCGGCCGACGACCCCGCAATCGCCGCCTTGCGGGCCCGTCAGCAGCGCAACTTCCTGACCACGCTCCTGCTGTCACAGGGCATCCCCATGCTGCTGGCCGGCGACGAGTTCGGCCGCACCCAGCAGGGCAACAACAACGCCTACTGCCAGGACAACGAGATCTCCTGGGTGGACTGGCAGGCGGCCACCGGACCGCTGCCTGACTTCGTCCGGCGGCTCATCCTGCTGCGTGCTGACCACGCGGTATTCCGGCGGCGCCGGTTCTTCCGCGGGCAGGCCATCCGTGGCCTGCGCCAGCAACTGGGGGACATCGCCTGGTTCACCCCGGCCGGCGAGGAGATGACCGACGGCGACTGGGAGGCGGGTTTCGCCAAGTCGCTGTCCGTGTTCCTGAACGGTGACGCGATCGGCGAGCCCGGCCTGCGCGGCGAGCGCATCCGCGACGACTCGTTCCTGCTGCTGTTCAACGCCAGTGAGCGGGATCTGGAGTTCACCATCCCGGACCTGCGTTATGGCGAGCGGTGGGTGAAGGAACTCGATACCGCTGCGCCAGAACTCCCCGAAGGGCAGGCAGCGGCCGTCAAGCCTGGCGACATGGTGACGGTGCCCAGCCGCTCGATCCAGGTGCTGCGCCGTGGCTGAGCCAGCCACCGGCGGGGCGCACGGCCCGCCCCACCCGGCCGCGCGCACGCCGGTCTCCACCTACCGGCTGCAACTGCGGGCCGGCTTCGGGTTCGCGCAGGCCGCGGGAATCGCCGACTACCTGGCGGCGCTCGGTGTGACCCACGTCTACCTGTCGCCGATCCTGCAGGCGGTACCCGGCTCACAGCACGGATACGACGTGGTCGACCACTCCCGCATCTCCACCGACCTGGGCGGGGAGGCCGGGTTCCGGGCCATGGTGGCCACGCTGCGCCGGCACGGGCTGGGGGTGGTAGTGGATATCGTCCCCAACCACATGGCCGTCCCGGTGCCGGAGTCGCTGAACCGGCAGCTGTGGTCGGTGCTGGCCGAGGGAGCCGGGTCACCGTACGCGCACTGGTTCGACGTGGACTGGGCGGCGCAGCAGGGACGGCTGCTGCTGCCGATCCTGGCCGGCCCGCTCCCCCACTGCCTCAGCGACCTCACGCTGGACCGCCGCGGCGCCGGCTCAGCTGAGCCGGTCCTGCGGTACCACGACCACGTGCTGCCGGTCAGGGCGGGCACGGCTGACCTGCCGCTGCCCAGCCTGCTGCACGCCCAGCACTACCGGCTGGCGGACTGGCGCGACGGGAGGGCGGAACTGAACTGGCGGCGGTTTTTCGACGTCAGCTCCCTGATCGCGGTCCGGGTGGAGGATGCCGGCGTGTTCGCGGCCACCCACCGGCTGCTGCTCGGCCTGATGGCGGAGGGGCTCATCGACGGCCTGCGGGTGGACCATCCGGATGGGCTGGCCGACCCCCGCGGTTACCTCCGCCGGCTCGCCGAGGCGACCGGTGGCGCCTGGGTGGTCACCGAGAAGATCCTGGCCGGCGCCGAGGAACTGCCCCCGGACTGGCCTTGCGCGGGCACCACCGGTTACGACGCGCTGGCGGTGACCGGCGGGCTGTTCGCCGACCAGGCCGGTGCCCGGCCGCTGACCGGGACGTACACGGACTTCACCGGCGGCCCGGCCAGGTTCGCGGACGTGGCCGCTGCAGCCAAGCGCGAGATTGCCCGCCGGGCGCTCGCGGCCGAGGTGGCCAGGCTGGCCAGGCTGCTCGCCCGGATTGGCCACCCGGCCCTGGCGGAGGCGAGCGATGGCGACCTGCGCTCGCTGCTGACCGAACTGCTCACCGGTTTCAGCGTGTACCGCGCGTACGTGGTGCCCGGCGAGCCACCCGGCCAGGCATCGGTGGCCGCAGTGGACACGGCCACCGCGGCCGCCTGCCGCCATCTCCCGCCGCGCCTGCACGGCCCGCTGGCTGCCGTCCGCGATCTCGTCCTCGGCCGCGGCTCCGGGCAGGCGGCCGAACTGATCGTCGCCTTCCAGCAGACCTGCGGGCCGGTCATGGCCAAAGGCGTGGAGGACACCGCGTTCTACCGCTGGTCGCGGCTGGCCGCGCTGAACGACGTGGGCGGGGACCCGGACCGGTTTGGCACCAGCCAGGATGAATTCCACGCCTTCGCCGGCCGGCTCGCTGACACCTGGCCGGCCACCATGACCACGCTGTCCACCCATGACACCAAACGCCAGGAGGATGTGCGGGCCCGGCTGGCAGCGCTGGCCGAATCCCCGCTGGCCTGGGCTCGGGAGGTACCGCAGTGGCACCAGCGCGCGGTCGTGCTGACGGGCGGGCGGGTGCCGGAACCAGATACCGAGTACCTGCTGTGGCAGACCCTGGCCGGCGCCTGGCCGATCGGCCCCGAGCGGGTGGACCGGTACCTGCGCAAGGCGATGCGCGAGGCGAAGACGGCGACCTCATGGACCGATCCCGACCCCGGTTATGAGGCCACGGTGCTGGCCTTCGCCGGCGCGGTGCTGCACGACCGCACGCTGACCGCACGGATCGGGAGCTTCGTGGCCGGCCTGGCTCCCGCCGCCCGCGCGAACTCGCTCGGCGCGAAACTGGTGCAGCTCACCATGCCCGGGGTGCCGGACGTATACCAGGGCTGCGAACTGACCGGGTTCTCCCTGGTGGACCCGGATAACCGGCGGCCGGTGGACTTCGCCCACCGCCGCCGGCTGCTGGCAGCACTGGACGCGAGCCCGCCGGCCCTGGCCGGCGGCCCCCCACCGGTTCCGCCGGGACTGCCGGTCCAGGACCGCGCCCCCGCACCGGATCCGGCGGCCCTGGCCGGCCGCCTCGACCGGGAGAAACTGCTGGTGACCTCGGTGGCGCTGCGGCTGCGCCGCGCTCATCCGGGCTGGTTCGCGGGCAGCTACCAGCCGCTGCCGGCCCATGGCCCGGCGGCCCGGCACGCGGTCGCGTTCATCCGCGGCGGCCACGCCGTGACCGTCGCCACCAGGCTGACGGGCGTGCTGAGCCGGGCCGGCGGGTGGGCTGGCACGGTGCTGCCACTGCCCGGCCGGCGCTGGCGGGACGTGCTCACCGGTGCCACGCATGCCGGCCCAAGCCCGCTGCTGGCGACTGTGACACAACGCTACCCGGTGGCACTTCTGGTGCCCGAGGACCCCGGCCTGCCCACCGGCGAACTGGCGAGGTGAGTGAAAGGTTGCCACGGTGAGCGCGTTCAGTGTCTGGGCGCCCACGGCTGGCCGGGTCGAGGTGGAGGTAGGTGGCCGGCGCCACCCGATGACCCCGGCAGCCGACCGCGGCTGGTGGCAGGCCGACCTGCCCGGCACCGGGGACAGCACGGACGGCGTGGACTATGCCTTCCGCCTCGACGACGGCGAGCCGCTGCCCGATCCACGCTCGCTGCGGCAGCCGTTTGGCTGCCTGGGAGTCAGCCGGACCTATGACCATTCCGCATTCCGCTGGACCGACCGCGGCTGGCGCGGCGGCCCGCTGCACGGGTCGGTCATCTACGAACTGCACGCCGGCACGTTCACCCCGGAAGGCACGTTCGACGCGGCGATCGGACGGCTCGGCCATCTCGCCGCGCTCGGCGTGGACATCATCGAGCTGATGCCGGTCGCGGCGTTCCCCGGGCGCCGCGGCTGGGGTTACGACGGGATCGGCCTGTGGGCGGTGCACGAGCCCTACGGCGGCCCGGACGGGCTGAAGCGCTTCGTGGACGCCTGCCACGCGGCACGGCTGGCCGTGGTGCTCGATGTCGTCTACAACCACGTCGGGGTGGGCAACCGGCTTGCCGCGTTCGGCCCGTACTTCACCCGCGCGCATGTGACGCCGTGGGGGCCGGCGGTGAACCTGGACCAGCCCGGTTCCGATGAGGTGCGGGACTTCCTGATCCGTAACGCCCTGATGTGGCTGCGCGACTATCACCTGGATGGGCTGCGGCTGGACGCGGTGCACGCGCTGGAAGACCACCGTGGCCTGCACTTCCTGGAAGAACTCGCCACCGAAGTGCAGGTGCTGGCGGCGCTGCTCAACCGGGAACTGGTCCTGGTCGCCGAATCCGACGCCAACGACCCCCGGCTGGTGACCTCGCGGGAGGCGGGCGGGTACGGGCTGACAGCCCAGTGGAGCGACGATTTCCATCATGCGGTCCATGCCGCGGTCACCGGAGAGCGGCAGGGCTACTACTGCGACTTCGGCCCGCTGGCTGTCCTGGCGAAGACGCTGACCAAGGTGTTCTTTCACGACGGCGGCTGGTCTGCCTTCCGGGGGCGCAGCCACGGGCGGCAGGTGGATGTGGTCCGGATGCCGGCCCACCGGTTCCTCGGGTATCTGCAGGACCACGATCAGATCGGAAACCGGGCGGCCGGCGACCGGATCTCGGCGGGCCTGCATCCCGGGCTGGTCAAGGTGGCCGCCGGGCTGGTGCTGACCGCCCCGTACACACCGATGCTGTTCATGGGTGAGGAGTGGGGTGCGGGCACGCCCTGGCAGTACTTCACCGACCACAGCGACCCGGCGCTGGCCCGGGCCGTCGCCGACGGCCGCCGGGCGGAGTTCGCGGCCCACGGCTGGGGCCCGGCGGACATCCCCGACCCGCAGGACGAGGCGACCTTCCTGCGCTCGAAACTGGACTGGTCGGAGCCTGGCCGCGAACCGCACGCAGGACTGCTGCGGTGGTACCGGGAACTGATCGCGCTGCGCCGGGCCCGGCCCGAGCTCACCGACCCGCGGCTGGGCCGGGTGCGGGTGGACTATGACGAGGCGGCCCGCTGGCTGGTGGTGCGGCGGGGGCGGCTGCGGATCGTGGCGAACCTGTGCCCGGGCAGGTCCCTGGTGCCGCTGGACCGGCCAGGGACCGGGCTGCTGGCCGCCTCCAGTCCCGGGGTGGTGATCGAGGAGGACGTGGCCGCCATGCCGGCCACGTCCCTGGCGGTCATCGGGACCTGACCGGGCCGGCGGCCTCTCGTGCCGCGCCCGGCCGGCCGGACCCGCCCGGCCTGTCAGGCCCGGTAATGCGACGCGTGCTGGTCACGCACGACGTTCTTCTGGATCTTGCCAGTGGACGTCTTGGGCAGCTCGTCGACGACGATCACCGCTTTGGGCACCTTGTAGCCGTCGAGCCGCTGCCTGAGCGCGGTGATCAGGCCGGCCGGATCGATCGTCTCACCGGGCTTGGGGACGACGACCGCGGTGATCGCCTCCGACCAGTGCTCGTGCGGCAGGCCGACGACGACCGCCTCGGCGATGCGCGGGTCGGCGGCGTAGACGGCCTTCTCGACCTCGATGGAGGCGACGTTCTCGCCGCCGGTCTTGATGACGTCCTTGTAGCGGTCAGCGAACCACAGCACGCCGTCGTCACCGAACCGGCCGACGTCGCCGGAGTGGAACCAGCCGTGCGCGAACGCGGCGTCGGTGGCCTCGTCGTTGCGCAGGTACTGGGCCATCGTGGACGGGCCGCGGTAGACGATCTCGCCCTGCTCCCCGGCCGGGAGCAGGTCACCATCCGGTCCCATGATCGCGACCTGCACGCCGGTGAGCGGCGTCCCGACAGCGCCGATGTGGGTGAGCTGGTGCTCGGGCCGGAAGAACGTGGTGATCGGCGACATCTCGGTCTGGCCGAACAGCAGGGCGAAGTCGCAGCCGAACTGGTCCAGGCAGCGGCGGATCAGCTCGTCCGGCATCGGCGCCATCGCGTACACGGCACGCCGCAGGCTGGACATGTCACGGCCGCTGAACGACGGATGATCCAGGGCGGCGCGGAACATCATGGGCAGGCCGAAGACCTGGGTGATCCGCTCGCGTTCGATCAGGTCCAGCCACACCGCCGGGTCGAAGCCACGCAGCACGTAGATGGTCGCACCGACCAGGACCGCTGGCGTGCAGAACGCGTTGAGCTGCGCGGTGTGGAACATCGGCATCATCGCCGCGAACCTGTCGGACGCGTTCCAGCCGCAGTCCAGGGCGGCGGACATCGATTCCAGGTAGATGCCCAGCTGGGTGCCGACCACGCCCTTGGGGAACGACGTGGTGCCGGAGGTGTACAGATAGCTGATCGCGTCGCGGTCGTCGACGAAGAACTCCGGCTCGGCCGCGTCGTCGCCCGCGAGTGCCTCGATCGTGGTCCACTGCCGCTCCGCAGGCTCGGCCTCGTACTGGGCGCCGAGGCCGGGCAGCACAATGATGTCGGCGATCGCGGCGACCTTGCTGACCGCCTCCTGCATGGCCGGGACCAGCTGGGACTCCACGGCAAGGGCGCGGGAGCGCGAGTGGTCGAGCACGTATGCGACTTCGTCGGAGCGCCAGCCGAGGTTGACCGGCACCGCCACGACGCCGAGCTTCGCGCAGGCGTAGTAGAGCGCGAGGAACTCGGCGCTGTTACCGGACGCGATGCCCAGCCCGTCGCCGCGTGTGTAGCCGCGGGCGGCGAGCCCATGGGTGAGCCGGTTGACCCAGGCGTTGAACTCCGCGTAGGTCCATCGCCGGCCGCCGTCCACGAGCGCCGTGTGGCCGGGGTGGGCGGCGGCCGTCCGGGTCAGCGAGTCGCCGATGCTGACGCGCTGGATGATGTTTCGCGCTAGATCCACGGTCGTCTCCTCATCCGGCTTGCCCGGGCGGACCTGGTCGTGCGGGTCAGACCTAGTAAGGCAGCAGGCCGCTCCTGGTGGCAAGACCCTTAACGACCTGTATGTCCGGATCGTAGCCCGCTGGGAGCGGTGAGCGAGGCGGGGCTCGCAAGCGCGCCGGCCAGGGCGGTCAGGGCCCGGCCGAGCGGGGCGTCCAGGGTCAGCAGCGCATGCGCGTCACCGCGGGTGGGGCCCTGGTTGACGATCGCGACGGGAATCGCCAGCTTCGCCGCGTGGCGCACGAAACGGTAGCCCGACATCACGGTCAGCGAGGAGCCCAGTACCACCAGGGCGCGCGCTCCCCCGGTCAGCTGGTAGCACTGCTGCACCCGGGCGGGCGGCACGTTCTCACCGAAGAACACCACGTCGGGCTTGAGCAGCCCGCCGCAGTCCTCGCAGTCCACCACCTGGAACCTGGCCACGTCCGGGCCGGCCAGCACGGCGTCGCCGTCCGGGTTCAGCCCGGACGGCGACGCGTTCCAGTCCGGGTTCGCCGCACACAGCCGCCGGCCGAGCCGTTCCCGGGTGGCCCGCCGTCCACATCCCAGGCAGACCACCCGGTGCAGGCTGCCGTGCAGTTCGGTCACCTGCCGGGCACCCGCCGCCTGGTGCAGGCCGTCCACGTTCTGGGTGATGATCCCGGCAAGCAGCCCGCGCTGCTCGAGTTCGGCGACCACCCGGTGACCCGCGTTCGGCGTAGCGCGGGCGATGTGGCGCCAGCCACTGTGACTGCGGGCCCAGTACCGCTGCCGGGCGGCGGCGCTGGCGGTGAACGCCTGGTAGGTCACCGGCTCGGCCCGCCGGGACCGGCCGGTCTGGCCCCGGTAGTCCGGGATTCCGGACTCGGTGGACAGCCCGGCCCCGCTCAGGATCACCACCCCGCCGCCGGCGACCAGGCCGGCCAGCACCCCAGCCGCCCCGGTGCGGGCGTCCCGCACTGCCTGACTCACCTCACCATGCTGCCCGATAGTCACGAATCCGGCAAAAAGGGCAGCCGAACCGGGCGCATGCCACTCCCTGCTCGGTTTCGCCGATCACCACGAGGGCGAAGCCGGGGTTGTCCGGGGCCCGGCAGGCCATCTCCGGCCGGGGTGATTTCCGTGACCGGCGCCCGGAACCCCTTGGCACCGTGAACGGTGCCGCAGGCCTGGCACCGCGTGGTGATGTACGGGACGCCGGAACCGTGGAGCACATAGTTCGGTCCCGCCGGCGCGGCCGGGGTGAAATGGCCCGGCGGCTACTGGCCCACCGCGCCGTCGATCAGCTGGCGCAGCAGGTCGGCATGGCCATTGTGGCGGGCGTACTCCTCCACCATGTGAACCAGCACCCAGCGCAGCGAGACCGGCCCGCGCCAGGGATCGCTGCCGGTGATGTCCAGGGAGGCTGCTTCGGCCACGAAACGCTCTGCGAACGCGACCTCGGCCCGCCATGTCTTCCACGCCTGCGCGACAAGCTCCGGTTCGGGCCTCGCGCCGTCGAACGCTCCGTCCGGATCGGCGTCGGAGCAGAAGTGCGGCGGCGCATCCTGCCCGGCCATCACCCGCCGGAACCAGCTGCGCTCCACCTCGGCCATGTGGCGCACCAGGCCGAGCAGCGAGAGCGTCGCGGGTTCCACGGCGCGGCGGGCCAGGCCGGCGGCGTCCAGGCCGGAGCACTTCAACTCCAGCGTGTCACGCTGCCAGCGCAAGAAAGCGGTGATCGTGGCGCACTCGCCTGCCTGGGCCGGCGGGTCGGCCCGTGGATCGGCGCCGGGATCGATGAACATGTCAGCGAACTTGGGCATGCCCGCCATCATCGGCTATCCGTCCGCGACACCACTACAGGTTTCTGGTGGCGGCACCGCCGGCCCGGCGGTGTCCGCGGGCTACATCCCTGGGAGCAGTAGCCATGCGACCGTGGGCGGACGCGGACGACCATGATCGCGATCTAGCGTCGGAGCGTGGCTGCCGCCCTTCCACTGGTTGCTCACCGCTTCCGAGCAGGCGTTTAGTCGAAAACGTCAGCGATCTGACTGAACGAATTGGGACCTGTTCGAACCTGTATTTGACAGACGGCGGCCGGCGCGGCAAGGTAGTCGTCGCGTTCGGATACGCGGCAGCAGCGCCATTCCAGCGCTGCCGTTGATGCACCTTCACCGCGACGAGGAGGACGATCCCATGGGCCAGAAGACTGTCCGGTTCAGTGACCTGAGTGGTCAGCTCATCATGGAAAACGACGCACCTACCCGCATCGTGATCCATGAGCACCCCGAACTGGCGGACGGCCCGGTGGAGATCGAAGCCCTCACCGATGAGGCCCGGGCAATCGAGAAGGCAGCCATGCGGGTGGCCGTCGTCGATCTCTACTTCCCCGGTGATGAGGAGCCCCGCCGCGTGGCTATGGCTGCCGAGGCTTTCGACAAGCTGGCCATCGACAAGCCCATGGGCGAGCTTCTCATCACTGCCCGGCCGGCCAGGCGCGCGCCGCGGGCCGCGGCGGCGCCCGCGGGGCGTGGTGACCGCATCAACTACGCGACCATCGAGCACGCCGGCCAGCCGCACAAGGGCAAGATCACCGATGCGGAGCGGCAGCTCGTTCGTGACCATCTCGACGAGATCAACGAGCGGCTGGCCGCGCAGGGCCTGCGGACCATCAGCCTCACCGATCCTGACCACGTCGAACGCTATGGCCTGGATCAGCTCGCCAGTGAGCAGGCGCCCGCCGGGGAGCTGGCCGGCCAGGCCTGATTCCCGCCGCGGTGCGGCGGGTTACGGTTCGCCACGCTCGCCGGACGGGATGAGCCGGGGCCGGTCCGGACCTTCTGGCGGGATTAGCCGGACCGGGCCGTCATGCCGGCGAGCACCTCTGCAGGTGGCGGACGGACGCTCGCACTCCCCTGCGCCGGCTGAGCCGGAGCGGTGATTGGCGCGCCGGCTGCGCGTGATGGAGATGGCAGGCTGGCCGCGGGCAGGGTGAGGGTGATGCGCAGCCCGTGCGGGTGGTTGAGCGCGGCCTTGGCGGCTCCGTTATGGGCAGCGGCGATGGCGGTGACGATGGCGAGCCCGAGACCGGAACCGGGGCACTTGGACTGACCCGGGGCCCGGTAGAAGCGGTCGAAGATTCGCGGGAGCTGGCTGGCCGGGACGCCGGGACCGTTGTCGCTGACCTTGATGACGACGGTGCTGCCGCGGGCGGCGGCGGTGATGGTCGCGGTGGTGCCGGCCGGGGTGTGGGCACGGACGTTGGCCAGCAGGTTGTCGATGGCCCGGCGCAGCATTTCTTCGTCGCCGGTGGTGGCGAGGCCATCGGCGATGCGGACGTGCCAGGTTCGCGCCGGGTCGGCGATCCGGGCCGCTTCGGCGCATCCGGTGACCAGGGCGGCGAGATCGACCGGGTCGTGCTGCTGGCCGGGATGCTGGTCGAGCCGAGCGAGCCGGAGCATGTCGTCGACCAGCCCGCTCATGCGCTGGGCTTCCAGCGCGATGCGCCGCATCGCCTCATCGACCTGATGCCGCTCGCGGAGGGCACCTTGCTGGTAGAGCTCGGCGTTGGCGCGCAGTGAGGCCAGCGGGTTCCGCAGTTCATGGCTGGCGTCGGCGAAGAAGCGCCGGGTGAGTTCCTGGCTGGCCTCCCGCTCGTGGATGGAGGACTCGATGCGGGTGAGCATCCCGTTGAGGGCGGTCCCGAGGCGGCCTACCTCGGTTGCCGGATCCTGCGGGCTGACCCGCTCGGTGAGGTCACCGGCGGTTATCCGGTCGGCCTGGGTTGCCATCGTCTCAATGGGCCGCAGACCGCGCCGCACCACCCAGGCAACGCCCAGGGCGACGAGCAGGCCAGCGGCGGCCGAGCCGATGATGAGAATGAGCGCGAGCCGGTCGACGGTGCTGTTGACATGGCTGAGACTGGCGCCTGCGACGAGGGTGCCGCGGTCGACTTGCACAGCCCGCAGCCGCAGCGCCATGTTCCCGGGCCGGATGTGCACGGTCTGGGCGCCGCCGGCGACGGCAAGTTTGGGCAGGCCGGGCGGGAGCACCGGGACGATCCCGGGACCGGCTTCCAGGGTCAGCCTCGGACCGTGGCCGGGCAGGTACACGACGTAGTACTGGCCCGGAACACGGGGCGGGGGAAATTGCCAGGGCGGCACGCGGCGCTTGGCATCGGAGAGGATCGTCCCCAGCCGTGGTCCCACGGTCCAGTTGAGGACCGTCTGCAGCTGCGAGTCGGTCTGGCTGAGCAGGTATCCGCGCAGCGCGGTGACCGCGGCGAAATCGAAGGCCACCAGTGCGATCAGGGTGACCGCCAGGACGCCGGCCAGCACCCGGGTGCGGAGCTGGGCCCTGGGCCGCTTGGGCATCATCGGGGGCCTCCCGGATCGCCGGGACGGGCAGGGTCATCCGGGTCGGCAGGGTCACCCGGGTCGGCAGGGTCACCCGGGCGGGGCAGGCGCAGGCTGTAGCCGACGGCGCGCTGGGTGTGGATCACGTCGGGCCCGTACCGGGCCAGCTTACGCCGCAGGTAGGCGACGTAGGTCGTGACGACGGTGCTGGACCCGCCGAAATCGTAGTCCCACACGTGGGCCAGCATCTGTGCCCGGGTCAGCACCCGGCCCGGGTTGAGCATCAGGTAGCGCAGCAGCCGGAACTCGGTCGGGGACAGATCGACCAGATGACCGCCCCGGCGGACCTCGTAGCTGTCCTGGTCGAGTTCGATGCCGGCGAACCTGAGCACCGGGCCCGCGGCGGCCGCAGCGGGACGGGTGCGGCGCAGGACGGTACGGACCCTGGCCGCCAGTTCCTCCAGCCCGAACGGCTTGGTCATGTAGTCGTCGCCACCGATGGTGAGCCCGGCTACCTTGTCGGCCTGGGTGTCCCGGGCGGTCAGGAAGATCACCGGAACCTGGCAGCCATCCTCGCGCAGGCGGCGGACCACGTCGAAGCCGTCGGTGTCGGGCAGCATCACATCCAGCACCACCAGGTCGAACGGGCGGTCCCGGGCCAGCCGCAGGGCGCCAGCGCCGGTATCCGCCGTGGTCACCTCGAATCCGAGGAACCGCAGCGAGGTGGCTACCGCGTCGCGCAGGAACGGCTCGTCATCGACCACCAGCAGGCCCCCCCGGCCAGCAGGCCGGTCCGCCGTTGCTGGGTCAGCCATCGCGTCACCCCCTTTGCCCTCCCGATATACGACCACGTCATCCTCAAGTATCGGGTGTGACTTGCATGCGAGTTGCATGTGAATTACCCCCCAGGCCGGCCGGCGGCCGGATATTCACATTAAGCTCACGCGCAATTCGCCCGGCGCCGGGCCGGAATGACTGACTCAAGCGGCGCCAGCCGGGCCGGGCTGGCTCGTGTCATGCCTCGCCGTCGAGGCCCCAGCTCAGGACCTGGGTGGGGTGGATGCGGATGATCGGCCCAGGGCGCTCACCGTCCGCGCTGGTCGCCTCGGTTAGCGCCCTGTCCTCGCCCCGGATCGTGACGCAGCGCGGCCGCCAGGGTGGGAGCACGTCGTCGATCGTCAGCGCTGCGCTGCCTCCGCGAGGACGGGTTCGATGATCTGGTCGGCGAGCCACTGCGGCGAGCGGCCGGCGAGGACCGGGGCGATGACGAGGTGGGTGACACCGGCGTCGATCATCTCCAGGAGCAGGGCACGGGTGGCTGCCGGTGCTTGCGGGTCATCGCAGCGGACAACCGTCTGCATGGAGCGGAGGATCTCACCCGGATCGCGGCCGATGGCGGCACAGTGCTCGGCCAGTACCTGGTCTTTGCGCCGGAACTCCGCCGACGGCGGTCCCGGGTAGTTCCAGATATCGGCGTGCTCCGCCACGATCCGCAGGACACGGTCGCCGGCGCCACCGATCAGGATCGGCGGATGCGGCTTCTGCACGGGCCTGGGCTCGCAGACGGCGTTCTTGAGGTGGATCGAGTGCCCGTGGAAGTCGAACGGCTCGTCCCGGGTCCACATCTGCCGGATCAGGGAGCATGACTGCGCGAGGTCCCGGACAGCCTCACCCGGTGAGACCAGCGGCACGCCGTAAGCCTCGAACTCTCGCACCACGGGGTTCGCGACCGCTACCCGGCTGCCCCCGGCACCGATCCCGAATTCGAGCCGGCCACCAGCGATGACGTCGACCGTCGCCGCCATCTTGGCCAGCAGGGCCGGGGGGCGCAGGCGGTTGCTGGTAACGATGACCCCGAGCCGCAGCCGCACCGTCTGGGCGGCCAGAGCGGCGAGGAGGGTCCACGCCTCCAGTGCGGCTCCTGTGATGTCCCCGCGCAGCGGCACCATGTGATCCCACAGCCATGCGTGCTCGAAGACGGGAATCTGGTCTGCCTCGCGCCAGACGCGCTGGATCTCCCCGTAGGTCAGGCCCATCTGGCTGGTCTTGATGCCGAAGCTCAGGCGCCGGTCATGCGCTGTCATCCCTGGATCCTCCCTGCCATACCGCTGATCATCAGTAGTATTGATCATCATTATTACTGATGATCAGTCTAGCCATAGAATGCTGTGATGCCAGCCCAAGGTCCCGACGACCAGCCGCCAGCGGGCGAGCCCCTACCCGCACTGGCCAGCCGTCTGGGTTACCTGCTCAAGCACGCCCAGCTGCGGCTGGCCGGTCTCACGGCGTCCGCGATGGCGCCCTTCGGGATCACCGGGCGCGAGTGCGCCGTGCTCATCGCCGTTGACAGCCAGGCCCCGCTCTCCCAGCAGGAAGTGGCACGCCGGCTGGGGGTCGACCGGACCACGATGGTGGTGCTGATCGACGAACTGGAGAACAAGGGCCTGGTGCAACGCCGGCGGGACCCAGACGACAGGCGTAAGAACGTCGTGGCCTTGACCGAGGCCGGCCGCGCCACTGTGCGGAAGGCCACCAGGGCAGGTGACGAGGCGGAGCAGCGCTTCCTGTGCCCCCTGTCCGGGGATGAAGCCAGCCGGCTCAAAGACGCGCTCGGGGCGATCGCCTTCCCGCCACCCGGCGAGCCGGGCTCTGACCAGGACTGAGCCCGCTCATCCGTGCTCCGGGCGCCCGGTGGCCCGGCGGGCGACGCGCAGCAGGTGCCTGCGGGCCGTTCGATGCAGATGGTAGTCGTCTCGCGGAATGTCACGCCGATGCTGAACCCGTCCGCCACACCGGATCCACCAGTGCCTGCCTGACCTGCGCTGCGAGGCCACCCGGAGCCCCGGTGGGCAACCGATATACGATGTCCGGGACCTGCTCAGCCAGCAGCCGCTGGGAACCGGCCCGGATTACTCTGACCAGGGGGACATGGTGCCGCTGATCGCCCGCTTCCAGGTCGACAGCTTCGAGCCGCGGCAGGTGGCCGGGCTGGATGCGGACCGGGTCGGCCTGATGACCTTCGCCAAGACCTTCACGTCCGGGATCATCGGGCACTCCGCGACGCTTTTCATGTCCGCCGGCACCGAAGAGGGCACCAGGTCCTATGTGGCCACCGAGCGGATCACCGGCCACACCGACGACGGCCGCGAGGGGGCGGTGACCGTCCAGCACGGCGGCCTTGAGTCCGACCCCGGCTCCTGGTTCGGCCATATCGTGCCCAGCACCGGTACCGGTGGCTTCGCAGGCTGGTCCGGCTCGGCGCGGATCGTCCACGACGAACAGGGCGCGTACTTCGAGATCACGCTGACCTGAGCGACGGCGCCGTCTGCCCGCCACCGCATCATCGGTCATGTCTTCCGCGGTGCAGGCCGCCGAGCGCCTGCGCAGCACCGCAGTGATCGGGCTGGCCGGCCCGGCGGCCGGGAAATGAGTCGACTCGCCGGCGTCCCGCTGGTCATAGGCCACCACGTGAAAACGCAGGGCACACGCGCGGACCGGGCACACCTGGCTTGCCGTGCCCTGGCTGGTGCTGCCCACCCTCACGCTACTGCGCGATCTAATATCAAGCCCGTCTACAATTTCCGATACGTCGTTTTCTGCCCGCCTGCGGTCGCGCTTCTGGCAGGAGCTGGGCTGGCGGCGCTGGAAGGGCCTGCCGGGCCGCTGCCGTGGCCCCTGATCGTGGCGATCGCCGGGCCCACGCAGGTTGGCGAGCGGGTTCCGGGAGGTGGCATGGGCGCCGTGGCCCAGGCAGAGACCAGGGTCCAGCGGGCGGTCCTGCTCCGGCGGGAGCGCGGCGTGAGCAGGATCTGGGCCGTTGGATTAAGGCAGTGCTGGCAGGACCCGCCGGGCTTCCGGCTCGTCCACATGTGGCGGCCGGACGAGCGCTCCGCCGGGCTGGGGCTCTACCGGCGCTGCCGGGGAGCGAGCAGGTGAAAGCAGCCGACCAGGTGACCGGCCGCCCGGCGGAGGAGACCGCCAGCCCCCGCCTGGGCGGGACAGCCGGTCTGCACCCGGTCCGGCTCCTGCGGGCGGCGGCAAGCCGGCCGGCCGCCAGCCACCTGCTGATCCTCGGCTGCTACCTGGCCGCCGGCATCGCCGTCACCTGGCCCCGGGCCAGCTACCTGGCCAGCCACAAGCTGCCCGCCACCCGCGACGCCGGCGCCTACGTGTGGTGCTTCTGGTGGATGGCCCATCAGCTGGAGCACCTGAGCAACCCGTGGTTCACCCGCTCCCTCGCCGCCCCCGTCGGCACTCAGCTTGGCCTGCATGTCCTGATGCCGCTGGAAGGCACGGTGATGATCCCCATCACCGCCGCCTTCGGCCCGTCCGCCTCCTACAACCTGCTGTCGGCTGCGATACCGGGGCTGCTGGCCTATGCGGCCTACCGGGTGGCCCGGCTCTGGCTGCCATCGCAGGCGGGGGCGATCGCGGCCGGCGCCTTCTTCGGGCTGTCCTCCATGCTCACCTGGCGGGCGTGGTATCACCTCAACCTGGCCGTTGGGGCACTGTTCCTGCCACTGGCGCTGGAAGCGGCGGTACGGCTGCGCCGGCGGCCCGGCATCCGGCAGAGCGTGATCCTGGGCCTGACGCTGGCCGCCAGCCTGCTCACCGATCCGGAAAGCACCGTCATGGCGGCCATCCTGGTGGTGCTTGCCCTGCTCCCCTGGCTGGTCCGCCACCCGGGCTGGGCCAAGGCCCGGGCGGCCGGGCTGGCGGCTCTTGTCGCCGCGCTGGCGGGCGGCCCCCAGGTCGCGGCGGTCGCCTGGCAGGTGGCCAGCGGCGGTGCGTCCACCAGCATGCACGTGCTCGCCCGCTCGTACACCGAGTACGGGACACGGCTTGCCGGGCTGCTCGCACCCTCGCCCCGGGTGGCCGATTTCGGGCTGACCCGGCTGGCGGCCATCTACTATCACGACGGCGTCATCTACCAGGTCATCAACCACCGGCACATCCCGACCAGCGAGGCCACGCCCATGTTCGGCCTCGTGCTCACCGCCATGGCTGTGCTCGGCCTGGCCCTGTCCTGGCGCCGGCGCAGCGCCTGGCTACTCGCTCTGCTGTGGCTCGGGGCGGCCGCCCTGGCGCTGGGCCCGGTGCTGTGGATCGGCACCCGCACCTACATACCCGCCGCCCAGATGCTGCACGGTGTGCGGGTCTCCGCGGTCATGCCCTACACGTGGTTCGTGCGTGTCCCCGGGCTGTCCGGCTTCCGGGAAGCCGGCCGGCTCGCCGAACTCGGCCTGCTCGCCGCCGCGCTGCTCGCCGGCGCGGCGGTGGACCGGATGCGCCACCGCGCTGCCCCGGCACTGGTCCTCGTACTTGCTCTGGCCATCCTGGAAGCTGGCTGGTCCGGCAACCTCCCAGCCCGGGTCATGCCTGCCACCTACCGCGTCGGCACAATGCCCACCGCGATGCCAGCACTTGACCACCCGATCGCCGCCAACCACTCCACGTCCATCGTTGTCGACTTCCCGTTCGGCATCTGCGGCGGAACCGGCACCTTCGGTGCCCAGTTCCGCCCGGAGGCCCAGGTGCTCGCCACCGCCGACGGCCACCCGCGCGCAGCGGGCTTCATCGCCCGCGTGCCCGCCCCTACAGTCACCGGGATCAGGAAACACGCCTTCTACGCGGGCCTCATCCGCATCTGGCGGGCGGCAGCCGGGAACTCCCCGGCACAGGTGCGGGCGGCACGCCTGGACGCGCGCAAGATGAACGTCGGCTGGGTCCTGGTCTGGCCTCAGCAGCAAGTGCTGGGCCGCACGCGGGTGGAGTACTGGAACCAGGGAGTGATCGCCTACCTCGGCCGGACCGGGTTCCGCTTCGCCTACCAGGCGGACGGCGTCCTCGTCTACCGGGCGGCCGGCGTCAAGTGAGCTTCCTGAGCGTAGCCACGGTAACGTTCGGCCAGTTCAGCGTCTTGAAGTTCAAGAGCACAGGCACCGGGGATGACTACCGGAGCAGTAGCAGCAGTTTCCCCAGCTGGCGATGTAGTGGGCCATATCGGGGCGGGTGATGAACAGCGAGTCGGCCCCGGCAAGGCGCTGAAGCTCGAACGAGGGTGCCGGTCCGCTCGACTCCCCGTACAGAACCATCATGCCGCCCAGCCGGGTCGCCGCCAGGGTGGCGTCGAAGGTGGCCAGGCCGACCCCGTCGCAGACCACGGCCGCCCCGCGCCCCCCGGCGACCGAGCCGGCTGAGCGCGGCGGCGGCATTGGCGGGCTGCCGCCAGGGTGGACGGTGAGCTCGTCATGGCCGCCGCGAGCGACCACATCGACCAGCGACTCGCCGACGACAGTGATCATGTGATTGCCCCCATCCGGGACCGCGCTCTGCTCTTGTGGCGGGTCAGGTGTCCTGCCCGCATCGTCGATGTTGCGGGGGGTGAGTTCATCGGCACGGCTCCGGGCGGTGGCCCTGCTCACGGATGCACCGCAGGGACGGCGCAGACCATGCCGTTGCTGAAACCGGCCGGGCCGATGCCGAGTGCCAGGTTGAAGCGGCCGCGCATGTTTTCCAATGCGATGTGGTGCGTTAGCTCCACGAGCTGGCCGTCGTCGAGATGCTGGCGAAGCCTGTCGAACAGCTCGTCGGGGACGTCGACCGGGGTGCGGCTCATGCCCACGGCGTAGTCGAGGACCAGCTTGTCCAGCTCCGAGAACAGCGGGCTCGTCTGATAGTCGGGGAGGGCCAGGATCTCCTGGTCGGCCAAACCCCACTGGCGGGAGATGGCGGAGCCCATGTCGATGCAGTATTCGCAGTGGGTGAGGGTGGCCGCCTTCAGCTCGGCGAGGGCGTGGAGCCTCTTGTCCAGACGGTGCAGCTTGGCCGTCGCCTGTTCGAGCTTGGCGTAGCCCTTGAAGAGCACAGGCACGTGGGCGTACATCTCGAGGGGCTCGATCATCCGCTCCGTCTCCCGCCCGGTGAGCTTGGCGATGCCGCGCCGGCTGAAGTGGTAGGCGATCTTCACATACAGCCCGGCTCGGGCGGAAGAGACTCCTTTGATGCGGGCCATGTAGCTTCTCCTTTCGCTGGCGATCTCTGAACGACCTTCGGCCTCATCATGTTCGGCCGCTCCGGCCGGCTCGCCGGGTGTCCATGGATGCAGCCGGGGAATCCAGGCACGCACGGCCCGCCGGTAATCCTGGTACTCGGCTCCGAATTTGCGGGCCAGGGTGGGTTCCTCATAGAAGCGCACGGCGGCTGCGCCGATACACCAGGCCACCGCGGCGTACTCCAGGAGGCCTGACGAGCCGAACAGCAGCACCTGGCCCATCAGGATGGCCAGGAAGCTGACGTATATGGGATTGCGCACGTAGCGGTAGAACCCGCTGATCACCAGGCGCGGTGGCGACGCCAGCGGCACGGGGGTGCCGTCAGCCTTGGTGAAGTCGATAAACGACTGAACGAGCGGGACGAGGCCCGCGCAGATGAGCAGCCCTCCCGCTGCCTGCGCGACCGCCCAGTAGGGCAGGGGCCGGCGAAAGTGCCATTCGTTCAGCAGATACGGAAGCAAGCAGGCGAAGGTTCCCCCGACTGCCACGCCCCACGCAACGCTGACGACCGTTGCTGTTGACTTGCGCATCACCGCCTCCGGAGAGCTAAGCGCGGGCGATTTCGCCGCCCGCAAGGTGATCCACGTTCGGCTCGATGACCTGTGCCGTGGTGGCGAGCCCGTTGGCCACCGCTTTCGAGTTGCCGCCGCTTCGTGCCCATTCCTCGCGCATGCGCGGGAGGAATGGGCAGACCACAACGGCGGCCAAGAGCCCGATCATCTCGGCCGGCCCAGGTGCGGCCGAGACGGCCTGCTCGATCGGTGCGCGAGCGGGCTTTGCACGCCGGAGACGTGTGCCAGGGACTGCAGGGACCTCACCAGCCGGTCGGGGGTCGCGGCGTTGGCGGGGCTGTTGAGCGGACCCGACGAGCGCAGGGCCACGTCCGCGCCGGTCGGGCTCTGGGCAGCCCCCATCTGCGTGCCTCCTCCGCGTAGCACACTCTCAGTTTGAGAGTAATACTCTCAAACTGAGAGTAGTAGTCTCACAAGCATGGCTACCGGTGTCAAGCGCCGCCGCTCCCACGACGGCAAGGGCGGCCAGGCACGGACCCGCCTGGCTCGCGCCGCGGTCGTCCGGGCGGCCCGGGCCTTGTTCCTCGAACGCGGCTACGCCGGAACGACGATCGAGGCCATCAGCGGCCTGTCGGGCATCCCGCCTGCGACGGTGTACCGGCTGTTCTCGTCGAAACTCGGGATCCTCAAGGAACTGCTCGATATCTCAATAGCTGGTGACGACGAGGCCGTCACGTTGGAGGACCGGCCCTACGTCCGTGCGCTACTTGCTGACCGGGACCCCAGGAAGCAGCTATCGGGTTTCGCTGGCATCACCCGCGGCATCATGTCGAGGACCGAGCCTGTTCATCGGATCCTCGTTAGCGCGGCGGGCTCCGATCCTGACGCAGCTGCGCTGCTCGCCGAGCAGACGCGGCAAAGGCAACAGGGCCAAGCGCAGATCGCACGTTCCCTGGCTCGCGCCGGCGCTCTCCGGCCGAAGCTGCGAGAGCGCGACGCTGTGGACATCATCCACGCACTCATGTCCCCCGAGGTCTACCGGTTGCTCGTCTGTGACCGGGGCTGGTCCCCCGAGCGGTACGAACAATGGTTGAAGGACATCCTCATCGACCAGCTGCTTCCCCCGCCGGCGATCACGCCAGACCGGTTCCACCAATGAGAGCACGATCAGCCCGGCCAGGAACGGCCACGCCGGACGACCTCGTCTCAAGCTCCCCCGGGTACAGAGCCCAGACGTTCAATTCTCCTCCTGGCCCCGTTCGACGGCTATCTGACGCGCCGGGCAGACGGATGTCGCCGAACCTGAGGCCGACCAGCCGGCTCTGCAGCCGGGCCAGCAGCCGGACGGCGCTGCGTGTCCGCCAGTCGAGGTGACCTTCGGCGAGGCGTGCCTTTACACCGCTATGACCGGCATGCCGAGAGCGTTCCCTACAGAGTTCCGCCGCGATGTGGTGGCTGTTTCCCGACCGGTGCAGGGGAATCTGCTGGTGCAGAGCGATCACCCACATGCGCGGGCTACGTTCCCGCCAGCTGGGAGCTTTCCGCGCGCCGGGCGATCGCCCGCAACTGCGCCACCCCGTACGTCGCGTCGACCAGGCCCAGCGGCAGGGTCACGAGCCCGAAGGCGCGCGGGGAGTAGTTGGCCCGGGTACGCACCAGCAGCCGCGTCCGGTGGCCGGGGAGCTCGTTCAGTACCAGGGCCCAGGTGAAGTCGAAGTAGGTGCCGGCCTCGCGCAGCTGCTGCTCGGCCCGCTGCGGGGCCTGCGGATCGGTGATGTCGATCGGGCTGCCGCGCCGCGGATGACGGATGGAGCGGTAAACCACGGCGTGCTGCGGATCGACGCGCTGAACCCGGAAGTACGACGCGTAGTCCGGCCCATCGCAGATCAGGTCACCGACAGCGACATGCTGGTACTCCGCCAGCAGCCGGCTGGCGCTGGCGGGAAACGGGTGCTTCACGCCGAACACCCACCGGTTGGCGAACAGGTCCACCCACTGCGGCGTGTACCAGCCGCCACGCCCGTACCCCATCTGGGCCAGCCACGGCCACACCCGCTCCGGGGCCGCCTGCACGGTGACGCCGCGGGTCCATTCCACCATCGGGTGCGCAATGAACTCGTCCCCGGGCAGCGACCCGAACGCCTCCTCATCGCAGACGCCGGTGCGCACGCTGACACGCCGTGTCACCCCGGCGAGCACCCAGCCCGCCAGCGCCCAGCCGGCCACAGCAGCTACGGATACTGCCGGCGGCCAAGGGACCGGGCGCCCCCGTGCGACAAGCAAGCGTGATCTTCTGCCAATCCTGTACATCATGCGACCCATCCTCGCCGCACCCCCGAAACATCTCCCCTGGCACCCAGCCGGGAGGAACGGCCCACCCACCATCCTCACCTAGCGGCATGGGCCTGGTTAGCGGGGGGACCCTGGCCCTTCACCGCGGCCGCGGTGAAGGGCGTTGTGCTCGCAGCGTGCTGGGTCTGGGATCCGGGGCCCGGCGGTGAGCCCGGCGCGGTCATGCCGCCTTCGGCAGTTCCCCAGTTCCAGTGTCTGTGCGTGCTGACGGTGCTGGCCGGCCGCCCTTGCTACTCGCGGAGAGCAGGTACAGGATCCCGGTAATGACAGGCGCGAGACTCACTGCTGCGAGCGAGTTCGCGCCATGACCTCTTCCCAGGCTGTTCACGGCGAACGGGACGATGCCGACGACGAGCAGCAGCACCCCGGCCACCCCCGTCCGTTTCAGGCCGAGCACGGCGATCGCGGCGGCCAGGGCGAAGGTGAGGATGGCCTCGGTAGGCCCTTTGCCTCGTGGGCTCACCGTGAACCAGATGCTGATGCCGATCAGCGCCCCGGTCACGACGACGCAGACGGGAACCGCCCAGCCGGGCCGGTACCAGGCCAGGGCTGCGAGCACCGCCAGCGGCACGGCCCACGCGGCGACGAGCCCGGCCGCCTTCCAGCCGCCTGGGTCGGTGAAGGTTTCGCCGACGATGAAGATTCCGGCGATGAGGGTCGACAGGACCATCAGGGTGAATCCGGTCCACTTCAGGAAACGGGCGAGCATGTCATTCCTCCCCCTAGCGCGAATCCAGTCTCATTGCACCGCCGCCCTGGCTCCGGCAGCAGGGTACAAGGGCCTACCCCAGCGGGCACAACGCCCGTCCGCATCGCCGGTGAAGCTGCATGGCGTGATCTTCGGTTCTGTCTCCCGCCTTGCTGCCGCTGGACCTGCGGCCGGAATTCGTCTGCGGAGGTGCTCAACGTGACCGTCCTGGAGCACCGCTGGCCGGATACCGGCAGCCGGTCGGCGCGATCGGCGTGGATCGCCATGGCGCCGGCCCTCTGCCAGATTTGAAGAGGGCATCTTGCTGTGGCTTTCATTCCCGCGGCCATTCTGGGGTGAATTTGGAGCCCGCGAACGCGGGTCAGACCGGCACGCTGCCTTTGCCAGCTGTGTGGCGGGCTTGGAGAACGCGGTGATGGTGGAGGTCACCGTGCCGTCGCCGGCCAGCTGGATGATGAGGGCGGGAAAAGTCTGATGTGCGCGTGCTACTAATAAGTTCACGATTCACGGCTTGAGTATTAGTGCTCCAAACCCAGAAAGTCTGGCAGTAATGCTGGCCCATCGCGGATATTGGCGGGCAGAATTCCCCAGAACGGGAAAGTGCCGGGTATGCTACAATATGTCCGTCTTCACGGCAGGAAGTAAGCATGGATATTCGGCACAAACATATACTGTTTAGACTGGCAGACGTAATCATTAGCCTGGCGGCAATCTTTCTTTTGCTGGATGCGATGCTTGGGTTCACGAGACACCAGGAGATGCGTTCAGCGCAGCCGCAACCTGTTAGTCAAAATATTAACTCTTCCAATCTGTCTACATCGTGCATAGGCGGTTTCTCTAATGAGCGCACGATAGACGGCGTAACTCAGGTCGCATCACATGGAAAACCATTCAACGCCTATCAGATGACCCTCACCAATATAGGCGGCACTGTCGTAACGATCCATAGCGTGAACGTAGAGCTGGTCAATAGCCAGAACAAGGTCTTCGCACAGCACCATACTGACTTGGGCGATGGCGCTGGCATAACTCTGAATCTTGGCCAGTCGCGGCAGATCGTCGAAGCTTCCGGATTCAACCGTCCTGTAGCTTCGTGCGAGATCCTTAGTTGGCAATCCTGACTATAATGCTAGCCGTACATCTTCTGGAAACAGGGCCAGATAACAGCCCGACAGCCAACTTCCTGACCCCTGACGGCACTCCGCCGTGATCTGCGCGACCGGCCACGCCGAGGTGAGCAGCAGACCGGGTGGCTGCCTAATCGCCAGCGGGCCTGCGCTGGCCTTAGCCCCTATCCAGCGCGTGTTCTAGCGAACCGGTGTCATCGCTTTCTGATGACCTTTCTGCGGTAAGCGATGCTCGCGGCGCCGGCTAGCACGGCCGCTCCGCCGAGGGCGAAGAGCAGGGTGTCCTGGAATCCGGCCGTGCCTCCGCCGCCAGTGGCGGGGGGCACGGTGGGGAGCGGGCTGGCCGAGGGGCTCGGCGTCGCGGACGTCGGCGCAGTCTGCGTCACCGTTGGCGTCGCCGACGGCGATACCGCCCCGCTGGCCGATGGGCTGGCGCTCGCGCTCGCGGAGCCGGCAGCCGTGCTGCTAGCCGAGATAGCCGACGTTGGCGAGGTGGGTACTGCGGGTGAGAATGAAGTCGGTACCGCCGAGGGCGTGGACCCCGTGCAAGCCGAGACTGCCGCGGAAGCGAGTATGGTCATGGTGCAGCAGCCAATGAAGGCCAACCTCGCGCTGAGCCCCGTCCCCGCGATGGTTGTGCGCACCTTCATGGAGCCTCCTCATGCGTCCGGCAGGTGGCGGCCCCGTTTCCGGGTCCCGGCACGAGAAACCGGCTCCCGGAGGCGGAAACGCGACCCGGCCGCTGCCGCGCCGACCGAAGACAGATCCCCGGAAACGGCGACGGCCATAAAGGTAAGGCCCACGGACGGCACAGGCACACGATGGCCTGATCACCCTTAAATATCAGGCTACGGGAGCAGGGCGCACGGGGGAAGACGTAGGGAGGAACGACGGCATTGGCGGATGCTGAGTGGCGTCGTATAGCCGGGTTTCGTGTGGTCATGTCCTGGCCGCAATCAGCGCACGCCTGCCCGCCCAGTACGCCCGTGAACCTCCGTGCCCGCATTGCCGGACTGCTCGGCGTCCTTCTCATCATGGCCGGCGCCGTCGCTGTCGGCGTCGCGGTCGCTGCCCAGGTGCATGCACCGCAGCCCTCCCTGGCGGCCGCGGGCGCTACCGGGCCATCCCAAGGCAAGGCCCACGGGCCATCGCTGCGCCGCTCGCTGCCGGTGTCCGTCGATATCCCGGCTATTGGCGTCCACTCGAAACTGCTCCACCTGGGAATCAGCTCCGGCGGCACGATTCAGGTACCGTCGCTCAACACGCGGGCCAATGAGGCGGCATGGTACAGGTACTCAGCGACGCCCGGCCAGATCGGGATATCGGTCATCGAAGGTCATGTCGACAGCTATCAGGGCCCTGCCGTCTTCTTCCGTCTAGGAGCTCTCCACCCCGGGGACACCGTCGAGGTGACGCTCGCCGACGGGATCACCGCTGTTTTCCGCGTCACCGGCGTACGGCAGTACGCCAAATCCAATTTCCCGGCAAAAGTCATTTACGGCACACCAGGATACGCGGCCCTGCGCCTGATAACGTGCGGCGGCGTCTTCGACTATTCCACCAGGAATTACCTCAGCTCCATTGTTGTATTCGCGTCCCTCATCTCATCGCGGCCGCCCGGCCGGGCTGGCGGCTAACTCGCTGCAGCCAGGTGGACGCCCTTCCAGCCCCGGGAGCCTGGCGGCGCTTTCAGCGGCGGTCACCGCCAGGAAGCCTCAGTGCCTGCGTGATCTGGTCATGCGGAAGGGGAACGGCCCGATCCGGCGCTGGCCCAGTGGAAAGATGAGCAGGCCGAGGACCTCCTGGCCGGGCTCGAGCCACCGCAACTCACCGCGCATCCAGTTCACCGGAGGCCCCACGGTCCTTGAGTAATCGACGATCACCGCGGGCTGGCCGTCGAGCATCGAAACACCACGGCCCGCCGTGGTGCCGGCCGACTCGACGACGCCGCTGCCCCGGCGAACCCGGTTGTGCACATCCCCGGACTGCCCGATCTCCTTGCCGCACCAGCCCCGCAGTGGGCGGCCCCACCGCCGTGATGGCGGCACGTACAGTCCTGCTGACGGAGGTTCCCCCGACCCGTATCGAGGCACTATATGACCACGACCCGGGCTTCCCGCCGACGGCGAACTGGTGTGCGGGCAAACGCCGCCGTCCAGGTGCTGGGCGGCACCCTGCTGGCACTGGGGCGCGCCCCGCGCCTGTCCGCCCTGGCCCTGGCCGCTTCGCTGATCCCCACCACCCTGGCAGGACACGCGTACTGGACGATCGAGGACCCCGCCACCCGCAAACTGCAGCGCATCCAGTTCCACAAAAACATGGCCATGATCGGCGGGCTGCTACTCGCCGTCCTCGGCCAGCCCATAACGGCACGCCACCACCCACCACCAGCCCCGCAACAACGCCGAATCTGTACGCCTGACAGCTGGGTTGGCTGGCCGCGGGAGGCAGCTGCGCTCAGATAATCCGGTTATGAGTGATGTTATGGTGCGCCATCGTCACTATAGGAGAATTTTCCGGTGCGACCGCTCCCGCACTTAACGGCGATTCTTCGCGTGCGCTGTCGCTGTCGTGTCGCCGCGTCCTGTGACCGCTGAGCCCCATGCCGTCAGGGTCTGGGGGCACGGTCGTGCCGGGGGCCGGTGCCGGGGCGGCGTGAGTGGAGTGTGCGGATTCGCCGGGTCCGCCCCGCGGGCACTCCTGAGGGCCTTCCCTGACGATTTCCTCCACATGAATGGATCTGACCACGCCCGGCGGCACAATCTCCCGCCTGCCCACGCATTCGGCGCGTGGCCATAGACTGGCAGCTGACCCAGCGAGCCAGCGGAATAAAGCGCCCGCCTGGAGGATTACCTGTACTGAAAACTGCAAGCATCGGCGATGTTGCGGCTAGGGCGGCACCGCACTCACTGTGTACGGTGTACATAGCCCCTCGCTGTCATGGAGGACTGGGATGGTTCAGAAAGTAACCGTTGTGCTGGAAGACGACCTTGATGGCGGTCCGGCCGATGAGACCGTGCGGTTCAGTCTCAGCGGCGCGGAGTACGAGATCGATCTGAGCAAGAAGAACGCCAGCACATTCCGTAAGCAACTCACGCCTTTCATCGAACACGCCCGCAAGGCCGGAAGAGCACAGCACCGCCGCGCGGTGCGCACCTCATCAAGCCGTCAGCGCAGCGGCGACATCCGGGCATGGGCGAAAACTCAGGGAATCTCCGTGAGCGAGCGCGGGCGTATCCCGGCCAGCGTAATCCAGCAATACGAAACTGCCACCAAAGGACGCTGACTCAAGCCTGGATCAGCCGGGGCCGGGGCCATCTGCAGATCGCCTCGGCCAGCACTCGCTGGTTCCCGATATACCTCCGGCACGTCAGGCGGGGCCGCACTTGTGGTGCGCGGCGAAGGACTGCCAGATGACGCTGGTTGCGCTGAGCGCGGTCGATGGCGGGTCGGGCCCGAGGAGCTCGGACGGGCGATCCTCGCGAGCGTCGGCCCCGCCTGATCGCTTAGCTCGCTGCTATGAGCGCCTGCTGGCCGGCAGCGAGTGATCCCAGTCAGACAGCAGCGTGCGGATCCCGGTGACCAGCGCGATCGGATGATCGAGCATGACGTGGTGCCCGGCGACGGGTATCTCGATCAGCGGCGCCCGCCGGCCGAGCCGGTCGTACATGAGTTCGCTGATCTGTGGTGTGACGATGCCGTGCTCGGCATAGAACAGCGCGACCCGGCAGTCGAGCCTGGTCAGCTGGGCCGGGGTGAACTGAGGTCTGCCGAAGATGTGGGGGTCAAACTTCCAGCTCCAGCCGCCATCGACCTCGCGGACCGAGGTGGCGGCTACGTGCGCCAAGACGTAGGGCAGGGCAGGCTGATCCGGGATCGGATGGAACCGGGCGATGGCGGAATCGCGCGATGGGTAGACGCGCAGCGGGCCGAAGGCCCGCTGGTCACGGGCGGCCCGTTCCTCCGGGGTGATGTCACGAACGGGTGAGTCGATGACGACGACGCCTTCTATCTGGGTGCCGTACAGGCCCGCGACCCGCAGTGCGACGAACCCGCCCATGCTGTGCCCGATGACAATCGGCGGGCCGGTGATACCTGCAGCGCTGGCTACGGCCAGCACCTCACGAGCCCAGTAGTCCAGGTTGTAGACATCGCGGCGGCCACTGTCGCCATGCCCGGACAGGTCGAGCGCCACCACCCGGCTGCCGCGCGCCAGCAGCGGGGCAATGTGGTCCCACCAGCGCGCATGAGCAGCGCCGCCGTGCACGAGCACGATCCCGCTGTCACCGGGCTCGCCATAGGCCCGGTAGTTGATCATGGTTCCGTCGACGGCAGCAGAGCCGGGCTCGACGCTGGCCTCAAGGGCAGCGCAAAACCAAGGTGGTGGCCCGGCCTGGTCTGCCGGGCCACCGGGTTCTGGTGAGGTCATAGATGACAGCGAACCAGATGCGCGACCGGCGAGATTGCGCCGGCTGGCACGAAACGCAGGCGCGGCCCGGTGCGGGACCTGGCCACCGAACGTGAAGGTGACCAGGTCTCCGGACTGGCTGGCGTCCGGGGAGGCGATCCCTGCCGGTAGCTCAGCCGATGACCCTGACGTTCTCCGCCTGGGGCCCCTTCTGGCCCTGCGTGATGTCGAACTCGACCTTCTGCCCTTCCTCAAGGCTGCGGTAGCCGCTACCCGTGATCGCGCTGAAGTGCACGAACACGTCCTGGCCACCCTCGACCGCGATGAAGCCGTAGCCCTTGTCGCCGTTGAACCACTTCACTGTGCCCTGCGCCATCTTGACCTTCTTCGGTGTGGATACGGCCCCCCGCCATGGCGGTGAGGACCGGCGCCTCTCAGAATTGCCTTGGCCAGCCTCCCACGGAACACGCGCTGGGCGGAAACGGCGCGGCTGGCCAATCCCCGGATGCGGCGGCGGCTCCCGGCGCCAGCAACGCGCCGAGGCCTCGCACGGGCCACTCATTCTCCTGGCCGAGCCCCGCTTCCAGGCGCTGACGCGACAGATGCTCCATGGCCCGATTCTCGCTGGCCCGCTGCCGTCCTGGCCAACGGGTATCCGCCTCCGCGACACCCCGCCACGCGTCACCCGGGCAGGACATGGCCTCGCCTAGGCTGGGTACGTCAGTGAGATCTCCCTCAGCCAAAGGCGGGCGTGCCGCACCGGGCAGCGCGGCAAAGGGCCGGCCATGAGTGCACCGGGCCGCAGGATCGCGGATCTGCGCACCCCGACCGGCGGTCCCGCCGTACCGGTGAGCACCCGGCCCAGCCCGTGAACCGGTCCCCGCAGCCCGGCCGGTAGCGTTCGGCTATGACGATCCAGACACGCCCGCTGGGGCGGACCGGGGCGGACGTGACCATCCTCGGCTACGGGGCCATGGAGCTGCGAGGCCAGCCTTACGGGCCGGCGATTGACGACGACGAGGCTGCGCGGCTGCTCAACGCGGTGCTCGACAGCGGGATCAACCTGATCGACACCTCGATCGACTACGGCCGCAGCGAGGAGCTCATCGGCCGGTACGTCAGCCATCGCCGCGAGGAGTACTTCCTCGCATCGAAGTGCGGGTGCCTGCTCGGGGACCCGCCACCCGGCGCCAGGCCGCCGTTCCCGCACGACTACAGTCCCGGCAACGTGCGGGCCGGGATCGAGCAGAGCCTGCGCAGGCTCCGGACGGACCGGCTCGACCTGGTGCAGGTGCACATGTCCCCCAGCCGCGCCCAGATGGAGGCGGACAGGACCATCGAGATGGTGCTGTCCCTGCGTGATGAGGGCAAGGTCCGGTTCATCGGGATGTCGGGCATCCTTCCTCATCTGCCGGACCACATCGCCATGGGCGTGTTCGACGTGTTCCAGATCCCCTACTCGGCCGTCCAGCGCGAGCATGAGGAGCTCATTACTGCCGCGGCCGCGTCGGGTGCCGGCACCCTGATCCGGGGCGGTGCCGCCCGCGGCGGTCCCGCTGAGGACAAGGAATGGCGTACCGGGCCGCTCGGGCTTCCCGAAGGCGAAGGCCGGCGGCGCTGGGAATCGTCTGGCCTGGAGGATCTTCTCGCTGACATGACCGGCCTGGAGTTCATGCTGCGCTTCACCCTCAGCCACCCGGACCTGTCGAGCACCATCGTCGGCACCTCCAAGGTCGACCATCTGCGCGCCAACGTGGCCGTTGCCGCGAAGGGACCGCTACCGCCGGACCTGTACCAGCAAGCCAGACAGCGCCTGACGCCGGCCGGGCGCTAGCGCTCCAGCCACTCTCACGATCATGGATCGCCAGCGGCTGCGGCCTCACGCGAGCCGCTCGCCGGCCGGGGAAGTACGGTACGAGGGTGGCGACCATCGACGACGTGACCCGGATGGCTCTGGAGTTGCCCGAGGTCACAGAGGGTGAACGTCACGGCAACCGGACCTGGTATGTCGCTGGTAAGGCATTCACGTGGGAGCGGCCGTTCAGTAAGGCGGATCTGAAGCGGTTCGGCGGCCAGACCCCGCCGGATGGGCCCATCCTGGCCGTCCGCGTCGAGGATCTTGGCGAGAAGGAGGCTGTGCTCGCCGCGCATCCGGTGGCTTTCTTCACGATTCCGCACTTCGACGGATACTCCGCTGTTCTCATTCAGCTGCGGAAAGTCTCCGGGAAGGCGCTGCGGGACGCCATCACCGACGGCTGGCTGGCATGCGCGCCGCCGAAGCTCGCCGGCCAGTACCTCAAACACTAGAGGCGGCTGCTCCCGCGGTGATCCGGGCGAAACGATCAGCCGTGCCCTGCGTCCGAAGGGAAGTGCTCAGGTGCGAGCTGTGGTGCAGCGGGTAAGCCAGGCCAGCGTGACGGTAGGCCAGCGGGTCGTGGGCGCCATCAGTGAGCCAGGCTTGCTCGTCTTTGTCGGCGTCACCTATGAGGACACACCGGAGCTGGCCACGAAGCTGGCCGCCAAGCTGTGGGGACTGCGCATCCTGGACGGCGAGAAGTCCTGCTCGGATGTCGCAGCGCCGCTGCTGGTCATCAGCCAGTTCACGCTCTACGCCGATACCCGTAAGGGCCGCCGCCCCACCTGGCAGGCCGCCGCCCCCGGCCCGGTCGCGCAGCCGCTTGTCGATGCCGTGGTCTCATCCCTGCGTGCGCTGGGTGCCCACGTGGAGACCGGCGTCTTCGGTGCCGACATGAAGGTCAGCCTGACCAACGACGGCCCAGTCACGATCATCGTGGACCTGTAGTCCCGGCTCCTGGCAGGGTTGTTACGCCCACCGGGTGGCGCGACCGGCCGTGCCCTCCCTGGTTCTGGCTGGGCACCGTTCATCGAAAGCATCGACGGGATCCAGGCAGCCGGGCCCCGGCTACCCGTGGCCGTGAAGCATCATCCCGTTCCTGCCCGGGCGGGATGCGTTCCGGAATCCGCCCGCTGACTTGCGGGATGCTGCGCTCCCGCTCGCGTTCCTGGCCCACTCAGCCGATAACCGGCTGATAGCAGACACCGGCCGCCGCACCCTCAGCGCCGTACTCGCCCAGGCCGGCGGCCCGGGGCACTGACAGCGGCCAGAACCGGCATCACTGGGGCTCGTCGAGGACCACCAGCACGTCGCCAGCTGCGACCTGATCGCCGGGCCGGGGACCGATCGCGCCCACCACCCCCGGGTGGGGGGCGGTGATGCGGTGTTCCATCTTCATGGCCTCCATGATCATCAGCAGCTGGCCCGCGCTCACCGGGTCACCGGGGCTGACGTGCACTGCCAGGACGGTGCCCGGCATGGGCGCGGCCAGGCCGCCTGCCGCCAGCTCGCGTTGCGCCTCGGGAAACCGGGGAACGGCGGCCAGCGCCACATCACCGGCCGGTCCCTGCACCCAGACCTGATGGCCCTGCCGGAACACGTGCCGCCGGTGGCGGCGCCCGCCCTCCTCGATGTCGATCCAGCCGCCGCCGGTGCGCACGCCGGCCGTCAGCTGCGTGGTTCCGTCGGACGGCCCAAAGCCACTCACCTCAACAGCGAAACGGCCGTCGCGCTGCCGGCGGTAGCTGACGTCCACAACGGCGTCCCCGTGGCGGTAGGCAGCCCTCTCGGGTGGCATGACACTGTTGCGCCACCCGCTCGGCAGGCTGCGCAGCACCGGTGTCGCGGCCCGGGCCGCGGCCTGTGCGGCCAGCGCCGCCGCCACGGCAGCAATGCGGAGTTCGTCTCGCGACGGCTGGCGGGCCAGCGGGACACCGGTCAGCTCGATGAAGGCGGTGGTGGTGCGGCCGGCCAGGAATTCCGGGTGGCGCAAAGCGGCGACGAGGAAGTCCCGGTTGGTGGTGACCCCCCGGATCCGGCTGTGCTCCAGTGCCCGGGCGAGCCGCAGCGCGGCCTCGGCCCGGGTCGGGGCGTGGGCGATGACCTTCGCCAGCATGGGATCGAACTCCAGCCCGGCCACGCTTCCCGCCTCGACACCGGAGTCCCACCGGCATCCGGGGTCCGCGGCTGGGCACCAGTCGAGCAGGGTCCCGCTCGCGGGCAGGAAGCCGGCCGCCGGGTCCTCCGCGTATAGCCTGGCCTCGATGGCGTGGCCGGTGATGGCCAGATCGGCCGCTTTCACCGACAGCGGCAGCCCCTGGGCCACGAGCAGCTGCTCGCGGACCAGGTCAAGCCCGGTGACCGCCTCGGTGACGGGGTGCTCGACCTGCAGCCGGGCGTTGACCTCGAGGAACCAGAACTCCCCCGACGGCTCCAGCACGAACTCGACAGTGCCGGCGTTGCGGTAGCCGACGGCCTTGGCGGCGGCCAGTGCTGCCGCGCCCATCCGCTCCCGCAGGTCCTCGTCCAGGGCGGGCGATGGGCACTCCTCGATGATCTTCTGATGGCGGCGCTGGATCGAGCATTCGCGTTCGAAGCAGTGCACGGCTCCGCCATGGTCGTCGGCGAGGATCTGGATCTCGACGTGCCGGGCTCCGGTGATGTAGCGTTCGCCGAACACGGTGGGGTCCCCGAAGGCCGCCTGCGCTTCCCGGCGGGCGGCCGCCACCGCCTCCGCCAGGTCGGCGGCGGCGGGAACGATCCGCATGCCCTTGCCTCCCCCACCGGCTGCGGCTTTGACCAGCAGCGGCAGCGGCATGCCGCCAGGGACGGGCAGGGTGTCGCCGGACAGATCCCAGGTCTGCAGGACCGGCACGCCGACCCCGGCCATCATCGTCTTGGCGGCCAGTTTGTCGCCCATGATCTCGATGACGTCGGGCGGAGGCCCGACCCACGTCAGCCCGGCGGCGATGACCGCCCGCGCGAAGGCGGCCCGCTCGGACGCGAAACCGTAGCCGGGGTGGACGGCGTCGGCCCCGCTGGCGGCCGCGGCGGCCAGCAGCGCATCGATGTTGAGGTAGGTCTCGGCAGCCGTGCGGCCCGGGAGAGCCACCGCGTGGTCCGCCTCCCGGGCGTGCGGCGCACCGGCGTCACCGTCGGCGTACACCGCGACTGTTGTCATCCCCATCGCGGAAGCGGTCCGCATGATGCGGCGGGCTATCTCACCCCGGTTGGCTATCAGCAAGGTGGTGATCACGGCCGGAACACCCCGTAGCCACGCGCCCCTTCCACCGGCCCGGAGTGGCACGCGGACAGCGCCATCGCGATTACGGTGCGGGTGTCACGGGGGTCGATGATCCCGTCGTCCGCGACCCGGCCCGTGGCGTACAGGGCACGGGACCCTGCCTCGGCGAAGTTCTCCACGGCCTCGGTGATGGCGGCCTCGATCTCCTCGTTGACCTGCTCCCCCCGGCGGGCGGCGCGCTCACGGCGGACAATCGACATGACACCGGCCATCTGCTGAGGGCCCATGATCGCGATCTTGGCCGTCGGCCACAGGAACACGAAGCGGGTGTCGAAGGCGCGCCCGCCCATTCCGTAGTTCCCGGCCCCATAGCTGGCGCCGAGGATGACGGTGACGTGCGGGACCTTGGAATTCGACAAGGCGTTGATCATCAGGCTGCCGTGCTTGACGATCCCGCCCCGCTCATAGTCGCGGCCGACCATGTATCCGGTGATGTGCTGCAAGAACACCAGCGGCGTGCCGATCTGGTTGCACAGCTGGATGAACTGCGCCGCCTTCTGGGACGAGTCGGAGAACAGCACGCCGTTGTTGGCCAGTATCCCGACCGGGAAGCCGTGGATGTGCGCCCAGCCAGTCACCAGCGTTGGGCCGTAGCGCGGTTTGAACTCCTCGAACCGGCTGCCGTCCACCACGCGGGCGATGATCTCCCTCACTTCGACCGGGGTGCGCAGGTCGGCCGGCATCAACCCGAGGAGTTCCCCGGGGTCGTAGCGGGGCGGCTCGGGGTCGGCGGTGACCGGGCCCGGTCCCTGTTTCCGCCAGTGCAGGTGAGCCACCACCTGCCGGGCCATGGCGATGGCCTCGTGCTCATCGTCGGCCAGGTAGTCGGCCAGGCCGCTCACCGACGCGTGCATCTGCGCCCCGCCCAGTTCCTCGTCGTCGGCGTCCTCCCCGGTGGCCACCTTCACCAGCGGCGGGCCGCCGAGGAAGACCTTGGCGCCCCCGCGGACGAAGATGTTGTAGTCAGACATCCCAGGCTGGTAGGCGCCGCCAGCGGTCGAACTGCCGAACACGACCGAGATGGACGGAATCCCGAGCGCGGACAACTCGGTGATGTCGTGGAACATGCGGCCGCTCTCGGCGAAGTGAACGAGCGTGCGGCGCATCACCGCTTCCGGGTCCTCGCCCGGTGACAGGCCACGCAGGTCGCCGCCGGCCGACTCGACGAACTGGAGGTAGGGCAGGCGGTTGTCGCGGGCGACTTCCAGCGCCCGCATGAGCTTGCGGATGCTGACCGCGGTCATGGCGCCGCCGAGATCAGTCGGGTCGTTGCCCAGGACGACGCACTCGGTTCCCTCGACTACCCCGATGCCCAGGACCATGCCGCCGCCGACGGCGTAGTCGGTCTGATAACCGGCGAGCGGGCTCAGTTCCAGGAACGGGGTGTCGGGGTCCAGCAGCAGGGCGATGCGTTCCCGGACGCCGAGCTTGCCCCGGCTGCGGTGACGTTCGATCGCCTTGGGGCCGCCCCCGAGGGACGCCCGGTGCAGCATGCGGTCGATCTCGGCCAGCAGGCCGAGCATCTGCTCCCGGTTGGCGGCGAACGCCCCGCTGGCGGGGTCGACGGCAGTGGGCAGGACTGGCGCAGGCACCGATGGCACCTCCCGTGTGGCTCGCGGCACGCCGGCGGCTCAGCCCGCGAAACCGTCCATGCGGGCGAGGATCTGCAGCATCACCTCGTCGGCTCCGCCGCCGATCGACATCAGGCGGCTGTCCCGGAAGTAGCGGGACACCCAGGTCTCCGCCATGTAGCCGAAGCCACCGTGGAACTGCAGGCAGGTGTCGGCGATCTCGCGTTGCAGCCGCCCGGCCTTGAGCTTGGCGATGGTGGCGAACCGGGTGGTGTCCTCGCCGCGCATGTACGCCTGCGCGCAGGCGTAGTTGTACTGGCGCAGCAGATCCACCTCCGCGGCAAGTTCGGCGAGCCGGAACTGCACGTACTGCTTCGACAGCAGTGGCCCCCCAAACACCTGCCGGTCCCGGAGGTAGTCAGCGGTGCGGCGAAGTGCGGCGTCCATGCCGGCCACGGCGGAGTAGGCGGCGATCATCCGCTCGTTCTGGAACTGGTTCATCTGCTGCTGGAAACCGCGGCCGATCTCGCCGATCGTGCTGGACACCGGCACCCTGGCGTCGGTGAAGGACAGTTCCGCGGTGTCCGAGCAGTTGTTGCCGAGCTTGCGCAGCTTCCGGCTGACCGAGAACCCTGGTGTGCTGGTGGGGAAGACGATCTGGGACATCCCCCGGTAGCCGCCCTCATCGGAGGTCCGGGCCAGCAGGCACAGCCAGTCCGCCTGGGTGCCGTTGGTGATGTACAGCTTCGACCCGTTGATCACCCACTCATCGCCGTCCCGCACGGCCCGGGTACGGATGCCGGCCACGTCCGAGCCCGCGTCAGGCTCGGTGACAGCGATGGCAGCCACCATCTCGCCGCGCAGGGCGGGGGCGAGGTAGCGCTGCTTGAGCTCATGACTGCCGTGGCGGTGCAGGGAGGGGGTGGCCATGTCCGTGTGCGCCATGATGGCCATCGCCACCCCGGCGCAGCCCGTCCGGCCGAGTTCCTCACCGAGGATCACCGTGTAGGAGTGGTCGGCCCCCTGGCCGCCGTACGCGGGGTCATACTCGACGCCCAGCAACCCGGCCGAGCCGAGCGCCCTGAACAATTCATGGGCAGGGAACGACTCGGCTTCCTCCCACTCCTCGACGTGCGGCGCGACCTCGCGCTGCAGCACGCCCCGCACCGACTGGCGGAAGGCCTCGTGGTCCGCGGTAAAGAGCATCCTCGTCCGTATGTATGTATGAAAAACATGATTGACGATCCGGATCGTAGAGCGGACGGAAACAAGCCCGCAAGACCCGTCCGTCCAGGCTAGTGCATGCCCCAGCCGCCCAGCCCGGCGCACCGGACGGCGATCGCGCTGTCCGCGCCCCACGCCAGGGCGTGACCCCGGCGGGCGTTGACCGGTCCCAGCAAGCGTTACCCGACGGGGACCGGGAATGTTTCGCATTGTGGCAGAACCGCTGCGGGCTGCCAGGAAAGAGCTGAGCCGATGGCCGACGACAAGCAGAGCACCCCGGGCATGGTTCCCGGCCTGGCCCAGGGAATCATCGCTGAACTCCGCGGGATAGCTGAAGGGCTGGAGGGCCTGGTCAGATTCGGCGAGCATCTCCCGTCGGTGCCCGGCACGCTCCCGCTGCCCGGCAGCCTTTCGGCGGCGCAGCTGACGACGATCTCCGACAGCATCGCCGCGCAGCGGCGCAGCATCGAGGCGCTGAAAGCCCAGCTGTCCTCGTTCGACGAGCAGCTTGCGGTGCTGGAGCAGATCCTCGGCCCGCTCACGGAGTGGAGCAGCAAGTGGGCAGAACTCGAAGAGCGGCTGCTGAAAATCGGCCGCCGGCCAAAGCCCCCGGGCGGGCCAGCGGTTCCGGGAGAAAGTAGGGACTAGCCGACCCCGCTGCCGGACGCGCATATAGGTACGCTCCGCTGACGCGGAGCCATTGGCGCATCGCCGGAGGATTTTCGCCGTGAGGCGGGGTTTTGCGGAGACAGCTTCGCATCGTAGCCTCAGAGTGCAAGATTCTTGCTGGTATGCCGGATGGTGGCCAGCCGACGCCCAGGGGGAAGCGATGCCCCGTCACGATGTCCGGCAGCGCTTGGCTCGTCACGTTCTGACCGATGGCTTCCACATCGTCCTGGACCTGCACCGCAGTTGCGGCTCCTGGATCGTCGATGCCGAAACATGCGAGCGCTACCTGGACCTGTACTCGTTCTTCGCCTCCGCCCCACTGGGCATCAACCCACCGGGCGTCACCGGGGACCCTGAGTTCATGGCGCTGCTCGCCGGTGCGGCCGCGAACAAGCCCACCAACTCCGACATCTACACCTCGCATTACGCCGATTTCGTGGAGACATTCGCCCGCGTGCTGGGCGATCCCGCGCTGCCGCACCTGTTCTTCATCGAGGGCGGGGCGCTGGCAGTCGAGAACGCGCTCAAGTGCGCGTTCGACTGGAAGAGCCGCCACAACGAGATGTCCGGCCGGTCACCGCGGCTGGGAACGAAGGTCCTCCACCTGACCCGCGCGTTCCATGGCCGCAGCGGGTACACCCTCTCGCTCACCAACACCGACCCGGTGAAAACCGAACGTTACCCGGTGTTCGACTGGCCGCGGATCGACGTGCCGGCGATCACCTTCCCGCTCGCTGAGCATCTCGCTGACGTGGCGTCAGCCGAGCAGCGTGCGCTGGGCCAGGCCGAGGCGGCGTTCCGGGATCACCCGCACGACATCGCCTGCTTCATCGCGGAGCCCATCCAGGGCGAGGGCGGCGACAACCACATGCGCCCGGAGTTTCTCCAGGCCATGCAGCGGCTGTGCCGGGACAACGACGCGCTGTTCATCGTCGATGAAGTGCAGACCGGCGTGGGCCTGACCGGCACGGCGTGGGCCTACCAGCAACTCGGCCTCGAACCCGACGTCGTCGCATTCGGGAAGAAGGTGCAGCTCGGTGGCATCATGGCCGGCCGCCGCGTGGACGGGGTTCCCGACAACGTGTTCACGGTCAGTGGCCGGATCAACTCGACCTGGGGCGGAGCCCTCGCCGACATGGTCCGCTCGCGGAGGCTGCTGGAGATAATCGAACGCGATGGATTGCTGGGCAAGGTGGCGGTCACAGGTGCCTGGTTCCTCGAGGAACTCCAGGACCTTGGCGCCCGTTTCCCCGGGCTGGTCTCGAACGTGCGGGGACGCGGGCTGATGTGCGCCCTCGATCTGCCGGGGACCAGGGAACGCGACCTCCTGCTGGCGATCCTGCGTGAGCAGGAGAAGATCCTGGCGCTGCCCAGCGGCCAGCGGTCAGTCCGGTTCCGGCCCGCACTGACGATCACCACCGAGGAACTGTCCACCGGCCTCAAGGGACTTGACCGGGGGCTCAGCCAGCTCGCGGGCGCATAGGCCGCCCCGTCCAGGCAGCACGCAGGCACACAGACGAAGACCGAGGAGCGGGTGAATATGGCCAGCACCATCGTTTCCATCATCAATGGCCGCCCTGCCCAGGGCACAGCCGCCGGGCTGGTTGACTCCCCCAACCCTTCCCGGCTGGCCGACGTGGTTGCCGAGGTCACCCTCGCCGACGCCGCCACCTTTGCCGGCGCCTGCGCGGCGGCGAAGCAGGCGCAGCCGCTGTGGGCGGACATCCCCGCCCCAGTCCGCGGCCGGACGGTCGCGGCGATCGGCCGCATCGTCGAGGCCAACAAGGAATCCCTTGCCCGCCTGGTCACGCGTGAACTGGGCAAGCCACACGCGGAGGCGCTCGGTGAGGTCCAGGAGATCATCGATACCTGCGACTTCTTCCTCGGCGAGGGACGGCGGCTTTACGGCCAGACGGTTCCCAGTGAGATGCCCGACAAGCAGTTGTTCACCTTCCGGGTCCCGGTCGGGACCGTGGCCGTGGTGACAGCGGGGAACTTCCCGGTCGCCGTGCCCTCCTGGTATGTCATCCCGGCCCTGGTGACCGGCAACACCGTCGTCTGGAAGCCCGCCGAGTACGCTGCCGCCTCCGCGATGGCGCTGTACGAACTGCTTCAGGCCGCCGGGCTGCCAGCAGGCGTGCTCAACATCGTGTTCGCCGACGGCCCGGCAACCTTCGCCGGACTGGAGCGGGCGCTGCAGGCCGGCACGCTGGACAAGATCGGTTTCACCGGCTCCACCGCCGTGGGCGCGCTCATCGGCGAACTCGCCGGGCGCCATCTGCAAAGCCCGTGCCTGGAACTCGGTGGCAAGAACCCGATGGTCGTCACGCCCAACGCCGACCTCCAGCTGGCCGTCGAGGGAGCCTTGTTCTCCGGCTTCGGCACCGCTGGGCAGCGGTGCACCTCGCTGGGCACGGTGATCGTCCACGAATCCGTCCACGACGAGTTCCTGGCGCAGTTCGGGGCCGCGGTGTCAGCGGCCGCGGTTGGTGACCCGGCCGCCGACGTGCTCTACGGGCCGATGCTTGACCAGAAGTTCGCCAGCCGTTTCGAGGAATATCTCGGGTGGATCCAGCCGCACCACAAGATTCTCGGCTCCAGCGGCGTCGGGCGGATCACTCACGCCAGCCCGCGCGCCGGCTTCGTCGGCGACCCCGAGGCGGGGCTCTTCTATCACCCCACGATCGCCGATGGTGTGCAGGCGGGCGACGCCCTGTTCCAGCAGGAGACATTCGGGCCGATCGTGGGCGTCACCACGTACGCCAGCCTGGCGGACGCGATCGCGCTGGCCAACGCTCCCGGCTATGGCCTGTCCGCCTCGATCTACACCAATGATCCCCGCGAGGTGTTCACCTTCCGGCGCGGCGTGAGCGCCGGCATGGTCAGCGTCAACAACTCCACATCGGGCGCCGAGGCACACCTGCCGTTCGGCGGGAACGGCCGGGCCCGGCCAGGGCGCCCCCCGGCCCGCGTTTGGGGGCATTACACATTACCCCGCTGGGCAGCGCTGAAAATGCGCTCCTCACGTCCACCACATACACGTCAGGTCGGCGCTCCCCGACACCGCTGACACCTGGAGCTCAGGCT
>OFHK01000014.1_pt1 | contig 62531 bp, 58 predicted proteins | sample 1521951 | NCBI WGS metagenome assembly OFHK01 (sample SAMEA2468436, study PRJEB22500) | soil metagenome | biome: Glassland; feature: Farmland; material: Clay | place: Australia | collected 2013-01-31 | depth 0.55 m
GAAGGCATGGAGATGGGGCGCGGCGACAATCGCGACAAGCGCGGTATCAACGGCGACTTCCTCTGCATCAAGGGCCGCTACGCCTTCGATTGTGCCGGCGACCCGCGCCGCCTGAAGCAGCCCATGATCCGCCGCGAGGGCAAGCTCCGGCCCGCCACCTGGGAAGAAGCGATCGAGTTGATCGGCACACGCTTCCAGCAGATCAAGGAGGAGCACGGCGGCCAGGCATTCGGCGTCATCGGCTCCAACCGCACCACCAACGAGGAGAATTACCTGCTGCAGAAATTCGCGCGCACCGTGCTCGGCCACAACAACATCGACCCCCACCGCACCGCCGACTATCCTGGCTTTGCCTCGGCCATGGCGGGTGGCGATCGCACTGCCTCGATGGCCGATGTGCTCAAGGCGCCGGCAATTCTGCTGATCGGCAACAACCCTACCGACGAACACCCGTTGCTGGCGTGGCAAATCCGCAACAACGTGCGCCTCAACCACGCGCGCCTCTACGTCGTTAATGCCTGCCCCATCAAGCTGCGCCGGCAGGGCGCAAGCTTCCTGCAGGTTCCGGAGGACGGTGGCGAGTGCGCGTTCGTTTCCTACCTTGCCGCGCCGGATGCCGCCGCCGTAACGCACGCAGCGGGCGGGCCGGGCGCCACGCTCAGCGGCAATGTGACATTCCTGCAGCGGGACACGGACGGCGACGGCCTCGCGAACCAGCTCCTGGTCAACGTGCCGCTGAACGTGTCCCGCGACGGCGTATACTGGTTCATCATCCAGACCATCCCCTTCGACTCGTCCGCATACCTTTCCCGCTACCGCTATCTGGACTACGGGAGTGCGACCGTGTCGTTCCCCCTGAGCGCTCTCGTCCTGCGATCCTTCGGCTCGGACCCCACCGTGGACGTCCGGGTCTACGAGGTCACCCCCACCGGGAGCACCGGGATCGCGGAGTGGCAGGGACCGTGTCCCTTGCCGGAGCCCTCGCTCCTGCAGGACCCCGCCACCGCGGATGTCACCTTCCGGGTCAGCAGCCCCTACGGCGCCGTCTCCGACCCGGCCATCGTCCTATGGAACGCATCCAACGCGTTCGAGTACGACTTCGAAGTCCCCTTGAACGGCTACGCCCGCGTCACCCTTCCCCAGCTGCGATACGTCGTTCTCGCCACCGCGCCCGGCCCGGACGGGGACGAGCAGGAGCTCCTGAGTCTGGAGGTCCCGGCGATGACCAACGTGTCGATCGTCACGCATCCCGCGGACCCAGTGGTGGACGAGTACATCTTCTCCTTCGCCAGCTGGAGCGACGGCGTCGTCTGGCTTGACCGCTACTTCTACCACCCCTTCGCCGCGCGGTTCTACGCGGACCTGACGGGCGACGGGGACGGGTGGGTCACGGACCGGGAGGTCCGCGTGTACGCGGCCTGGCAGCCTCACGATCCGCCGGCACCGGTCGAGGTCGCCGTGGACGGTGTCGCGCCGATCTACGCCACGCCAACCGGAGCCATTCCCATGGGATCGGGTCCGGTCCTTTCGAAGGAACCCATCGGCGTGAGGGCGGGGGCCAACCTCGCCCTCGCCATCGCCGAGGCCGAGGTACGCCGCGTTTCGGTGAACCTGACGACGCCGGGCTGGAACTGCCGCTCCATGGTGCGGCTCGTCTGGCCGGCTGGCTGGGTGCTCGCCTCCTCGAACAGCGGCTTCGTGACCACGGGCATCGGCCTGCCCGTCACGGAGATCGCGCTGGACCATCTCGTCTTCTCCCCCTACATCGGAGTGGACCTCTCCGTGATTCCGGCGTCGAAGGCACTGGGCTCCATCAGCGGCACCGTGGTCGAGAGTGGCAGTGGGTCCGGACTGGGAGGAGCGGACGTGAGCCTGATCCTCGATGGAATCGTGATGGCCCAGACCTCGACCTCGCCGGACGGGACGTTCCTCTTCCTCGCGGTGGTTCCCGGGGACTACGAGATCGTGGCGTCCGCGGCGGGCCATGTCCCCGGGCAAACCTGGGTATCGACGGGTCCCTTCCAGAACGCCACGCTCCTGAGCCTCTCCCTGGACCGCATCCCACCCGGCGCCGATCCGTTGGTCCCAGGCCTCCTCCTTGGCTTAGTCGCGGCGGTCTCCATCGGTGTGGCGTGGTACTGGCACCGCCCGCGCGGACGGCCCCCGCCGCAGCCGCCCGCCTAGCGGCGTCTCGGCCTCGGGCGCCGGTCCGTGGGGCCTCGGTGAGCGCGGAGCTCGTTCCGGAACGCCTTCGACGCGCGTTCCGTGGCCACCGTGATCGTCACGGGCGGGAGTCCTTTCACGTGCTTCCGCAGGAAGGCCTCCGTCCGCTTCGGGTCCTTCTTCCAGCATTCCCGGAGCCACGTCCCCACGGCGCGCTGGACCCAGAACTCCTCGTCGTACAGGAGCCGCTCGAGCAGGCGGAACGGCTTGTCCAGCTCCCCCGCGCGGACCAGTTCGTTCAGGGCGTACGTGGAGGCGCGGCGGCGCCAGAAGTGCTCCGCCCGGGTCCAACGGAGGATCTCCGCGAACCGCTTGGGCTCCGCGCGGACCATGGTGCTGATGGGGCCCGAGGCCAGCCCGTCGCTCAGGGCCCAGCCCGTGGCCTCGTCGACCCAGGAGTCCGCGAGGGACCAGGCTCGGTCGTCGAGCGCCTCGGCATGGCGGCTCAGGAGATGGATGGCGAACAGTTTCTCCTCGAAGGTCTCTCCGGACCAGAGGGCCGCGGCAAGCAGGTGTGCCTCCTGCGCACGCAGATCGGGGTGGCTCTCGTCGACCTCCCGATACACCGTCCGCATCTGAGGGATGCTGAGTCCCAGGGAGGGGACGGGCGAGCCCAGGTAGGCCTGCAGCTTCGGATCGCCGCCCGGCCGGGCCAACAACCGGAGGCGGCCCACGATCTTCTGGCGCTCCACCCAGACGTCGAGAGGCATACGGTGGGCATTCGGGAACGACCCCATGAGGTTTCCGCCAGGCCCCCCGTGCACGGGGTTAACCTGAGGAGCGCGCGAAAGTTACTTTACCCCCTTCCGACGTGGTCTCGACCATGCCGAGCTTCAAATGTGCGGACCTGGGCATGGATTGCTCGTTCATGGCCAAGTCCATCACGAAGAGCGGCCTGATGAAGAAGATCCAAGCCCATGCGTCCGAGGTCCACAAGATCACTTCGATCCCGGCCGACCTGAGGGCCAAGATCGAGAGCGCGGTGAAGTAGGCCGTCCCCCCGGCGCGACGCACCCTCCGTCTCTGCGGGCCGTCGCGGGAAAGGATAAATAGCCCGCTTCGAATGGGACGCTCGTTCTTCCGTAAGGAGGGAACGCCCATGAGTTGGGGACTCCAGAACCGCCTCTCGCGCATCATCCGGCCCACGGATCACCGCACGGTCATGCTCGCGGTCGACCACGGATACTTCCTCGGACCGACCCACAAGCTCGAGGTCCCGCGAAAGACGATCGAGCCCCTGCTGCCTTACGCGGACGGGCTCATGATCACCCGCGGCGTGATCCGGACGTCCATCGACCCGGGCTTCCCGACGCCCATCGTCCTCCGCGTCTCCGGGGGCGCCAGCGTCCTCAAGGAGGACCTGAGCCACGAGGAGGTGACCACCTCCATGGACGAGGCGGTCCGGCTCAACGCGTCCGCGGTCGCCCTGTCCATCTTCGTCGGCGCGCCCCACGAGCACGACAGCTTGGTGAACCTGGGCAACCTGGTGGACATCGGCGAAGAGATCGGGATGCCCGTCCTCGCCGTGACCGCGGTGGGCAAGGAGCTCGAGAAGCGGGACGCGCGCTACCTCAGCCTCGCCTGCCGCATCGCCGCGGAGTTCGGCGCCCACTTCGTGAAGACGTACTACTGCGAGGACTTCGAGACGGTGGTCGAGAGCTGCCCCGTGCCCCTGGTCGTGGCGGGCGGCCCCAAGCTGGAGACCGAGCTGGACGCCCTCGAGCTGACCCAGCACGCGATCGAGGCGGGCGCCGCGGGCGTGGACATGGGCCGCAACATCTGGCAGTCGCCGAACGCCGTGGGCATGATCCGCGCGGTCCGCGCCATCGTCCATGAGCACGCCTCGGCCAAGGAGGCCCTGGACCGCGTGAAGGCGCCCAAGGCGAAGCGCTGAGGGCGGCGGGCGGCCAGACCATGCGCGCCGCGGTGTACTACTCCAACAGGGACGTGCGCGTCGTGGACATGCCCAGGCCCGCGATCGGCGTGGGCGAGTGCCTCGTCAAGGTGCGGGCCAGCGGCATCTGCGGCTCCGACGTGATGGAGTGGTACCGCAAGCCCAAGGCGCCCCTGGTCCTCGGGCACGAGATCGCGGCGGAGGTCGCCGTGCTCGGCGCGGGCGTGACCCAGGTCGCCGTGGGCGACCGCGTGTTCGTCTCCCACCACGTGCCGTGCGGCGAGTGCCGCTACTGCCGGGCGGGTCACGAGACCGTGTGCGACACGTTGCGGACCACGAACTTCGACCCGGGCGGGTTCGCCGAGTTCGTCCGCGTCCCCGCGATCAACATGGCCCACGGCCTGTACCGGCTGCCCGCGGAGGTCTCCGACGAGCAGGCCGTCTTCATCGAGCCGCTCGCCTGCGTGTCCCGCGGCCAGCGTCTCGTCGGCGTGCCCGCGGGAGGCACCGTGCTCGTCGTGGGCAGCGGCATCGCGGGGCTCCTGCACATCCGGCTCGCCAAGGCGCTCGGCGCGGGGAAGGTCATCGCCACGGACATCGTGGACTACCGCAAGCAGGCCGCCATGCGATCCGGCGCGGACGTGGTCGTCGACGGCCGCGAGGACGTGCCGGCCCACGTGAAGTCCGCGAACGGCGACCGCTTCGCCGACCTCGTGATCACGTGCACGGGCGCGCCCGGAGCGATCGCACAGGGGCTCGCCTCCGTGGACCGCGGCGGGAAGGTCCTGTTCTTCGCCCCCACGGACCCCACGGCGACCGTCGAGCTGCCCTTCAACACGCTGTGGCGGGAGGAGATCACGATGACCTCCTCCTACGGCGGCGCCCCCGTAGACATCCGCGCGGCCATCGAACTTCTCCGGAGCGGCAAGGTCCGCGTGGACGATCTCGTGACCCACCGCCTCCCGCTCGAACGGGCGGGCGAGGGGTTCCGCTTGGTGGCGTCCGCTCAGGATTCCATCAAGGTCATCCTGCGACCCTGAGTGCTGGATTCCCAGGCGGGACCTGCCGCCCTCCGGCTCACGGGTGGCTCTGCGCACCGGGGTACGGGGCGCTGACCGCCTTGGCCCGCCGTCGCATTCCCGGACCCAGCGGGACGGTTCCCGCGCCCAGGTTCGAGTTGGTGACGATGGCGAAGCTCGTGTACGCGGCCGCGGTGGCCGCCAAGATGCCGAAGTAGCCGCCCGCCGTCGTCGCCAGCTTCAGGGTGAGCAGGTCGCCCAGGCCCAGGAACACGAACGCCAGCCACAGGAAGAGGAACGTCAGGTTCAGGGAGAGGTTGGCGAACATCGCGGGAATCCACATGTAGAACGTGAAGATCCCGAAGAGCAGAAGGGCCGCCCCGACGCCCGCCGCAGGCGCGGTGATGAGGCCCAGGTTCTCCAGGATGACCATGGACCCGAAGAAGAGCCAGAAGGCCCCGTAGCTGCTGAACGCGGTGAATCCGAAGGTGTTGCCCTTCCGCATCTCGAACACGCCCGCAAGGAGCTGGCCCACGCCGCCCCAGAAGAGGGCGAGGGGGACCACGACGCCCGCCGCACTCGGGTCGAGCCACCCCGTGTTCACGAAGCTCAGAAGGAACGTGGTGAAGGCGAAGCCGGCCAGCCCGAGCGGGGCGGGGTCCGCCATGAGAGCCTTCTCGTTCATGCTCGTGCTCGGTAACATCAGGTGTTGACCCATCGTCGCCTGCCTCCTTAGCTTTCGGTCCACCGCAGTCCGCGAGGGACCTTCGCCTCGCTGGATGCGCGGGGGCAAAGAGGTATGGAACATACCGTACGTAGAAGGTCGAAGGACAAGGACGTGGATCGCGCCACGGAAGAAGCGCCGTGGGAAAGGCGTTGCTATATACGACCTAACGACTGTGCTTGACTAGGCCTTATAACCGAGGGACGGTCCTCGAAGCATTCCATACCGGGGTAGGCGAAATGGTCGTCTCCAGTGCCACGATTGACAGCTTGCTCAAGGAAGGTGAACGCTACGAGCCGCCGAAGGACTTCCGCGCGAAGGCCCTCGTGAAGGACGACTCATTGTACGCCGAGGCGGAGAAGGACTTCGAGAAGTTCTGGGCCCGCGAGGCAGACGGCCTCGACTGGGCCAAGAAGTGGGACCGCGTCCTGGAGTGGGAGGCGCCCTTCGCGAAGTGGTTCGTCGGCGGGAAGCTCAACGTCTCCGAGAACTGCCTGGACCGGCACCTCCACGACGGCCGAAGGAACAAGGCGGCCATCGTCTGGGAGGGCGAGCCCGGAGACAAGAAGGTCCTCACGTACTACGAGCTGTGGCACGAGGTGAGCAAGTTCGCGAACGTCCTCAAGAGCCTCGGGGTCCACCGCGGGGACCGCGTGACGATCTACATGCCCATGATCCCCGAGCTGCCCATCGCCATGCTCGCGTGCGCGCGAATCGGCGCGATCCACAGCGTGATCTTCGGCGGCTTCAGCTCCAAGGCCGTGCACGACCGCGTGCAGGACGCCGAGTCCCCCGTCGTCGTCACCGCGGACTACGGCTACCGCCGCGGCGGCCTCGTCCCCCTGAAGAAGGCCGTGGACGAGGGGATCGCCGACCTCCCTGTCGTGAAGCACGTCGTCGTGTTCAAGCGGGCGAGCGGGGACTGTGCCATGAAGGAGGGCCGGGACCTCTGGTGGCACGACGTCATGGAGAAGGCGGACACCCGGTGCCCGCCGGAGCCCATGGACGCCACGGACCCGCTCTTCATCCTGTACACCTCGGGCACCACGGGCAAGCCCAAGGGCGTCGTCCACTCCACGGGCGGCTACCTCGTCGGGGTGGCGTCCACGCACCGCCTGATCTTCGACATCCACGAGGACGACTTCTACTGGTGCACCGCGGACATCGGCTGGGTCACCGGGCATTCGTACATCGTGTACGGTCCCCTGGCCAACGGCGCGACGTCGTTCATGTACGAGGGCGCCCCAGACTTCCCCAAGCAGGACCGCTGGTGGAAGCTCGTGGAGGAGTACGGGATCACGATCATGTACACGGCCCCTACGGCGATCCGCGCCTGCATGCGCTGGGGCGATGACTGGCCCAAGATGCACGACCTGTCCTCCCTCCGCCTCCTGGGCACCGTGGGCGAGCCGATCAACCCCGAGGCGTGGCGGTGGTACTACCGCACGATCGGCGGCAGCCGCTGCCCCGTGGTCGACACGTGGTGGCAGACGGAGACGGGGATGATCCTCATCACGCCGCTGCCCGGGATCAGCACGCTCAAGCCCGGCTCCGCCGTGCGCCCGTACCCGGGCGTGGGCGCGGAGGTCGTGGACGAGACGGGCAAGGTCGCCACGACGAACCACGGGGGCTACCTCGTGCTGACGCGCCCGTGGCCCGCCATGCTCATGACGCTGTACAAGGACCCCGAGCGCTACAAGGCGACGTACTGGTCCCAGATCAAGGGGAAGTACTTCACCGGGGACGGATGCCGCCTGGACCAGGACGGCTTCTTCTGGCTCATGGGCCGCATCGACGACGTGATCAACTTGGCCGGGCACCGCATCGGCACCATGGAGGTGGAGTCCGCTCTCGTGAGCCATCCCGCCGTCGCGGAGGCCGCCGTGGTCGGCAAGCCCGACCCGCTCAAGGGACAGGTGCTCGTGGCCTACGTCGTGTTGAAGACGGGCGAGCAACGCTCGGAGCCCCTGAAGGATGAGCTGAAGAAGCACGTCCGGAAGGAGATCGGGCCCATCGCCGCACCCGAGGCGATCTACATCACGGACAAGCTCCCCAAGACGCGCAGCGGGAAGATCATGCGCCGCGTGATCCGCGCCCTCGTCTCCGGGCAGGAGATCGGGGACACGACGACCCTGGAGGACCCGGGCGCCGTCGAGGAAGTCCGCAAGTGGCTCGCCGCCGTGGAGGGCAAGACTCCTTAGTCGGAACCGTCCTTTGCCTGAGTGAGCTGGGAGGGCGACCATGCCGAGACCCGACGCGACGTCCGCACCCGACTGGCCCCAGCGCTACGAGGAGAAGGTCCGCAACCCCGGCGAGGCCGTGGGCGTGATCCAGAGCGGGGACCACATCTTCATCGGCTCGGGGGCCGCGGAGCCCCAGCGCCTTGTCGAGGCCCTGGTGGCCCGGGCCAACGCGGTCTTCGGCACGGAGATCGTCCACATCATGACCCTCGGCATCGCGCCCTACGCGGAGCCCAAGTGGGGGGACAACTTCCGGCACAACGCCCTCTTCATCGGCCCCAACGTTCGCGAGGCGGTGGCCCAGGGCCGCGCAGACTACACGCCCATCTTCCTGGGGGAGATCCCTCAGCTCTTCGAGACGGGCCGCGTGCCCATCGATGTCGCGTTGATCCAGGTGAGCCCGCCGGATCAGCACGGTTACTGCTCGTACGGCGTGAGCACGGACGTGGTCAAGCCGGCGACGGAGGCGGCCAACCTGGTCATTGCGGAGGTCAACGACCAGATGCCGCGCACCCTCGGCGACTCGTTCCTCCATGTGGACGACATCGACTTCCTGGTCCCCGTGGACTACCCCATCCTGGAGACCCAGGTCGGCGTGGCCGACGAGATCGCCAGGAACATCGGCAAATACATCGCCAACCTGATCGAGGACGGCTCCACGCTCCAGATGGGGATCGGGACGATCCCGGACAGCGTGCTGTACTACCTCCGGGACAAGAAGGAGCTCGGGATCCACACGGAGATGTTCTCCGACGGCATGATGCATCTCGTGGAGCTCGGCGTGATCACGAACATGAAGAAGACGCTCCACAAGGGCAAGATCGTGGCCGCCTTCTGCATGGGCTCGAGGAAGCTCTACGAGTTCGTCGACAACAACCCGTTCATCGAGTTCCACCCCGTGTCGTACACGAACGACCCGTTCGTCATCGCGCAGAACGACCGCATGGTGAGCATCAACTCGGCCCTCGAGGTCGACCTCACGGGACAGGTGTGCGCGGACAGCCTGGGCGCGTACTTCTACTCGGGGATCGGCGGCCAGGTGGACTTCGTGCGGGGCGCCGCCCGCTCGAAGGGAGGCAAGCCCATCATCGCGCTTCCTTCGACCGCCGCGGACGGGAGCGTCTCGAGGATCACCGCGCAGCTGAAGCCCGGGGCCGGCGTGGTCACGAGCCGCGGCGACGTGCACTACGTGGTCACGGAGTGGGGCGTCGCCTACCTCCATGGACGCACGATCCAGGAACGCGCCCTCGCCCTGATCTCCATCGCCCACCCCAAGTTCCGTCCCGAGCTCATCCGCCAGGCGAAGCAGGCCAAGTACATCGCGGAGGATGTCCCGGAGATCTCCGAGATCGGCATGGTCTACCCGGAGCGGTGGGAGATGAGCCACACGTTCGAGGACGGCACGCGGGTCTTCTTCCGCCCGATCAAGATGACGGACGAGGAGATGATGAAGGACCTCTTCTACCGCCTCTCCGAGCAGACCATCTACCACCGGTTCTTCCGCTCCCTGAAGTCCATGCCCCACCGCGACCTCGTGCATTTCGTCCACATCGACTACACGAATGAGATGGGCATCGTGGGCATCGTCCGCGACCCGGAGAAGCCGGAGCGCGAGGAGATCATCACAATCGGGCGGTACTACCTGAACCGCTCCACGAACGTGGCCGAGGTCTCCTACCTGGTGAGGGACGACTACCAGAAGCGGGGGATCGGGTCCTACCTCGTGAAGTACCTGGCGCGGATCGCGCGGGAGAACGGCATCGCGGGGTTCGAGGCGGAGATCCTCCCGGACAACCCGCCCGCGATGAAGGTCCTCCACAAGCTCGGCTTCCCGGTGGAGACGATCGCCTCCGCGGGGAACTACCAGCTCCGCGTGCGGTTCGAGCGACCCGCGCCCGATGCCGTGGCCTGAGCCTCCGCGTCAGCGGCGACGCTTGCGGGATGCCGTCTTCCGGCGGGCCTTCGCTTTCTTCCGCGGCTTGGGGTCGCGGTGGAACACGTCGAGCCACAGGCCGTCGACCACGGGCACGAAGGCGATGTGCCAGCCTCCCCCGTGGTGGGGTCCGTGCTTCGGAACGTAGCCCTCCTCCTTCAGCCGCGCCAGGGCCCCCGCGAAGTCCTCCACCTCGAATCCCAGGTGGTCCAGCTCGTCCCCTTCGCGGAACGGCCCCTCCACGGGACTCTCGTCCGCGTACCAGTTCAACTCGAGCCAGTGCTTGCCGTCCGCGGCCGTCAGGTTCGCGAACTCCCCCTTGGTCCAGCCGACCTTCACGCGGCCCTCGAGCTTCATGCCGAGCACGCGCGTGAAGAAGTCGACGGCTCGGTCCAGGTCCCTCACGCGTATGCCCGTGTACGCGAACTTGGATTTCATGCGAGGGACATGTCCGTCGGGTCGGGTAACCTTTCCCCCGCGATTCGAGGAGGGCCCCTGACGTGGGCTCGGAGGTTCAGGAAACCCGTAAGGGTTATCCATTCTGTCCGCCATTCGCCCGCGGTCGGCGGCTTCAGGCCGTGCGACTCGTGTGGAGGGGCGTGGCCGATGAGCAGCATTGTGCGCGCGGGTGCGCGTGACGGGATCGCGGTGTGCCTGATTCTGAGCTTCGTCATGGTCGCGGCAGCCTGCCTGCCGGGAGCGCGGGCCGATCCGGTCGCGGTCACAGGCCCGACCCAGGTCTCGACGGCGAGTCCGTTCACACCCGCCTGCAACGGTGCCCCACAGACGGGGATCGTCTACCCGGGAACCGCCGTGGAGCCCTCCGTGGCCGTCGATCCCTCGAACCCGCAGCATGTCGTGGGCGTGTACCAGGAGGACCGGTGGTCGGACGGCGGTGCGAACGGTCTGCCCACCGTGGTCTCGCAGGACCAGGGTACGACCTGGAGCCGCTCCGCGGTCCCGTTCAGCCGCTGTGAGGGCGGGAGCCCGTCCAACGGCGGCGACTACGAGCGGTCCTCGGACCCCTGGGTCAGCATCGGACCCGACGGCACGGTCTACGAGATCTCGATCAGCTTCGACGTCTCCACGGCCACGAACGCGGTCACCGCGAGCCGGTCCACGGACGGAGGGATCACGTGGTCCAACCCGGCCCTCCTCGCCACCTCGCCCTCCCCGGCTCGGTTCAACGACAAGGAGACGATCACTGCGGACCCCTACCACGCCGGCTTTGCGTATGCCACCTGGGACCTCGCGTTCTACGCTCTGGGCAACTACCGCTCCGCCTTCGAGCAGCCCGCTTACTTCGCACGCACCACGGACGGCGGGAAGACGTGGAGCAAGGCGCGGGTTATCTTCGACCCGGGTGTCCGCAACGGGACCGTGGCAAACCAGATCTTCGTCCTCCCGGGCGGCACGCTCCTGGATCTCTTCTCCTACTTCCGCTACGACTACGTGCACAACGAGTACGACCAGTGGGTCGCGGCGGTCCGCTCCACGAACCAGGGGCTGACCTGGTCCGCCCCCGTCCTCATCTCGCCCCAGGTTCCGTTCGGCGTGTACGACCCCTTCACGGGCGACTTCCTCCGGACGGGGACCCTCGTCCCGGACGGTGCGGTGGACCCGGCCACCGGGACCGTCTACGTGGTCTGGGAGGACGGCTACGTGTCCGCGCCGTTCTACGGCGAGCACATCGCCCTCTCGACGTCCTCGGACGGGGGCCTGACCTGGACCACGCCGTTCGTGGTAGACCACTCACCCCTCTACGCCTATGCGCCCGCGTTCACGCCCGCCGTGGAGGTCGCACCCGACGGTACGGTCGCGGTGACCTACTACAACGTCAGCGCGTCGTGGCTCCAGTACGGCTTCCCGAGCGATCTCTCCCAGATGCCCGTGGAGTATTGGATGGTCGCATGCCACGCGTCCAGCACGAACTGCCTCGACCCGTCCCAGTGGTCCGAGCTCCAGCTCTACCCCGCGTTCAACATCCTGACCGCGCCCAACGCGTACGGCTACTTCGTCGGCGACTACGAGGGGCTCGCCGCGACCGGGAACGATGCTTTCGTGGCACTGTTCTCGGTGACGACAGGAGACGCCGCCACGCCGACCGCGGTGTTCGCCTCGTTTATCTCCGGTCTCTGAACGGTTACGGGTCTGTCCAGTGGGCAAGGCGCGCCGCCAGGACGGCGAGGACCACCGCGAAGCCGACGAGGTACGCCCAGCCGAACAGGATCTCCGCGGGAGAGATTGTGAGGAGTCCCGCGTAGTACTTGGAGAGCTGGGCCGCCTGGGTGGTCGGGATCAGCATGGCCACGGGCTGAAGGAAGCCGGGCACCCGGTCCAGCGGGTAGTAGACGGGCGGTAGGAACCCGAGGAGGAGCCCGAGGAGCTGGGGCAGGGAGTTGGCCCGCCGCGTGTTCTTCGTGGACGCCCCGAGGGCGAAGCCCATGAGGAGCATGGCCATCCACGTGAGCGCGGCCACGGCGACCACGGCCAGGAGGCCCACGGCGCCGATGGGCGTGTCCAGGGCGAGGATGACGAACGCGATGACGAGCGCTGGCAGGGAGATGATCAGGGTGCTCACGCTCAGCCCGAGGGCGTACGAGATGGGCGAGACGCGGGACGCCACGAAGATGTCCTGGAAGCGGAACCAGTGCTTGTTGAAGTACACGGACTGGGCGGACCCGATGCCCGCGAATGCGAGGCTCAGGACGATGGCGCCGACGACGGACTGCAGGAACGCGCTCTCTCCCGCGCTGAAGACGAAGATGAAGAGGACGGGCAGGAAGGAGATCAGGCTCAGGAGGATCATGAGCATGGGGTCCCGCAGGAGCGGCAGGGAGTCGAAGAGGCCGATGTAGAGGGCCTCACGTGCTCTCATCATCGATGCTCCCTCCCACCATGGCGATGAACGCGTCCTCCAGGGTCGGCGGCTTGAACGTGACCCGTTTGCCCTCCTGGATCCCTCGCTGGACGATCTGGAGAACCTCCTGGTCCGAGGTGGGGCTCAGGACCTCCCGCTCCGCGCCATTTCCGTTCGCCTCGACGACGACCTGCATCCCGTGGCCTGCGTGGGCCTTCGCGTCCTCCACGCTGCCCAGGAAGACCACTTGCCCCTTGTCCACGATGGCGAGGCGGTCCGAGAGCCTCTCCGCCTCGTCCATGTAATGCGTCGTCAGGAGGACGGTCACGCCTTGCTTGGTCATGCGGCGGACCATGGCCCACACCTGCCGCCGGCCGAGCGGGTCCAGGCCGATGGTTGGCTCGTCGAGGAACAGGAGCTCGGGGTCCATGGTCAGGGCGATGGAGATCATCACCCGCTGCCGAAGGCCGCCGCTCAGGTCCGCGGTGAGCTTGTCCTTGTGCTCCCAGAGGTCGAATTCCTCCATGATGGCCCGGGTGCGCCTCTTCGCCTCGGCGCGGGGCATGCCGCGGATGAGGCACATGAGGTTGATGTGGTCGTACGCGGAGAGCATCATCTGGGGACGCGCCTCCTGGGGCACCACGGCGATGCGCTCCCGGACTGCGCGTGCCTCGCGGACCACGTCGTGCCCCAGGACCACGGCCCGGCCCGTCGTGGGCCGGAGCTGGGTGGCCAGGATGCGGAGGAGGGTCGTCTTCCCCGCGCCGTTCCGGCCGAGGAGGCAGAAGACCTCGCCCTTGGGCACCTGGAAGCTGACCCGCTCGAGGGCCCTCGTGCCGCCGGGATAGGTCTTCCCAAGCCCATCCACCTCGATGACCGCCATGGAGCGTTCGATGTGGGAAGGTGTACTTGAGCGTTCTGCGCACAAGTGGCCGACAGGTTCCACCTCGCGGGAGAATTGGTGCAGGCAGGGAAGGGAGGAGTTCGTACGACAGGTTGATGCCTCCGCAGGTCGTTTCGGACGGCTGGAGGGATTCAGACTGGGGTCGCCCCGAGGCGCAGAGTCGCCTCCTCTGGCCCGCGTGCCGCCGGCGAAACCTCACCGCGTGTCCAAGCCGCTCCTGTTGCTCATCGTCCTGCTCGTGCTCGTCGCCGCGTCCCTCGGAACCGTCTTCACGCTGGGCTGGTATTTCCCGACCCAGGTGGCCATCGTTTCGCAAGGTGAGTTCGAGTTGCAGGTCCCCCTCATGGCGCTTTATACGGCCCCGAACGCCACGGGCTTGATCGCGTACTCGACCGCCTACTACCACTTTGCCACATCCGACTCGGAGTCGACCAACTTCCAGTTCTCCTGGTCGCTCGCGGCCCACGCGTCGCTGCCCGTCGAGTTCTCGGTTCAGATTCCCCCGTCGTTCGCCTCGAACTTCCGGTCGCTGGGAGGTGGTTCCTTCGCCTACTGGCCCTTAGGTACCTGTTCCGTCGGCTGCGGAGGAGGCTTCTCGACCGGGATTGGGGGCGTCTCGTCGCCCAATGCCGACGCGATGCTCTGGAGGTTCAACTACACCGTGCGGCTCATGAGCCGACTCGCCGCTTTCGGAGGCCTCCGCTTCCTCGAGGTCGACCTGCGTCCGGTCGACGGCGCTGGCATGATCGGAGGATCCTTCTCGGATATTGGCGTGGCGTCTCCCTCGGCCGCTGATCTGGCCCAGGTCGGGTCGCTCAACGTCTTGGGCGCAGACTACCTGCTCTTCTCCACGAACGATTCCGCGATCCATGACCGGACGTTCGGGTACCGCTCCGGGCCCGTCTCCCTGGAGGCCGGGGACCAGGGCCCTCTGTCTGCCCAGCTGACCTCGACGTTCCGCTGGAGCTCCGTGGACTGGGAGGAGGTCTCTTTCTGGAACAGCGGGGCCATCACGCTCCGCGAATACGTCGACCTGCGCTTCGGGTCAATCAACCTCTCCGTGGAGCCCTACGTCGGGCCGTGAGCCGATTTAGGTTGACGCGTTTCGTTTTTCGGTCCTTCGAAATCGGCGGATACGTGCCAAAAGCTTATGCATTCGTTTCGAATGCAGACGGTCCGTGGACCGACTCACCTTCGACATCGTGGTGGTCGGCGGAGGGGCAGCGGGGCTGCGCGCCGCAATCGCCGCGGCCGAGTCCGACCCCCAGCTGACCATCGGTCTCGTCTCCAAGGTCTATCCCATGCGGAGCCACACGGTCTCCGCGGAGGGCGGCACGGCCGCGGTCATGCGGGAGTACGACAACGTGGAGCTGCACGCCTTGGACACGATCAAGGGATCCGACTACCTCGCGGACCAGGACGCGGTGGAGTTCTTCGTCGCTAAGTGCCCGGACGAGATCGTCGCGCTGGACCACTGGGGCTGCCCCTGGTCCCGCGACGACGAGGGGAAGATCCAGCAGCGGGCCTTCGGCGGCATGTCCGTCAAGCGCACGTGCTACGCGGCGGACAAGGTGGGGTTCCACATCCTTCACACGCTCTTCCAGACGTCCATGAAGTTCCCCCGGATCCATCGCCTGGACGAGTGGTTCGTCACGGACCTCATCGTGGACAACGGCGCCGCGGCCGGCGTCGTCGCGCTGGACATCCGCCGCGGAGAGCTGAACTACATCACGTCCAAGGGCGTCGTCCTCGCGACGGGCGGCGCGGGCCGCGTGTACGAGTTCACGACCAACGGGTTCATCAAGACGGGGGACGGCATGGCCCTCGCGTACCGCGTCGGCGTGCCGCTCAAGGACATGGAGATGGTCCAGTTCCACCCTACCTGTCTCCCGGGCACAGGGATCCTGATCACGGAGGCCGCGCGGGGCGAGGGCGGCACCCTGATCAACAAGGACGGGGAGCGCTTCATGAAGAAGTACCTTCCCGGGAAGATGGAGCTGGGTCCGCGGGACATCCTGTCCCGCTCCGAGATCCAGGAGATCCGCGAGGGGCGGGGGTTCGAAGGACCCCACGGCGCGTACGTGGGCCTGGACCTGCGCCACCTCGGCGAGAAGGCGATCGACGAGCGCCTCCCCATGGTCCGCGAGCTGGCGGAGAAGTACCTGGGCCTCGATCCGATTCACGAGCCGATCCCCGTCCGGCCGGGCCAGCACTACATCATGGGCGGCGTCTCCACGAACCTCGTGGGCGAGACGACGCTCAAGGGCCTCTACGCGGTCGGCGAGACGGCCTGCGTCTCCATCAACGGGGCCAACCGCCTGGGCTCGAACAGCCTGAGCGAGTGCCTCGTCTTCGGGAAGGCCGCGGGGATGGCCGTGGCCGCGTTCGTGAAGCGGACGGACTGGCCCCGCGGGAACGCCGCGAAGGAGCATCTCGCCAAGGAGGAGGCGCGAATCTTCGACGGCCTGATGAAGCACGAGATGGGGAAGGAGAGCGTGGCCGTCCTGCGGAAGGAGATGCAGCAGATCATGGACCGCGACGTGGGCATCTACCGCGACGAGAAGGGTCTCACGGACGCCTGCGCCAAGCTGGCCACCTTGCGCCAGCGCTTCGCCAACGTGGGCGTGGCGGACAAGGACCGCGTCTTCAACACGGAGCTCCAGCAGGCCCTGGAGCTCGATTTCATGCTCGACGTGGCCCAGGCCATCGCCTGGAGCGCGCTGAACCGGCGGGAGTCCCGCGGCGCGCACAGCCGCACGGACTTCACCACGCGCGACGACGCGAACTACCTGAAGCACTCCCTCGCGTTCCGGACGGACGGTGCGCCGAGGATCGACTACCTGCCCGTGAAGATCACGAAGTGGCAGCCGCAGGAAAGGAAGTATTGACATGGCCGGCGAGAAGCAAGTCGTGTTCCGCGTGCGCCGTTACCAGCCCCAGGGCACGAAGGGCCCGTACTACCAGGATTTCCGCGTGCCCTACCGCGACGACGAAGTCGTGCTCGACGGCCTGAACTACATCAAGGATCACCTCGATCCCACGCTCACCTTCCGCTGGTCGTGCCGCATGGGCATCTGCGGCTCCTGCGGCATGGACGTGAACGGGAAGCCCAAGCTCACGTGCGGCACGTTCATCCGCGACGCGAACCGCGGCGGCGTCGTCCAGGTGGACCCGCTGACCAGCTTCAACTCGATTAAGGACCTGGTCACGGACTTCGACCCCTTCATGGAGCACTTCCATCACGTGGAGCCCTGGATCATCCGGAAGCAGCAGCGGCCCGTGGCCGAGGGCGAGTACCTCCAGTTCCCCGAGGAGCTCGCGGCGTACCGCCAGCAGAGCCTGTGCATCAACTGCACCCTCTGCTACGCCGCGTGCCCCGTGTTCCAGGGGGACAACCGGTTCGTCGGCCCGGCGTCCCTCGCTATGGCCCTGCGGTACATCCGGGACACGCGGGACGAGGGCGCGGACGAGCGCCTGGACCGTCTCTCCACGTCCCACGGCATCTGGGAGTGCACCTTCGTCGGCGAGTGCTCCGTGGTCTGCCCCAAGGAGGTGGACCCCGCGGGGGCCATCCAGAGCCTGAAGGTCCTCGCGACCATGCGCCACATGCGGAGGCTGCTCATGCCCAAGTCCGCGTCGAGGTGAGGCCGTGGTCGAGGTGCGTGAGGCGGTCTGGAGGCGGCGCGGCGGATGGTGGACCCACAACGGCCGCTATGCGCTCTTCATGCTCCGCGAAGCCGGCGGCTCCCTGTGTGCCGTGTACGGCCTCATCCTGCTCGGGCTGCTCATCTCGTTCCAGATGGGCTCCGCGTCCTACGCGAACTATCTGGCGTTTCTCCAGACGCCCGCGATGCTCGCGGTCCAGGCCGTCCTCCTGGTTTTCATCGCGATCCACGCGATCACCTGGTTCTACCTGATCGGCAAGAGCCAGGCCGTCATGTCGGCCTACCGGGCGCCCCATTGGACGAGGGTCTTCGGACTCATGATCGTCCTCTTCCTGGCCGCCTCCGTGGGCGTGCTCTTCGTCGTCTTCGGGGGGTTCTGAGATGGCCGAGGGCTCCTCCGAGCGGTTCGATGCGCGGTACAACCCGGGACACGAGATCATCCGGGTCCAAGCGGCGAAGGACGAGGGCCGCGTCGTCCTCGAACCGTTCCTGTGGGGCCTTTTCTCCCTGGGCGGCTTCCTGACCGCGTTCCTCCTGCCCGTCACGATCCTCGCGGTCTCCTTCTTCGTCCCCCTCGGCCTGTGGCCCGCGGACCGGATCGGGTATGCGTGGCTGCAGGGCGCGATGAACCCGGCGGCCGCGAACATCCAGGGGCTCCTCGTGCGGCTGTTCTTCCTGCTCGTCATCGCGGGCTCCTTCTTCCACGGCGCCCACCGCTTCACGTACATGGTCGCGGAGGTCACGGACCACCGCGGGGAGAAGGCGATGAGCTTCGTGTTCCACGGTCTCGCGGTGGTCGGGAGCCTGATCGCCCTGTACTACGTCCTCGTGGGCTGGCTCCTTTGATACCCCGTCACGAGGGCAGGACCTTGTAGACCAAGTCCCGCTCCCGCGCGCGGTCCTTCAGCTTCACCCCGACTTCCTGCCCGCGTTCCGCCCGCGCCACGCCGCCGTGCTCGATCTGCATGGTCTCCACGACCTGGGTGAGGTCCGTGGACGGCCCCTGGACCTGGATCGTGTCCCCCACGGCCAAGGCGCCGTCCGTCAGGCGGATGGCCGCGACGCCGATCTTCCCGAAGTAATGGAAGACCTCGCCGATCTTCATTCGCTCCATCGGATCCGGGGCGGGAAGCGGTCTGGCGCGATAAATAGGTTCGGAGTCGCGGGTCCCCTCCATGCACCCACTTCCATCCCGATGCGAGGAAGAAAAGGTTTAAGACGACCCACTCGCTTCCGCGGCCACAGAAGGGGGAACGTCCTTTCATGGTGATGCCTCTCAACGTTCTAGAAAAATCCATCAACAAACGCGTCCAGCTTCTCCTCAAGGACAACCGGCTCCTCGAGGGCAAGCTCGTCGGATACGACGACTACATGAACATGGTTCTCGAGGACACGGAAGAGACCAAGGAGGACAACGTGCGCCGAGTGGGCACGGTCGTCCTCCGCGGGAACAACGTGGTCACGATCGTCCCCAAGTAGGGCACCGTCCGCGTGCGGTCGACACCCCATGGTCTCAGGCGGAGACCTGACCCGCGACGTCGCAGTACGCCGACGCGCGCGTTCCGAGGAACCGCGGTGGCCTTCGCGATCGCGGCACTGGATGGGGCCTGCGGTCCTCCCGGTCCCGTCCCACGTCGCCCGTGCCGGCCCCCGTACCCGGGCGTCACGCAACGGAACCTACAAATCGGGGTCGCTGCATGCGTCCCGCCACATGCAGCTGGTGGTCATCGCGGGAGGGTTCGGCACGCGGCTGCGCCCCCTCACGCTCCACCGGCCCAAGGCTCTCGTCCCCCTGCTCAACCGGCCCCAGATCCTGCACGTCCTGGACCGGCTCCCGCCCGGATGCGACCGCGTCGTCGTCGCGGTGAACTACATGTACGAGCGGGTGCGGGACTACTTCGAGGCCCTTGACTCGGACGTCGAGGTGGTCGTCGTGAACGAACCTACGCCCCTAGGGACCGGGGGAGCCATCAAGAACGTGGAGGAGCAGGTGACGGGCACGTTCGCCGTGGCCAACGGCGACGTGGTCGACCGGATCGACTTCGAGGCGTTCCTGAAGTTCCACCGCCGCCGCAAGGGCATCGGATCGATCGGCGTCTGGCCCGTGGACGACCCCACGGCCTTCGGCGTGGTAGCGTTGGAGGGGGAGCGGATCACGCGGTTCGTGGAGAAGCCCCAGGAGACGGAGGCGCCGAGCAACCTGATCAACGCGGGCCGCTACCTGTTCGAACCCGACGTGTTCGACGCGATCGACGCGAACCGTCCTGTGTCCTTGGAGCGGGAGGTGTTCCCCAAGCTCATCCCGCAGGGCCTCTTCGCGTTCCACGAGGAAGGCCTCTGGTCCGACGCGGGCACCCTCGCGGCCTACCTGGAGGCCCAGCGCCTGCTCCTCGAGGAAGGGGGAGGGAAGATCGCGGAGGGTGCGGACATCCTCTGGGACGTGCTCCCGCCCGTCCTCGTTGGGGCGGGCTGCTTCGTCGAAGCCCGACTGGGGCCCAACGTGGTCCTGGGGAAGGGCTGCAAGGTGGGCCGCTGCGTCGTGCGGAACGCCGCGCTCTTCGACGGCGTGAGCGTGGACGACAAGGTGGACATCGAGTCCTCCCTGATCGGCGAAGGCTCGGCGGTCGGCGAGGGCTGCGTAATCCGGAACAGCATCATCGGGGACGGGGTCCAGGTCCCTCCCCACACGAAGCACATCGGGGCCAAGGTGGGCGCATGACCCGTCTCTTCGGCACGAACGGGATCCGCGGCGTGGTGGGTCAGGACATGACGGCGGACCTCGCGGTCCGCGTGGGTCGCGCGATCGGAACCCACTTCGGCCGCGGCTCCGTGGCCCTGGCCCGCGACCCCCGGCTCTCGGGTCCCATGCTCTCCCGTGCGGTGGCCGCAGGACTCATGGCCTCGGGCCTCGAGGTGATCGACCTGGGCATGGTGCCCACGCCCTGCGCCCAGTACTACGTCCACGTGCACGGGCACCTGAAGGGCGGCGTGGTGATCACGGCGTCGCACAACCCGCGGGAGTTCAACGGCATCAAGGCCCTGGACGCCCAGGGGATGGAGATGGCCCGGGAGGAAGAGGAGGCCATCGAGACGGTCTACTTCGAGGAGCGGTACGCCACGGCGGACTGGTCCGCGGTCGGGGACCTCCGGAGCGACCCGAGCGCGATCGACCTCTACCTGCGCGGGATCCTCTCCCGCGTCGACGTTGAGGCGATCCGAAAACGCAGGCTCACGGTCGTCGCGGATCCCGCGAGCGGGGCGGGCTGCGTGACCACGCCGTACCTCCTGCGGAGCTTGGGCTGCCGCGTCCTCACCCTGAACGGCCAGCCCGACGGCGCCTTCCCGGGGCGACTGCCCGAGCCGACCGTGGAGCACCTCGGGGATCTCATGCACCTCGTCGTCGAGGCGAAGGCCGACCTGGGCGTCGCGCACGACGGCGACGCGGACCGCGCGATTTTCGTGGACGAGCGCGGCGCGTTCCTGTACGGGGACAAGAGCCTCGCGCTCCTCGCCCGCTCCGAACTGGCGAAGCGGGGCGGTCTCGTCGTCACGCCCGTGAGCACGTCCAGCGTGCTGGACGACGTGGTCCGGGAGGCCGGCGGCCATGTCCTCCGGACCAAGGTGGGGTCGCCCATCGTGGCGCGCGCCATGCTCGCCCAGGGCGCCGCGTTCGGCGGCGAGGAGAACGGGGGGATCATCTTCCCGGAGCACCAGTTCTGCCGCGACGGCGGCATGACCGTGGCCAAGATGCTCGAGGTCCTCGCCCGGGAGGGCCAGTCGCTCTCCGCCCTGGCGGCCGCCCTGCCCCAGTATAGCCTGAAGAAGGAGGCGGTCCCGGTGCCTGTGGAGCGGCGCGAAGCGACCCTGGAAGGGCTCGTGCGCCTCGTGAAGGGCCGCAAGGTGGAGACGATCGACGGCGTGAAGATCCACGAGGCCGACGGCTGGGTCCTCGTGCGTCCTTCGGGGACGGAACCCCTCTTCCGCGTCTACGCGGAGGCCAAGACGCCCGAGCGGGCCCAGGCGCTCGCCGCGGAGGGCGCGGAGCTCGTGCGGCGCGCGGTCAAGGGATGAGCCCGGGGTACCAGATCACGAGGGCGAGGAAGGCCAGGACGGCGCCCGCGCACGTCGCCAGAAGGTTCGTCGTCTTCTTGTTCACGAGCCCCTTGCGCTCCAGGGTGGCCCCAATCACGCTGTCGATTTGGCAGCCCACGAATCCGATGACCATGGGGATGAGGATGAAGACCGGAGCGGTCGGCATCGTCGGCCTGAGGTCGTAGATCCGGGAGAGTTCGCCGAGGACGAACCACCCGACGACCCCGGTGTAGAGCGCGGCACCCAGGGCGCACGCCTGTCCGAGGAGCGAGATCCCGCCGTCCGTCCCGGGCGGGACGCGCTTGAACGTGGTGATCAGGTAGGCCTTCTGGGACAGGACCCCGATCTCGCTGGCCAGGGTGTCGGAGCCCGCGACCGCGAGCGCCGAGAGGAACACAATCCCGCTGATCTCCCGCGGGAACCAGGGCGGCCCGAGGAAGGCCAGGATGGCCGCGGCCATGGGCGCGATGCCGTTGGCCAGGACGTTCGAGGCGCGCCGCTCCCCCTTTAGCCCCTCCTGGACGCCCATGGCCTCCTTGAGGGCGAACTTGTATCGCGTGGCCAGGAAGCTGGAGAGGAGGAAGAAGAGGAGGAGCAGGAGCCACGTGACGTTGCCGAGGATCCCGATGACCATGCCCACCCCGAACGCGGCGACCGTGCCGTCCAGGGTGAGCACGTCCTCGTAGTAGGCGAGGAAGCAGAGGACTCCGCAGAGCACCGTGCTCAGGAGGGCGGCCGCGACGAGGTCGAGGGCCATTCCCGCGTGGAAAGGGGGGAGGGGCTAAAGGCTTTCGTTCCCGAGTCGCGGCGGCGAAACCCGACATCCCGCGACGAGGAAGGGCAAGATTGAAATACATGGTCCTACGTTACAGATACGCCAAAACTACAGTAGAATGGAGGTATGACGTATGACCGAAGTGCGAGTGGCTCTGTCCGAGGAGATCGACCGGTACCTGGGGTCGCTGGTTCGGACGGGTCCGTTCGCCAACAAAGCGGAACTCGTGCGCGCAGCACTGGTGAACTTCGCCGGGCAGGCAGGTCCCATGGCCCAAGGCTTCGACATGGAGACCTGCTTCGCGCCGGACGGGCGTGTGTACCAGCTCGAATACGCCCGAGAGGCGGCCCTTCGTGGCTTGCCCGGGATCGGCCTGGTCTACGACGGCGGCGTGGTCCTCGCGGCCGCAGGCGCCGCAGCCGCGGCGAAGGTCGGTGGAAGGCTCATCCGCGGTCCCTCGAAGATCCGCAAGGTGGGCGACCGGCTGGGCATCCTGGCGTCCGGCCTGGTGGCGGACGCCTACATGGCATACCAGCGACTGCGGGAAGCCAAGCCCAAGACGACCGAGGAGGCGCTGGATTCGGTCGTGCGGCTGTACTGGGAGCACTCGGTGGACCGCTCGAAGCGCCCGCTGGGGGCGGGGCTCCTCCTGGCCAGCACGCTGGACGGGGCCGGACGTCTCTACTACATCGACCCCAGCTCCGCCTTCGTCGAGCAGGACGCGGCCATCGTGGGGGACGGGAGCGAGGAACGAATGGAGATCCTGGAGAAGCGCTACCGGCGCGGAACGGCGAGAGAGGCCGAGCGGCTGGCCGTCGAGGTCCTGGGCAACCCGGACAAGGTCGACCTCGCGCGCCTCCCCGCGTAGCGCGGCTCAGCCGAACCACGTGTCCAGGGACCTCTGCTTCTGCTGGCTGCGCGCCCCGGCGAACTTGGCGAGGGCCTGGTCGATCCGGTCCTCCGAGAAGGCGAACTCGCCGCACAGCATGGCCCGCACGCCCTCGGGGTCCGAATCACGGAACTCCACGGGGACGTCCGAGAGGACCCGGGGTTCCAGGAAGATCCGCCGGACCTCGTCCTTGGCCTCGATGTCCACGTGGAGCTCCTCCAGCGCCGGGTCCAGGGAGCCGTGCTTCTTGATCAGGGCGAGGGCCTTCTTGGGTCCGATGCCCTTCACGCCCTCGTTGAAATCCGTGCCGATGAGGAGGGCCATGTCCACGAGCTGCTCCCGCGTCACGCCGAGGGACGCGAGGGTCGCGTCGAGGCCGATCTCCTCGGGCTGGACGTCCACGTAGACCTCCTTCCGCGGCAGCTTCCGCCGCCCTGTGATCGCTAGGTTCTTCACGAGCCGCGGCGAGCCGAACAGGAGGGAATCGTAGTCCTGGGACGCGGCCGCGTACGCGGTGCCCGCGCGGGCCATGGCGGACGCCTGGGCTTCCCCCTCGCTCGGCGCCTGGACCGTGGGGATCCCCAGGAGGCCCAGGAGCCGCTTGGACTGGTCCACCATCTCGCCCGTGAGGCGGGACGTCTGCATGGCCTTGGTCCGCGCCCGCGCGAGGTCGCCGATTTCCACGGCCTCCTTCCACTCCCGCTCCGCGCGGACCTTGACCTCCACGCGCTCGCGGATCGTGCGGGCCTTGAGCCGCGGGGGCTCCCCGTCGAACACGAACACGGGACGGATGCCCGCCGCGACGAAATTGGATAGGCGGTAGATCAGGCCGCTCAGGTGGGACGTCACGCGGCCCTGGCGGTCCATGAGGGGCGTCCCGTCGGGCTGACGGATGATCGCGAGGAACTGGTACAGGGTGTTGAACGCGTCGATGGCCAGGACCTTCCCCGCGAAGTCCTCCAGGGTCCGTGGCTCCGGGGTGACGATGTCCGACAGGATGACGCCCATCGCGGTCCGCGCAACGACGGTCGCGGGGATAACCCTGTCGTCACATCTGGGCCGGACGGATGCCCAGGTACAGGGTGGCCTTCCCGAGGACCGCCTCGATCACGTACGCGTCCTCCGGCGCCTTGGAGCCGAACCGCACCTCGAGGGCGTTGGCCTCCCGGAGGATCATGTCCCGCCAGGGCTTCAGCATGCCGCGGAGCTCCGAGTTCCCCACGATGTCCAGCTCCACGACGCTCTCCTCCGTGAGCTTCATCTCCTTGCGGGAGTCCTTCACGATGCTCACGATCTCCCGCGCGTATCCTTCCGCGAGGAGGTCCTTGTTGAGCCGGGTGTCCAGGTACACGATGCCGCCCTCGAAGGGCTCCTCGATCACGTGCTCGGGCACGCTCTCCACGAAGGAGACCATGCTCGGGTCGATCCGGACCTTCTGGCCCTCGATGCCGACGGAGTACTCGCCCCGCTCCAGGCCCGCCTTGATCTTCCAGGCGTCCTGGCTCCGGAGGAGGATCTCGATCTTCTTGGCCCAGAGCTTGTACGCCGCGGACACGGAGTCCATGTGGACGTCGATGTCGATCCTCATGCCGCGCCACGTTTCGTTGGGCGACACGATGTCCAGTTCCTTGGCCCCGCTCTGGCCCACGATGATCTTGCGGAACGCGCTGACCGCGTCGAAGACGAGCGGGTCCTGTGCGTGGATGGCGAGGCGGGACACGGGCCAGTAGCGCTCGATGCCCGCGCGCACCTTGGCCTGGAAGGTCGCCTCGAGCGTGCGTCGCAGGACGTCGACGAAGGCGGCGACCTGCTCGTCCGTGAGCTGGAGGGTCCCCGCCTCCTTGGCGGTCTCCACCTCGCGCTGGATCTGGGTCTTGATCTCCTCCGTCGGGCCGGCCGCGGCGTCGATGACCTGCTTGAGCAGCTGGGTGCCCGCGGCGTATCCGCTGGTCTCGATCGCGGCGCGGGCCGCGGCCAGGAACTCCTCCTTGCTCTCCCCGAGAAGCCCCCGGTCCGCGAGGAGGGAGATCTTGCTCACCGGGGAGTCCTCCAGGGGACCGAGGGACACGCCCTCGACCTCCGTTGCGAACAGGATCTTCCGCACGAGATCCTGGATCCCGTCGAGCACGCGGAGGTCCCCGCTCCAGTTCTCCAGGCGGAGCCCGAAGTAATCGTGGACCTCCTTGAGGACCTGGACCGCGTACAGGGGAAGGACCTGGGGTTCGTCCCCGCGGAGCCCGACCACGAGGATGGCCTGGGGACCGCGGGTCGCGAACAGGGCCCGGTCGCCCATCTGGGCCCGCATGGCCTTCACCGTCTGAGGATCCGCGTAGGCCTTCTCCACGAGGGCCTTCGCCTGGGCTTCCAGGGCGGTGGCCTTGGAGGTTTCCTCGGGTTCCAGGTACATCCGGCTCTCGTGGCAGATCAGGCTGCCGTTGGCATGGAAGAGGATCGCATCCTCGACGGCGTATCCGCCTTCCGCCTCGACGCGGACGACCTTGGAGTCCGTGACCTGGTGCTTCGCGTCGTCCAGGGGGCGGGTGTAGTGGACCTCGAAGTCCAGGTCCATGGTCCCCGCCTCCCTGGGTCGCAGGCCGAACTCCATGGACACCTTCTCGTTGGGCGCGATGGACTCCACGCTGTGGAGGCCGTGCACGTCCGCGGGGCCGTTGACCACGGGGACCACGTTCTTCGCGGGCCAGTCGCCCTTGTTCTCGATCTCCAGCTCCATCCGGTTCCACCGGTTGGCCTGGAGTCCCGCGTGGGTCGCCTCGAGGAACAGCCGCGGATAGCGGTCCTTCAGGACCTGCTCCACGCGGGCCTTGGCCGTGGCTTCGGCGCGGTCCAGCAGCGGCTCGAGGCCCTTGATGTCCTCGGCCTGGAGCGCCGCCTCGGCCTTGCCGAGCAGGACCTCGACGTCGCCGAGGTCGGCTTGGACCTCCTTGGCCTCCGCGACGGTCCCCTGGAGCTTCGTGAGCTCATCGCGCGCACGGCTGAGCACCGTATGACGCCGCTGGCGGGCCAGGCTCTCCTTCGCGCGCCGGAGGTAGTCCTCCATCTGGCGGTAGTTCTTCCGTTGGATGGCGGCCTCGATCTTCGTGAGGTAGGACTCCGCCTCCCGGGCGTCCAGGTTCTGGCTCTTGGCGATCTGGATGTCGTTGATCAGGGAGGCGAGCTCGATCTCCACGCGCTTCGCGGCCATCTCGCCCTTCGCGCGCTCGAGGGACTCGTGCAGTCCCGCGTGGATCTCGCGGACGCGTTCGTACTTCCCCTCGTTGAAGGCCTCCTCGGCCTCCCTCAGGAGGAGCTGCGCCTGGCTCACGTCGACCCCGAGGCTGAGCATCTCGCCCACGGTGTCCCGCGCGGCGGCGAGGAGCTCGCTCATGCGGCTCTGGAGCTGCTGCTGGGCCAGGTCCGCCTGGACCTTGGCCTGCTCGATGAACTGGAGGGCCAGCTTCACGTCCGTCTCCAGGGTGGACTCGGCCTTCGTGAGGAGCTCGTTGGCCTCCATGGTCTGCTCCACGCCGAGGGCGTCGATCAGCTTGGCCGTGAGGGTGATGGGGCTCTCCGAGAGTTCGCCCATGTCCGCGTTGAGATCCTTTGCGACCAGGAGGAGCTTCTTCACCAGCTCGTCGATCCCCTCGAGCTGGTGGAGGAGGCCCGTCCACTTCTCCAGGATTGTGCCGTACTTCGTCTCCACCTCCTCGAGGACCTGGGCCATGTACAGGGTCAGGAGCTTGGGGTCCGAGCCCACGAGGACCGTGGCCAGGAACGTGTGCGGGGAGCGCTCGATGAGGATCGTGGAGTCGCCGAACTGGAGCCGCTTCAGCGTGGTCTTCGAGCGCTTGTAGGAATCCCGGATGAAGTCCTGCACCACGGTCAGCATGCCCGAGAAGATGTCCTCGTCGATCTCCTCCCGGAACTGGCGGGACTCATGGCAAATCAGCCGCCCGTCCGAGTGGATCAGGAAGACGTCCTCCACGAGGTACGTGCCCTGGGGTTCCACCTTGACGCTCTGGCGGTCCTTGAGCTCGTAGCGGTTCTCGTCGAACATCCGCTGGTACGCCACGTCCACGGTCAGGGGGACGTCCCCCGCGGACTGCGGCTTGATGCCCACCTCGACGAGCTTGCGCTCGCCCACGCCGAGCTCCGCGAGGGGCGCGGAGCCCTTGACCTCCACGTCGCCCTCGAACCCGAACTCCACGTTGCGGGCGGGCAGCTTGCCCTTGTTCTCCACCTCGAAGACGTAGCGGTTCCAGTTCGCGGCCTGGAGGCCCGTCGTGGGCAGGTGGAGGGCGATGTTGGGGTAGCGGTTCTTGATGAAGTTCGCGATCTGCATCCCGATGGAGACCTCGGCCTGCTTGATCAGGATGTCCGCCATGGCCAGGTCGTTCTTCCGGATGGCGTCCTCCGCCTGGGCGAGGGAGGATTCCGATTCTCCGATCTCCGCCCCGAGGCGCTTCGCGTTCGCGATCATCGCGTAGACCGTGTGCATGCGCGACTCGTACCGGTTGACGAAGTGCGCGTTGCGGGACCCGTCGAGGGCCTCCTTGGCCGACGCGACCCCGTTCTGGAACCCGGGCAGGTCCCCCGCCTCGATCGCGCGCCGCGCCTCGTCGAGCTTGGACCGCGCGGCCTCCACGGGGATCCCGAGGCGCTCGCTCTGGACGAGCTGGTCCTCCAGGGTCTGGACCTCCTCGAGGGAGCGCCGCTGGAGGGACTGCTGCTTGGCCTCCAGGACCCGCTCCTGGAGGTCGCCCTTGATCCGGTACACGGACTCCAGGTTGCCCGCGGCCGCCGCCTCGGCGGCCTCCTGGCGGGACGCCTGCAGCCCCTCCGACGGGAGGCCGAGTTCCTCGCCCTCCTCGATGAGCGGGCCCAGGGAGCCGACCAGGCCGTCCATGTGGGCCTTCGCCGCGATGTCGATGGACTCGGAGAGCTCCTTGACGTAGCTGGCCATCTCCGCCGAGGTGCCCTGGGAGACGCGGCCCTCCGCCTTCTCCCAGATCTCCTGGGGGATGCGCATGTCGGCCCCGAGCTTGGAGTGGGCCTCGATCTTCGCGTGCAGCTCCGCGAGGTTGTCCCGCAGGGCGCGGTTCGTGCTGACCCGCCGTGCGTCGTTCAGGATGTCCTCAATGACCTTCTTGTACTCGATCGCCTCGACGTAGCGGCCGTCCTCGATCGCCTCGTGGGCGTTGACGAGGACCATGGCGGCGCGGCCCGGATCGATGCCCGCCCCACGGGTGTCTTCCACCTCGCGCTCCGCGGTCCCGACCAGGTCGCGCGCCGCGGCCCCCAGGCCGAGGGCCAGGCCGTGGGCCATCTCGCGCGTTTCCGTGAGTTCGTCGGCGACGTCCCCGTACCGGCCTTCCTCGAACGCCCGTTCCGCGCGGGCCACGGCGCCGTCCGCGTTCACGATCGTGATGTCCGCGCGGGCCAGGTCCGCGATGACCTTCCGCATGGATTGCAGCTCGCCCCGGGCCGCCTCCTGGGCCCGCCGGGTCTCGAGCACCTTCGCATCCTCGATGAGCTTGATCGCCTCGGAGACCTTCGTCTCGGCGGACCGGGAGAACTCGACGGCGTCCGCATACTCCTGGTGCTCGAAGTGGGTCCGGGCCCGCTCGAGCTCCCCCGTCGCCTCCTCCGTGGGGACGCCCTTCTCCTGGCCCTCCTGGATCGTCCGCCCCGCGCGGTCGATGAGGCTCCGTGCGGCCCCGACGAGCTCGTCCATGAGCTCCTTCGCGGTGTCGTCCAGCTCGGACAGGATCGCGTCCACGTCGTCGAAGGCGCGTTCGTCGAGGGCCTTCTCCGCCTTGTGCAGGTCCTCCTCGGCGCCCGTGATGTCGATGTCCGCCTTCCGGAGGTCCTCGATGAGCCGCTTGACCGCGATGAACTTCGTCGCCGCGGACTTCGCCTTGTCCATGGCGGACCGCTGCTGGTCGAGCATCCGCTCGCGGCGCTTGGCCTCGATGGACTGGTCCAGCGAGGCGGCGGCCCGGATCGATTCTGTGGCCTTCCCCTCGTTGAGGAGCTTCACGGCGTCGCCCACGCCCGTCTCCAGGTCGGGCGTGAGGAGGCCCTCGGCCCGGGCGGACTCCACCTTGTCCCGGAGGCGTCCGAGCACCTCGGTGGCCTGCTGATGGAGGGCCGTCTTGGCGCCTTCCACGAGGCCTTCGGCCGCGGCGATGTACCGCTCGGCGCGGTCCAGGTCGTTGTCCTTGATGGCCTGGTTGGCGCTGGACACCAGAGCCATCGCCTTGGCGAGGTCCACGTTCTCCAGGGCGAGCGTCTGGATCTCGGCGGATACCGCGTCCATCCGTTGATGGAGCGCTTGGATCCGGTCGGCCCGGGCACGCGCATCCCGTTCCTGGGAGGCCTCGCGGGCGCGGACGCTTTCCTGGGCCACCCGCTGCACCTCGTCGATGCAGGACTTGCCGATGTAGATCGTGTCCCCGTAGCGGCTCTCCGCGTAGGCGGATTCCGCCTCCTTGAGCATCATGAGGACGGCCGTGTCCATGGCGACACCGGCCGCCTGGGCATGGTCGATCTCGCCGCGGGCGCGGCCGAGGACCTCCGCGGCCTCCCCGCGCAGGGTCTCCCGCATGCTCTGGAAGTCATGCTCCACCGCGTCCAGGAGGCCGTCCGCGCTGGAGAAGCGCTTCTCCTGAATCGCGATGGCGGCGTCGGCCAGCTTGCCCTCCATGGCGACCGTGTCCTGGCCCGCCTGCCGCAGCCGCACGATCTCGTCCCGCGCCATCATGACGCGGTCGTTCAGGCCCCGCTCCGTGCCCGCATCCGCCGTGGCGAGATGCTGGTCGACCAGGGCCTGCAGGTCCACGGTCTTCCCCAGGGAGATTGCGTCGTCCACCTGCCGCAGCAGCTGTCGGCCCACCTCGGGGTCAAGGCCCCGGGAGGCGTTGATCAGGATGACCTTGAGGGAACGTTCCATGATGCCGCGATAGTGCGCCTCGCGCGCGGATTCTGCGGCATGGCGGGCGTGGGTCACGAGCCGGCGCGCGCCCCCGAGGTCGTGGGATTCGATGGCCTTCTTCAGGTCCAGGAGAGCCCTCTCGAGTTCCGCGGGGTCTGCGCCCATCTTGGACAGGTCGTCGAGGTCCAGCCAGAGGGCGGCGAGCGCGTCCTGGGCGTGCTTCAGGAGGACGGCCTCCCGCACGGCCTCGTGGGCGTCCGCGGCGTACTCCCGGACCTTGGGATAGTCCCGGCCCTCGAGCGCCTTGCCCCCCTCGTGGAGGAAGGCCTCCGCGTGGGTCACGTCGACGCCTTTGCGGCCTTCCCGGGCCACCTCCCGCTCGGAGTCCCGCAGCACACCCTCCGCGGCCGCGTGTTGCCTCGCCTCCCGGAGACCGTGCCGGGCCCTCTGGGCGAGGGACTGGACGTCCGCGAAGACGCCCTTCCGCAGGGCGTCGCGGGCCGTCGTGAGATGCTTGCGGGCCTCCGTGACGTTCACGCCCGCCTTCCGGGCCCCGTCCACCTCCGTGGCGGCCCGTCCCAGGATGGCCTCCGCGCGGGCGTACTTCCGCGCGGCCTCCGCCTTCTCGATCGCCTTGGCGGTCAGGGGCCGGATCTTCGCGTAGTCGCGGAGGGCCAAAGCCTCCCGCGCGTCGGCGAGGACGGCCTCGGCATCCGCGACGCTGCCGCCGCGCTCCCGGGCATAGTTCACGCGGGCCTGCGCGTTGTCCAGGACCTTCTGGAGGAGCCGTTCCCTCCGCTGGTCCAGGGTGCGGATCGAGATGCGCCGGAGGAGCTTCTCCGCCCCGCGGGTTTCCCCGGAATCCGCCTTGGCCCTCGCTTTCGCGATGTTCCACTCGAAGGCGGTGGTCTCGATCCCCGCCTGCTTCGCGTCCTGGAGGATCGCGTCCGCCTTGGTGAGCGCCTCGGCCACGCGGGACCGGCGTTTCGCGAGATCGAGGGCCCGTCGCGCGGCGCGGGCCAAGTCCAACGCCCGGCCGTACTCGCCTGCGGCCTCCGTCTGCTCCGCGCGCTCGACGAGCGCCCGGGCGGAGGAGCCGTCCAGGCGGCTTCTGCCCGCCGCGACGAGGTCCTTGCGGGCGCCCTCCAGGGCGCGGCGGACCGCGTCGGGGGCCGCGTTCGCGGACAAGGGACGGTCGAGCGGCTGTCCGCACGCGTCGCATGCGAGCCGCCCTTCGGGGATGTCCGAGTCACACAGGGCGCAGCGAGGCATGCTACCAACCGCTTCCCACCTCCGTCTGGACGGGAGGGAGGGACGTCCGTCGCGATGGCGGCAATCCGGGTATAAAAGAAGCGACCTCGATATCGAGGGCGATAACGATATGGCCCGGTCCGCCTGGATGGGGCGCGGTTTCCCCTGGCTCGTCCCCGTGAAACGCGCGTTCCCGAAAAGCTTCAAGTAGCCGCGCCCGCATCGGCGGCCGGCCCGACCGACCCCGCGGGGACGGTCCGGGGAGGTCATCCGTTGGCGGCTCGGAAGGGTGCGTCCCTCATCGGGATGCCGGTCATGGACACGGACGGGATCGAGCTCGGCTACGTGTCCGCGGAGGAGCCCAACTTCCTCGTCCTCGGCGAGGGCTCCGCGGGGATCGTCCGCCTGGGCCGCCGCTACGTCGGATCCATCACGGACAAGGTGAACCTGAAGGGTCCCGCCGTGGAGATCTTCGCGGGCCTGAACGTCGTGGACAACGAGGGGGAGTACGTCGGCGTGGTGCGGGACACCGTGGAGGCCGAGGACCTCCTGGACTCGTTCATCCTGGAGGACGAGCAGGGGGAGATGCTCACGGTCCTCCTCGAGGACGTCCGGTCCATCGACGAGTGGGTCGAGCTCAGCGTGGGCGGGGACGAGCTGGAAGGCGCCTAGGTCGCGCTCTTGTCCTCGGGCGTTAGGAACAACACGGCGAGGCTGAGCCAGCACACGAGCAGGATGAACACGAGGAGCCCGCCGTAGCCCAGGGCCAGGTTGATCCCGATCAGGAGGAGCGGCACGACGAAGCCGACGATGACCGACCACGGAATCCGGGCCATGGGGCAGGGCGCCTCGATGTCCTCGAACGCTTAAAGGTTTGCGACCCCGGGCGAGTGGAGTACATGCCGAGGTCTCATGGCATCGGCTCCGGATGACGGAGCGGGCGAGTCGCATGGCCAAGAAGGACCTGCCGAAGGACCTCCAGTCCCTGTACTTCCCGAGCGCGAAGGAACCCGTGTTCGTCGATGTCCCCCCGATGCAGTTCGCCATGGTGGACGGCACGGGCGATCCGAACTCCGCCAAGGGATTTCAGGAGGCCATCGGCGCCTTGTACGGCGTCGCGTACACGGCCAAGTTCGCGGCGAAGAAGGAGGGCATCCGGGACATCCTCGTCATGCCCCTGGAGGGCCTCTTCTGGACCGAGGGCTCGGACACCTTCGTGCCGGCGGACAAGGGGGGATGGCACTGGACGCTCATGCTCATGGAGCCCGCGGCCGTGACGCGGAAGCTCTTCGACGAGAGCGTGCGTCAGCTCCGGCAACGGAAGAACCCGCCGGGCCTGGACCGGGTCCGCCTCGAGCGGTGGCGCGAGGGGAAGGCTGCCCAGATTCTCCATCTCGGGCCGTATTCCGCGGAGCAGCCCACGATTGACCGCCTCCACGCGTTCATCCGCGAGAACGGGTACCGGCTCACCGGGAAGCATCACGAGATCTACATGGGCAACCCGCAGCGGAGTGCCCCGGAGAAGCTGAAGACGGTCATTCGCCAGCCCGCCTCGCGCTGACCCGGGCCCCCATTTCGGGACACCGAAGCCGCTCCCCGGACACGGCCTTCTACGGGTGTCCCATAAGGGGGAAATACCCTCGCGCCTCGATGAGGAGGCAACGCTGAGAGGAGGCCTGAGACCCTGCAACGCAAACTCCTGATCCTGTTGGCGGTCCCCGTGGTGGCCCTCGCCATCGCGGTCTCCGCCGTGGCCATCGTGCCGGGCATGCTGAGTGCCCTCTCCCCCGCGCCTGCGGTCACCTCCATCGCGGCTCCCGCCTGGAAGGTGGGGGACCGGTGGACGTACAACGTGTCGCTGGCGCCCGCGGGAGAGGACGAGATTCTGCCTCAAGAGATGATGCCGTCCTCCCCGATGACCGTCGCGCCGCTCGTCGTGGGCACGCTGACGGAGACCGTCGCGGGCAGCGTCTCCACGGACTCGGGCCCGGCCTGGAACACGACCCTGTCGGGCGACCTGAACCTGTGGACGCCCGCCCCCATGACGGGCGCGCAGACCGCGTTGGAGCCGCTCTCCATGCGCACGGTGACCGTGACCGGGTTCGTCTGGCTCCGTCAGTCCGACCTGGCCCCCGTGTTCTCCGAGAAGAGCGTCCACATGGACGCCACGTGGACCCTGTCCTTCGGGAACGACACGTGGTACGGCATGCTGGCCAACGCGACGTACACCCTGACGTACGACGCGACGACCCAGGTGTGGTACCACCCGCCGCTCGCGATCTGGCAGTTCCCCCTCGAGCAGAACACGTCGTGGGACGTGCGGTCCAACGCGACGATTGGCTACGCGTCCACGTTCGCCATCTCGGGCCCCAACGTGACCTGGCAGTCGAACCACACGGCGGCCTTCACGCTCCCCGTGGACTTCTCCATGCACACGGGCTTCTTCGAGAACGTGACGACGCCCGCGGGGACGTTCCGCGCCTTGCCCGCGTGGGCCTCGCGAGGCCCCGTGTTCCCCGAGGTGCCCGACCGTGACGCGAGCGCCGTGATGAACCTCACGGGAGAGACGGATCTCGCTATGCCGCGGGGCATCGCCACCGCGTGGTTCAGTGCGTCGGTGGGCAACGTCGTGAAGGCCGAGACCTTCACGGAAGGCTTCGAAGGCCCCCGGATCCAGATGGAACTCGTGTCGTACACCTTTAGCTGAGCGACATCGCCCCGTCCCTCCCCCGGTCCCATCCCCCCGGGGGAGGGAACCCTTATTCTGTGTGCGCGCATTCGGCGCTCCGTGCCCCTCAAGATCGCGCCGTCCATCCTCAGCGCGCGGTTCGACCGCCTCGGCGAGCAGGTGAAGGAGGCCGTGGACGCCGGCGCGGACCTGCTCCACATCGACATCATGGACGGCCATTTCGTGCCCAATCTGACCATGGGACCCGCCGTGGTCAAGGCGATCCGCCCCCTGACCCGGATCCCGTTCGACGTCCACCTCATGGTCAGCCGCCCGCAGGACTTCGTGAAGGCCTTCGTGGACGCGGGCGCCGACGACCTCACGGTCCACGTGGAGAGCGACCACGATCCCCACGCGACGATCAAGTTGATCCGCGACGCGGGTGTCAAGCCGGGGATCGTGCTCAACCCCGCGACTCCGTTCGAGAAGGCGGTGCCCTACCTGGGCGAGGTGGACCTGCTCCTCGTGATGACGGTCCACCCCGGATTCGCGGGCCAGGCCTTCCGCGCCGACGTACTACCCAAGATCCGAGAGGCGCGCAGGTACCTCGACGTGCAGCGACTCCGCGTCGACCTTCAGGTGGACGGCGGGGTCAAGCTGGACACCGCACCCTTCGTGGCCCAGGCCGGCGCAGACATCCTGGTGTCCGGCAGCGGGATCTTCCCGGACCACGTGCGCGAGAACCTCCGTAGGATACGCGAGGCCGCTCAGAGCGCCGCAGCGGACCGACGCTGAACGAGTCGCCCATCTCGACCAAAGCCCTTAAGACCGTCTCGCATTCTCCCGGCCCATCCCCCTACGGGCGCGTGCGGGTGGGAGGCGGGCCATGGCCGAGGTCACCGAAGAGACGATCGCGAATCTGAAGAAGCAGGCGACGATCCTCCGCCGGCACATCATCGAGATGACCCACGCGGCGCAGAGCGGCCACCCGGGCGGGTCCCTGAGCGCGTGCGACCTCGTGACCGCGCTGTACTTCCACGTACTCCACGTGGACCCGGAGAACCCGGACTGGCCGGACCGCGACCGGTTCGTCCTGAGCAAGGGCCATGCGTGCCCCGTGTGGTACGCGGCCCTCGCCGAGCGCGGCTTCTTCCCCGTGGAGGAGCTCCTCACGTTCCGCAAGCTCAACAGCCGCCTCCAGGGCCACCCGGAGCTCGGCACGACGCCGGGCGTCGAGAACGCCGCGGGCGCGGAGGGGCAGGGCCTCTCCTTCTCCGTGGGTCTCGCCCTTGCGGCGCGCCTGGATCACAAGCCCTGGCGCGTGTATTGCATCATGGGGGACGGGGAGCAGGACGTCGGGCAGACGTGGGAGGCCGCCATGGCCGGCGCGAAGTACGGCCTGGACCACCTCACCGCCTTCGTGGACCGGAACGGGATCCAACAGGAGGGCCGCACGGAGGACATCATGCCCCTGGAGCCGCTCATGGACAAGTGGCGGGCCTTCAACTGGAACGTCCTCGCGATCGACGGGCACGACTTCCGGCAGATCCTCGCCGCGATCGAGGAGGCCCACGGCACGAGGGGCCGGCCCACCGTGGTCATCGCGCGGACGGTGAAGGGGAAGGGCGTGTCCTTCATGGAGAACAAGATCAAGTACCACGGGGCCGCGACGACCGCGGAGGAGTACAAGCAGGCCCTCGCCGAGCTGGTGGTCCCTCCATGACCCTGCCGCCGCCGTGGAAGTCGGAGAGCATGCGGGGCTACTTCGGCAAGGCCCTCATCGAGCTCGGGAAGCGGAACGAGGACGTCGTCGTCGTGGGCGCGGACACCACGGAGTCCATCAAGACCGTGGACTTCGGGAAGGCGTTCCCCGAGCGGCTCTTCCAGGTGGGCATCGCCGAGCCCAACATGATGAGCGTGGCCGCCGGGCTCGCGGCCGCAGGCAAGATCGCCTTCGCGTCCACATACAGCGTCTTCGGGAGCGCGCACACGTACAACATCATCCGCCAGAACGTGGCGTACACCAAGCTGAACGTGAAGATCTTCTGCTCCCATGCCGGGCTGAGCGTCGGCCCGGACGGTGCGACGCACCAGATCAACGAGGACATCGGTCTCATGCGCGGCCTGCCCGGGATGACCGTCCTGGTGCCCGCGGACGGGCCCGAGACGGCGCGCTGCGTGGATGCCGCGGTGGCCATCAAAGGCCCCGTGTACTGCCGTTTCTCCCGCTCCAACGTCCCCACGATCACGGGTCCCGAGGAACGTCTCACCGTGGGCAAGGTGTCCGTCATGCGGGACGGTTCCGACATCACGCTCGTGGGCTGCGGCGTCCTGGTGTCCCGTTGCCTCGTGGCCGCGGAGACCCTGGCCCAGGAGCAGGTGAGCGCCCGCGTGATCAACCTCTCCACGGTCAAGCCCCTCGACGTGGCCACGATCGGCAAGGCCGCGCGGGAGACGGGCGGTGTCGTGACCGCGGAGGAGCACACCGTGGTCCACGGGATTGGCGGGGCGGTGGCCTCCGCGGTGGTCCAGAACCATCCCGTCCCGATGGCCTTCGTCGGCGTGCAGGATGTCTTCGGCGAGAGCGGGGAGGCCGAGGAGCTGTTCGTCAAGTACGGCCTCACGGCGGGGAAGATCGTTGAGGCGGCCCGCAGCGTCCTCAAACGCCGGGGCCGTTGACACGACCTCGTCCCCGGACCGTCCCCGGACGCGCCGCCGTCCGATGGCGATCCTCCCGGCCGGGCGTTCGGACCGAGATACCAGGTTCGGAAGTACATACTAACCTGACCGACTACACTTGTAGTGCCGTTCTTCCCCGGACGCGGGTTTGGGGACCCCGGGGGGCCTTCCATGTTTTGAATCCGTATATATTCGAATGAAGTGTATGTCAATACCTCTCTTAGCGGACCGCGGAAGTGGCCCCTTCCGAGGTGAAGCCGATGGGGGCTTTCGCAAACGAGAGTGAGCACAAGACACTGACCAAGACCCTGTTCGGGAAGGACCTCAAGTCCGGGAAGGCATGGTCGATCTTTGCCCTGCGCCTGGCGCTTGGGTTCATGTTCCTGTACGGCGGCTACGAGAAGATTGAGACCGAGCTGAGCGGCGGTCTGGCGACCAAGGGATTCCTGTCCCACGTCGCGGGACCCTTCGCCGGGATTTTCACGAGCATGTCCGGCAACCTGGCTGTGGAGTACCTGCTCGTCTACGGCGAGCTGTTGATCGGGCTCTCCCTGATCTTCGGGATCGTCACCCGGGTCGGTGGCGTCAGTGGCGCGCTCCTGAGCACCCTCTTGTATCTGTCCACGCTCCCGGCGATGACCGCGGGATTCGCAGGTTCGTACTTCGACTTCCTACTCTCGAAGAACGCCCTGGTGAGCAGCTACATCATCTACATCCTGGTCTTCGTCGCGTTCGTCTTCCTCGTGCCCGGACGCTTCCTCGGCCTGGATGGGATCCTCCAGAACTCGTCGTTCGTCCAGCGCCGGCCGATCCTGAACCGGATCGCAACGACCCTTGGGTGAACGAGAACCGGGGCCTCACGGCCCCACCCTTTCCCTTTTCCGAGTCACGCCTTCCTTCCCCTCTTTTTCTGTTCGCGGCCCACGCGGAGCGCCGTCAGGCCGCGGGCTCGGGCATGGTCTGAATGGCCCGGACGGGGGACAGGAGGACCCAGAGGAACGCGAAGGACAGGCCGATGACGGCCACGGCGATCGCGTCCCGGACCCCCAGGACCGTGCCCAGCACGCCCCCCAGGAGGCCGCCGAGAGGCATGGTCCCCCAGACGAGGAAGCGCATGGTCGCATTCAGCCTCCCCTGGAGCCGCACGGGCACAAGGCCCTGGCGTAGGCTGACCTGGTTGATGTTGTACAGGAGGACCGTGAAGCCCGTGCCGAGGAAGACGCCGACGAGGACGACCACGCCGGTCGCGGGCGTGGCGAGTAGGTAGCCGTACATGGCCGCCGCCCCGATCACGGTGGACACCACGATGGCGGGGCCCACGCCGATGCGCGCCGCGATCCGCGCGGAGGTGAGGGCGCCCAGGATGCCCCCAATGCCTCCGCCGAGGAACACGAGGCCCAGAGCGAACCCGTCCATCCCCAGGTCGTTCACGGCGAACAGGACGGCCAAGGCGGCGATCGCGGAGCCGAAGAGGTTGAAGTGGGACGTGCATCCCGCGATGGCCCGGAGCCGCGGATCACCCAGGACGACCGCGAATCCCTCCCGTGCCTCCGTGAGGAAGGGCCGTCGCTCCGCCGCGGTCGGTGGAGCCTCGCGGTGGCGGATCCGGGACATCATGCCCACGGATACGAAGTAGGTCGACGCGTCGAAGACCATGGCCCACGCCGCGGAGAGAATCTGGACCATGACCCCCGCGGCGAACGGTCCGCCCGTCTGCGCGAGGGAGTTCGTCGTCTCGAGCTTGCTGTTGCCCTCCACGAGCTGCGCGTGGGTCACGAGGCTCGGCAGGTAGGCTTGGTACGCGACGTCGAAAAAGACCGTGAGGATGCCGGTCAGGAAGGCCAGGACGTAGAGGTAGTCGAGGCGCAGGAGACCCCCGAACGCGAGGAGGGCGATGGTCAGGACGATGAGGCCACGGCCCAGGTCCCCCGCGATGAGGACCGGCAGCCGGCGGTGGCGGTCCACCCACACGCCCACCAAGATCGCGATCAGGAGGAACGGGAGCGTGCCCACCGCAGCGAGGATCCCCATCTGGAACGCGTTCGCGCGGAGCGCCTTCACCGCGATGTACGGCAACGCGAGCAGGGTGAACTGGTCCCCGAAGAGGGAGACGCTCTGGCCGGCCCAGAGGAGCATGAAATCCCGGTGCCGCCAGAGGCTCGCGGGGAATGCCATGGAGGCGCGGCGAGCAGGCGACCGGGATAAGTAGATTCTCCCGTCATGCCTGCGATAAGGTCTCCCGCGGAGGCGGAAACCCTCTTAACGGGGCGCGCCTATCGTCGCCCGGCGGAAGGCCATGGTCAAGATTTTCCTCGACACCGCGAACATCGACGAGATCCGCGAGGCCGCGTCGTGGGGCGTCCTGGACGGCGTCACGACGAACCCCACGCTCGTGGCCAAGACGGGCCGGAAGTGGGCCGAGGTCGTTCAGGACATCCTCGCCCTGGTGGACGGCCCCATCAGCCTCGAGGTCACGTCCACGAAGGCGGAGGACATGATTCCGGAGGGCCGGAAGCTCGCCAAGCTGCACAAGAACGTGGTCGTCAAGATCCAGATGACCACGGAGGGGCTCAAGGCGATCAAGGCCCTGTCCCAGGAGGGCGTGCGGATCAACACGACCCTCATCTTCAGCGCGAACCAGGCCATCCTCGCCGCGAAGGCGGGCGCGAAGTACGTGAGTCCGTTCATCGGCCGCCTGGACGACCAGGGCCAGGAAGGGATGCAGGTCGTCCGGGAGATCGTCCAGATCTTCGGCAACTACGACTGGGACTGCGAGGTCCTCGTGGCTTCCATCCGCCATCCGCTCCACGTGATCGAGGCGGCCAAGCTCGGCGCGGACATCGTCACCGTACCCTTCGATGTCCTGAAGAAGATGGCGGGGCACACCCTGACCGACGTCGGCCTGAAGCGTTTCCTGGACGACTGGCAGAAGGTGCCCAAGTAGCCTTCAGATTCGATCGAGGTCCTTCTTCGTCCGCGCATCCTGCACGTTCCCCGTGTTCACGGTGGACGCGGGCTCGAGGAGCAGGACATGGGCCTCCTCGTGCGCCACCGGGCGGTGCTCCATCCCGCGAGGGACCACGACGAATTCCCCCTCACCCAGGTGGACGTCGCCCTCGGGGAGCTGCACGGTCATCCGGCCGCGGAGGACCAGGAAGAGCTCGTCCTCCCGGTCGTGATGGTGCCAGACGAACTCGCCCCTCAGCTTCACGAGCTTCACGTGGAAGTCGTTGACCTGACCCACGATCTTGGGACTCCAGAGATCGTGAAACTGGGCAAGCTTCTCCGCGAGGTTGACCTTCTCCACGGCGGCCATGGGGTGCACCAGGGGTTCACTACCGACCGCAGCCTAAGCCTTTGTCCTGGCAACGGCTCGAAGCCCGGGGTGACCGGGGGTGCCATGCCGTCGCCGTCCGGGAATTGCAGTCGGGGGCCGCTGCGCGCCCGACATGGCGTCGTTAGGTTCATCCCGAATCATGGGGATGCCCTCAAGAGGGCTCTCGAACATGCGAACCCCGATGATCCCGGGACCGTCCACGATCACCCTGGACCAGGAGAGCTTCAAGGCCCTCGCCTCCGAGGTCCGCGTGGACATCCTCAAGAAACTGGACGAGCGGCGGCAGACCGTGACCGACCTGAGCGGCCTCCTCAGCCTGAGCAAGCCCACGCTCCTCGAGCACCTGGAGAAGCTCCAGGCCGCGGGCCTCGTGAAGCGCGTGGACGAGGGCCGCAAATGGATCTACTATGAGCTCTCCCCGAAGGGAAAGAAGCTCCTCCATCCCGAGAAGGTGGCCATCGTCCTGGCCCTGTCGTGCACGGTGACCCTCGCCGCGATCGGCGTGTTCCTGATCCTCGCGGCCTCGTTCACGACGTTCCTGTCCCCGGCCATGCCCACGGGGAACACGTCTCTGGGCCAGGTCCGCACGACGCCGGTCGCGTTCGGCCTGGCGTCGAGCCCCGCAGGACTCGGAGGAATTGTCGCCCTCTCCCTCGCCCTCACCGCGGCCGTGGCGGCAGTCATCCTGGCGTGGGTGGGCAAGCGGCGGCGGGAGCGCTTCTTCTCCGAGATCGCGCAAGCCTGAGCCCCGCGGCACTCCGCGGGGCGCGGTTCGTTTTCCGCAAACCGTTATGACACCCCCCGCCCTTGGCCGAACCGTGCCGTCGGCCTTCCGGGGGAGGACGGTCTGGGTCATCCCCCTCCTCCTGTTCCTGGCGATCCTGCTCGTCGCAGGGCTCGCCTTCAACCTGGCCCACTTGGACACGGGCGGGGAGCAGCTCCCCGCGACGCCCGGGTCGGGTTCACCCATCGCCAATCCCCAGGGCCTCCTCGACCCGGACACCGCGGCCGTCCTCCTCGTGGCCACGTTCATCGCGTTCGTTGTGTCCGCGATTGTCCTGGTCTTCCTGAAGAAGAAGGGCCCCCGGGTGAAGCGCATCGTGCGGCCGATCGGCTGGGCGGACGTCCTGGCCACGCTGATCGCCTTCGTCGTCTTCGCGGGCCTCATCTACCTCTATCCGCACCTCGTGTCGTCCGTCAACCCGCAGGCGGGCGGGTCCAACGGCACCGCGGGCGGCGCCGGGGACACGACCCTCATCCCGGCCGTGGGCGGGATCCCCTTGGGCGTGTTCCTCGCCGGGGCGATCTTCGCCTCCATCCTCGCCATCGCGCTCTTCCTCCAGGTGGGCGCGAACCTGCGGCGGCTGCGGCCCGTGGGCCCGGCGTCCCGCAGCCGGCGGCTCGCCGCGCGGACCCTCGAAAAGACGATGGCCGAGCTGGAACTCGGCGCGGACGTCCGCCAGGCCATCCTGGCCTGTTACCAGCGCTTCTGCCTCCTTCTCGGCGCCCGGGGGATCGGTGCCCAGGACAGCCTCACGCCGCGCGAGCTGGAGGACCTCGCGGTCCGGCGCCTGGCCGTCTCGGGGGACTCCGCGGAGGCCTTGACGTCCCTGTTCGAGGAGGCGCGGTACAGCGAGCACCCGCTCGCGGACGGGGACCGCGACCGCGCCCTGCGCAGCCTGGAGACGATCCGCGCGGACCTGGAGGCGTGAGGTGCCCGGCACCGTGTACGACCGGATGGAGTCGCAGATCCGGGGTCGGAGCTTCAAGCCCCTGCGCCAGCGGCTCGTGGAGGGCGCCCTCATCGTGGCCATGATCTTCCTGCTCGGCTACCTCCTGTACGCGGCCCAGTTCAGCGGCACCGTGCGGTGGTTCCTCGGGTTCGCGGTGATCGCCGTCATCGCGGGGTACGCGTGGCTCTTCCTGGCGCGACGCACGTCGGAGCCCGCGCCCCTGCTGAAGCCCGCGGAACGGCCGCGCATCCGCACGGGCGAGCTCCGCGTCCTCACCTCGGTCGTCCGCCGCGCGAGCCAGGACCTCCTGTACAGCCAGGTCGCCGTCAGCACGCGCGCGCGGGATGCGTTCACGGAGCGCACGCGCCTCGCCCGGGGCCTGTCCCCCGAGGCCATGCGCCGCCTGGGTCGGGACATGGCCGCCCTCCGGGAGACGTACCACGACGACGTCCTGGAGGACTTCGTGTACCTCCGCAGCTCGGACACGGAGGAGCGCTATCGCTGGGTTCGGGCGGCGCGGGACGGGGACGGCTTCGACGTCGCATTCCACAAGGTGTTGGATCGCATGGAGGAATGGCGGTGAACGTGTCGGCCGTGGCGGACCGGGGCAAGGCGCTGATGGACGAGCTGGAGACGGTCATCGTGGGCAAGCGGGTCGTCCTGGAGCGGGTGCTCTGGGGCATCCTCTCCGACGGCCACGTGCTCATCGAGGACGTGCCCGGGGTCGCGAAGACCCTGATCGCGAAGTCCTTCGCCGCCGGACTGGGACTCGAGTTCCGCCGCGTCCAGTTCACGCCCGACCTGCTCCCTGCGGACATCACGGGGACCTATGTCTTCGACCGGAAGAGCGGGGAGTTCGTCCTGCGGCGCGGTCCCATCTTCACGAACGTCCTCCTCGCGGACGAGATCAACCGCGCCCCGCCCAAGACGCAGTCCGCGCTCCTGGAGGCCATGCAGGAGCGGCAGGCCACCCTGGAGGGCCAGACGTTCCCCATCCCGCCGCCGTTCTTCGTCCTCGCGACCCAGAACCCCATCGAGCACGAGGGGACGTATCCCCTGCCCGAGGCCCAGGTGGACCGCTTCCTCCTCCGGATCGACGTGGGGTATCCGACGGCCGAACAGGAGGTGGAGATCCTGCGGCGCCGCGAGGCGCGCGCCTCGGACGACATGCCCGTCCGCGCGATCACGGCGCCGGACGAGGTGCGGTCCCTTCAGGCCGCCGTGGAGACCGTGCACGTGGACCCGGCCATGGACGCGTACATGGTCGCCATCGTGGCGGGGACGCGGGCCCACACCCAGGTCGAGATCGGCGCGAGCCCCCGGGGCTCCCTGGCCCTGCTCAAGCTCTCCCGGGCCCGCGCCGCGCTCGCGAACCGCGACTTCGTCACCCCGGACGACGTGAAGGCCGTGGCGCCCTACGCGCTGGCCCACCGGATTATCCTGAAGCCGGACCCCTGGATCCGCGGCGTTCGGACGTCCGCGGTCCTCGCGGACGTGCTGAACCAGACGCCCGTCCCCAAGGTGCCCTGAGATGCGCACGCCGCTCGCCGGAGCCCTGTTCGCCGTGGCCATGGCGGCCCTCCTGGGCGGCCTCGCCCTGCGGAGCTGGCCCCTCGTCCTGCTCTCCCTGCCGCCCCTCGTGTTCCTCGCCCTGGGTTCCCTGGACGCTCCGCCGCGGCCGCGGCTCGTCGCGATGCGCGCCCTGAACCGGGACCGCCTCTCCGTGGGCTCGGAGGCGGAGGTCCGCCTCCGCCTGACGAACGAGGGGCCGGCCCTGGGCCTCCTGGAGGTGGTCGATCCGCTGCCTCCGGAGCTGGTCGTCACCCGGGGCACGAACCACACGATCCTCTCCCTGGCGCGGGACGAGACCGTGGAGCTCGTGTACGAGGTGCGGCCCACCCTGAAGGGCGACTACGCGATCGGCCCGCTCCGCGCGCGGTCCCTGGATCCGCTCGGCCTCGGTGCGGAGGACGCCGTGGTCGCCGAGACGTCGTCCCTCTCCGTGGCCCCCGCCATGGAGTCCCTGGCCCGCGCGAAGCTCGGTCCGCGCCGCACGCGGCCGTGGTTCGGCCACGTGCCCTCGCGGCACATCGGCGTGGGCTCCGAGTTCTGGGGCGTGCGCGAGTACGTCCCCGGGGACGACGTGCGACGGATCAACTGGAAGGCCTCCGCGCGCTTCGACGCCCTCTTCTCCAACGAGTACCAGGGGGAGCGCTCCGGGGACGTCGTGATCATCCTGGACGCGCGGCGGGAGAGCGCGATCGGCACGCCCACGGTGAACGCCGTGGAGATCGGCGTGCGCGCGGCCCTCGGGGTTGCCGAGCACGTCCTCGCGTCGAAGAACCGCGTCGGTCTGATCGTCCAGCGGGACGTGCTGGACTGGGTGCCGCCCGCGTTCGGGCGGAAGCAGCTGTACCGGATCCTGGACCACCTGATCCACGTGCGGGCCGGCGGCGAGTGGCCCCTCTCCTTTGTCACGTGGGTCCTCACGCGGTATTTCCCGCGGGACGCCCTCGTCGTGCTCATCTCGCCCCTCACGGACCGGATGTCCCTGGACGCGGTGATGACCCTGGCCGCGCACGGGTACGACGTCTCGATCCTGTCACCGTCGCCCCTGGAGATCGAGCGGAGGCTTGTCGCGCCGACGGTCGAGGCGGAGACCTCGTACCGGATTCTGCTCATGGAGCGCGAGAACCTGGTGGCCCAGCTGCGGCGGGTCGCCCAGGTTGTGGACTGGGACCCCGCGACGCCCCTGGCCCTGCCGCTGAGGAGGATGGGGATGTGGCCTCGGCCCGCGTGACCGTCCTCCTGCTCTGGGCCTTGCCCCTCGCCGCGGTCGCGGGCCTCGCCGCGTGGGCCCTCCTCGATCTCCTGGCGATTCCCAAGATCGGGCTCGTGCAGTCCCTCGTCGTCCTCCTGCTGGCCGGCCTCGCGGCGATCGCCGTCGGGCTCCGCTTCCGCCTCCCCGTCCTGGGTCGCCTCGGCCTCGTCCTGGTCGTCTTGACGTACTTCGGCACGCACGTCTTCGTCCTGCCCATGGACCCCGCGGCCGCCCTGCTCTACCTGACCCTGGCCCTCGTGGCCGTCGAGCTGCGGATCCTCGCGAACCGGTTCGCGCCGATCTTCGCGGAGAAGCTGGAGCCCGAGGACCGCCACCGCGTGACGGAGGCCCTCCAGCGTTCCGCGCTGCGCATCATCGCCGCGGGAGGGGTCGCGTACCTGGGCTCCTACCTGGCCGCCGACCTCGCCTTCGCGGGGACCCTGCCCGCGCGGACGATCCCCACGGCCCTGCTCCTGTCCGCCGCCCTCGTCGCGGTCGTCCTCCTCCTGGCCCTGTGGCCCATCCTCGAGCGGCGCCGGGCGTGGAGCGTGGCGGAGGAGTATCCCATCCAAACGCCTAAGTAGGCCCACCCATTTGCCACGGCCCACTGCCCCGGTGGTCTAGCGGTCTATGATCCCGGCCTGTCGAGCCGGGTGCTCGGGTTCGAATCCCGACCGGGGCGTTCACCTCGTGGAATGGGTCGCCGTCAGGATCCGACGGACGGGCTCGCGACGAATTGTCGCATCACTATCGCGAGCTCGGGAGGGATACCGTGCTGACGGGTGCATCCCACACAATGCACCATTGACCGTCGCGTCCACGGCGCCACATCACGACGTAGTGGCCTTTGTCCTCGGAGGACTTCATGCCCGGCGCGGCGAGAGGCCCCGCGGAAAAGCTGACAGTGTATCGACCGCGCTCGACGGCGACAGACCCGCTTGCGACCACGTCCTCCGTGTCGAGGGTGAAAACCCACTTCCCCCACTGCATGGCTCGCTTCCAGAAATCCCGCACCGCGTCACGTCCCACAAGGGGCTCCGCGTTCGGCGGCATCTGCCAGCAGTCTTCGGCGAACATCTGGGAGACCCGGTCCGCATCCCCTGCCGCATACCACTTGCAGATGTTCGCATTGTGCTCTTCGATCGTCTTGCGGACTGCGTCGGATTCGGACATGCGTCCCCTCCAACTGGCGGAGGTTGACATCCTGACTGGCCTACTAATACCCTCTCACAGAGAACCTCCCGACCGGGCGTTCTCCTCCCGTTCTGCACCTGCGCGAGCTTCATTCTCCTGCACGGGAAGTTGCTATCGTTTTCGCGGATCCCTCCCCGTAGCCCGGATGGTCCGCCTTACGCTTCTCCACCGCCACCTCGACAGGTCGCACTCGATGCTGCTCGGCCATCCGCTTGATCCCTCCAATCGCAAGATTGGCCAACCGCACCGCCTCCTTTCGCAGGTAGATCCGGTCGATGACAGCGCCCAGGACGGGGTAGGGCGCGTGATACCCAACCCAGCAGGTCACCTTGGTCTTGCCCGCCTCCGCGTCCTCGAATCGGAACCGGAGCTGCATGTTCATCCTGGCGGGAATTCCCCGGGAGGCCCTCATCATCCAGCCTTCGTCCTCCTTCCATTCGACCGATCGTGCCTCCCACTCCATGTCACGCCCCAGGAGTGTGCCGGCGTATTGAGTGACTTTCCCCATTCCTGCTGAGTCGGGCAGCTCGAGGATCTGCGTCTTCCTCACCGGCTCGAACCACTCGGGGACGTTGTAGCACCAGTCCGTGTAGTAGAAGAGTTCCCGTCTCCCGGCCTCGACGATTCCGGAAGCTTCAACGTGGCCCATAGCTCGCACCTACGTCATTCGCCTCTCCCCGACCCGGTGCCCCGCGGGCGCGATCTCCGCCAAAGCGGGTATCGTCCCCGACTGGCACGTGCGCGTCTAGAGCTGAGTCAACTCGCCGGTCGCAGAGTGGAACCCTACCCTGAGCGCTTCCCCGTCCATCGAGCTTGGGATAGCCCACAGCGTGCGGGTAAGCAAAGGACGTGCGGTCCATCGGTTCAGAAGATCGAATCCGGTGGGGTCGAAGCCCGGGCAGGAGACTCACCAGTAGACTCAACCCCCTCGTTTCACGATGACAATCGTCTGTCCCTCGGGGGACGTCGTCACGGAAAGCACCTGGTGGCCCAGCAGGCGTGCCAGGGCCGGCAAGTCCTCCTTGGCCGCCGGATCCCGGGTGGCCGTCTCCAGGATGCCGCCGACCGGAAGAGCACTGACTTGACGGCGGAACTCCTGGGGAAGTCCGCTCCCACATCCCAACTCTCCTGCGTCAAACCGCCGGACCTCCGTCCCTGGCTCCGCGGATCCTGGGAGGTGTCCGGAGCAGAGCAGGTCGATCGAATCGATCCGGCCCTCGCGGACCCCGCAGTAGGCGTCCTGCTCGATGAGTTCCGAGTCGCCATCCGGGTAATGCTCGTCGAAACGATACTGAACCCGGAGGCGGTCGGAGACGTGGGACACCTTCTTCGAAACGACGGTGAGGCGTTCTGCCTCGGCGAACCAGGACTCCAGACGGGCCGCGACGGCGTCGGAACCTATGCTCTCCTTGAAGCCCGATGGCACGAGCGCACGCAGGTGCGCGTCAGGATGGAGGGCGGCTCGCAGCCGCTTCGAGTCGCGAGCTGCCAGTGCCTCCACGAACGCCTCTCCAGCAGCCTTCTCAGTGCGTTCAAGTTCCGATGTTCCTCGAGTGCTCTCCAATCAATCACTTCCGTGGGTGTGATCCGTGCTCTCTCTGAGGATGGGCCTCTACGCGAAGCTGATCGCCCGAGCCCCGGCGGCAATCTCCTCGACGATCTTGGCTGCGCCCACGATCGTGGCACCCTCGGCCAGCTGCTCCTCCGTGATCGCCCTCGGCTTCGTGCAGGCTCCGCAGAGCCACACCTTCCCGCCGTTCGCGATGAAGTCGGAGTAGATCTTCGCGAGGGGGGAGAGTCCTTTCGCCTCGATGCCATCCCGTCCCCCCTTCGTGCCCAGCCAGACACCATCCACGGTGCAGAGGACAATGGCCTCCTGACCGCCCGTGGCAGCCACGTTTGCGGCCACGAAGGGTAGGGAGGCTCGCTCGGCGTCTTCCTTGCCATGCACACAGTTGAAGATCATTTTGTTGCCCAAGGTTCGTCACTTCCTTGGAGCGCCCGCACGTGCGATGCGGACTTAACCCGTTGGCCAGCCGCCGTCAGGTTTTGGGACACGAAAAGCTTTAGTCTGACCGAAACCCTAGCCGTGCTCCGGTATTGGGAAGTTGGATCAGCTCGATTTCATGATCTTCAAGTCGCTCGGGTATCGTCCCTACGGACCTACCTCGGGCGACCTGTCGCGGCTGAACCCGTGGGTGATTGCCAAGAAGGTAGGGGCCGACGGGAACACCGTGAAGCTTCGCCTCGGCAAAATGAAGCGGAGCGGCTTCGTCCGGTACTTCCAGATCTATCCCAACTTCCGTCTGCTCGGCGTGAACGATGTGGCTTACCTCTTCCAGCTGGGCGACGTCCGCGACAAGTCCGAGATCATCGAGAAGTGCTCCCTGGTCGACGGCGTCACCGAGATCCACAACTTCATCGGCAACCATGTCTGCATCGACTTCAGCTATCAGGACCCGCGAGATGAGGGTCGCAGGCTCGAGCTGTTCCGACGGCTCACGCATTGCGACTCGCCTGAACGGTTCTACGAACGCACCATGCCGCCGGTGGAGATTGAGTTGTCCAACGTCGACTGGCGCATCATCAAGGCCCTCCGGTACGACGCGATGAAACCCCTCTCCAAGGTGGCCAATGAGTTGGGCCTCACCTTGAAGACGGTTCGCCGGCGATTTGACCGGATGTCCCAGAACAACGCCGTCATCATCGTGCCGGTGGTAAATCCCGCCGAGATGGCGGACACGATTACGCACAGCTTGCTGATCTATCCCTCCCAGGATCGGAGGAGTCAGGTTCTCGCGCGAGCCATGCAGGAATTCGAAAATTCCTGCTTCCTCTCCTACACCTCCGAGGCCGACAACGCGATGCTCTGCTTGGCAGCGCGGACGCTCGCCGAAACCGAGGACAACCTGCTCCGGGCGAAGCGGATTGAGGGCATGCAGGATGCTCGGCTCCTAGTCCTCAGGGAGATGCGAGAGTACACGCAGTGGGTCGACTCGGCCATCGACCGCAAGATTGCCGAGACTGCGCGACAAGAGACCCCAGGGGCCCGCTGACGGGCGCCCATCGAGATCGGACCCGGGCAAGAGCGAGCTCGGAAGCCTCCATCGGATGGAAAGGTGCTCGCCCCGCGAGGAGGCGGGCGTGAAGGGGGCGGCGACACACCCCGGCTGGGTCGCCTCGGGAAGTCCAGACTGGAGCCCACGGGAAGGGGAACGCGTCCTGGCCGGGGCCTTCCCCAGAGGTCCGCCCCCTCCAAATCGCGAGGGCATGATTCAAATAGACCCGCCACCTCCCCGCGGCAATGGCGCACAAGGAGAAGCGACTCACGCGCGCGGGCCGGCGACGCGCTCGCCGCCGCCACGGCGCGGGACCCAAGCAGCGCATCAAGCGACTCCGTCGCTGAGCCGAGGTTGACGCGAGACCGTCCCGGGATCGCGCTCCGTCCCTGCCATCGGTGGCACCGGGTCGCATTCGCGGGCTATGCACAATACATGGGCAACCTTCTTAGAAGGGCCACCCGAGTGCACCTCGGGATGCGTATGGAGTTCGCCCTCGACCGGTCGCATGACGAGGTGCGCAGGAAGGTCCGTCGGTTCGTCGAGGATCACGTCGCGTCGTACGCGGACGCGTGGGATCGCAACAAGGAGTTTCCGCGGGAGGCGTGGAACGCACTCGCGAAGGCCGGTCTCGCGGGCCTCCCATTCCCCGCAAAGTACGGAGGCGCGGGGCGAGACATCCTGAGCTACGCCGTCGCGGTGGAGGAAATCTCGCGCGCTTCCGCCGGCCTAGGCGTCACCCTGGCCGTCCATGTGTCCCTCGCGAGCCAGCCCATCTTCTGGTACGGAACCGAGGAGCAGAAGCGACGGTACCTACCGCCGCTGGCCCAGGGGAAGGAGCTCGGCTCCTTCTGCCTCACGGAGCCCGGCGCAGGGAGCGACGTGGCCGCCATGGAGTCCAAAGCCGTCCGGCGCGGGGACGACTACGTCCTCTCGGGCCGCAAGTACTTCATCATGAACGCGCCCGTCGCGAGCACCCTGGTCGTGTTCGCCATGACGGACAAGTCCCTGGCCCATCGCGGCATCTCCGCGTTCATCGTCCCCCGGAAGTCGCCCGGGGTGAAGATCGGGAAGATCTTCGACAAGATGGGGATCCGCTCCTCGGTCACCTCGGAGGTCGTGTTTGACGAGGTGCGGGTGCCCGCGGAGAACCTCCTGGGCCACATCGGGGACGGCTTCAAGATCGCCATGGACACCTTGGACTGCGGTCGGATCAGCATCGCGGCCCAGGCCGTGGGCATCGCCCAGGCGTCCCTCGACGCGGCGGTCCAGTACGCCCGGCATCGGGTGCAGTTCGGCAAGCCCATCGCGGACCTCCAGGCCATCCGCTGGATGATCGCGGACATGGCCACGGAGATCGAGGCCGCGCGGCTCCTGACATACCGCGCCGCGACGCTCACGGACCACCACCGGAGGCACACCATGGAGGCGAGCATGGCCAAGCTCTTCGCCGCCTCCACGGCCGTCGAGGCCACGCGGAAGGCTCTGCAGATCCACGGCGGGTACGGGTACATGACGGACCTCCCGCTGGAACGCTACTACCGCGACGCGAAGATCACGGAGATCTACGAAGGCACCTCGGAGATCCAGCGGCTCGTGATCTCGAACGAACTCCTGTGAGGTGAGCGAATGCCCCTGATGACGAAGCAGCGGTACCTGGAGAGCATCCGGGATCTGGATGCGGACGTCTACATGTTCGGCAAGCGCGTGCCCGACGTGACCAAGAACGGCTTCACGCGGCTCGCGCTGGAAGGGATCGGCTCCATCTACGACCTCTCGCGGGACCCGAGGTACCGCGACCTGCTCACCCACCGCGACGGCCGCGGCGCGTTCAGCTCGTACTGCTCCATCCATCAATCCCGGGAGGACCTGATCAACCGGGTGAAGGTGGCCCGGTTTCTGTGCCAGCGGACCGGAGTCTGCACGGCCAGTCGCTGCTGCGGCTGGGATGCGATGAACGCCCTTTGGCATGCCACGTTCGAGATCGACGCGCGACAGGGCACGGACTACCACCGCCGACTCCAGCGGTACATGGCGCAGGTGCGCCGCGACGACCTCACCGTGGCCGGGGCGCTCACGGACCCCAAGGGGGTGCGCTCCCTGAAGCCGAAGCACCAGCCCGACAAGGACGTCTACCTGCGCGTGGTCGAGGAGGACAAGGAGGGCATCGTGGTCCGCGGCGCGAAGACCATGATCGGCGGCGCGGTCGGGTCCCATGAGGTCTTGGTCCAGCCGGGCACGGGGTTCTCCGAGGCGGAGCGCGACCACGCCGTCGCCGCCGCGATCCCGCTGAACGCGGAGGGCGTGGTCCAGGTGGTCGACCGCCAGATGGGGGACGAGCGCAAGCTCGGCGACGGGTTCGACAAGGGTAACGTACGGTACGGGTCGTCCGAGTCGCTCATCGTCTTCGACGACGTCTTCGTGCCCAAGGAGCGCGTGTTCATGTGCGGCGAGCACGAGTTCGCCGCGGACGCGGTGTCCAAGTTCGTCCTCCTCCACCGGATGACCCTGGGCGGTTGCCTCGCGGGATGCGGAGACGTGCTCACGGGGGCCTCCGCCCTCCTGGCGGACTACAACGGGCTCACGCGCCCGCTCATGGACCGGTTCGTGGAGATGACGTACCTGTCCGAGTCGCTCTACGCCCAGGCCCTCGGGGCCGCCTACGCGGGCCAGGAGACGCCCTCGGGCGCGTGGTTCCCGGACCCTCTACTGGCCAACGTGACCAAACTCAGCGTGACCCGCCTTCCGTACGAAATCCAACGGCTCGCGGAGGACATCGGAGGCGGCATGGTCTCCTGCATGCCCTCGGACCGGGACCTGCACGCGGACCGCATCGGTCCGTTCGTGGAGAAGTACTACCGCGGGCTGCGGGACGTCACCGCGGAGAAGCGCCTCCGTGCGGCCCGGCTCATCGAGAGCATGGTCTTCGGCCCCGGGAAGCTGTCCACGCTCTGCATGCACGGCGGCGGGTCGCCCGCGGCGGCCCAGCTGGGGATCCGCCAGCTCGCGGACCTGGAGAGCAAGAAGGAGATGGCCCGCCGGCTGGCGGGCCTCGAGGGCTGACCGCCCTTTCGGGCGAGGTCACCCGTTGAGCATCTTCAGGATCTGCTCGCGGAGGAGCGCGGCGGGAGACGTCGACGGGATGCCGAGGGCCTGCGCCGCGGCGGTCACCAAGTTGTCCGGGACCTTGTCCAGGGAGCGCGCGATGTCGAGCTTGATCTGCAGATCGCTCTTCCCGACGGTGGCCACGCCGAGCGCCTCCGCGGCGCGCTGCTCCTGCGTCCTGGGGTCCGCGGCATGGGCCGAGGCCTGCTGGTTGATCTCCCGCTCCACTTCGAGGCGTCCGCGGCGGAACTCCCCCATCGCGCGGCCCGTGCTGCGCGCCAGCTCGGGCAGCTTGCTGGGCCCGAACAGGAAGAGCACCGCGAGGATGACCAGGATGATGATCCATTCCATCCCTTCGATCTGGGCCGTGATGTTCAGCAGGTCGCCGAGGCTCATGGTTCGCTTCCCCTCCTCCCCGCTTGGGGAGGACGGTCCCCACCTCCCCCCTTGGGTTAAGTAGATTTCGTACCACCGAACACGTATTCTGCGAGTCTCCCTACGTGGCCCCTTCGTTGAGCCACGCCTGGAACGCGTGGAACCGCGTGGGCCGGCCGAGGAACGCGCGGACCATGTCGGCCGCAGGCCGCACGCTCGCGGCCTCGAGGACGTTCCTGCGGTACCGGCGAGCCAGCCGAAGGTCCATGATGGACTTCGCCTGGGCGAACCGGCTGAACAGGTCCTTCGCGATGACGAGGGACCAGAGGTACGTGTAGTACACCGCGGAGTAGCCGTTCAGATGGCCGAAGTTGCACTGGAAGTGGGTGCCATCGTACCACGGGACGGGGTAGTAACGCTCGTTGAGCTCCTTGGCGAAGGCCGTCGTGTCGAGTCCTGCGGGGTCGCGGTTGTAGTAGCCCAGGGAGAGGGCCGCCAGGTAGTCCTGACGGGACGTCCAGAGGCCGCGACCCACCGCGTTCGCCCGGGTCATCCGCTCGACGAGGTCTTTAGGCACGGGCTCGCCCGTCGCGTGGTGCTTCGCGAACCGGGAGAGGGTCTCGTACCGCCGCGCCCATTCCTCGAGCATCTGGGACGGTGCCTCCACGAAATCCCACTCGATCCCTTCCATGCTCGTCCGGAGCCATGTCGAATGGCCGGAGAGGATCACGTGGAGGAGGTGGCCGAATTCGTGGAAGAACGTCTCCACCTCCTGCTGCTGCATGAGGGTGGGGCCTGCGGAGGTCTTCGGATCGGGGAAGTTGCAGAGGAGCGCGGCCTGGGGCAACTGGACGCCCTTCAAGCCGAGGACGAGCGGGAACTCCGCCGCGTGGCTGAACTTCCCGTGCCGGGGATGCAGGTCCAGGTAGAACCGGCCGAGCCTCCGGCCGTCCTCGTAGACGTCGTAGACCTCGACGGACTCGTGCCAGACCGCGACGCCGGCCACCCGGCGGTACCGAAGCCCGAACAGGCGCCCCGTGATCTCGAAGAGACCGTCGCGCACCTTCTCGAACTGGAGGTAGGGACGGATCTCCTGGGAGTCGAAGCGCTCCTGCTCCGCGCGCACACGCTCCATGTAGTAGTTCGCGTCCCAGGGATCGAGCTCCGTCGCCGCGGGGACGTCTTGGCGCTTTCGTTCGACGAGGAGGGCGTAGTCCTTGTCCTTGCGGTCCCCCACCGCGCGCGCGACCTTGTCGACGAACTCCGCGGCCGCCTTCGCGGAGCGGATCATCTTGTCCTCCGTCACGAAGGCCGCGTACGACTCGTGCCCCAGGAGCCGGGCGAGCTCGTGGCGCTTCTCGAGCAGGCGGCTCAGGACCTCCAGGTTCTTCGGGTAACCACGGTCGAAGAACTCCTTCTGGAGTCGCTGTCGCACGCTCGCGTCCCGCGCGTATTGGAAGACCGGGAAGGCATCGGGGTACGCCGTGGTCAGGGTGATTTTGCCGTCCTTGGGCTTGTGGCGCGCGATGTAGTCCTCGGGCAGACCTGCGAGCTCCGAGGCATCATCCACTTGGATGGATCGCAGGTCCTCGTTGATGTTTCGATCGAAGGCGGAGCCAATCTCGGAGATTTCGTCGTTGAGGGCTTTGATCTTCGCGCGGGTGGCCTCATCCCGGTCCACGCCGGCGCGGCGGAAGTCGCGGAGGATCTTGAACACGGCGAACCGTGTCTCCCCGTCCTTGCGAGAGACGTCCAGCGCGGCGAACGCCTCGTAGAGTGGGCGGTTCAGGCTCAGCTCCGTGGCGAAGCTGTCCGCGGCGAGGTAGGCCTTGTTCGCGGCGTCCCGGACTGCGGCCGCCGTGTGGGCGTTGAAGAGGAGCTGGCTCTGGAGGGCGACCTGGGAGACCAGGTTGGAAAGGTCGTCGTACGGCTTCAGCGTGTTTTCCACCGTCCTCGGGCCGTGGGCCTTCACGATGCGGTCGAGGATCCGACGCGCCCGCGCGAGCATCTCGTCCGAGGTCCTCGCGACGTCCTCGGGAGCGTTGAGGAACAAGAGCACGGGCTTCGTCATCTTGGCCGCGGCACGACGCTTCGTTCGAGTCATGGGACTTCCCTCCGGGCGGATGCCGTGCGGACCGCGGCCCGGCGATAAGAAGGTATTCCACGCGGCGAAGACGCCCGAACCCGTCTCAGGACGGTCGGATGCTCAAACTCGTCGGCCGGATTTCGGTTACCTTAAAAACCACGACGGTTTGAGGCCCGCAATGAGTGCCCAGACCGAGCAGCTAGTCCCTTCCACGCCCACGGGCGCAGCCACGGCTCCCGCGAAAGCCGCGGCTGCGGCCGTTCCGAGCCGGAAGGTCGTCACGAAAGCCGAGGCCATCCTCTTGGTCAAGGACCTGAAGAAGGTCTTTCCGCCCGACGTCCGTGCTGTGGACGGCATTTCGTTCTACGTGAAGCGCGGCGAGGTGTTCGGCTTCCTGGGGCCCAACGGGGCCGGCAAGAGCACCACGATCAAGATCATCACCACCCTCCTCGCGAAGAACGCGGGGACGGTGGTCGTGGACGGGCTCGACCTCGACCACCAGCCCGCGAAGATCCGCGAGATTATCGGCTACGCGGCGCAGGACGTCGGCGTGGACGACGACCTCACGGGGCGCGAGAACCTCCGGCTCCAGGCCCGCTTCTACCACATCCCGCGGTCCGAGAGCGACGACCGGGTCGACCTGATTATCAAGACGGTGGGCCTCGACGACGCGGCGGACCGCCGGGCAGGAACATACTCGGGCGGCATGCGCCGCCGGCTGGACCTCGCCATGGCCCTCATCTCGAAACCCAGGCTCCTGTTCCTTGATGAGCCGACGACGGGACTGGACCCGCAGAACCGGATCGCGGTCTGGAACTACATCAAGAGCCTGAACGAGCAGGGCATGACCATCTTCCTGACGACGCAGTACATGGAGGAGGCGGACCGCCTCTGCGACCGTCTCTGCATCATCGACCATGGCAAAATCGTGGCCCAGGGCACGCCCGCCTCGCTCAAGGCGGAGATCGGCGCGGACGTGATCCAGATCGCCTTGAAGTCCGACGGCGCGAAGAACGTGAAGGACGTGGCCCGCGAGGCCCTGCGGCGCATCCCGGGCGTCCAAGAGGTCCAGAACCACGACGCGGGCGTTACCGTGTATGCGAAGAACGGTCCGAGCCTGGTGCCGCAGATCGTCCGCATGCTGGACGACGTCCGCGTGCAGATCGCCCAACTCACCCTGTCCGCTCCATCCCTGGACGACGTCTTCCTGAAGCACACGGGACATCAGATGCGCGTGGAGGAAGTGAAACCGCCCAGCCGGGTCATCTGGGCCCGCCGGAGGAGGTCGATGCCATGAGTGCGTCTAACTACGTCGGCGAAGTCAACGGGATCTTTGGCCGCTGGATCAAGAAAACCCTCCGCCGCCCGCAGTTCCTCTTCTTCAGCCTGGTCCAGCCCATTGTCTGGTTCGTCCTGTTCACCCAGGCGTTCCAATCCATCGCGAACATCCGGGAGCCAATCCCGGGCACGAGCCCGGTCCAGTTCATCACGTTCGCGACCCTCACCGGCACGAGCTCATACCTGACCTTCTTCAGTGCCGCGGTCATCATCCAGACGGTCATCTCGTCCGCCATGCAGTCCGGGATCGGCATGGTCACGGACCTGGAGAGCGGGTACATGGACAAGATGCGCGTTGCGCCGATTCACCGCTCTGCAATCCTCATGGGGAAGGTCCTTAGCGACGGCACCCGGATTCTCATCCAGACTGCGGTCATCATGGCCCTTGGGTTCGCCTTGGGCGTCACCGTGGCCACGGGAGTACCAGGCCTCCTCCTGCTCTTCGCCATCGCGATGACCTTCGGCATCGCGTGGTCCGGGATCTCTACGTTCATCGGCCTCGCGACGAAGAACTCAGAGACCACCTTGATGATCAGCATCCTGACCACGTTCCCGCTGCTGTTCTTGTCCACGGCCGTGATGCCCAAAGCACTCCTGCCGGACTGGGTCCAGACCGTGGCCACGTACAACCCGATGAGCTACATCGCGGACGCCCTGCACGGGCTCGTCATCACGGGATACGACTGGACCACCCTCGCGTACGCCGCGATCACGATCCTCGCCGTCGGTGCGGTGAGCCTGTCCGCGACGACATCCATGTTCCGCCGCACGGTCTCCGGCTGAGATTCGGGACGACCCGGGGCAATCCTCAAGCCATTCGGCCGGATGGCCCCGGATGCGGGGGCAGGGCGCCATCGTCGACGGTCGCGGCGAGCACAGCGTGTGGCACGAGACGCCCATCCGGCTCTTCCTGGCGTCCCTCGTCCCGCTCGCGCTCGCGATTCCGCTGCGCGCGCTGGCCTTCCCGGACACCAGCCCGGTCACCGTCCTCTTCCTCGGTCCTGCCCTCGAGGAGAGCCTCAAGCTCTCGGGCGTCATCCTCGCGTTGACCGTCGCCTCCCTGGCGTTCCGCGGCGGACGGGATCCCGCCCTCGCTCTGCGGTACTGGCTCTTCCTCGTCCCGTGGGTCGTCGGCGGGCTGTACGGGATGACGGAGGGCGTCCTCGGCTACCCGGGCCAGGGAGGCCTCGACTTCACCCTGCGGGAGGCCGCCCACGCGACGTTCGTGGCCCTGTCGGTGGGCGGTGCCCTCTGGATCTGGCGTCACCTCGACGCCCCGTTCTTCGGGATCGGATTCGGGTTCGGGGCGGGTTTCTCGGCCCACCTCTGGTTCAACGCGCTGGCCTTCCTCTCGGACTACGCGGACGTCACGTTCACGGACCAGGTGGCCTACCTCGCCCTCGTTTTCGTCCTCGCCGTCGCGGTCCTGGCCTGGGAGGTCCGGCAAGAGCCCGCCTCGGCGGAGGCCCGTGCGTTCCTCCCGGCAGGGGGCCGCGCCCTCCATCCTTAAGTCTCCGGTGCGCCTGTGCGGGCCCATGGCCTCCCGCCCCCAGCTCTACTCGGAGCCGTTCAGCCACTACTGCGTCTCCGCGGACCGCATGCTCGCGTTCAAGGGGATCGCCTACGACACGATCCCGGTCACCTACCACGACAAGGGGGACCTGATCCGCGCCACGGGCCAGGACTACGTGCCCACGCTGATGTGGGAGGGCCGGCCCGTGTTCTGGTACGACCTCCCCGACTTCCTCGAGAAGGCCGTGCCGCAGCCCACGCTCTACCCGCGAGGACAGAAAGGTCTCGCGAAGGTCCTGGAGCACTGGGGCCACCAGGTCCTCGAGGAGCACGTCTGGCGGTACGTGGTCACGAAGGTGCCGCCCAGGCTGAGCTCGGACCTGGAGCGATGGGTCTTCGAGGAGATGCAGACCCGGGCCCGCGGGCCGTGGCACGTCCTCGAGCTGCGTCGCGAGGAGTTCCGAGAGGACATGGTCAAGCACCTGGCCATGGTCGACGCGATCCTGGAGGGCCGCGACTGGATCCTCGGCGAGCCCAGCCTGGCGGACTTCGGCATCTACGGCGGGATGTACCCGCTCCTGTTCGTCGGCGAGACGGTGCCCGATAGCCTGCCGCGGCTCGCCAAGTGGGTGGACCGGGTCGCGAGTCTGAAGGTCTGACGGCCTACGCCTTGCGGAGCTCCTCGACGAGGGACACCACGGGGACCTCGCGCTGGGTCCCCGCGTTCAGGTCCCGCAGCCCGACGGCCTCCTTCTTGAGTTCCTTCTCGCCCACGAGGACCGCGTAGCGCGCGCGGGCCGCGTTCGCGTAGTCCAGGTTCTTGGACGGCCCGCGGCCCACGAGGTCGATGTCCGCCGTGAGGCCCGCGGCCCGGATCGAGGTGAGGATCTCGAGGGCCTTGCCGCGGGTCGCCTCCCCGATGGGCACGACGTAGGCATCGAGCCCGGGGGCGGGTCCGAACACGCCCTCGGCCTCCGCGGCCATGACCAGGCGGTCGACGCCGAGCGCGAAGCCCGTCTGCGCCACGGGCTCGCCGCCGAAGACCTCCGCGAGCGCGTATGCGCCCCCGCCGCCCACCTGCTTCTCGGCCCCGAGGTTGGGCGAGTCGAGCTCGAAGACCATCCCCGTGTAGTAGTCCAGCCCGCGGACGACGCCCATGTCGAACTCGTACTCCGACGGCGGGATCCCGTAGTGCGCCAGTTGCTCGCCGAGCCCGCGGAGGTAACTGAAGCCCTCTCCGCCCTTGCCGCCGAGGACCTGTCCCGCCTCGTCCAGGATGGCGGCGTCCCCGTGCAACCCGACGATCCGCTTCAGCGGGTCGTTGAGTTCCTCGTGCTTCAGCCGCTGGAGTTCGTCCTCGAGCATGGGGAAGTTCTTCTTGTCCAGGGCGTGGAGGACTCGGGCCTGGTCCGCGAGGCCGAAGGGGAGGTAGGCCCGCAGCATGCCGATGTGGCCGATCCGCGCGCGGACCTGCCGGAGTCCGATGGCCCGCATCGTGCCGATGGCGAGGGCGATGACCTCCGCGTCCGAAGCGAGGGAGGCTCCGCCGATGACCTCGGCGTCCACCTGCTCGAACTCCCGGTAGCGACCCTTCTGGGGCTCTTCGTAGCGGAACGCGGGACCGGAGCAGTAGACCTTGACCGGCTTGGGGAGGCTGCGGAGCTCGTTCACGTAGAAGCGGAGGATGGAGGCCGTGAACTCGGGCCGGAGCGCGAGGTCCCGACCCCCTTTGTCCTTGAACGCATACAGCTCCTCGACCACGCCCGGGCCAGACTTCGCGGCGAACAGCTCGAGGGACTCGAAGATGGGCGTCTGGATCTCCCGGAAGCCGAAGGCTTCCGCGACCCGGACGAAGGCCGACTCGACGTGGCGGCGTTTCCTCATGTCCTCCGGGGTCCAGTCGTTCGTCCCGCGCGGTCGCTCGAACATCCTGATGCGGGCCGAACAAGGCCTTCCGCCATAAACGTTTCTGACCTGCGCCTCGCGTCCCGGACGCGCGGACGGCCGTCGGATCTCTCCCCGCCGGAGCGATCAGGCGTACATCCGCGGACCCCAGGAGGTCCCGAACACGTCTCGGATCGTCTCGTCACCGAACGCCTCGAAGACGTGCTCGGCGGCATGCGTGTCCCGAGGGGGAACGAACACGAGAACCGCGTGGTGCTCGCGGGCGAGGTCGCGCACGCGCGCCTCGGCGATCGCCAGGGGATCTGGAGCGTCGCGCCCCTTGGCCACGATGACCATAGAGACCTTCCCCAGGACCCGCTCTGCGACGGCGAGCCAGTATCCCAGTTCCTGGACAGTCCCTTCTCGGGCGAGGTCGCAGACCGCGAGCACGGCCCTCGCGCCGTGGAAGAAGGCCCGCATCCTCCGCTTGTCGGAGAACCGGTGGCCCGCGATGTCCCATACGGTGAACACGACGTGGAGGTCGGCGCTCTCGTCCGGCACGGTCACGGTCTGGTGGCGGGTCATGACCTTCGCGCCGAGGAGGTCTCGCGCGGAATCGGCCACCTCGTCGTGGACCAGGGGCCGGACCAAGTCCGTCTTCGATGCGGAGGCGTCGCCCAGGAGGAGGAGCTTCCGTTTGACGTGGCCATCGTACGTGCACTGCCACGCGCCGTCCTCCCTGCGCGTGCAGGTGAGCCGGACCAGGACGTCGGGCCCGCCCTCCGTGCCCGAGGACAGGACGAGGCTCTGGGGCCCGTCGCCCCCGGCGCGCCCGCGGCACTTCGGGCAGGCGTCGATTGACCGCAGGATGCGGTCGAGGACGGGCGCCCCCTCGGCTCGCCGCACGAACACGAAGGCCGCCGGTTGAAGATAGGCGACGGAAAACTGGGCCAAGTCTGCGGCGTGCGCCTCGCAGACCGCGGATGCACCGAAGAATCCCTCCATGGGTTCCCTGCCCCCGCACGGCCTGCACGCGGACATCAAGCCCGGCCCGTGATTATCACGGATGACCTTTCTGTCGGCCCAGGGACAGGCCGGGGCGCCTCGTCTCACGCGATGGCGAAGTAGTCCTTCCGGAGTTGCTCCAGGTTGAGCAGCTCGGAGGGCTCCCCCGATCGGACCACGGTCCCTCCCTGGACGATGTACCCGTAGTCCGCGATGCGCAGGGCCTGGAACGCATTCTGCTCGACCATGAGGACGGTGAGGCCGCCCTCCCGCAGCTGGCGGATCTTCTCAAAGATCTCCGTCACGATGATGGGCGCGAGCCCGAGGCTCGGCTCGTCCAAGACGAGGATGGAAGGCTTCGCCATGAGCGCGCGTCCGATCCCGACCATCTGTTGCTCCCCTCCGCTGAGCCGCCCCGCCTTCACCGCGGCCCGCTCCCGGAGCCGGGGGAAGAGGCCGTAGACGTACTCCAGCGTCTCGTCGGAGACCGCCCTGGCTCTCGGCGTGTACGCCCCGAGGCGGAGGTTCGTCTCCGTCGTCAGGAGGGGGAAGAGGCGGCGGCCTTCGGGACACGTCGCGATCCCGAGCCCAGGACGTGCATGGGCGGGCACCTCCGTGATGTCCTCCCCGCGGAACAGCACGCGACCCTTCGTGGGCCGCAGGAGCCCCGTGATCACCTTGAGGAGGGTCGACTTGCCCGCGCCGTTGGGCCCGATGAGGACGGTCATCTTCCGCTCCTCGGCGGCCAGCGTGATGCCGAAGAGGACGGGGACGCCGTCGTAGCCTGCCTCGAGCCCCTCAAGGCGGAGCACGGACCGCCTCCCGACCCAGGTACGCCTCGATGACCAGCGGGTCCTGGGTGACCGCCGCGGGCGTCCCTTCCGCGATCCTCCGCCCTTCCTCGATCACGACGACCCGGTGGGCGAGGGTCATGACGGCCTTCATCACGTGCTCCACGACGAGGGCGCCGAAGCCCAGCTCGGCCTGGACCCGGGTGAACAGCTCGATGGAATGCTGGAGTTCCTCGGGGGACTGCCCCGCGAACACCTCGTCCATGAGGAGGATCCGGGCCCCCGTGGCAAGCGCACGGGCGAACTCGAGGTTCTTCCGCGCTTGGACGGGAAGGCTCCCCGCCAGGGTGTCGGCCCACGCCTCCATCCCAATGAGCGCCAGGGTGCGGTCGGCCACCTCATGGGCCTCGCGCGGGTCCCGGAGCTTCCGGGAGCCGAACATGGCCGCGACGCTCACGTTCTCCCGCGTCGTCATGGAGAGAAACGGCTTGGGGATCTGGTGCGTCTTGACGATGCCCAGCTCGGCCACCTCGTTCTCCGGCATGCCCGCGATGGCCTGCCCGTCGAACCGGATGGAACCGGACGTCGGCTTGAGGCTTCCTGAAAGGACGTTCAGCAGGGTCGTCTTTCCCGACCCGTTCGGGCCGATGAGGCCCAGGATCTCGCCCTCCGAGATGGAGAGGGAGACTCCCTGGAGCGCGTGCACGCCGCCGAAGTCCTTGTGGATGTTCTCCGCGGCGAGCGTGTGGGTCATTCGAGGATCCCCCGCAGCTCGACGACGTACTTGCGGAGCGTGCCCACGATGCCCTCCGGGATGATCAGGGCGATCAGGATGACCAGGATCCCGATGATCACGTCCTGCGCGCCGATGACCACGGTCAGGAAGAAGAAGGACGGGAGGTACACGATCACGGCCCCGAGGAAGGGGCCCAGCACGGTTCCCATGCCGCCGACCACGATCATGGCGAGCATGAGCAGGGAGAACGTCAGGCTGAAGATGTCGTACGGGAACACGCCCGAGTTCTGCCACGCGAAGACGGCCCCCGCCATCCCGCCGAACAAGCCGCTGAGGCAGAAGAGGTAGAGCTTGATCCGCGCGGCGTCGATCCCGATCGCTTTCGCCGCATCCTCATCGCTCTTGATGGCCCGGACGGCGTATCCGATCCGCCCGCGGGTGATCGCGACCGTCAGGCCGATCTCGATGGCCACGACGACCCAGATCGTGTAGTACCAGGCCAGGGGCTGGAACCCGATGTTCAGGAAGATCCCGGACCCGCCCTGGAGGGCGGGCATCTCGAGGACGATGTCCAGGGTCGCGAGGACGGTGACCAGGGACGCGATCGCGAAGTAGACGCCGCGGAACCGCAGGGTGACGATGCCGACGCCATAGGCGAACAGGGCTCCGACTCCGGCGCCCAGGGCGACCCCCGCGAGGGGGGGCAGCTGCAGGGTCTGGACCGTGTACCCCAACGAGTACCCGCCGACGCCGAGAACCACGACATGCCCGAAGCTCACGTACCCCGTCATCCCCGTGATGAAGTTGA
>OFHK01000015.1_pt1 | contig 61685 bp, 61 predicted proteins | sample 1521951 | NCBI WGS metagenome assembly OFHK01 (sample SAMEA2468436, study PRJEB22500) | soil metagenome | biome: Glassland; feature: Farmland; material: Clay | place: Australia | collected 2013-01-31 | depth 0.55 m
GGACGGGGGGGCCCCCCCCCTGCGGGAAGGGGGGGGCGGCAGGTCGGGCACGAGGACCGGGAGGCGGGCCCGGGTCGGTTGGTTCGACCTCGTCATGCTCCGCATTTCCGGGCGCGTGAACGGGCTCACGGGGCTCGCCGTGACCAAGCTCGACGTGTTGGGGGGCCTCGACCGCGTGCGCGCCTGCCTGGCCTACCGTGACGGCCCGTCGACGATCAAGGGGTTCCCCGCCTCCATGAAGGTTCTGTCCCGCATCGAGCCGGTCTACCGGGACCTCAAGGGCTGGCCCGAGCTCCGCGAGGAGGACTGGACGGCCATCGCGACGAAGGGAAAGCGCGCCCTGCCCGAGCCCGTGAAGCGGTACCTCGCGTTCCTCGAGGCCCAGCTCAAGGTGCCCGTGAAGATCGCCTCCGTGGGCCGCTCGCGCGCGGCGACCATGGCGTTGCGGCGCTGACCCGGACCCCGCTCAGGCCTGGGCGAGCGATTCCAGGCGCTCCTTCATCTCGCATGCCTTGCAGAGCTCACGGACCGTCGGCTGGCCGCACCGGGCGCACGCGGTCAGCTTCGCGGGAGGCCACGCGCCCTGGAGCACGGGGCGGAGGTCGTCGTACCCGTGGAGGATCGCATGCCGCGTCCCCGGGCTCTCCTCCTCGAGGCGGTGAAGGATTTCCTTGAACCGGCCCCGCTGCGCGCGCGAGGCGTAGGGACATTCCGCGTCGTGGAAGGGGACCTGGCGGAGGTACGCGTACAGGTAGACCTCGAGCTCGGGGACCATGCGGAGCGGTTGCAGCCGGGGCACGAGACCGGGCTGCGCCACGTCATGGGGTCCGAGGCGCGCGAGCCGCTCCACGTCGCCCCGCGCGACGTTCATGAGGACGGATTCCGCGGTGTCGTCCAGGTTGAGCCCCGTCGCCAGGTAGTCCGCCCCGATGTCCCGCGCCTTCCTGTTGAGCGCGGCGCGGCGGAAGACGCCGCAGTAGCTGCACGGGATGGCCTCGGGGTCCACACGGACCACGCGGTCCATCTCGAATCCTTGGGTCTCCCGATAGGAGATCACGTGGTGGGGCACGCCAAGCTGCGCGCAGAACGCTCGGGCACGCTCCAGGCTCGGCGGACGGTAGCCTTCGATCCCCTCGTCCACGGTGATCGCCTCCAAGGTGACGTCCGGTCGCCGACCCAGGTACTCGTGGAGTAGGAGGAGCGCGGTGCTGCTGTCCTTGCCGCCGGAGAGGCCCACCGCGATCTTCGTCGGCGCGCCGGTCAGCTCGAGCTCCCGGCGGATCTCCTGCTTCACGCGCCGCTCCACGTACTCCCGGAAATGGGCCGCGCAGAGGTGGGCTCCGCTGTATCGGATCCAGGCGACGGACGGCTCGCTGCACCGGTCGCAGGCCACGGACGTGAGAGGGACGCCGGGCTCTTTAGCCTTCAGCCGTCAGCGGGGCGGCATCATGGGGGGCGCGTACGTCGGCGGCCAGACGGAGGGTTGCGGCTGCTTCGTGATCAGGTCGTACGCCACGGAGGTCAGGATGGTGAACCAGGCTCCCGTGATCGCCGTCGCGAGCGCCACGACCACGACCGCAACCGCGGCGTTGCCGGAGAGCGTGCCGGCGGCCTCGCCGATGCCGGCGACAATCGCGACCAGGATGAAGAGGACGAGGCCTGCGCCGAAGATGGACCACTTGTGCCCTCGCGTCAGATGCCAGCTCCGCCCGAGGCTGTCCACCGCGTGCGCTCCCTCCATCATGATCGCCGGAGCGAAGAGGCAGAGGGCGATCACGAGGTACAGGACGAAGAAGAGCACGAAGGGCAAGGCGATGAGGGCCCCGCACACCGCGGCGATCCCGCCCGCGGCGCCGCCCGTGGTGGCCAGCGACACGACGCCGAGGAACAGGGCCGCCGCCCAGACGATGATCACCCCCACGGTGATCAGGGTCACGAGCAGGTTCGCGCCCATGATGCTGAGGACCCGCTGCAGGCCGCGGGACAGCGATTCCGTGAGGCGGACGTTCTCCCCGCGATAGCTTCGGACGGAGAAGTCGACGACCCCGCCGACGACCGCGCTCGTGATGACCCAGGAGATGATCGCCACGACGACCTCGTAGGCCACGTAGGCCGCGAGGGAGGCCGTGCTGGGCACCACCAAGGAGAAGGCGCCGCTGGAGACGAGCGGGACTCCGAGGATGAGGTAGGACCCCGCCAGGGACAGCCCGCCCGTGGCCAAGCCCAGGACGAGGTACACGAGGAAGAACGGGCTGAAGTGCTTGACCCAGACGTCGAAGGTCCCGGAGAGCAGGCTCGAGACGTCGGCCCTCCTCGGGAGGGCGTACGTGGGCGGGGGATAGCCGTACGGGTACGCGCCCGGAGGAGGCGGGGGCGCCACGCCCGGAGCCGGAGCGGGCGCAGCGGGCGGTGCGGTGGCCGGGCTCGGCGGGGGGCTCACGGGAGTCATCGGCGTGCCACACCAGGCGCAGAAGCTGTTCTCCAGCGGAACGGGACGGCCACAGGACGGACAGAACCGGGGAGCCGACATGCAAGTCCCTCGATTCCGGAACCGAGTGCCTGAGACTTGAGGATTGTGTAGATACGCCCGCGAGGACGACGCCCGCACGTCCTGCGGACCGCGATCCCTGGGCGAGCCTCATGGCTCTGGGTCCTACGTCCAGGTGACGGTTGAAGCCAGCGCTCGGCATGGCCGAAACGGCGGTTATCGGCGGTCTCGCCGCATCCGGCTTTCCCTCGGGAGAATGGGCTGCATTCCCTTTTTCCCCGACGCTCGCTCGGCCGCCGCGATTCGGAGGGATACGCCATGGACATCAACCAAGTCGGCATCCTGCTCCTCGGCTCCGTCGTCGGATGGTTCCTCCTCTTCGCGGTCCGCAGGTACAAGGTCCAGTGGGGCGCTTTCGCGGCGTTCTTCGTGATCGGGTTCGGCGTGAGCCTAATCTCGTGGCTGTACGCGAAGGACCTGCTCGCCTACTACGGCATCGGCATCTTCCTGGGCTTCGTGGCCAACATGGTCGTCCGGGTCGCGGGGATCACCGCGGGCGGGAAGCTCGGGGAGGGCCTCTTGGAGATCAGTGCGTTCCGCGTGCGCGGGAAGTGAAGGCATGGCCGTCGAAGGCGTGCGCGTGGCGAAGGCCGTCCACGAGGCGGAACTCCTGGAACGGGCCCACGTGGTCGGCGTCGCCGTGGGCCGCAAGGTGGTCCACGGCCGGGAGACGGACGAGACGTGCATCGTGGTCTACGTGGACCACAAGGAGGACGAGGTCGAGTTGAGCCGCAGGGATCGGGTCCCCCGGGCCTTCGACGGCGTCCGCACGGACGTCGTCGAGACGGGTCGGTTCCGGGCCTTGGAGCTCCTGGAGACCGTCGCGATGGACCATACGCGCCGCATGCGCCCCGCACCCGGAGGCGTGAGCATCGCCCACGCGAAGGTCACCGCGGGGACCCTGGGAATCTTGGCCCACCGGAGGAGCGGCGAGGCGGTCATCCTGTCGAACAACCACGTCCTCGCCAACAGCAACGACGCGAGGCCCGGGGACGCCATCCTCCAGCCGGGCCCCTACGACGGGGGACGGCCGCAGGACGCCGTCGCGTCCCTCGCCGAGTTCGTTCCCATCCAGTTCAAGGAGCGTGACCTGGGGAGCCTGGGCCGCCTCTTCGAACGCGCCCTGGCGCCCATCCTCGCACCGCTCGGCCTGGGGCTCCAGCGGCTGCCCTCCGGGAAGACCAACCTCGTGGATGCGGCGGTCGCCGCCCCTCGGAGTGGGGACCTCGTGGCCCCCGACATCCTGGAGATCGGGCGCGTGGCGGGCACCGCGGACGCCGCCCTGGGGAAGCGTGTCCGGAAGAGCGGACGCACGACGGGACTGACCCAGGGCCGCATCACGGGCCTGGACGCCGTGGTCGAGGTGGACTACGGGGGCAAGTCGGCCGTCTTCCGTGGACAGATCGTGAGCGACCTCCTCTCCCGCGGCGGGGACAGCGGCTCTCTGATCGTGGACGAGACGAACCATGCGGTCGGCCTGCTCTTCGCGGGCGGACAGACGACGACGATCCTGAACCCCATCGGCGCGGTCCTAGGTGCGCTTGGGCTTCGGCTGTGAGCCGCCCGGTGCGGTCTTCATCACCCGGGCCAGGACCTCGTCCGTACCGAGGAACTCGTCCGCGTCCACGACGCCCGCCTCGAAGCGACCGCGGTTCCGGATCTCGAAGTCGCGGAGGGCGGAGCGCATGGCCTTCCGGAGCTCGTCCGTCTCCTCCCCGCGGACGAGGACGGTCAGGAAGGCCTCCTCTCCCGGCTCGAGCACGAGCGTGCGGTTCCCCTGGCGGATGGACTTCAGGAATCCGCCGCGTAGGGCGGGGAAGGATACTCGCATGAAGTTCTGGATCACGTCGAGGGTCGCGCCGAACAGGTCCTGGTCCATCATCCGCTCCCCGGGGACCACCCTCGAGGCGAGCAGGAGACCGCCGCGGTTCGTCAGGAAGGCGGCACGGACCGCGGGCCCGTCGGACTCCAAGGGAGCCTCGTGCGTCTCGGGCGCCGCGTCCGGCGCCCGCGCTTGGCGGCGCACGCTCTCGAGGACGCGGTCGAGCGCGGCGGGTTCCAGGGGTTTCGGGACGAAGTCGCGCGCCCCCGACTTGATCGCCTGCACGGCGACGTCCACGCTCGGGAGGCCCGTCATCAGGACGAGGGCGGTCTCGGGCACCCGCTCCCGCGCGGCCCGCAGCAGGTCCAGGCCCGAGAGCCCGGGCATCTGGTGGTCGATGAAGGCGAGGTCGTACGCCCCCGGCTGCAGGCGGCGGAGAGCCTCCCGGCCGTCCGCCGCCACGTCCACGACATGGCCTTCGCCCCGCAGGAACTCCGCCAGGAGATCCGCGAGCTGGGCGTCGTCGTCCACCACGAGGATCCTCACGGGAGGCCTCCTCGCCCCGGCGGTCGGGACGGGGGATCCCTGCCGCCGCCCGGGCGATGCTCTGCGCCGGGCCTCCTAGGACGGCTCGGGCACATGAAGCCCGGCCATTACCCCGCCCTCTCCGGCGGCCGCTCGCGGATTCGCGGCCCTCCCCGGCAAAGGGTTATTACGGCCGCGCCGGATTCGCCGCACGTTGGGGCAGGCATGAAGGAAATCTGGGTCGAGAAGTACAGGCCCAAGACCCTCGACGAAATCGTCGGGCAGGACGAGATCGTGGAACGGCTCAGGGCCTACCGCGACTCGAAGAACCTCCCCCACCTGCTGTTCGCGGGCCCCGCGGGCACGGGCAAGACGACGAGCGCCATGGCCCTCGCGCGGGACCTGTTCGGCGAGGATTGGCGGCAGAACTACAACGAGCTCAACAGCAGCGATGAGCGCGGAATTGACACGGTTCGCACGAAGATCAAGGAAATCGCTCGGCTCGCACCGTTCGGCGGCATGGACTTCAAGCTCATCTTCCTGGACGAGGCGGACAACCTGACCGCGGACGCGCAGGCCGCCCTCCGACGGACCATGGAGACCTACTCCAAGACCTCGCGGTTCATCCTCTCTGCGAACTACTCCTCGAGGATCATCGAGCCGATCCAGTCGCGCTGCGCAGTCTTCCGCTTCCGGCCCCTGAAGCCCGAAGCCATCCGGGCCTACCTGGGTCGCATCGCGAAAGCGGAGAAGCTCAAGATCACGGACGACGGCCTCGAGGCCCTCGTCTACGTCTCCGAGGGGGACATGCGCCGCGCGGTGAACTCCCTCCAGGTCGCGGCCTCCCTCACCTCGACGATCGACGCGGACACCCTGTACAAGGTCGCGAGCACGATTCGCCCGGAGGAGGTCAAGAAGATCATCGAGCGCGCGCTCGCGGGCGAGTTCCTCAAGGCGCGCGAGGTGCTCGACCAGCTCCTCATCGAGTACGGCGTCTCCGGCGAGGACATCGTCCGGCAACTCCACCGGGCCATCTTCGACCTGAACGTCCCCGACGACGTCAAGGTCCGGCTCCTGGACCGCGTGGGCGAGACGGACTTCCGGCTCGTCGAGGGGAGCAACGAGCGCATCCAGATCGAGGCCCTCCTGGCTCACTTCGCGCTCGTGGGCGAGCAGCTCGGAAAGAAGTAATCAGCGCCCGAGCGCCCGGGCCCACGCCTTGGACGCGGTGAGGTCCTTGGGCGACGCCGCCACGGACTTCGCGAGGGCCATCAGAAACTCCGGGGCCCGGGTCGCCGCGTACGCGTCCGCGCACGCGTCCGCGAGGAGCAGGTTGTGGCCCTGGTTCGCGAGGGACGAGTCCAGCGCGGCGTGGTGGGCGAGGACCGCGAGGAGACGGTCCGGGGCGTAGCCCCGCGCGAGATGCACGCGGACACGGGCGGCGGCCTCGCGGGACCGCCGGTTCGCCAGGTCCTCCCGGATCCGGAGGAGGGAGTCGCCCTCGTCCCCGGGATCCGTCACCGCGACGGCGGGGAGATGGGGCGCGGGCGAGCGGACGCGGAGCGCCGCCTGGAAGACCGCGAGGAGGCGTTCGCTGGACCGGCTGAACTCGAGGACGAACCGCGCCGCGCGGGCGTACAGGAGGGCGTGGGCCAGCTCGAGGTGGTAGCCTTCGGACGCGAGGAGCCGCTTGGCCGCCTCCAGCGCGATGCCCTCCGCAAGGGAGGAGGCCGCGTACCCGTCCCGGAGGAGCCCGAGGGCCGATTCCGCGCACGCCTCGCCCGAGGCGGCGGCGAGGAGGGTACCGAGGCGCGCGCGTCCCGCGTCGTCCAGGGACCGTCCTCCCGCGGCGAGGGTCTCCAGGTCGATCCCCTCCTTCCCGAGCACGGCCAAGACGGCTCCGTAGGGCTTGCGGTTGCGCTCCCCGTTCATGAGGTACTGCACGGCCGGGCGGAGGAGGATCCGCGCATCCCGGAAGCCCAGGGCGCGGGCGAGGCGCCAGAGCTGGACGGAGATGAGGAGCTTGTGGCCTCCGTCCCCCAGGTCCTCGAGCGCCGCGCGGAAGAGGATGTCGCCCACCATGCGCCGCTCCCAGCCCTCCTCGACGATGCCCAGGAACACGGCCTCCGCATCCTCCGCAGATCCCGCCCGCGCGGCGAGGAGCGCGGACCGGCCCAGATGGGTCACCTCGCCCGAGAGGACGGGGGCCGAGGGCTGCGGGGCCGGGAGCTTCCTCTCCGACGCGACGAGGACGGACGCCTGGAGGAGGGCGAGCGGGACGTCGCCCGGGTCCATGAGGGGCTGCAGGGCGGCGACGGCGGCCAGGGTCGCGAGACCGTGGGGTGCCAGGCCCGAGCCCGCATCGTACCGCGCCGCGGCGGTCCGCGCGGCGACGCGGAGGATCTCCAGGGGCGCGACCTGCGCGTGGACCGCGCGAAGCACCTCGTCCGCGGCGACGTCCGGGCGCGAGGAGGACAGCGCAAGCTCGAGCTCGGCCAGGGGGGATGCCCGGGGGGAAGGCGGCATGGCCGTCGCGGCATCTCAGGTAGCCTTGAAATACCTTCCCGAGATGGTTCGGTTTTGCCCCGGGATGGGGGTCTGCGGGCGCAATCCCTAAGAGAGAGCGGTCCTTGTCGACGCACGGTGGGCTCATGTCGACGCGGTTCGCATTCTGGCGAAGGCAGGAGGAGGAGGTCGCGGGCGAGCAGCACGCGCAGCCCGGGCTCCTCTCCGACTTCATCCTGGGGAGCCAGGACGGCCTCGTGAACGTCCTCGGCGTGATCCTGGGCATCGCCATCGCGGCCCATCAGCAGTTCCTCGCGGGGGGGCTGGCCGACCCGTTCCGCATCGTCGTCGCGGGCGCCCTCGCCGCGACGTTCGCAGAGTCCATCTCCATGGGCGCCGTCGCGTACACGTCGACCCTGGCGCGGCGGGACCATTACCTCAAGGAGCGGGAGCGGGAGGAGCGCGAGATGCGCGAGCTCCCGGACACGGAGCGCAAGGAGGTGCGGGACGTCTTCGAGAACTGGGGCTTCCAGGGTCCCAAGCTCGAGGAGGTCACGGACCAGATCATCTCCAACCCCAAGGCGTGGCTCGAGTTCATGATGGCCCACGAGCTGGGCCTGTCCCCCGTGGAGAAGGCCCAGGCCCGCCGGAGCGCCCTCTTGGTGGGGGTCGCGGCGATCTTCGGGTCCATCATCCCCCTCCTCCCGTTCCTCGTGTTCCCCGCGGACATCCTCCTGGGCATGGCCGCGTCGCTCATCGTGGCCGCGGTGGCCCTCTTCCTGATCGGCTGGTACAAGGCGAAGACCACGGTGGGCCGCCCGGCGCGCAGCGGCCTCGAGATGCTCGTCATCGGCATCCTCTCCGCGGTCGCGGGCTTCCTCATCGCGTACCTCGTCGGGGCGGGCCCCGTCGGATAAGCATTTCGGTTCGGACGACCATATCCGAAATGCGTATTCGGGTCCAAGTAAGGACGCAATCCCTAAATCGGACCCATTTCCGTGGACCGGGGCAGTTTCCCCATGGTCCCGCTGCTCGCCCTTCGCCGCCGGGTGCCCGACGATCCTGCCGCAGAACGGCATGCCCGCTCCGGACTCCTCTCGGACTTCATCCTCGGCAGCCAAGACGGCATCGTCAACGTCCTCGCCGTGCTGCTCGGCGTCGCCGCCGCGGCCCTGCAGCAGTACGGCTCCGCGAGCATCGCGTTCCGCGTGATCGTCGCCGGAGGCCTCGCGGCCACCTTCGGCGAGTCCATCTCCATGGGCGCGGTCGCGTACACGTCGACCCTGGCGCGGCGGGACCACTACCTCAGTGAGCTGGCCCGCGAGGAGCGAGAGATGCTCGAGGTGCCCGAGGTCGAGCGGCGGGAGGTCCGGGACGTCTTCGAGCGGTGGGGATTCGCCGGCCAGGAGCTGGAGGACGCCGTGAACCACATCTGCTCGAAGCCCAGGGCCTGGCTCGAATTCATGATGGCCCACGAGCTCCAGCTGGCGCCGCTGGAGGAGAGCCAGGCCCGGAAGAGCGCCATCCTCGTCGGCTTCGCCGCCATCCTCGGATCCCTGATCCCGCTCGTGCCGTTCCTGGTCTTCCCGTCGGACATCATCCTGGGGATGATCGGCGCCCTCGTGGTCGCCGCCGTCGTCCTCTTCCTGATCGGCTGGTACAAGGGCAAGACGACGATTGGACGCCCCTACCGCAGCGGGACCCAGATGCTCATCATCGGCATCGTGTCCGCCGTCGCGGGATTCCTCATCGCGTACCTCGTGGGAGCCGCCCCGTAAGCGGGTCGGGGCCCGTACGTGCCGCGGGCTGCGGGCGAGAAGGGAGTGCGACGGGCGGGATTCGAACCCGCGCTATGAGCTTGGCAAGCTCATGTCCTAACCAGCTAGACTACCGCCGCGCGGGGGGGACGAATACGAAGGGGGTTGAAAAGGTTGCGGCAGAACGTCGCAACGGATGCGTGGACACCTGCTCCGGCGCGGCCTGCGCACAGACCGGGTCGGCCCGCCGTGACACCGGCGCCCCTCCCATTCTCAAAAGGGGCATTCGCAACGGAACCTTAATCCGCCGCGGCGAGGGGTGGCCCCCGCATCGGCCCAGTCGGCCCGAGGTGCCCAGCCCATGAGGCCCATCGTGCGCATCCGCACAGACGGGGTGTCGCCCGTCGTCGCGGAGATCCTCCTCGTGGCCATCACGGTCGTCCTGGCGGCCGTCGTCTACCTCATGGCGAGCGGCATCCTCACAGGGCACACGGAGTCCGTGCCCGTGGTGGCCTTCGCCCCCGGCGTGACGTTCACCGGCGGGTCGCACAACGTGACCCTGATGATCGGCGGGACGTCCCAGAACCTCTATCCGTTCAACTACGAGTTCAACCTGAAGGTGGATGCCGCGTACGGCGTCCCGACCCAGTTCGCCGCGAGCCGGACCGCCGCGAACGTCACAATCGGCGGGACCCTGTACCGCGTCACCTGGACGGACGCGGACGGGGCGGGGACCGTGACCCAGGGCGACCGGATCGACGTGACCGGGAACGGCGTCTCCCTGCCCGTGAACACGGCGTTCGAGTTCATCCTCCTGTGGCACGACGGGACCACGCTGACGACCGCGTCCTGGCACACGTGAGCGCCGCCCGCGGCGATACCCGTTTGTAGCCGCGGCCCCATCCTCCGCGCGGATGGCCAAGCTCTCCGACATCGGCGAGCGCGAGGCGATCGCCCTCCTGAGCCGGATCTTCGACCGCGGGCAGCCCATCGGCCTGGGCCACGATTGCGGTGTCGTGGAGTGGGGGGAGGACTACCTCGTGATCACGACGGACGTGGTCAACCCGAGGACCCACATCCCCGAGGGCGCGAGGGCCGACCAGGTCGGATGGTACGTCGTCGCGGTGAACCTGAGCGATGTGGCCGCGGCGGGCGCGCGACCCCTGGGGTTCGTCGCGGCCCTCTCCCTGCCCCCGAGCACGGACGTGGACTTCCTCAAGGGACTCGCCCAGGGCATGGAGGCGTGCGCTCGCGAGTTCGGGATCGCCATCCTCGGCGGCGACACGAAGGAGGCCGATGTGATGTCCCTCGCGGGGACCGCGGTGGGCCGCGTGCGGAAGGACCGCGTGCTCCTGCGGAAGGGTGCACGGCCCGAGGACGCCCTCGTCGTGACGGGGGACCTGGGACGCGCCGGGCTGGCGTATGCGCAGCTGGCGGAGCCCGCGACCCGGGCGGAGGGCCTCGAGCAGCTCCTCCATCCCTACCCGCGCGTGCGGGAGGGACAGGCCTTCTCCGAATCCGGCGTCGTGACCAGCTGCATGGACATCTCGGACGGGCTCGGGCTGAGCCTCGCGGAGATGGCGGCCATGAGCGGCCTCTCCTATGCCGTCGAGTGGGAGAAGGTGCCGCTCTACAACCCGCTGGAGGCCCTTCCTCCCGAGCGAGCCAAGGAGTTCGCCCTGTACACCGGCGGCGACTTCGAGCTCGTGGCCACGGTCAGGCCGGAGGCGGTCGGAGAGCTGGCCGCGCGGTTGAACGAGCCGCACCGAGGCGTCCACCACGCGCTGACCGTGATCGGCACGGTGGGGAAGGCGGGGCCCAACCTCCTGGAGATCGGCGGCAAGAAGGAGCCGCTCCTGGCTCGGGGCTGGGAGCACTTCCGAGGCTCACATTCGGGGTAGTTTCCTCGAAACATGTTTATGGTGGCCGCCGCCGTATCTGGAGGGAGCATGATCCCTCCCGAGGACGTCGTGGACGTGAGGCAGCCCCCGGGGCAGGCCATGGGCAAGGTGGCCGAGCTGTGGAAGCCCGTCGAGGGCACGAACAAGATCATGTGCACGGCCTGCGCGCGGTATTGCAAGATCGGCGAGGGCCAGGTCGGGCTCTGCGGCATCCGCGGGGTCCACGGCGGGAAGCTGTGGCTCTACGTCTACGGTCGCGTGATCACGGGACACGTGGACCCCATCGAGAAGAAGCCCGTGCAGCACTACCGTCCGGGGTCCAAGGTCTTCAGCATCGCGACGACGGGGTGCAACTGGCTCTGCCGATACTGTTTTGTCGGAGATACACACATAATAACTAACATAGGAGTATTATCTATCGGTACGATTTTTAATTTAGGGAAGGCGACCGACCAGCGTGAGGTGCACACGGTCGAGGGCCTCCTTGCGCTGACCCACCGCAACCGCTGGCGCCGGATCCGAAGAGCATTTCGGCACTCCTACGCTGGGCCCACAACCATACTGACCACAGGCGACGGGGCCGCGGTTCAGTCGACGCCGAACCACGGGATTTTCGTCGCCGGGCCTGATGGCAGAATGACGAGGAACGAGGCCGGAGGACTGCGGAGAGGGGATCCATTGGTCGTTCCCGGTCTGGCTCTTGGCCACCAGAATGGACGGACCCAACTCCCCCTCCTACCGGATGGAGTCCCCGGTGTCCAAGGGATTGAGGAGACCGGTCTGGTCGAGGAACACGAGAGGACCGAAACCCGGATCGAGCGAGTGGAACACGCGACGTACGCCGGTCCGGTCTACAACATCGAGGTCGAGGAAGACCACAGCTACACGGCGAACGGTCTCGCCGTCGCGAACTGCCAGAATGCGGACATCTCCCAGCGACGCAAGGTCGAGGGCATCGAGGTCACGCCGGAAGACGTCGTCCGAATGACGGTCGAGCAGGGGTGCCAAGGCCTCGCCTACACCTACAACCAGCCCACGATCTTCATCGAGTTCGCGCGGGACATCGGAGTGCTCGCCCGCAAGGCAGGCCTCATCAACATCTTCGTCTCCAACGGCTACGACACGCCGGAGACGGTGCACGAGATGCAGAAGTTCCTCGACTGCGTGACCGTGGACTTCAAGGGATCCGGCGAGACGGGGTTCGTCCGGAAGTACATCAACATCCCGAATGCCGACCCGATCTTCCAAACCTTGCTCGACATGCGGGACACGAAGACGATCCACATCGAGATCACGGACCTCATCGTGCCCCAGGTGGGGGACAGCCTCGAGGCGGCGCGCAAGCTCGCCCGGTTCGTGCACGACGAGCTCGGCCCTGACGTGCCCATCCACTTCCTCCGCTTCCACCCGGACTACAAGATGATGGAGTTCCCCTGGACGCCCGTGGCCACCCTGGAGAAGCACTGCGCGGTGGCCAAGGGGGAGGGCCTGCGGTACGTGTACGTCGGGAACGTGCCCGGCCATCCCCTGGAGAACACGTACTGCCCCGGGTGCGGTGCGGTCGCGGTGAAGCGATACGGGTTCGACATCACGGGTTGGTACCTGGACAAGGACAACAAGTGCAAGAAGTGCGGCACGAAGGTCGCCATCGTGGGCCGCCTCGAGAAGACGTCCAGGGAGAACCGCTTCTACGGCGTCCTGTACCACCGCTGAGACGGCCTAGCCGACCAGGTGGCCCTTCTCCACGACGGGCTTGCCGTCCACTTCCACGCTGACCTCGGAGAGGATGCACTCCACGCGCACGCCCGAGGCGAGCCGCCCCCCGATGGCCACGTTGTCCCCGAACCCGAGGCTGGCGCATCCCAGGGCCTTCTCTGCCTCGGGCTGCGGCCCGCTCGCGCGCGCCCGCGCGTTCAGGCCGAACCCGAACCGCCCCAGGGTGCGTCCGTCCCGACCTCCGAGGTTCATCGTGTGCACGGCCTTGGACGCGCCCACGATGCGGATCGCGTGCCCGTCCCGGAGCGTGGCCGTCGCGGGTTCCAGGAGGGGCTCGTCGAAGTACACGTCGGCCACGAGGCGTCCTTCCGCGGTCCCCTCCACGGGGGCGATGAAGAGCTCGCCCGCGGGCAGCGTGGTGAACGCGCCCCGCCGGGAGCAGAGCCCCGTGTCCTCCGCGATCCAGTCCCGCCCCTCCACGGAGAAGGAGAGATCCGTCCCCGAAGCGGAGCTCAGGCGGAGCTGACTCGCGTTCCGCACGCGCCGCGCCACGCGGCGGACGAGCTCGTGGATCTCCCCCCAGTCCGCGGAGAGCCCGCCCGAGGCGAGCATGTCCTCCGTGATGCCGGGGATGGAAATGACTCGCGCGCCCGCGCGGTTCGCCTGGCGTCGGGCGTGGGTGTGGGTCAGGGACTTCCGCGTGGCCAGGAGGATGAGGTCCGCGGATTCCATGGCCGTGGCCACGAGCTCGGGCGGCTCCGCGCCGTCCGCCTCGCGCGGCAGGATCTCCAACATGACGGGGTCCGTGCCGAGGCTCCGCGCCGCGGCGAGGAAGGCCTCGCCCAGGGTCCGCGTGTCCCGGTCCACGAGGATGAGGACCTTCTCCTTCTCCCGGAGACCGGCGCTCGTCCGGAGGATGAGCCGCGCACCGTCCTCCATGGTGGCCGATGAATCGATACGAATGGGATAAGGTTTCTGCCCGGAAAATCCGGTGACTCGTTTCGCGGGAGCGACCCGAGCGGGGAATCTATAAATAACGCCCGGGCCCATCGGCGCCCATTCGGAGGGCGCTGCTCCTGGCTTCCGGTGCGGACGAACTTCGTGTCCTTCTCAAGGGATTCAACGGGCAGACGGGGAGCCGGATGTCCGCGTTCGTCACCCGGTCCGGCGTGCCCGTGGCCTGGGTCCTCCCGCCCGAGATGCCTCCGGACAACTTCGCGACCATGGCCGCGACCCTCTTGGGCGCCCTGGAGGTCATCTACTCCGCGACGCAGGGGCCGTCCCCGCAGCAGGTCACCGTGCAAACGGAGAGCGGCACGCTCGTCGTCCGCGTCGTCACGCCGAAGGCGTTCCTCGTCGCCCTGACGGACGGAAGCCCCGCGGACGTGGCCCGGCAGGTGGAGGAGACCGCGACGCGCGCGCGGAGCCTGCTGGCCCAGAAATCCTAGGCGCCCGGCGAACGCTTCGGGAGTCGCCGCGACACGCCCTCGACGAACCAAGTCCGCAGGCGCTGGTACGCCTTCCACTTCCTCGCGACGGCGACGAACGCAAGGGCGAGGGCGATCCCGACGACGGCCCCTGCGAGGACGTCCGAGGGCCAGTGGACGCCCACGTAGATCCGGCTGATCCCGGCCATGACGGCGAAGAAGGCCGCGGATGCCTTGACGGGCCACCGGAAGTAGACGGCGAGGAAGGCGGCGACCGCGAAGATCCGCGACGCGTGGCCGCTCGGGAAGGAGGGGTCGCCCTCCAGGGCGCACGCGTTGGGCGTCAGGAGGTTCACGTTGGGCAGGACGTCGCAGGGGCGCGCCCGATCGAACGCGTACTTGAGGACCTCCGTGATCACGATGACCACGGCGAGGAGGACGAGGAGGTCGAACGCCTGCTCGCGGTGCCCGCGCCACCAGAGCGGGAGGACCAGGAGCGCGAGGACATACGGCAGGGCGAGGTCCGTGAAGAAGACCATGAGGAGGTCGAGGACCGGGTTGGTGCCCGCCAGGTTGAGCGTCCGGAAGAGCGACTCGTCCCAGCCGGGATACCAGACCGCGGACCCGGTCGCCAGGGGGAGGGGGAGCACGCGCGGGCCATTCGGCCGGACCACTTAAAGGACGCGGAGCGGGAATCAACGCCAAGCCTCTTGGACCCGCGCGGCTTCGCGGGCCCGATGGACCCGACGCGGAGGGCGTTCCAGAAGCTCGCCGACTGCCATGGCCCCCAGCATTGGTGGCCCGCGGAGACCGAGTTCGAGGTCATCGTGGGCGCGCTCCTCATGCAGCAGACCGCCTGGGCCAACGTGGAACGGGCCATCGCGAACCTCCGCGACGCAGGCCTCCTGGACGTCCACGCGATCGCGGCCGCCTCCGTGGCCACGATCCGCCGGCAGGTCCGCGTGGCGGGCCTCTACCGCACGAAGCCTGCCCGCCTCAAGGCGTTCTGCCGGCACCTCGTCGACCGATGCGACGGCGACCTGCCGGCGTACTTCGACCGCCCCACGGAAGAGGTCCGTGGCGACCTCCTGGCCCAGGGCGGCGTGGGCCCGGAGACCGCGGACTCCATCCTCCTGTACGCGGGCGGCCATCCCGTCTTCGTCGTGGACGCCTACACGGTCCGCATCGGGACGCGGCTCGGCCTCCTGGCGACGCAGGCGTACGACGTCGTGCAGCGGCACTTCGAGACGCACCTGCCGCGGGACGTCCACGGGTACCGGGAGGACCACGCCCTCCTCGTGACCCATGCGAAGACCTTGTGCCGCCCGCGGCCCAAGTGCGGCGAATGCCCGCTTCGTCCCGACTGCCCCTTCGGCCGACGGCAAAGGTCATGAGGGACCGCGGCCGTCGGGACGACCCATGATCCGCGCGGTCACCTTCGACGCCTTCGGCACCCTGATCGACACGGGGCGCGACGTCCTGATCCACGTGGCCCGCGCGGTGTGCCAGGACCACCGGCCCGGCCTTCCCCCGGAGGAGCTCCTTGCGACCTGGGACCGCTACTTCTTCAACGCGGAGTACGACGAGTTCCAGAACCTCCTGACCACGACGGAGGACAGCCTGGCGAAGTCCATGGCCGACTACCGCATGGAGGGCGACGCGGGGCCCTACGTGGAGATGCTCCAGCGGATGTGGAGCCATGCGAAGGCGTACCCCGAGGCCTCCCGCGTGCTCGCGCGCATGGACGGGCTCCCGCGCGCGGTGGTCTCCAATGCGGACGATGCCTTCCTCAAGGATCTCCTCCGGAAGAACGGGCTCACGTTCGACCACGTGATCACGTCGGAAGGCGCGCGCGCGTACAAGCCCCGCCCGCGCATCTTCGAGATGGCCCTCGCGGAGCTCGGCGCGGAGCCGGACCAGGTGGTCCACGTGGGCGATTCGCTGACCGCGGACGTGGAGGGCGCAGGTCGCGTCGGCATCCGGACGGTCTGGGTGAACCGCTCGGGCGTGGTCCGCGGCGCCTCGGATCCGCAGCCGGACCACGAGATTCGCGACCTGACGCCGCTGCCCGAACTCCTCGCCGGGCTCCGATGACGGATTCCGAAACCGGGGGCCCGAGACCGCTCGCCGGTGGCATATACATGGCCCTTAAGTAAAATCCATCCGCTACCGGGAACGGCGGGGGTGCTCGCACCGTGCAAGGCGTCACGGTCGGAGAGAGGATCGTCGTGCATCTCTCCGGCTTTCTCCGGCACCACGATGCATACGAGGTGCCTCCCGAGATGACCCAGGACGGCATCGGCGCCGCCCTGGGAATCAGCCGCGCGCACGTGGCCCTCGAGCTGAAGCGTCTCAAGGCGGCGGGCAAGGTCGAGGAGCGCATGGCCCACGTGGCCAGCGCCCGCACGCGCCGCAAGGTCTACGCGCTCGCACCTGCGGGCCAAGACGTCGCGCGTCGCATGCGCGAGTACGCGCGCACGCGCACCGTCGTCCTGATCACGCCGGAAGGGACGCGGGAGACCACGGGGGAGGAGGCCCTCGAGGTCCTGCGGCCGATGGGCGTCCGCGAGTCCGCGGGGATCCAGCGGATCCTCGCCGGGAACGTGATCGACCTACGGCCCCGGGATCCTCCGAAGGCGGAGGCACCGCTGCGCCGCCCCTTCTTCGGTCGGTCGGCGGAGCTCGAGGTGCTCCGGGCCTGGCTCGGCAATGCGCCACAGCCCGTCGTCGTGATCGTCGGCGTCGCTGGGATCGGGAAGAGCGCGCTCGTCGCGAAGGCCCTGGAGGTCGAGCCGCGTCCCGTGCTCCTGCGGCGGCTCTACCCGCACGATGACGCCCACGGCATCCTCTCCACGTTCGCGGACTTCCTCGCGCGGCAGGGCCGGCGCCGGCTGAAGTCCGTCCTGAGCCGTCCCGCGTACGACCCCGTGGAAGCGGTCGCCGTGCTGCGGGAGGACCTGTCCGGGTGCGTCGTCGCCCTGGACGACTTCCACGCCTGCCCGCCCGCCGAGGGCCTCGTGTCGTCCCTCCTGGAGAAGGCCCTGGCGTTCAAGCTCCTCGTGAGCACCCGCGTGCAGCCCGCGTTCGCGGACCGAGGCGTCCTCCAGGACGACGCAATCCTCACGGTCCCCCTCGCGGGCCTCGACCGGGAGGCATCACGGGACCTGCTCGCGGGCCGCCGACCCGGGCTGCCTCCCGAGGATGTCGCGCGCGTCCTCGAGGCCGCGCACGGCCATCCGCTCGCGTTGGAGCTGTTCGCCGCGAGCGGCCTGGAGGCGGGCGCCCTCCAGACCCAGCGCTTCGTCCTGGAGACGGTCCTCGAAGGGCTCGACGACGTGTCCGAGGAGGTCCTGCGGACCTTCGCCATCCTCCGCCGCCCCGCCAAGTCGCCCGAGGCCCTTGGGACCACGGTCGCCCAGCTGCGGAGGCTGCTGAAGCGCGCGGTCCTCCAGCATCGGGACGAGGGCTACCTGCTCCACGATCTCGTGCGGGAGTTCTTCCTGGCCCGGATGCCCGAGGCAGACCGCCGTCGCGCACACGGGCGCGCGGCTCTGTACTGGGAGGAGCGCGGGGACGGGCTCGAGGCGGCCTACCACCGGATCGAGGCCCGGGACTTCGACGCGGCGGTGGCCCTGCTGGAGGAGCGGGGCGAGGCGTACGCGGAAGGCGCTCGGGCCGGAGAGCTGGAGGCGTGCCTGGAGAGGCTGCCGCCAGGCAAGCGGCCCGTCCGTCTCTTCGCGGAGACCTTGGTGTTCCTCGGCAAGTTCGAGGAGGCCCGAGGCCTCCTCGAGGGCCTGGTCCGACGGGGCTCGCAGGAGGAGCGGCTCCGGGCCCGGATCCACCTGGGCCGCATCGAGACCCGGCAGGGCGAGTACGCGGCGGCCCAGCGGATCCTCGCCGCCGCGGTCCGGGAGGCGGCCGCCCTGGGCACCCCGGGGCTCGAGGGTGAGGCGCTCCGGGCGCTCGGCGGCGTGGAGCGCCGCCTGGGGAACCTCGGGGTCGCCGCGGACTACCTGTCCCGAGCCACGCTCCTCCTCGAGGACACGTCCCGGGAGCGAATCCGCGCCATGACGGACCTGGGCGCGACCCTGATCGCGAAGGGCGACTTGGACGGAGCCAAGGCGGAACTCGAGGAGGCCCTCCGGATCGCCCGGAAGGGGAGTCGCGAGGAGGCCGCCATCGAGAACAACCTGGCCATCGTCCTCAGCGGCGAGGGGAGGCCCCAGGACGCCGCGCGGGCCTTCGAACGCTCCGCGGAGCTCGCCCTGGGCGCCGGGGAGGTCCGCTTCGCCGCGTACGCCCTGGCCAACGCGGCGGACAACTTCCTGCGGCTGGACCAGACGGAGACCGCGTCCGTGTGCGCGGAGCGGGCCCTGGACCTCGCGTCCACGATCCGCGACCCCATGGCCGTGTCCACGGCGAGGGCCAACCTGGGTCTCGTCGCGGCGCGGAGGGGCGAGTGGCCCCGAGCCGAGCGCGAGCTCCTCGCGTCCGTCGACCTGATCTCGCGCCTGGACAATCCGTACAGCCTGGCGACCCGCTGCCGGGAGATCGCGCAGGTGTACGAGGCCCAGGGCCGCCGGGACGAGGCGACGTCCTGGCGGACGCGCGCCGAGGGGTTGTTCACCCGCCTGCGCGCGGACCCCCGCGCGACGGCCCGCGGCGGCTAGTCCTGCGGCCCGATGGCGGGGCTTCGTCGGACATCGACCGGACAAAAATATTAAGTATGTCAGACACCATCGCGAGCCGTCCGCGGGGCCTCCACCCCGCGGCCCAACAAGGGATGGGTTCAGATGGAACTACACGGACTCCGGAGCCGGAGCCACGCGCGTCTCCTGGTGGTGGCGCTGGCGATTGCCATGGTGGCCACGGTGGGCTTGACCGCAATCCCGACGGCACGCGGCAACTTCACCGGGACCGGCGCGGCGCTGGCCCCAGGCAAGTACACGGGAACGAGCATGTACGTGCCGGGGGAGGCGATCCAGATCACCCTCACGGCGACGCCGGGCGACTCGATCGACCTCCAGATCCAGGACGCATCGGGCACCCCCTCGGCGAGCATCACGGGGCTGGTCATCCCGACCTCGGGACAGCGGGTCGTGGCCTGGACCGTGCCGTCCACCTGGCCCGACGGCTTCACGTACTCGGTCACGGCCACGGACACGACCTCGGGCCAGACGCGGGTGCGCCCCTTCAGCATCGAGACGTACGCCCTGAACGCCTGGACGGACCGCTCGGCCTACCTGCCGGGTGACACGGTGACCGTGTCGTGGTCCGCCACGCTGATCCAGGACGGCAGTGCGGCGCCGGCGGGCGTCGGTGCGCTCCAGGTCCTCGACACGACGGGCGCCAACCTGCTCTCCATCCCCCAATGGAACTTCACCGCCTCCCAGGGCAACTACTCCTTCGCCCTGAGCGGATCCCTGGCTCCCGGGACGCGGGGCTGGGTGTACACCTGGTTCAACAGCACGGACGGCCTCCGCCAGACGGAGAGTCTGGACACGTTCCTGGTGAACAACCTGGGCGTCCTGGTCGTCGTCCAGCGCGCGACGTACGCGCCGAGCGACGTGGTGAGCGTCTCCATCTACACGCGCGTGACACCCAACCCGGCCAACACCCACACGACGGACCCGGTCGCCCCGAACATCCCGGTCAGCGTGAACGTCACGGACCTGGGCACGGCGACCGTGGTGGCGGCCTACAGCGCGAGCGGCCTCGTGTCCGACGCGACCGGCTACCTGAACTACGTGTTCCAGCTGGCCGCGACGCCGACCACGGGGAGCTACGAGGTGGATGCGACGGCGACGGCCCACGGCGTCCTGTCCGCGACGAGCTCGGACACGTTCAACGTCCAGGCGACCGCCTCCCTGTCCGTCCAGCTCTCCCTGAACAAGCTCCAGTACGTGAGCGGCGACACGATCGTGGCCACGGCCCAGGTCTTCAGCACGGGCACGCCCACGCTGACGTACACCTGGAACGTCCGGGACGCCGCGACGGGCAACACCCTCGCGAACCTGGCCAGCGGCGGCACCTCGTACAGCTTCCCCATCCCGGTCGGCTACCAGGGCAACCTGTACGTGGCCGTCGTCGTGAACGACGGCAACGGAACCACGGCCTCCGCCCAGGCGACGGCCCACGTCGCGTTCGGCTACCTGGCCCTGACCCTGGACAAGTCCCAGTTCAACCCGGGCGAGACGATCACGGCGAGCTTCAGCCTCCAGTCCAACGTGATCACGAACCCGACCTACTACTGGGAGGTCACGGACGCCGGCGGGGCGACCGCGGCCTCGGGCAGCACGACGGGCGGGACGGCCACCTTCCAGACGCCGAACCCGGCGAGCACCCGCTACGCGTTCACGGTCACCGCGAGCCAGAACGGCCGGACCGTGGTCGCGTCGCAGAATGCGTACCAGGTCGGCGGATACTTCCTGACCATCAGCCTGGACCGGTCGTCGTACAACGGCGGCGACACGATGACCCTCACGTACAACCTCGCGGCCCGGGGCACGGCGGTCCTGCCAGCCCAGTACCACTTCCTGATCCAGCTGCTCGGGGTCGCGTACAAGTACGTGGACACGACGAGCAACACGGGCATCCTGCAGATGACGGTCCCGGCGGGCACCCCGACGGGCGACCTGATCCTGTTCGTGCAGGAGGGCAACACGGGCGCGAGCATCTACAACATCGTGCACGTGGGCCCCGTGAACCCCCTCGTCGCGGATGTCGCGGGCGTGCCGCTCTTCGACATCCTGATCTTCCTGCTGTTCCTCGTGCTGCTCCTGGCCGTCATCCTCCTGTGGCGGAGGACGGGCATGGGCCGGGCACCGCCCAGCGGGGAGACCGGGAAGGCGTCGACGCCCCCGCCCCCGCCGCCTCCGAGCCAGCAGGGCCAGGCCGCCGGCCCGATGACCGTCGCGTGCAAGCACTGCGGCGCGTCCATCGAGATCACGACGAGCAAGCGGCCCATCGAGGTCATGTGCCCGTCGTGCGGCGAGACCCAGGTCGTGCAGTGAGCACGTAGGCCCCGCAAGGGGCCTACCCCTTCCCCTTTTCGTTTTCGCGATTTCCTCGCTTCGGGTTCCCCAGCGAAGGCCAGACTCGAAGGCTTCAAGAACCCCGCCTCCCTTGGGTCGAGCCCAGGCGGGGAACCATGGGGGACGAGGACGATCTTCTGGCGGCGGCGAAGGCCAACGACGCAACCCGGGTGCGCACGGTGCTCGCCCGCAACCCGTTCCTGGCGCGGATGAAGACGCCCAACGGGACCGTGGTCCTCACGGCGAAGTACTACGGCGCCGAGGACGCTCTCGCGGCCCTCCTCGAGCGCACGCAGGAGGACCGGCTGGACCTGTACGAGGCCTCCGCCCTCGGGCGTGCGGGCCGGCTGAAGACGATCCTCGGGCAGTCCCGCGTGCGCGTGAACGAGCCGAACGCGGAAGGATTCACGCCCCTGGGGCTCGCCGCGTTCTTCGGCCACGCGGACGCGGTCCGGGTGCTCCTGGAGCACGGAGCCGCGGTGGACCAGGCGGACCGGAGCCGCTTCGGGAACACGGCCCTCGACGCCGCGGTGGCGGCGAACCATGCTGACGTCGTTCGGGCCCTCCTCGCCGCGGGCGCGAGCGTGAACGTCCGCGACGCGGCCCACTACACGCCCCTCCACAAGGCCGCGGCGAACGGGAACGTGGACATCGTCCGGATGCTGCTCGACCACGGGCCCGACGTGGCCGCGACGCGGAACGGGGACATCACGCCTCTCGCCGACGCGGCGACGAAAGGGCATGTGGACGTCGTGGACCTGCTCCGTTCCCACGGTGCAAGGAATTAGAGCGCGTCTAGGCCGGACTCAGAGCGTGCCCACGACCTCGCCGATGCGGCGCACGGCCTCCGTGATCGTCTCCCGCGACGCGGCGTAGGACAGACGCTCGTGACCCGCCCCCGCGGCGCCGAACCCGCTCCCGGGCGTGATGGCCACCTGGGCCTCCTTGAGGAGCTTCTCCCCCAGGGCCGCGTCGTCCAGAGGGACGTCGAACTTGGGGAACACGTAGAACGCGCCGCCGGGGCGGAATGTCGACACGCAGTCGATCTTCGCGAGCTCCGCGCAGATCAGGTCGCGTCGGGTGCGGAACTCGGCGACCATCTTCCGGAGCGGCTCCACGGGACCACGAAGGGCCGCGACGCCCGCTTTCTGGGCGAACGCCGTGGCGCACGTGATCGTGTGCTCCTGGACCTTGGAGATCTCCTTGAGGACGGGCTTGGGCGCCACGAGCCAGCCGAGCCGCCAGCCCGTCATGGAGTACGTCTTGGAGAAGCCGTTCACGGTGACCGTGCGGTCGAACATCCCGTCCAGGGAGGCGGGGGAGACATGTTCGCCCTCGTACAGGATCTTCTCGTAGATCTCATCACTCACGACGACGAGGTCGTGGTCCTCCGCGAGGTCCGCGATTCCCTTCATGGTGGTCCTCGGGTACACGGAGCCCGCGGGGTTCGACGGGGAGTTGAGGATGATGAGCCTCGTGCGGGGGGTGATGAGCTCCGCGACGTCGTCCGGGGAGGGCACGAACCCCTGCTCGTCGGCGGCGCGCACGGGCACGGGCTTCGCGCCCGCCAGGACGATCATGGGGCCGTAGGAGACCCAGCCTGGGTCGGGGATGATCGCCTCGTCCCCCGCATCGAGCAGGGCCATGCAGGCCATGTACAGCGTATGCTTCGTGGGGGAGACGAGGACGTTCTCCGTCTTCGCGGGAATCTTGTTCTCACGCACGGACTTTTCCGCGATGGCCTCCCGCAGCTCCTTGAGACCCACGGAGGACGTGTACTTCGTGAAGCCGTCGTCCAGGGCCTTCTTCCCCGCCTCGACGATGTGCGCGGGCGTCGGGAAGTCCGGCTCGCCCACGGACAAGGAGAGGACCGTCTCGCCGCGGGCCCTCATCTCCGTGACCAGGTCGCCGAGGCGTACGGTCGGGGACGACTCGATGGACGTGACGCGCTTCGCGAAGCGGACCATGAGCCTCGGAAGAGGCGTTCGGTAGAAAAGGTTGACCGCGGGGCTCACCGGTTCTGCCCAACGGGGCATACACCGCAACCGAGGACCCAGAGGGGCACCGCCGCATCATGCTCAACTGGGCATAACGGCACCAAGCCAAGCGCTCGTGATCACGTGGTCCACAGCTTGGGCTCTCAGAAACTCCAGAAGTGCGGGCAGGGATTCTTCGGTGACGAAGAGCACGGACTGCCCCAGGTAGCGGACTCCGTCCCGCTCCACGAAGCCGGGGTACCGGTATGCTGGGCCGTCCTGATTTAGCCGGTATCCGAAGATGAACCGACGAACGTGCGCGCATTGGGACGCGTCGTGGCTATCCACGTCCCAGGCGACGATGAAGCCGCCTCTGCCTGCGGATCTCTGGCGCCGTGCTCGGCGTACGGAGCGGGAACGCACCTCTATGCCCATGTGGGCATAACCGACTACTGGTTCAAACCGAGGGCGGGGGAGGCCACCGAAAGTGGCAATCTCTCAGGCCGGCGTCGAAAGTGCCTCCGCCCTTCCCTGCCGGACGGCGATTCCGGTGTCGACGAGGAACCAGACCAGGGCGACGCCATTCAGCAAGGCCCCCCACTGCCGGAGGGGCTCGGACGTCACGACGTCCCCCACGATTCGGAGTGCGAGCCCCGCGTGCAGGAGGAGGAGATGTCCGTAGAACCAACGGCGGTAAGGGAGCGGAAGGCCCAGAACGGCAGGGAAGATGATCAGAGCGTGGGCGAAGATCATCGAGATGACGAACCCGAGGAAGACGGCGTGAAGCATGGCGTCGTAGACCAGTGGGAAGGGGGCCAACGCCGAGACGGCGAGGAACAGGCCACCCAGCCCGAGCCACGCGTAGCCCGGCAGGAGAGCCGCAGCGATGAAGCGACTCAGCTCCTTCTGGCGGATCTGGATCCGCGCAATGTCGAACCTCAGCAGCCAGGCGGACAAGCCAAGAAGGGCCATCCCGCTGAGGACGCTTCCGGCACCCAGGTCGAAGGCGGCCCAGGCCGCGCCCACGACGAACGCGTCCGCTAGGAGAAGGAACGCCACGTCGGCACCGCGCGGGAGGCGCAGCACACGGCTGAGCTCGAGCCGCTCCCCCGCGATGATCAGGACGACGAAGGCCATCCACCACAGGACCACCGCATCGACGTCGAGATCCGGATAGGATGAGAGCCACAGGAGGTTCCCCACCACCCAAGTCGCGGCCCCGAGCAGCATCGCAACGGTTGACGGATTGGGCTGGCGGCGGAGGATGACGCCGAAGAGGGCGGCCAGGACGGCGCTCCCCAGGACGATGAGCAACGGTCCCAGCCACAGAGGCACCGCGACCAAGACGAGAGCGCCCGCAGCGGTCAGAGCAGGCGCGGCATAGCCCCAACGACGCCCGATGGCCACCGCCCTCTCGACCGCGATGAGCGTCCCCACGAAACCGGAGACCATGAGGGGGCCGTGGGCTAGCCAGAAGTCGGGGGTGAGGGAGGGCCAAGGCCATCCGACGCGCACGAGCCCGGACCAGATGCCCAGCACCAGGGATAGGAAGGCGAGACCCAGTAGAGGGAAAGCGAGACGATGGCTGCCCATGGGACGCCCGGCGCAGAGAATTTCGGCGCTCCGAAAAAGCCTTTCCCGTACAGGTTCGGGCGGTATGCCCATCAGGGCATAATCGGTCTAGCGGTGCGCGAAGTACGCGCGGACCTCCGCGCGGCTCACATGGTCGACCCGCGCGAACCCGATCCGCTCGAACTGGACGACGTCGTCCACACGGAGGGAGGCCACCTCGGGCTCCGCGAGCCCGCGGGACTCGAAGCCCGTGGGCATGACCACGTGGGTCGGCACGCCGCCGTGGGAGACCCACTGAATCTTCGGGATGTCCTTGTTCTCCAATGAGACGAACGTCGCGCGGTGATCCAGGACCACGTTGCAGAAGTCCTTCAGACGGACCTCCTGACCGCGGAATCGGTCGAAGTCCTCCTTGGCCACATGGAACTTGGGGCCCACGGGGACCGTGCGCGTGCCCCGGCCGGGGAAGTCCGGATGGAGCGGGGGATGGGCCGCCTCCGTGGCCGGGAGCCCGTGGATCTCCACGCTCACGGGCTCGGGGACGAAGAAGTAGCGGTTCGCGTGCTCATCGATCCGCTTCCGGTTCTCCGCGTAGAGCGTCTCCGCGGCGACCTCGATGTCGTTCAGGCTCAGCCCGAAGTCCAGGACGAAGTCCCGGAGGGCCGCGGGCTGGATGCCTCGCCGCCGCAGGGACTGGAGGGACCACGTCCGCGGATCGTCGATCCCCGAGAGGCGGCCCTCGGCGATCTCGCGCCGGTACCGGGACTTGGAGAGCTCCAGGTCCTTGAACCGTAGGATGCCGAAGTGCGTGAAGGAGGGGCGCCGGTCGATCTGGAACAGGTCCCAGAGCCGCGTCTCCATCTGGTCCTCGATGACGAGGTCCTTGCCGCGGATCACATGCGTGACGCCGAGGAGATGGTCGTCCACGGCCCAGGAGAACTCGAGCATGGGCCACACGTGGTAGCGCGTGCCCACCCGCGGGTGCTCGCGGTTGGAGACGCGGAACAGGACGCGGTCCCGGAACGCGGGGTTCGGGTCCTGGATGTCCGTCTTCAGCCGCAGGACCGCGCCGCCCTCCTCGTACTCACCGTCCAGCATGGCCTTCCAGATGGCGATCGTCTCGTCCGCGTCCTGCTCGCGGTGCTCGCACGCCCGGCCGGCCTCGCGGTTCTTCCGCAGGGTGTCCGCGTCGCATGTGCACGCGTACGCGGCGTCCAGCTCGAGGAGCTTCTGGGCCCACTCGTAGTGAAACGGTATGCGGTCGCTCTTGTACAGGACCTCATGGTACGTGACCCCGGCCCAGTCCAGGCCTTCCTTCACCTGGTCGTACGCCTCGGGGAGTACGGGCTTCTCCTCGGAACCGATCGTGTCGTCGAACGCGAGGATGAGCTTCCCGTGGTACCGCTTCACGTACGCGTCGTTCAGGATGAAGGCGCGCGCGTTCCCGATATGGAGGGGGCCGCTCGGATACGGCGCAAGTCGGCCGACGACCTTCCCGTCCTCCGCGCCGGGCAGCGGCGGGAGTTCCTTGGGCCCCTCCTCGCCCCTGGGCTTCTCCAGGAGTTCCGGGGCGAGCTGGGCCAGCGCGTCCTTCTGCGCCTCGGGCGAGAGGCCGTTGACCTCCGCCACGACGCGCTCGACCTCCAGGGACACCTCGCGGGCGCGGGGCCGGAGGGACGCGTCCTCCGCGAGGAGCTTGCCCAGGACGGCCTTCGCCTCGGCCTTGCCGCCATGGAGGACGGCGTTCGCGAGCGCGTACTTCCGCGCGGACTCGACGGGCACGACGGTCCGAACCGGCTGCGGCTATTTAGACTTCTGGCGGCTCCGGGGAAACTATAAACGAGCTATCGGGGCTTCAGGACCGTGGGTTCCCGGAGGACGTACCTCGCCCTCCGACGGCGTGCGGCCATCGCGCTGGCTGTGTGGGCGGTCGCGTTCGCCATGCTCGCGGTAGCCGCCGCCATCCCGGAGGGACCGACGGCCGCCTTGACCGTCGACGACGCGTATCCCGCGGTCGGACAGCTGGTCCACTTCAACGCGTCCGCGAGTTCCGCCCATGACGCCGGGAACGGGAGGGTCGTCGCGTACCGCTTCACCTTCGGGGACGGGCAGGGCACGGACTGGGGGCCGTCGCCGCTGGCCGACCATGCGTACGCGGCCGCGGGGACGTTCGTGGCGGCCGTGACCGTGGAGGACAACCGCGGCGCCACCGGCGCCGCGTCCGTGACCGTCCATCCGGGCGTACCCCCTCCGCCGCCCGCCCAGGCGCCCGACCTCGTGCCCATTCAGGGATTCGTGAGCCCCACGGCGCCCCAGGTGAACGACTCCGTCAACGTGACCGTGGTGGTCCTCAATCGAGGGGGCGCACGGGCGGACGCCGCGGACGTCGTCGTGTACGACGTGCCGCCGAACGGGACCGCGGTGGAGGTGGGGACCGTCGCGCTGCCGGGCCCTGTCGCACCTTCGGCGACCGCGTCCGCCCGGGTGGGCCCATTCGCCGCGGTGACCGCAGGCAACCACACCCTCCGGATTGTCGTTGCGAACGTGACTCCGCCCGAGACGGATCTGACGGACAACGAGCTCGACCTCCGGGTGAGTGTCCTCGCCCCGTCCGCACCGTCGAAACCGGGAGGCGGTGCGGGACCGGGACCCGCCGTGTCTCCCGCCGCGGTCGTCCTCGCCGCCGCGGCCGCGGCCTCGGCCTTGGGAGCGGGCTACTTCCTGTTGCGCCCATCGTCCAAGGGACCGCTGGAACCGCCGCCCGCCACGCCGCCGGACCGCAGTCCGCCGCCCATCTGGCCGCCAGGACCGGGTGGACAATAGATTATCGACCGAAGCTCCAAGCTCTCGCGCGCCGTATGGAGCCACGGGGATGCTCACGTGGGCGCGACCACGGAGCGAGTTCTCAACCGCAGTCCCTTGAGGCGTGGCGGACCGCCTTGGCTGAACGTCGTGCTCCAGAGCATTGTCCCCCTGTGGGTCTTCCTGGTGGCCATGGTCATTGCGTTCGGACCTCCGTGCCCGGGCTGGCTCCTGGCCGTCTATACCGCGTACTGCGCCCTGCTCGCCCTGATCGTCTGGGGCAGGAGCATCCGCTGGATCGAGGTCGGGCCCGATCGGATCACGGTGGGCCGCCCCTTCTCGCCCCGCGTCGCACCCCTCGCGGACGTGCGGCAGGTCGACGTGCATCGCAACGACTGGGTGTACGGCCTGTACGGACGGCGGCAGGCGTACACGGTCGACGTCTGGCTGGCCTCGAGGCGGCCGTGGCACCTCGACCACATCGAGTCTGGGGCGAAGGACCGACTGCTCGCTACCCTTCACCGGCATCAGAAGCCAATCTGGGTCTACCTCGTGGGCTGAGCCCACAAGCTTTCTAACGCATCCCCAACATACCGCGACCGGGACTGTCCATGGCGATGCGCGAGTGGCTGAACCGGTTCGCCGCCGACGTCGTGACGATTAACGAACCCGTGCGCCGCGAGATCGAGGCCACGCGGCACTTCGTCGCCCATCCGAACATCCCGGTCCTCCTCCCGAAGATGGAGGGCGGGCCCGCGGCCGCGAACCTGTGGTCCACGCGGGACCGTGTCGCCGCGGCCCTCGAGATCCCCAAGGACCAGCTCCTCGCGAGGCTCCTCGAAGCCCAGGCCCACCCCAAGGACACGCGGACCGTAGACCGCGCCCCGTTCCAGAAGAACGCCACAACGGACGTGGACCTGACCACGCTGCCCATCCCGAAGCTCTACCCGAAGGACGCCGGACGGTTCATCACCGCGGGCGTGTGGGTGGCGGAGTGGGAGGGCGTGCGGAACCTGTCCTTCCACCGCATCCAGATCCTGGACGCGAAGCGCGGCGCCTGCCGCATCGTGCCGCGGCACCTGCGGCACATGTACAACGAGGCCGCGAAAGCGGGACAGGAGCTCAAGGTGGCCGTGTGCGTCGGTCTGGACCCGTGGAACCTCCTGGGCGGCGGGACGTCTGTGGAGTACGGCGTGGACGAGAGCCGCATCGCGTCGGCCCTGACCCAGTCCTGTCTGAGGAAGCCCGTGGACATGGTCCGAATCCAGAACGGCCTGACCGTCCCGGCGGAGGCGGACTACGTTCTCGAAGGACGGCTCCTCCAGGAGACCCACGCGGAGGGCCCATTCGTCGACGCGGTGAGGACGTACGACCGCGTGCGCCAGGAGCCCGTGCTCGTGATCGACCGCATCTACCGCAGGGACGACGCGGTCTTCCACATCATCGTCGGCGGTCTCGATGAGCACTTCATGTTCATGGGGATGCCGCGCGAGCCCGTCATCTACCAGGCCGTGTCCCGCGCCGTGCCTCACGTGAAGGCCGTCCGCCTTACCGAAGGCGGCTGCGCCTGGCTCCACGGCGTCGTCTCCATCCGCAAGCAGCACCAGGGCGACGGCAAGAACGCGATCATGGCCGCGTTCGGGGCCCACACCTCGATGAAGCAGGTGACGATCGTGGACGAGGATATCGACGTGTACGACGACCGGGACGTGGAGTGGGCCGTGGCCACGCGGTTCCAGGCGGACCGCGGCCTCGTCGTCCTGCACGGGGTCCGCGGCTCGTCCATCGACCCGAGTTCCCAGGACGGTTTCACGTCCAAGGTGGGCATCGACGCGACCAAGCCGCTCGGTGGCGACCCCGCCATGTTCGACAAGGCCACCCTGGACTGAGACCACTTTCGCCCCGGCGAGGCAAAGGGTTATCCCCGCTGCGCGGCGTCTCGCACCCGTGCCCTTCGTCACCCACGAACTCCTCCGCCGCGGCGCGGTCGAGGAGCGGGCGTACCAGGTGAACATCGCGAAGTCGTGCCTTTCGCGGTCCACCCTGGTGGTCCTGCCCACCGGCATGGGGAAGACGGTCGTCGCGGCCATGGTCATCGCGGAGACCCTTCGGCACAAGGGAGACCGGGTCCTCTTCCTCGCGCCGACGAAACCACTGGTGGAGCAACATGCCGCGTCCCTGAGAGAGATGCTCATCGTCGACCGCATCGCCGTGTTCACGGGCGAGGTGGCCTCCCCCGAGGACCGCGAGCTCGGGTGGCGGGAGAACAAGATCATCGTGTCCACGCCCCAGGTGATCAAGAACGATCTGAAGGCCGGGCGGTACGACTTGGAGGGCGTGAGCCTCATCGTCTTCGACGAGGCGCACCGCGCGGTCGGCGACTACGCGTACGTGGACGTCGCCGCGGCGTACAAGGAGGTCGCGGGACGGCTCGTCCTCGGGATGACCGCGTCCCCGGGATCCTCCGCGGAGAAGATCCTCGAGGTGTGCAACAACCTCGGGATCACCGCGGTGGAGATCCGCACCGAGTTCGATGCGGACGTCGTGATGTACGTCCAGGGACTAGAGATCCAGCGCATCCCCATCGACGCGCCCGACGAGGCGAAGGAGATTGGGACCCTGCTCGAGCAGGTCTACGACGACCAGGTGGAGCGCCTCAAGAAGATCGGGTTCCTCCAAGGAAAGCCGAAGCCGTCCACGAAGGACATCCTCGCCGCGGGCGATGCGATCCGGAAACGCCTGGACGGCGGCGACAAGGACGGGCGCCTGTTCGGCGCGATGACCGCGCAGGCCATCGCGATGAAGGCGAACCACGCGATCACCCTGGCGGAGACCCAGGGCATGGGCTCCCTGCGCTCCTACTTCGACCGCCTCGAGACGGACGCGAAGTCCCGCGCGGACACCCAGTTCATCAAGCACGCAAAGGTCGTGGAGGCCGTCAAGATCGCCCGCGAAACGAGCGCGGAGCATCCCAAGCTCAAGAAGACGGCGTGGGTCGTGCGCGACCAGTTCATGGCGAAGCCCGACTCCAAGGTAATCGTCTTCACGCACTACCGCGAGACCGCGGAGACGGTGACGCGGGAGCTCGCGAAGCTGCCGGGCATCAAGCCCGTGCGGTTCGTGGGCCAATCCTCCAAGGGGGAGGACATCGGGTTGCGGCAGAAGGAACAGGTGGAGATCCTCCAGAAGTTCCGCGACGGCGAGGTGAACGTCATCGTGGCCACATCCATCGGCGAGGAGGGACTCGACATCCCCCAAGTGGAGTTGGTCGTCTTCTACGAGCCCGTGCCGTCTGAGATTCGCACGATCCAGCGGCGGGGTCGCACGGGGCGAAACGCGCCCGGGAAGGTAATCATGCTCGTCACGAAGGACACGCGGGACGAGGCGTTCCTCTACAGCGCGAAGCGCAAGGAGCGCAAGATGCACCAGGAACTCGACCGTCTCCGCCGCGACCTGAAGCAGAAAATCTTCGTCGGCGAGCCGGGCGGGGAGATGTTCGTGACGGCCGCCCCGGAGAAGCTGCTCGCCGCGAAGCGAGAGCAGGCCGTGGAGCGCTCCGCGAAGCCCGAGGAACCCGTGCGCCGACCGGAGCCCCGCCGGAAGGGGCCCACGACCCTGGACGACTACTGAATGCGGTGTCTTTATAGTCCCCGGAGCGACCTATGGGGTCCCGAGGCGGGGGATGGAGCACTGCCCCGAGTGCGGCTGGGAGGTCGACCCGGACGAGGAGATGTGCCCGAACTGCGGGACGTACCTGGCCGACTACGAGGACTCCGAGCAGACGGAGGAGTGACGGCGGTCAGCGGCGGAAGATGCCGCGGGTCGAGTCCTTCAGGAACTCCCCGAATCCGCCGCTGGACCCCGGGATGTCCCCCTTGACGATGTCCCCCGAGGCGGCGTCCACGATGATCTTGTACGTCTTGCCGCGGTACGCGTAGGCCGCGAACCACAGGGGCGCGTGCAGGAACTCGGAGTCCTTCACGGCGAACGTCGTGCTCGCGTTCTCGACGACGTCCACGAGGTCCTTCAGGAGCTCGCGCTGGTGGGCGTCGACCTCCTCCTGCGCCAGGCGGCCCGCCTCGTCCTCGTCGACCTCCGCGTTCAGCATGCGCGCGTCCTTGAGCATCTGGGTCGTGTCGAAGGGGACCTTCAGGGAGAGCGGGATGTGGTAGTCAGCCACCTCGTACTCGCCGCTGCGGCGCCCGAGGACCTTCCAGAAGTAGTTCCGCACCAGATGGCCGTCGCGCCGCTCGTTCGTCCCCGTCCGCGTGAGGACGCCCTGGTACGCGGTATCCGCGTCCACCTCGAAGACGTAGAACGGGAGGTAGAGCCCATCCAGGGACGTGATCTGGGAGGTGCGCCGCAGGTCGTCCGGCTTCATCACGCCGCCCTCCATCCACCCCTGGATCGCCCGGGCCGCGCCGTCCCGGTCGATGCGCGCGGGCAGCATGGAGTGGCGCAGCAGGAAGGGCTTGTCGCTCCGGATGCGGACCGCGGAGCCGCAGTACGGGCACGTGACGATGACCTCGCCCGTGGTCAGGTTGAGCGGGCCGCCGCAGTGCGGGCAGTTGATCGACTCGACGAGTTCGGGCATGCCAACGGAAGACTCATGAAGAATCGGCCTATAGCAGTTTGCATGGGTTCCCTGGGCGCCCTTCGCCGCGGCAGCGACCTCACGATCCTCCTCGTGTACGGCGTCCTCGCCCTGCTCCTCCTGTTCGTGCTCGTGGTCGTCGACGTCTTCCTGCAGTTCACGGACGTCCCCGGCGCCCTGCTCATCGTCGTCGTCCTGGCCTTCCTCTTCATGCTCCTCCAGTGGGCCATCGCGCCCACGATCGTCCGCTGGGCGACCCGCGGCCGCACCGAGGTGACGCCCCAGACCAACCCGTGGCTGTACCGGACCGTGGCGGAGCTCGCCCATCAGGCCAACGTGCCCATGCCCCGGCACGTCTGGGTGAGCACGAGCCCGGACCCGAACGCGTTCGTCTTCGGTCGGACCGTCGGCTCCTCCGAGCTCGTCGTCACGCAGCCGCTCCTCGAGCAGCTGAACCAGGACGAGGTCCGGGCCGTCCTGGCCCACGAGATCGGCCACCTCCGCCACCGCGACGTCGTCATCATGACCTGGGTGTCCGCGGTGCCCCTCCTCGCGTACGTCCTGGCGAGGCTGGGCTTCGAGGCCCTTCGCGTCGGGGGACGCGGCCGGGACCGGAACGCGGGAGCCGCGATCCTTGCGGCCATCGCGGTGGCCATCCTCTCCTACCTGGTGTACCTGATCACGCAGCTCCTCGTCCTCTACCTGTCCCGCACCCGGGAGTCCTACGCGGATGCCTACAGCGGCGCGGCGACGAAGGACCCGCACCTCCTCGCCTCCGCGCTGACGAAGATCACGTACGGCCTGAGCCTCGCGCGCCCCGACGCGGAACCGTCCGGGCTGCGGGCCTTCTACATCGGGGACCCGGTGAAGGCCCGCGACGACTACGAGGACCTGCGCACCCGGATGCAGCAGTACGACCTGAACCGGGACGGCCAGATCGACCAGTACGACCTCCAGAAGGCCTTGGAGATGGAGAAGAAGAGCCACTGGCGCCGCGCGAACGAGCTCTTCGCCACGCACCCGCCGACGATCAAGCGGAGCCTCATGCTCGAGGAGATGGAGCAGGAGATCCACCAGGCCGGCGGACAGCTCCCCGCGAACATCTACAAGTTCGTCTGAGCCGCGGTTTCGGAGACCCTCACGCAAGGTACTTGGAACCCGCCGTGGTTACGCGGCGCAGGCGGAGCGTGCGGCCCGTGTCCACGTCCGTTCAGATCGTGTTCGACTGCGCCGATCCCGAGCGCCTCGCCCGCTTCTGGGCCGAGGCCCTCGGCTACATCCTACAGCCGCCGCCCCCGGGGTTCGCCTCGTGGGACGCCTTCCTCGCGACGATGAACGTGCCCCCGGAGGACCGGAACGCCGCGAGCGCGATCGTGGACCCCGAGGGAAAGGGGCCCCGCATCTACTTCCAGCGGATGGACACGCCCAAGCCGGCCAAGAACCGGCTGCACCTGGACCTCAACGTGGGCGGCGGGAGCAAGGTCGCGCTGGACGAGCGCAAGGCCCGCATCGAGAGCGAGGTCCGGCGGCTCCTCGGCCTGGATGCCGCGCGCCTCCGGACCGAGAGCGACGAGCACGAGTACTGGGTCGTGATGGCCGATCCCGAGGCCAACGAGTTCTGCGTCCAGTAACGCCCTAAGAAACCTTCTAGACCCCGGTGTCCCGTTGCGGGGCTCATGGCCACCACGATCCGCCAGACCGTCGCCTTCGACGCCCCGCCGCACGCGGTCTTCGAGGCCCTCCTCGACTCGAGGAAGCACTCCGCCTTCACCGGCCAGAAGGCGAGCATCAGCCGCAAGGTCGGCGGGAACGTGTCCGCGGGGGAAGGCTACATCCATGGCAGGAACTTGCGCATCGAACAGGACAAGGTGATCGTCCAGTCGTGGCGGACGACCGATTTCAAGGAAAGCGACCCGGACTCGCAGGTCATGTTTCACTTCTCGAAGAAGGGGGACGGGACCCGGCTCATGTTCGTCCACAGCAAGGTCCCGGACCGCCTGGCGGAGGAGTTCCGCCAAGGCTGGATTGACTACTACTGGGTGCCGCTGAAAGCTTACCTCGAGTCGCCTACGGCGTGACCTTTCGCTGGCTCTTGCGGACCCGGTCTTCCTCGCTCTGGCGGGACATCGTCCAGATCGCGGTCAGGACGATGACCACGAAGATGGACTCGAGGACCATCAGGATGAGCTTGTTGAACACGTCGCTCACGGGGTCCACCGCGATGGAGCCGTAGAAGCTCCCGATGCCGATCACGAAGAACGCGGCGGCCAGGGGCATGGCGATCGTGCGGTTGTGGGAGCCCATGAACACGAAATACCAGAGGAGCGCGAAGATCAGGCTGGTCAGCCCCATCCACCACAGCTGGTGCGTGAAACCGGCCACGTAGACGAGGATGAAGCCGAAGATCGCGGCGATCACCACGACGGCGATCGCGAGCATGGCGTAGAGGACGATCTTCGAAAGCTTCAGACGAGGCTCCGCCGGGGCGGCGGGTGGGTTCGCAGAAGCGGGCACGGGTTCCATGGCGTATCACTTCCGAGGTGCCACGCGATTCCCGCGTCCGCTCTTAGATGTATCGATGGGAATCCCGCAGGACCGAAAGGACGAGGAAGAGGAGCGTGCCGGACGGATCTCGGGGGAGAAAGGGAAGATCCGGATGGGACCGGTGTCCCACCCGGGTTCGTTCGACCTGGTCGTTCAGCCCGTGACCACGGGCTTGCCGCACTCGGGGCAGAACTTCATGCCGCCCGGGACCTCGTGGCCGTCGGGGCACTTGAGGAACTGGGGTGCGCCGCACTCGCCGCAGAACTTGAGGCCGGGAGGCACGGGCTTGCCGCACTTGATGCACGGCTTGCTGCCCGCGGCGACCGTCGTGTCTGCGCCGCAGGACCCGCAGAACTTCATCGTCACGGGGTTCATCGTACCGCACTTGGGGCAGGCCTTCATCTGTTGCTGCTGCTGGACCTGGGCGGGTTGGGCAATCATGCCCGGAAGCTGGGACCCCATGCCGTACCCGAGGCCGATGCCCGCGCCGAGTCCGACCGTGGCGCCAGCTCCGCCGCTGGGATTCGCGGCCGCGGTGGTGAGGGCGTCCGCCACGGCGAACTGCTGGTATGCCGCGGCGTTCGTCCGGCCCAAGGTGCGGGCCGCGCCCATCTTGTCGATGGCCGCCTTGACCGTCTCGGGCAGCGGGATGTTGAGCCCGCTCAGCTGGACGATCTCGACGCCCAGGTTCGCGAAGTGGGGCTTCGAGTTCGCGAGCGTGCCCTGCTCGATGTCGTTCAGGCTCGCCGCGAAGTCCACGACCTTGAGGCCCTGGGCCTTCATCTTGCCCAGGGTGACGTTGAGCTGCTTCACGAGCTCGTCCTTGATCCGGTCCTCGATGTCCGCGGACGTGGCGGCCCCGAACGTCCCGACGAACTGGTTGATGAAGACCTCCGGCTCCCCGATCCGGTACCGGAAGTCGCCGAACGCGCGCAGCTGGATCATGTCGAAGTCGGGGTCCTGGAACAGGAACGGTTCCTGGGTGCCGAACTTGCCGTCGAAGATCCGCTTCTGGAGGTAGAAGACCTCGGCCTGCTGCACGACGCCCGTGAAGACCTTCTGGAGCCAGCCCAGGATGGCCACGTTCTGGGACGTGAGCGCGTAGCGGTCGGGCTTGTCGAGGTAGGCGAGCGCCTTCCCGTCGCGGTAGAACACCGCGATCTCGTCCTCGCGCACGACGATGTTGTCGTTCATCCGGATGTTGCGCGGGACCTTCCACATGATGTTGTTCCGCTTGAACTGGTCGTCCCACGCGATGGTCATGCTCGAGGTCAGGCCCTCGCCGCGGCCTGCCGTCGCGTCCGTCCGCTTCGCACCGCCAAAGAAGAAGAGTGTCGGAATCATCGTTCTCACCTCGCGTTCGTGCCCGTAATGATGATCATGCGCTGGTCGAAGGCCTGGTCGAACGCCTTGAGGGCGTCGCCGAAGGCCTTGAGGGCCGTGCCGAAGCTCGCGGGGTCCGCCGCGGACTGGATCATGGGGATGACCGCGGCGCACTGGTCCAGGGTCGTGAGCATCGCGTAGTCGTACTCGTAGAGCTTGTCCAGCTCGGGCTCCTCGACGCGGATGTTCGCGCTGATGCCCGAGTAGCCGCCTTCCGCGTGGCGGACCTTGCCCTCGGTCCCCTGGAGGAGGAAGATCAGGTTGCCGATGGGCTGGAGGCCCTGGTACTTCCCGTCCGCGGCGAGCCCGTCGCGGACGCCCTCCAGGTCCGAGCGGACCTTCTTCACCTGGTCCGCCACCTGGTTCCGCAGGAGGATATCCGCGTTGCGGATGTCCTCCCGGCGGCGGTAGCCCGCATATCCGGGGATCTTCAGCTGAATCTTCTTGATGAGGCCACGGTCTTCCTCGACCTTCTCGCGTATGTCCGGCATATGTGTCGCCTAGCCTTGTTCGGTATCGTTCTTGAAATCTATGTATTTAGGGGTGCGGGTGGAACTCCAACGGATGTCCCATTCGGCTCACCAGAGCGCCACCGCGGGGCGTTCTCCATTCATGACATGCCCCGCGTTCCCGTCGATCGCGATGAACATGGGCTTGCCCTTGAACTGGTACTCCACGAAGAACACGGGGACGTGCAGGAGTTCGCCGTCCGTCATGGTCGGGTAGACCTGGATCGATTCGAGCGAGTCCACGCGCTTCTTGGCCTCCCGCTCCGCGACCTTCTGGGCCTGTCCGCCCGCGAGCTGCTTCGCCTCGGCCTCCGTGACGTCGCCGTCCATGACCTCGGCGCCGCCGCTCTGCCGCTTGTCGAAGTTGATCTTGGCGGCCTCGTTGAACTCGTAGCCGCCCTCGGGCTGGTACTTGTTGTACCCGCGGACCGCGACCACGGGGATGTTCTTGGAGATCTGGATCCGGTCCCGGACCCGGGTGACCTGGGGCGTCACATTCCGGTTCCGGTTCTGGTTGGCCATGGAAGCCGCGTTCAGCGCGAAGAGGGCACCGCCGAGGACCTTGCCCGCCTTCGTCTCGGACCGCATCTGGGCCACGCCGGTCCCGCGGGTCCCCTGGTAGTCCGCGACGATCGTGGTCGGGACGACCCAGTATGGCACGAACTTGAGGACCGTGTTCCCGAGGTCCGACTTCTCCGCGACCTTGCGGCGGAGGACACCCTTGTTGAGCCACTGCCCGCCCGCGTTGAGGGCCTGCTCCTGGCCGATCGTGCTCGCGAGCATGAAGTGCTTCTGGATGACCTGGGCCGCGCCGCCGGCGCCCATGGTCGTCGCGGCGCCGCAGTACGCGCAGACGACGAGCGCGAGGCCCGAGGAAGGCTTCAGGGGCGCGCCGCAGGAGCTGCACTTCAGGTTCTGCGGCATGGGGGGCGGCGCGGCCGCCTGGACCGGGGCCTGGGGCGCGTACGCCTGGGCACCGGCGGCGCCGGGAGCGGGCATGCCGGGCGCCGCGGGGGCACCGGCCGCCTGGGGAATGACGCCTTGCTGGGCGCCGCAGAAGTTGCAGAACACGGAGCCGTCGGGGAGTTGCCGGCCGCACTTGTTGCAGAACAGGAAGAGTCCTCCTGGACCTGGCCCATGTCATCCCGTCTGTACTTAAGAATAACGCGGTGAAAGTCACGCGTGCGACTATCGGCGGGCAGTCGGAGAATACGGAGGGCGGGTTGAAATACCCTTGGCTGGAGTACGGGCTGATGCCTTCAAACCTGTGGAGGGTGAAGGGACGCTTGTACCTGGGCCTGGGAGTCCTGTTCTTGCTCCTGTTCGTGGTGGGCGTGCTCATCGGGGTCTCGTACTACGTCGGCTACCCGTACTACGAGCCGGGGAACCTCCCGCTGATCACCGCGGTGTGCGTCCCGACGGCCCTGGTGCCCGGGCTCCTTCTAATCCTTGTGGGCCGCAAGGCCTCCCTAAAGGAGAAGGAGCTCATCGCGTTCACGGCCTGGGTCAAGACATACCGGAGGATCGGGCTCCGGGACCTCGCCGCAAAGCTCGGAAAGTCCCAGTACGAGGCGGAGCAGACCCTCGTGACCGCCGTGGATCGCGGGCTCCTGAAAGGGTTCATCGACCGCGCCACGGACGAGTTCGTCCTCCAAGAGGCCGTGGGCCAGGAGAACTTCATCGAGACTTGCCCCCGCTGCGGCGCAAATCTGCAGAAGCGGTTCTTCCTCGGCGAGACGGTCACCTGTCCCTACTGTCACTCCGTGATCACCACGAAGACCCCGAAGCCGCCGACCGAGTCCACCCAACGCGAGTAGCGGACCCTGTGGTGCCCGTCGATTCTCAGCCGGATAAGCCTATATCCCGGGAACGACTCCGTCGCCCCGGCGGCCCCCGGACGCGACCGCCCATCGAGGTGACCCCATCGGCATTGTGGATTGGACCACCGGGTTCCTGCAACGGTTCCTCGGCCTGGACCGCTCGGACGTGAGCAACCTCTCCGCCCTCTACTTCGCCACGTTCATCATGCGGGCCGCCGCCTTCGCGGGGGTCGCGGTCATGCAGCAGGTCATCCTCCCGGGCCAGGCCAACGCGTTCTGGCACGGCCTCCTGTTCGCCGTGTACCCGGTCGCGGAGATCGCCACCGTGGGATACTTCGGGGCCCAGTGCGACGAGCACGGCCGGAAGCGCATCCTGATCTTCGCCCACGTGATCACGGCCGCCGCGGTCCTCCTGTTCGTCCTGAGCATCGGCTCCTACGTCCCCGAGGTCGCCAAGGCGTACCTGGCCGCCGTCTTCTTCACCATGTTCGGCATCGGTGCGGGCGCGAAGGTGGCGTCGACCCTGGCCATGGTCAACGACCACAGCTCGCTCCGGAACCGCGCCCAGCTCATGGCCGTCTTCGACCTGGTCACGTTCGGCGGTCTGGCGGGCGGCTTCGGGGCGGGTTTCCTCGCTCTCTCCGCCCTGCACTGGAGCCCGGACTCGGTCCTCCTGATCGCGGGCGCGGGCGTCGTCCTGTCCGTAATCCTCGTGTGGTTCTTCGTCCAAGACGCCCGGTTCGTGCCCGCCCCGCCCCTTGGGACGCTCGGCCTGCTCAAGGAGGTCTTCCGGAACAAGGACATCATCCGGCTCCTGCCCGTGTACATCCCCGTGGTCGCGCTGTACGGCTACGTGCTCACGTTCACGGACCAGATCATCGCGGGGCACGGGAGCGCGCCCATCCCGATCATGACCCTGACCGTGATCGTCCTGGCGTTCGGCGTGCCCCTCGCCGTCTCCCTCGTCGCCTTCGGCCGCTGGTCCGACGTGGCCCGCCTGCGGCGGCCGTTCATGCTCATCGGCCTCGGCTGCTTCGGCGGGCTGGCCGTCCTGTTCTCCCTCGCCACGGAGCCGGGAGGCGGAATGGACCCCAACTACCTCTACGGGGTGTGGCCCGGCATCGCCGCGTTGTCGTTCGGCGCGGGCACGTTCCCCCCCGCCGCCTTGGCCTACCTGGGCGATGTGATCCACCGCGACGTCTCCGGCACGAGCTTCGGGATCTACTCCCTGATCTTCGGCTCGGGCCTCATCGTGGGCCCGATCATGGGCGGCGCCCTCACGGTGACCTACGGCCCCGTGGCCTTCGCGATCATCGCCCTGAGCCTCATCGCGATCTCCGCGGTCGCCGTCCTGTTCCTGCGGGAGCCCGCGAGGAACCACGCAGCCGCGGAAGCGGCGAGCGCGGCGGCGGACCCGCCGCAGACCAAGTGACCGCGGTCCGGCGCACCCCGGTCAAGGCTATGTACAGGGCCGTCCTTCGGGGAGCCGAATGAACCGGCGGCGGCTCAGCCCGATGCCCTACATCCCGGGCGAGCTCCGCTCCAAGACGCTCTCCCACCTCGTCGCCATCGTGGCCATCGTCGTGGCCGGCACCCTCGTGTTCGCCCTCGTGGACGGCCAGTCCCTCGGGGACAGCTTCTACTTCATCGTCATGGTCATGACGCTCATCGGGGCGGCCAACCCGCACACCTTCGCGGGCGAGCTCGTCGCGATCCTCGTGGCCGTCCTGTCCGTCGGCGTCATCCTCTCGTTCATGACCCAGATCCTCGGCCCCGCGGCCCTCACGGCGTACTGGGGGGCCCACCGGGCCCGGAAGGCGAGTCGCATGAAGAACCACATCGTGCTCTGCGGATACTCGGATACGGCGCGCGTGATCCTGAGACACCTCCCCAAGGACCAGGTCCTCGTCGTCGTGAAGGACCGGGCCACGGCCGACGCGCTGACGGAGCAAGGCTCCGCTGCGATGGTAGGCGACTACGAGACCGTCGAGGTCCTGCGCCGGGCCGGCGTCTCCGAGAGCCGCGCGGTCATCGCGGCCTCCCCGGAAGACTCGGAGAACGCGTTCATCTGCCTCACCTCGAAGAAGATCGCTCACGACGTCCCGGTGTACGCCACGGTCTCGTCCCAGGAGAACCTGGAGAAGCTCCGCGAGGTCAAGGCGGACCACATCATCTCGCCCGCCTTGCTGAGTGCGGAGGCCATCCTGAAGAGCCTGGCGGCCGCTCCGTCCTCCGCCGCGTGACCCCGGGGCCGTTCGCCGCCGTGATTCCCGCGGCGCCGGGTTGAAGTAGAGGCGGGCCGACGCCTCCCGCGGATGCCCGAAGGCGGCGGACCGCTCGGTCTCGACGCCGAGACGTTGCTCATGGCCGGAGGGTTCGTCCTCGTGTTCGCCCTCGTCGTCGTCTTCATGACCTTCTCCTTCACGCCCATGCTGGTCTACATCTGCGTGCCCGGCGGCGTGCTCCCCGCGGCGATCGCCCTCCTCTTCGGCGCGATCGAATGGCACCGCGAGAAGCAGCTCAAGGAGTTCGCGGCCCTGCTCGGCCGCTACCGCCGCGTGCGCATGGACGACCTCGCGGCCAAGTCGGGCAAGACGTCCGTGGAGACGGAGCGGCTCCTCACGCGCGCCCTCCAGCTCAAGTACGTGGATGGCGTCGTGGACCGCGCTACGGGGGAGTTCGTCCTCGCGGGCGCAGAGAAGGAGCAGGTGTTCGTCGAGCGCTGCCCGCATTGCGGAGGCATCGTGAACCGCTGGGCGTTCCCGGAGGAACGCTTCCCGTGTCCATACTGCGACGTCGCGGTCGATGTCCCCTCCGCGGCCTCGAACGCTTCGATGGGGGCGCACTGACCGCCGCGTCTCGCCATCCTTATATAGCTCCTGCAAATTAGGACGCACTCCGCCCTACGAGGAACCAGCTTGGCACGGGGATTGTTCGCGGCACGGAAGCTCAAGGTCGAGCGGCAGACGCATCGCTGGTCGGACCGGTACTACAAGCGCCGCGTGCAGCACCTGAAGGAGAAGTCCGACCCGCTCGAAGGCTCGCCCCAGGGCAAGGGAATCGTCCTCGAGAAGGTGGCCATCGAGGCCAAGCAGCCCAACTCCGCGCTGCGCAAGTGCGTGAAGGTCCAGCTCGTGAAGAACGGACGGCAGATCACCGCGTTCGCCGTGGGCGACGGCGCGATCAACTTCATCGACGAGCACGACGAGGTCCTCGTCGAGGGGATCGGCGGCCGCATGGGCCGGTCCTACGGGGACATCCCGGGTGTGCGGTACAAGGTCATCCAGGTGAACGGCGTCTCCCTCGACGAACTCGTGCGGGGCCGGAAAGAGAAGCCGGTGAGGTAGGTCTCGTGGATCCGGAAGAGAAGCCCGAGCCATCCGAACCGGAGACGCCGGAGCCCGCGACGCCGGCCCCGCCCCCGGAGACACCCGTCCTGCCGCCACCGGAGTCCACGCCCGCGGAGCCGTCCGCGCTGCCCGAGCCGGCGCCCGAGCCGCCGGCCCCCGCGGAGGGCGAGGAGGGCGCCGAGGCGAAGCCCAAGAAGGAGGCCAAGAAGCCGAAGAAGCGGCCTCCCTACGAGATGAAGCTCTTCGAGAAGTACGACCTCGCGGACATCACGGTCCACGACCTCGGGCTCGCCAAGTACATCAACCTGAACCCGATCGTCATCCCGCACACGGGCGCTCGATGGGCCGCCAAGCCCTTCGGCAAGCAGCACGCGAACATCGTCGAGCGCCTGATCAACGGGATGATGCGGACCGAGGTCTACACGGGGAAGAAATCCAAGGCCTACCGCGTCGTGCGGACGTCGTTCGAGATCCTCGAGAAGAAGGCGAACAAGAACCCCGTGCAGGTCCTCGTGGAGGCCCTCGAGCATGCGGCGCCCCGCGAGGAGATCACGCGCCTCCGGTTCGGCGGCATCTCCGTGCCGCGCGCCGTGGACATCTCGCCGTCGCGGCGGCTCGACATGGCCCTTCGGAACATCACCCAGGGCGCCGTCGCGGCGACGTTCAAGAACAAGAAGCCCGTCGAGGAGTGCCTCGCGGACGAGATCTTCCTCGCGTCCAAGGGCGACATGCAGAGCTCCGCGATCGCGAAGAAGGAAGAGCTCGAGCGGGTCGCCGGCTCTGCGCGGTGAAGCGTCGCTCCTCCCCCGGAGCGAAGCTTTAATAAAGGCAAGCCATGTGCGATGCCATCTCATTGAGATTCCTCGCCAGGTGACACGCGTATGGGACGCAAGGAAGAGAACATCAAGAAGGCCCAGGCCCTCCTGCACAAGAAGGAGCAGATCCGGAACATCGGGACCGCGGCCCACATCGATCACGGGAAGTGCGTGTCCGGTGACGCGCGCGTCTGGGTGAACGGCCAATGGATCCGCGCAGAGGACCTCTGGGCCCGGTATGCGGACCGGAATCCCATCGCGAATGAATATGGGGCGGACGTCCGAGAGGTCGTCGGCGATTCCCTCTGGGCCCGCTCTATCCAGCTCGACACCGGGGACACGTCCTTCGCGCAGTTCACGCATGTGTGGCGCCTTCGTGCCACGGAGCCTCTCGTGGAGATCGAGACCCGGGATGGACGCCGTATCCGGACCACCCGGGAGCACAAGTTCGTCGCGGCGCGCGGCCACACGCTTGAGTTCCGCGAGGCCGCACGCCTCGGGGTCGGAGACCTCCTCGCCGCACCCCGTCGCCTCCCTTCCACGATGGATGCAGAGGGCTGGGACGCGCTAGAAGCGACGATCATTGAGCGACTGGCTTCCGACGCAAGGTTCCTCTTCGAACTGATCCCGGAGGGGGTCGAGCGGCTGGGTCTTGCGGGGAAGGTTCGAGGTCAAGCCCTCCTCAGGACGGCATATCGGAACGGCATGTCGTCCGCCGAGTTGTATCGCCTGGTGCTGCGGGTGACATATCGCCTGCCCAAGAGGGCAGCCAAGTCCGGATCGCCGCTCAACCTTCCTCGGCGCGGCTCGATGGAGCACACCTTCCGATACTTCGGCCTCCTCTACGGCGATGGGGACGGCAACGGGTTCCTCCATGGCGCCGACGAAGCCATCCTCGCCGAAACCTTGAACACCTTGACGGGCCTAGTGCCTCGCCCTGCCATCGCCCGCCATCCGCCGCGAGTGCCACGGGTCGAACCTCGGTCCAAGACGCTGCTCATGTTCCTCCAGACGGTGTTCGGGTATCGGCTACGGGAGAAGGCCCGAACCATGCGGCTCCCCGATCTCCTCTTCACTGCGCCGCTGCCGTTGGCCGCGGCCTTCGTCCAGGGATATCTGGATGCGGACGGAACCGTGGAGAAGGGGCGGCGCGCCGTGTCGGTCACGAGTGCGTCCGAGGACTTCCTCGATGACCTGCAACTCCTCCTGCTCCGTTTCGGGATCCGGGGAACGCTCCTGCGGAGGAAGGGCAGGACCACGCTCTACATCTCGGGCAGGAAGAACCTATCGCGGCTGCCGCGTTTCAAGGACTCGGAAAAGGCGGCGAAGCATGAGTCGCTCGAGGCCCGTGCGGGACCCTCGTACGTAGTCGACTTGGTCCCGGTGGACTGGTCCCGGCTCGAAACCAGCACGTGGAAGACCCGGACGTACGCGAATCTGCACGAGACGCCCAGCGCCGCCTCCCTGCTGTCCATGGTCCAGGCCGATCTCGCGGAGGTGGAACCGGTCCTCAACGATGACGTGTCTTTCGTCGAGGTGAAAGCTGTCCGCGAGGCGGTCGAGGAGTTTGTATACGACTTCTCGGTCCCCGGTCCGCGCAACTTCGTCGCGGAGGGCCTCTTCATCCACAACACGACCCTCAGCGATTCCCTCATCGCAGGCGCCGGCATGATCTCCGAGGAGCTCGCCGGGTCCCAGCTGTTCATGGACTACGACGAGCAGGAGCAGGCCCGCGGCATCACGATCAACGCGGCCATCGCCTCCATGGTCCACGAGTTCGAGGGCCAGCCCTACCTGATCAACCTGATCGACACCCCGGGCCACGTGGACTTCGGCGGCGACGTGACCCGCGCGATGCGGGCCATCGACGGCGTGATTATCCTCGTGGACGCGGTCGAGGGCATCATGCCCCAGACGGAGACGGTCATCCGCCAGGCGCTGAAGGAGCGCGTGCGCCCCGCCCTGTTCATCAACAAGGTGGACCGCCTGGTCAACGAACTCAAGATCACGCCGGAGCAGATGCAGCAGCGCTTCGTGAAGATCATCACGGAGGTCAACGCGCGCATCCAGAAGCAGCTGCCCGACGACCTGAAGGACAAGTGGGCGCTCAACGTGGAGTCGGGGAACGTGGCCTTCGGCTCCGCGTTCCACAAGTGGGCCATCTCGGTCCCGTTCATGAAGCGATCCGGAATCACGTTCAAGGACGTCTACAAGCACTGCCAGGAGGGCACGATGAAGGAGCTGGCCAAGAAGGCGTCCCTCCACCAGGTCGTCCTCAACATGGTCATCCGGCACCTGCCGAACCCCCTCGAGGCCCAGAAGACCCGGATCCCCGTGATCTGGAAGGGCGACCTCGAGTCCCCGGTCGGCAAGTCTATGATGACCGTGTCGGAGAGCGGCCCCGTGGCGTTCATGGTCACGAAGATCATCGTGGACCCCCAGGCGGGCGAGGTCGCCGCCGGCCGCCTCTACTCGGGCAAGATCGTCCGCGGACAGGAGCTGTGGGTCATGGGGATGCCCAAGCCCCAGCGCGCCCAGACGGTCGCCATGATCGTCGGCCCGGACCGCATCCCCGTCGAGGAGATCGACGCGGGCAACGTGGTCGCCGTCGTCGGCCTGCGCGACGCCGTCGCGGGGTCGACCGTCAGCGACGACAAGGACATGCAGCCCTTCGAGAAGATCGTCCACTACTCCGACCCCGTGGTCACCGTGGCCGTGGAGGCCAAATCCACCTCGGACCTGCCCAAGCTCATCGAGGCCCTCCGCCTCCTCGCGAAGGCGGACCCGAGCATCCAGGTCGAGATCAACCAGGAGACGGGCGAGCACCTGATCAGCGGGATGGGCGAGCTCCACCTGGAGATCACAATCTACCGCGTGCAGAACGACTACAAGATCCCCGTGACCACGAGCACGCCCATCGTCGTGTACCGCGAGTGCGTCACGGGCCAGGGCGGCCCCTTCGAGGGCAAGTCCCCCAACAAGCACAACCGGTTCTACATGGAGGCGGAGCCGCTCGAGCCCCGGGTGGTCGCCGCGATCCGCGCGGGCGAGATCGCGTCCGGCCAGCGGATCAAGGACTCCAAGGTCCTCGCGAAGAAGCTCGAGGAGCTGGGCATGGACCGCGACGAGGCCAAGAGCGTGGTCTGGTTCCAGGACACGAACGTCCTCATCGACGCGACGAAGGGGATCCAGTACCTCAACGAGACCATGGAGCTGATCAAGGAGGCGTTTATCGAGGTCATGAACCGCGGTCCCCTGGCCGCGGAGAAGGGCATGGCCCTCAAAATCCGCCTCGTAGACGCGAAGCTGCACGAGGACTCCGTGCACCGCGGCCCGGCCCAGGTCATCCCCGCGGCCCGCAACGCGATCTACGGCGCCATGGTCCAGGGCGGGCGCACCCTGCTCGAGCCCATCCAGAAGGTCTTCATCAACGTGCCCCAGGACTACATGGGCGCGGCCCTCGGCGACGTCCAGAGCCGCCGCGGCGTGATCGAGGACATCAACCAGGAGGGCGACGTGACGGTCATCCATTCCAAGGTCCCCGTGGCGGAGATGTTCGGGTTCGCATCGTCCATCCGCAGCGCGACCCAGGGACGCGCCCTGTGGTCCACGGAGAATGCGGGCTTCGAGCCCGTCCCCAAGGACCTCCTCGGCGAGGTCGTTCGCGGCATCCGGACGCGGAAGGGACTGCCGCCCGAGCCGTACGACGAGGCGTACTATTCCGCGTGAGCCGCGCAGCGCGTCCTCACCGACTCCCCGGTCCTACCGGGTCATGGCCTTCCGGAACATGGGCACCGCGACCGCGAGGAGCACGGCTCCGAACGCGAACAGGATCACGATCTCCGTGAAGACCGCGTCCACGCCCGCGCCCAGGACCATGACCTTCCGCAGGGCCGTCGTCGCGTAGGTCAGGGGCAGGACCTGGGCGATGTCCTGCATGAACCACGGCATCTGCTGGATCGGGAAGAAGACCCCGCTCAGGAACATCATGGGGAACATGAGGGTCATCATGACCATGGTCGCGGTCTCCTCCTTGTCCGTGAAGGACGTGATCAGGATGCCCAAGCCCACGAAGCTGAACACGGAGAGGAGGATGAGCCCCGCCACGAGGAGCAGGTTGCCGTAGACCACGACGCCGAACAGGACCACCGCGAGCACGAAGATGATCGTCGCCTGGACGACGCCGCGGACCGTCTGGGCGAAGACCTTGCCCAGGATGATGGAGAGGCGGCTCGTCGGCGCCACGAGCATGCCGTCCAGGGTGCCCGTGTCCTTCTCGTAGGAGATGGCGTGGGGCAGGCCGGTCATCAGGGACATCATGACGACCATGGAGATGATCCCCGGCGCCACGAACTGGAAGTAGTTCGGGCTGCCCGGCACGATCCCCGTGAACTGGACGTTGTAGGGCTGGATCATGGCCTGGGCCTGGCTGACCGAGATGTGGTAGGTCACGTTCAGGTTGTACGCGGCCCACTCCTTCCCCATGGCGGTGATCGTCTGGCCCAGCACGGCCTCCATCATCGCGGAGAGCTGGGGGTTGGACTGGTCCGTCCCGATCGTGATGTTCCCCTGCTCGCCCTCCATGAGGCACCGGCTGAAGTCGGGAGCGATGATGATGCCGCCGCTGATCAGGCCGTCCTGGATCCGGGTCTTGATGTCGTCGAACCCGGGCGACGGGCTCAGGTCCATCATCCCCGTCTGGTTGTTGATCGCCTTCAGGCCGGTGACGAACTGATCCCCCATGTCGAGGGTCGTGTTCGCGTAGGTCGGCGGCACCTGGACCGTGACGCCGAGGTCCTGGTTGGCCAAGGCCACGGGCTGGTTGCTGATCGACGTGCCCGAGGGGAAGATGAACCCCACCATGACCATCATGAACAGGGGCATGAGGACGAGCATGACGAGGCGCAGCTTGCTCCGGCTGAACTCGAGGAGGTCCTTCCACGCAATCCAGCCGCTGTGCCGCAGGACTCGCTTCACGCTCATGGGATCACCTCACCCTCGAGTGGGATGCCCGCGGGCCGTGCGGTCCGCGCCTCGAGGCCATGGGGACATGGTTGGTGACCTGCTCCCGGACCTCCCGGCCCGTGAGCTGGAGGAAGACGTCCTCCAGCGTGGGCTCCAGGTTGCGCACGCCTTGGACCTTGCCGCCGTTCTTGCGGATTCCGTCGATGACCGCGTCGAAGCAGTCCTCGCCCTTGGCCCGCACCTTGACGTGGGTCTCGTCCTCCTGGAGGGTCGACGCGACGCAGGACAGGGAGCCCAACGCGGTCAGGAGGGAAGGACCCAGGTTGGGGATGTCGAACTCGAGGACGGTGGTGTCCGTCCCGGACACGAGCTTCTTCAGGTTCGCGGGGGTGTCCAGCGCGACGAGCTTCCCGTGATCGATGATGCCGATCCGGTCGCACAGGAGGTCCGCCTCGACCATCATGTGCGTGGTCAGGATGATCGTCGTCTTGTTCTCCAGGTTGATGCGACGGACGAGCTCGCGGATCTCCACGGTGGACTGGGGATCGAGTCCCAAGGTGGGCTCGTCGAGGAACAGGATCTCGGGCTGGTTCACGAGGGCGCGGATCACGTTAATCCGCTGCTTCATGCCCGTAGAGAACGTCCCGATCCGCGCGTCCGCCCACTTCTCCATGCGGACGAACGTCAGGAGCTTCTCAATCCGCTTCTTCAGCGCGTCCTTCGGGATGTCGTAAAGCTCCCCGAAGAGGCGGAGGTTCTCCCGCGCGGTGAGGTCGTTGTACATGATCAGCTTCTCCGACACGAGTCCGATGTGCTGCCGCACGCGACTGTCCTGCTTCACGACATCGAAGCCGGCCACGGTGGCCGTACCGTCCGTCGGGCGGCTCAGGGTGCACAGCATGCGGATCGTCGTGGACTTGCCGGCCCCGTTCGGGCCGAGGAAGCCGAAGATCTCGCCCTTCTTCACGTCGAAGTCGACGTGGTCGACCGCGGTGAAGCCGTCGAACTGCTTCGTGAGCCCGGATACCCGGATGACGCTCTCGGCCATGGATCTACACCTCTTCCGTCTCCGCCAGGATGGCGGCGATGCGGCCGCGCATCTCGACGACCGCCTTTCGGAGCTCGGTCGCCTGGCGCGGCGTGATCGTGCGAAGGTTGGGCATGAGGAGCCTCCCCGTCTCCCGCAGCTCGCGGAGGAGCGCCGCCCGCTCGGGGCCCACGGCGGCCTGGAACGTCGCGAAGTGTCGCTGCATGGCCGCGCGCTGGCCGCGGAGCACGGCCTTGCCCTTGGCGGTGACGTGGTACGTCTTGCGGCGCTCGGCCCCGCGGACCGCCACGAGGCCTTCCCGCTGGAGGGACCGGAGGGCGGGATAGACCGCGCCCGCGCTGGGCCGGTAGAAGCCCTGGAATCGGTCCTCGAGGACCTTGATGACCTCGTAGCCGTGCATGGGTCGCTCCCGGAGCGCACGGAGGACGAGCATGCGGAAGCCGCCCTTGCTGAAGAAGGGCAGGGTGGGGTGGAGAAGGGGGCCGGACTGCATGAGACCTCGCTATATCGCGATATACTTGAGCTCGTCGTACGAACAGTACGTATTGCGGGCGGGACGTTCCCGGTCGTACTTGCTCCGACCGGTCCCACCTTGCCATGGCCACCCTCCGCACCCGACCAAGCTGGCCACTCCCGGAGGATCCGCTGGGCCTTCGTGGCCGGCTCGAGTCTCACGCGCGGTGCGGGAACCCGCGGCGCCGGGTTCATATGCCGCGGGCGTCTACCCGCGATGAGGATCGGATATGACCACGGACCGACGCTTCTGCCGGTTCAACAAGCAGGGGGGAGTGCCGTTTGCGATGCCGGTGGTTCCGGAGGGCGGCCTCTGCCTATCGGCGTTCCTCCTCGTCTCCGAACGCGGGCATCCCGGCCACCTCCTCATGGGCCACCTGAACCCGGAGGCCCCCTGGGACCACATCGGCGCCCTGGACGCCTCCCGCACCGCGGTCCACAGCAAGGGATGGATGCTGCCGTCGTCCCATCTCATCGTGAACGAGTCCCCCGACGCCGCGGCGCGGCGCATCGCGGCGGAGCAGCTCGAGCGGACGGACCTCGCGTTCTCGGACGCGAAGGTGGTCTCCGAAGTGTACACGCCCCGCCGCTTCCCGGACCTCGTGAAGCACTGGGACCTCGAGTTCCTCTTCCGCGCGGAATGGCCCGGCGGCGGACCGCCGAAGGCCGCCGCGTGGACCGAACTGCGGTTCGTCGACCTCGCGACGACGACCAAGGCGGACGTCGCGCGTTCCCACGAGGACATCCTCGCGTCCGCGGGCTTCCGGCTCCGAGACGCTTGAGGACGAGCCGCCATTGCGCGTCGCGGCGTTCTCTCGGAGAAAAACGCGTGTGTGGCATTCGGAAAGCTCTTATACGACTGGATGATAAGGTGCGACCTACGGGGTAGAAGACATGCCCGCCAAGCCACACATGAACCTCGTGTTCATCGGTCACGTCGACCACGGCAAGTCGACGACCGTCGGCCGGGTCCTGTACGACACCGGCAACATCGACCCTCATGAACTCGAGAATCTGAAGAAGCTCGCCGAACAGTTGGGAAAGGCCACCTTCGAGTTCGCGTTCGTCATGGACCAGGTGAAGGAGGAGCGGGAGCGCGGCCTCACAATCGACGTCGCTCACAAGCGCTTTGACACGGACAAGTACTACTTCACGATCATCGACGCCCCGGGCCATCGGGATTTCGTGAAGAACATGATCACGGGCACGTCCCAGGCCGACGCGGCCGTCCTCGTGGTCGCCGCGGCGGAGGGCCCGCAGACCCAGACGCGTGAGCACATCTTCCTCGCGCGGACGCTCGGCGTGGAGCAGCTCATCGTCGCAGTGAACAAGATGGACGCGACGAAGCCCGAGTACTCCGAAGCGCGCTACAACGAGATCAAGAACGATGTGTCCACGCTGCTGAAGAGCGTGGGCTACAAGGTGGACAGGATCCCCTTCATCCCGATCAGCGCGTACAAGGGCGATAACATCGTCAAGCCCTCGACCAAGCTGGGCTGGTACAAGGGCCCGTTCCTGGTCCAGGCGCTCGACGACCTCACCGTGCCGCCCAAGCCGGTCGACAAGCCCCTGCGCCTCCCCGTGCAGGACGTGTACAGCATCACGGGCGCGGGGACGGTTCCTGTGGGCCGCGTGGAGACGGGCATCCTGAAGTCCGGGATGAAGGTCCACTTCATGCCCGCGGACAAGGTGGGCGAGGTGAAGAGCATCGAGATGCACCACGAGCAGATCCCCCAGGCGGAGCCCGGCGACAACGTGGGCTTCAACGTCCGAGGCGTGGACAAGAAGGATCTGCGCCGCGGCGACGTCGCGGGCCCGGCGGACAACCCGCCCACGGTCGCGAAGTCCTTCACGGCCCAGATCGTCGTCCTCAACCATCCCTCCGTGATCACGGTGGGCTACACGCCGGTCTTCCACGCGCACACGGCCCAGGTCGCGTGCACGTTCGAGGAGCTCATCGCGGCCCTGGACCCCAAGACGGGCGCCGCGAAGGCGGAGAAGCCCGAGTTCATCAAGACCGGGGACGCGGCGCGGGTCAAGATCCGCCCCACGAAGCCCATGGTCATCGAGCCCGCGAAGGCCTTCCCCCAGCTCGGACGGTTCGCCATCCGCGACATGGGACAGACCGTGGCGGCCGGACAGGTCATCGACGTGGAGAAGCGGTGACCTCCCTCCTCCTTTTCCCTTCCTTCTGGTGAAACGGCATATGGCGCAAAAGGCCCGGATATCCCTCAGCGGCACGGACCCCAAGAAGGTCGACAACGTGTGCCAGCAGATCAAGCTGATTAGCGAGCGCACGGGGGTCGCCATGGCCGGGCCCATCCCCCTCCCGACGAAGCGCCTCGTCGTGCCCGTGCGGAAGTCGCCCGACGGGGAAGGGTCCGAGACCTGGGACCGGTGGGAGATGCGGATTCACAAGCGGCTCATCGACCTCGACGCGGACGAGCGCGCCCTGCGGCAGCTCATGCGCATCCAGGTCCCCGACGGCGTGAACATCGAGATCGTGCTCCGCTCGTAGGCGGCGGCAGCCCGCGGGGAAGGGCCTCGCGACTATCTCGGTGAGGGCTCGAAGAACTTCTGGACGAGCGCGAGCAAGAACACCGCGTCGATGACGAACAGGACGAGGGCGCCGTAGACCGCGGCCGTCGGGAGCGGGGCGAAGAGGAGGATGGTGGGACCAAAGCCGGTCACGGAGGCGAACGCCACGGGCCAGCCCCACGCCCGCCTCTGGATGAACGCGAGCCCCGTGATGAAGGCCACGAACGGGGCGAAGCCGCTCAGGAACAGGTGGCCGTCCTCGGCCTCGTGGGCCCAGACCACGCCGACCATGAGGAGGAGGATCGGGAGCGCCGCGGGGATGTACCAGGGCCACCGCACGGGCCACGCCTCCGAGCGCTCAAGCGCGGCCAGGAAGACCGTGACGAGCGCGGCGACGGCGATCAGGACGTCGAGGGCGAGGCTGAACGAGGCCGTCGACGCCAGGCCGATCGCCCCCGCGAGCAGAGCGAACGCTCCGAGGACGAGGCTGAGGCCGACGAACCAGCGGAGGAGCCGCTCGACGTTCGCGCGCATCGCCGAGGCATGGCGGCGGGGGTGAAAAGCCTTCTGGCTGGAAGCGCGGGACTGCGTGTCCGCCGAAGCGAAGTTTCATGTGGCCCGCGGCACTCTGCGCGCCTCGCGGGCCGGTAGATCAGCGGAAGATCGCCTGCTTTGCAAGCAGGAAGTCCTGGGTTCAAATCCCAGCCGGTCCATCCATCGTGAGCACCGACCATCAAGGACCACCGTGCCTCGCCGCGCTGCGATGCCAGCGCTGGAACAGGGCGCCGGTCCCCCGGGAGGCGTGGGATGCCGGACCAGCCACGACCCCAGGTCGCTCTCTGGCTAGTCGAGTGCTTTTCGCGACCGGTGCAACGGGAACTCCCTCTCCAGCCTCGCGTAGAAATCGTCCCCGCACATCCACAGGAAATCCGGCTTGCCTTCCACCTTAATCTTCCCGTCGACGACGATAGTCGGGGCGGCTCGAATCCCATATTTCCTCGCAAGGCGGCGGACATGGACGTCCGGCTTGGCCAGGTCGCGTTCGATGAGGAGGCATGATGCGCATTTCCCGATCTCGACCATGCCCATCGTCGACCGGCATAGGGGACAGCCGGCGGTGAAGACCTCGATGACATGGGGCACGGACCTCCCACGCGGCCGGACACGATGAACCTGACGCCCGGTCGCGCGCGAAGCCTCCCGTTGCACCATGACTCACGGCACTCACAATGCGCAGCAACTGAGCTTGTCGACGTCCTCGAAGAAGGACAGGGCCGCGAGCTTGATCGCCTCGCTGTGGGTCGGGAACACGTGGACCGTGTCGATCAGGTCCTCCAAGGTGAGGCCGTGCTTCACCGCCAATACCCCCTCGTGGATCATGTCCGGGGCAAGGGAGGCGAGGATATGCACTCCGAGGATCTTGTGGGAGTCGGCTTCGGCGACAACCTTCACGAGGCCCCGGGTGTCTTCCACGATGATGGCCTTCGGCACTTGGGTCATGAGGACCGTGTTGCACGCGCACCGGATCTTCCCGTCGGCGTTGGCCGCGGCGTCCGTCTGGCCCACGGAGGCGACCGCGGGGTTCGTGAACACCGCGTGGGGCACCGCTCGGTAGTCCATCTCCAAGCCACGGTTCGCCAGCGCGTTCTCCGCGGCGATGTACCCCTCCTTGGCCGCTGCCGTCTCGAGCATGGGTTTCCCGATAACGTCGCCGGCCGCGAAGATATGGGGCGCGGTCGAGTGCATCCCTGCGTCGACTTTCACGCCCGCGTCGTCCTTCAGCTCGACACCTGCCACGGACAGGTTCAATCCCGCGGTGTTCGGCGAGCGGCCTGTTGCCAGGAGAAGCGCGTCCGCCTCGAAGGTCCGCTTTCGACCGCCGACGCGGGCGACTAGAACCTTGCTCGCCTTCCGTCGCGACGCGGAAAGCACCTCGGCGCCCGTGTGGATCTGGACTCCCTCCTCCTTCAGGTACTGGTTCAGATATTGGGAGATCTCAGGCTCTTCCTCGGGGAGAATCCTTGGGCTCCGTTGGAGCACCGTGACCTGCGTCCCGAGGTGTTGGTACATCTGGGCGAACTCGAGGCCGAGCGCTCGCCCGCCAAGAACGATCATCGAGTCCGGGCGGTCCTTGAGAGACAGGGCCTCGACGTTCGTCAGGTAGCCCGCGTCCTCGATGCCAGGGACGGGCGGGACCACAGGCGAGGAACCGGTCGCGATGACGAACTTGTCTCCCTCGTACCGCTCCTTCCCGACCCTGACTTCATGAGGAGAGACGAAAGCGCCGAATCCGCGGACGTAGGTCACGCTCTCCAGGGACGCCAAGACGTCCTCATACTTCGCCTTGCGGAGAGCCGCAACCAGCCGGTCCTTGGACCGGATGACGGCCCGAAACTCCGCAGACCACCCATCCTCGAGCCGCAGGCCCGGCAGAGGATGATTTGCCACGCGGAAGAATTGGTCCCCCACCGCCAGGAGGCGCTTGCTCGGAACGCAGCCCACATTCACGCAGGTGCCGCCCATCGTACCGCCGTCTATCATCAACGCCTTCGCACCGTTCCGGTCCGCGCGGATCGCGGCGCTGAAAGCTGCCGCCCCGCCGCCAACGATTACTAGGTCATGGTGTCCTTTCACGTCGTCCCCTCCCTAGCGGCCGAGGCCATTCATCCTCCGCCCACGGGTGAGCTGGACTTGAGGCAGTCCGCATAGTTGCCGAGCACCATGTCAATCTCCCGCGAGAGTGCGGCCTTGGGGCGGTAGCCCACGATTTCGTGGATCTCACGACCTCCACAGAAGAACTTGATGGTGGGCGTTCCCTGGACGCCGTACCTGCGCGCGGTCTCGGCCTCCCGGAAGACGTGGAGCTTGTAGAACGTCATCTTCGAGGACTTCTCCGCCGCCACGCTTGCGTAGTCTGGCTCCAGCCGTTTGCACCAGATGCACTGCTCGTGCCAGAAGTCCACCGCGACGGGCTTCGTGGACCCGAGTACCGCGGCTTGCCATTCCGCGGTCGTTACATCCTTCACCGTTTCGGGCATCTGATTCCCTTCCCCGCATGTCATGGGAAAAATAAGAAAGATCCGGCCGCTGTCGGTCGAATCACATTCCGTGGTGCTGCTGGGCGTGGGCTTTCAGCTCGTCCTGGCTGCGGAAGGAGACCCCACACGCGGGACACGACGGGCCCTGCGGTACGGCGGGCTTCGGAGCCATGTGCACCGCGCCGTGCTGGCGCAGCTCCGCCTCCGAGTTGAACTTCATTCCACACGCCTGGCACTCGAACTTCTTTCCGAAGAGAGACATGCTCCCACCATCGAGGGCGTCGGGGAAAAGGACTCCATGCCAGGGTTGAAGGGAACCTCCAACTGTTGGAGCGCAACTCTCTCCGGGGAGCGGGTTTAACCCTCGCCGAAGGAGTGCGGGTCCGTGGTCGACTGGCTCGTCTACTGGTTCATGCTGCCCGCCTGCGTCCTGATCGCGAGCCTCGCGATGCTCACGGGAATCAGCGGCACCGCCATGCTCACGCCCTTCCTGATTCTGGCCTTCCCGGTCCTCGGCGTCCCCCTCCTGACGCCCTCGCAGGCCATCGGGATGGCCCTCCTGACCGAGTTCTTCGGCTTCCTCTCGGGGGTGATTGGATACCAGCGGCGACGGCTCATCGACTACCGGACGGCCTCCGCGCTCGTGGCCGTCGCGGTGCCCACGATCATCGTATTCAGCCTTCTCTCCCAATCGGTCGGGCCGACGATCCTTCGGGCGGCGTACGGGATCATGATGGTGCTCCTCGCGGCGTACCTCGTTTGGTCCGCACCGGCGAACGTCCGCCGCCGCGATCTGAAGACGCTTCCCGAAGCCGTCCAGAGGATTCCGCGGCACCACGAGGCCGCGAACGAGCGGGTCATCCGTTCCCGCGAGGGAGAGGAGTACCGGTATCGGGTGTGCGACCAGCACCGCGGGTACCTGATCACCACGGTGGGCGCGGCGATGGAAGGCCTGGTCTCCGTGGGCCTTGGCGAACTCGAGATGCCCAACCTGGTCAAGCGCTGCAAGATCCCCGTCGCGGTCTCCGCGGCGACCTCCGTGTTCGTCATCGCGGTCACGGTCCTCGCAGGTTCGGTCACCGCGGTCCTCGGCCTGATGCGGCAGGGTGGCCTCGACGCAGTGCCGTGGAACCTCGTCCTCTACACGGTTCCGGGTGCCGTCATCGGAGGGCAGATCGGGGCGCGGTTCCAGGGCCGCATCTCCTCCGAGACCACGGAACGCTTCATCGCGATCCTGTTCGCGGTCGTCGGAATCGCCTTCCTCGCGACCATCCTTCTCGGATGACCGCCAGCGAGGACCGCGTCACCCGAGGCTTGCCGCGGCCCGCTGCACGACCTCGGAGAGCGCGGGGTGGATGTGGACCGTGCGCGTGAGGTTCCGCACGCTCCCGTCCCCGGACCGCATCGCGACAAGCACCTCGTGGATCAACGTGGCGGCGTCGGTGCCCAGGATGTGGCATCCGAGGATCTTCCCCGTCTCCGGGTCGGCCAGGATCTTCACGAAGCCCGTCCGGTCCTCGAGGGCTTCCCCCATGGCCGTGTCGATGTAGTTGTACCGCCCGACGCGGTAGGGGACCTTCGCGGCCTTCAGCTCCTGCTCCGCCCTCCCAACGCCCGCGATCTGGGGGGAGGTGAAGATCGCGTGCGGCATCGCGGTGTAGTCCACGGGAATCAAGTTCTCGGGGTCGAGGAGGTTGTAGTAGTCGTATTGAGCCTCCAGGTTGGCGCTGTGCTTGAACAGGAAGTGGCCCACGGCGTCGCCCAGGGCATAGATCCCCGGGACGTTCGTGCGCAAGTACTCGTCCGTGATGACGAACCCCTTGGCGTCCGTCTTCACGCCCGTCTTGGCGACGTCCAGGAGGTCCGAGTTGGGCGTCCGACCGACGGCCACGAGCAGCGTGTCGGAGGAGATGGTGCGCTCGTCGCCGCCCCTGCCGCGGACGATGACCTCGTAGCGGCCATCCCGCTTCGACACGCGCGTCGCTTGGTGGTCCGTGAGGACGTCATACTTCTGCCGGAAGATATCCGTGAAGCGCCGGGAGAGCTCCTCGTCTTCCCTCGGGACGAGGAGGGAATGCCGCTGCACGATGTGGACCCGCGTGCCTAGGGAGCCGAAGAAGTGGGCGAGCTCCACCGCGATGTAGCCGCCGCCGAGGATGGTGAGCTCTAGGGGCTGGACCGTGAGGCGCAAGGCCTCGTCGCTCGTGATGAAGCCCGAATCGCGGAGGCCGGGGACGTCGGGGATGAGGGGCCGGCCCCCGGAGGCGATGAGGATGCGGTCTGCCTGGAGCGTCTCCCCTCCGACTCGAAGGGCCTTCGTTCCAACGAACTTGGCCTCGCCCTTGAACAGCTTCGGATTGTCGATGGACTGGAAAGCGTGCTCGATGCTCCGAGAATCCTTGTCGACGGCCTCGGTCACCCGCCGGACAATCGCGGGGAAGTCGATCTCGTAACCTTGGACGTGGACGCCGAAGAGATTCGCGGTGCGGATCGTCTCCACGACGTCCGCGCTGTGGAGGAGCATCTTCGAGGGGATACATCCCCGGTTGAGACAGGTCCCGCCCATCGGCCCCTTCTCCACGATGGCCACCTTCAGGCCCCGCGAGGCGATCGCGTTCGCCACGTCGAGCCCCGATCCCGAGCCGATGACGATCAAGTCGAAACGCTGAGCCATAGCTTCGCACCTCTTATCGCTGGACGGAAGCGGGCGGCGCGGGCACGTGCAGCACGCCTGCGCGGACGTCCGCGAGGGCGCGCCGGAACGCCCCGAGCGTCGCCTCCAGGTCCGCCTGGTCATGGGCCGCAGACGTGAAGAAGCACTCCATGTTGTCCTCGTCGATCATGACCCCGTGGTTCATGAGCTCGACATGGAGGGCGGCATACGTGTCCAGGTCACACCTTGCGAGATCCCGGTACTCGTGGACCTCATCCTGCTTCGTGAACAGAATCTGGAACATTTCCGGCACACCATTGACGAGCGCGTCCACCCCCGCGTCCCGGGCCTCCTCGCGGAGCCCCCGCATCAACCGGGTGCCGAAGTCCTCGAGGTCGCGGTACACGGAGCCCTCCCGGAGGATGTCCAGGGTGGCGTTCGCGGCCGCGAGGGAGACCGGGTTCCCCGAGTACGTGCCGCCGTGCGCGACCTTCGACGGCCCGATCAGGTCCATGACCTCGCGCTTTCCCGCAAAGCACGCGACCGGGTAACCGTTCCCGAGCGACTTCGCGAAGGTCGCCAGGTCCGGCGTCACCCCGTACCGGAGCTGGGCGCCCCCGGGGCCCACGCGGAAGCCGGTCTTCACCTCGTCGAAGATGAGGAGGACGCCGTGCTCGGAGCAGAGCTCCCGAAGGTGCCGGAGGTAGCCGTCCCGCGGAGGGATGGCGGCGCAGTTCCCCATGATGGGCTCCGTGATCACCGCGGCAATCTCGTCCCCGCGGTGCGCGAGGAGCCGCTCGATCCGGTCGAAGTCGTTCCACCGCTCGACGAGGCATAGATTCTCGATGGCCTTCGGGATGCCCGCGGACTGAGGATACGCCCGGACCGACCCGCCGAGCCGATCGAGAGGGGGGTCCGTGGAGAAAAGCAGGTAATCGTGGGCGCCGTGGTACATGCCCTCGAACTTGACGACCTTCTCGCGCTGGGTGAAGGCGCGCGCGAGTCGGATGGCGTGCATCGTCGCCTCCGTGCCGGAGTTGCAGAAACGCACCATGTCCGCGCAGGGGACCATGGACGAAATCTTCCTGGCCACCTGGATCTCCAGTTCGTGACTGAGGGCGAAGATGAGGCCGTCCTCGTCCACGCGGTGCACGGCCTCGTGGATCCGCGGGTCGCTGTGGCCCAGGATGACGGGGCCGAAGCCCAGGCGGTAGTCGATGTACTCGTTCCCGTCCACGTCCCAGAGGTGGGACCCCTTCGCGCGGGAGACGAAGACGCTGCAGGGCATGAATGTCGGGCAGACCGCCCGCCACAGGCGCGCGTTCGAACTCACGCCCGCGGGAAGCACGGACTGGGCCTCCGCGTACAGCTCCATGGAGCGGCGGAGGTTGACCGCGGAAGATGGGCTTGCGCCGCCCTCGGGCGGGCGGAGGTTCTCGGAAGCGGTCGGCATGGGTTACCGTCCGGTGAGGACGAGCCGCCCCAGCTCCGTGAGGTGGATCGACAGCTTGCCGTATTCGCCCCGGTCGACGGAGACGAGACCGAGTTCCTCGAGCCCCTTGGACGCCCGGCCTCCGCGGATGTGGTAGCTCAAGAGGCTCTTGTCGACCTCGACCTTCGCCTCGAGGTCCGCAAGGGAGGGCACCGAGCCGCCCGCGTCCCGCAGGGCGCGGAGGATGGCGAACTTGGGCTCGCTGATGATCTCCGTGTAGCTGAACTTCAGCACGGGGAAGTGGAAGATGCCCTCCTTCGTCGTCCCGATGGCCTTGATTCCGTACACGAACGCGCTCGAGAGGCCCGCGCAGGACAGCATCTTCGACCCGCTGGAGACGTTGAAGAAGACCTCGTCGAACTTGTGCCCTTCCTTCTGGAGGATGTCCCCCGCCATCTTCATGACCTGCGTAATCGGGTCTCCCTCGACGAGTCGGGCTTCAACGGGGATCAGGACGCCGGAAAGCCGCTCCCTCAGGTCCTCCACGAGCGGTTTCGCATCCTCCGTGTAAAGCAGGATGAGCTTGGAGACGGGGAGCTCCCGCAGTCCGACGAGGACCGGCGTGATGTCCTCGCCCACCGTGGCGATGTGAAGGACGCGCATGCGATGGGGACCGCCCCGGAGGTACTTAGACGGTGCGTCCATGGGTTGAACTTCGCGTCTAACCCCCTCGCCGGAAGGTTCGCGCGGCGCGCGTTCCTTCGGAGACCGGCGGGGCCGAGGACCGGGCGGAGGCGACTCCGATTGGAGGGAGGAAGCCGAGCTCGAACGGTTCGAGGCATGGTTCTTGCGCGGGCAAGGATGTCAAGTGTCCAGCCCGGCGGAGGAAACGACGGGCAGGAGAGGAATCGATGCCAGAGACGTGTTCGACTTGCGGCGGGACGTTCGAGACGAAGGCTCAGTTGATGGCCCACGCGGCCAAGGCACACCCCATGAGGGCCCGACCGCTTTGGCCTCCGGCGGTCGACCGAGGGGCGTACCTTCGGTGGGGGGCGCTGGCCGGGTTCCTCGGGGGGATTGGCATGGCCCTCGTCATGATGATTGCCGGACAGGCGCTGCTCGGCAGCGGAATCGCCGTCGTCTGCTCCCTCGGGGTCGCCGTCTTCGGCGGAGCGCCCTCGAACATGGCGACGACCGTCGGCGGGCTCCTCATCCACCTCATCGCGGCGATCGTCATCGGCGTGGTCCTCGCGGGGTTCACCCTCCTGGTGCGAAGCCGCGTCGGCGGTCGCCTCGCAATCACGAACGCGAAGAACGGCACGGGCATCGGGCTCCTCGCGGGGTTCGTCGTCTGGCTCGTGTGGGGGCTGCCCCTGATGTTCGTCCTGATGATCCCCGCCATGGAGACGGTGATGATGGCCATGCCCATGAACGGCATGATGCCGACCCAGGCGGAGCTCATGATGATGCTCCAATCGACCCTGCCGTCCCTCGTGGCGGCGTGGTTCCTCGCCCACCTCGTCTACGGCGGCATCTGGGGCGCCGTGACGGGCTTCGCGGCGGACCGGCGGGCATCCCTCACGAGCGCGAGGGCCTCGGCTGCGGGGGTCTCACGGTGAGCATCCCTCCAAACGACATGCGGCCGGACCCGTCGTCCGGCCGTCCTTTTTCCCTTGCCGGTCGACGGCACAGGGGTGTCCGCCCTCCTGCGTGCGCCGGCGGTCCGCCCGAAGGTTCATAACCTCCAGGGAATCGGTGGGCTCCATGGTCCAGTTCACAGAAGCCTTTCGCGAACGCATGCGGCGAAAGCTCGCCCGGTACGCGGAGATGGACAAGCAGAGGACGACGTCGAAGATCCAGCTCGTGGTGGAGAAGGGGGACGAGCAGCTCTCCGTGGCGTCCGTGCCCGGCACGACCTTCACCTGGTCCGCGGACGAGAAGGGGCCGAGCCCCCTCGCCTACTTCCTCTCGAGCCTAGCCATGTGCCAGTGCGTGCACTATGCGGAGCACGCGGCTGCCGAGAACCTCCGCATCGATTCCCTCCGCTTCGAGGTGGAGGGCATCTTCACCGTTTCCCATCCCCGGAGCTTCGAGGAGATCGCGTACACGGTGCGCATCGAGAGCCCGGAGGATCCCGCGACGATTGAAAGGCTGTTCGAGACGGCGGCGACCGATTGCTTCGTCACAGGAACCCTCTGCAAAGCGTGCGCCGTCCATGGACGTCTCGTCCTGAACGGCGTCGAAGTGCAGACGTAGTCCCGTCCTGCGGGCCGTGACGAGCGGCGGCCCGAAATGGACTCGAGCCTCGCCCGGTCTTGCGGGGAAGTGACGAGCTGGGGAACGCGGGAAGACGAGATTATTCGGGAGTCGTCCCTCAGACGGTCCCTGCGAGGCCTCGGCGCCGAAGTGGCCCGCCTTCACCCCCGTCGCTCACGCGCTGCTGATCTCGAGGGGTTGAGCTGGACACAAGGATGGCAGGGGGCGGAAAGCATCCCGCCGAGACGGAGGTTCCGCATCCTGACCCCATCCCTCCATGGAGCCGCTACCACCTGTCAACCCAGACGGGTTCGCTCCCCAGCCGGTCCGCTGCCCTGAGACCGTTCGAGAGAGAAGGGCACTCGCGGCGTCTTGCGACCAGGGGTGAGCCGTCCACGGAGACCCGCAAGCCGGAACCTCAGCCGCCGGCTAGGCCGCGGGTGCCATCCTCATCAGCGCACGGTACGACTTGCGGCCAACCAGCAAGAGCACGGTCTCAGCGGCGTAGGCCGCGGCGACGACCGCGACAAACCACAGGTAGCCAAGCCCCATGTACACCGTCATGATGAGGTTGAGCGCCACGCACGCGACGGCGACGCCGAGGGTCATGGGCCAGCCGGCCCAGACATCCGCGCGTCGACG
>OFHK01000016.1_pt1 | contig 57082 bp, 69 predicted proteins | sample 1521951 | NCBI WGS metagenome assembly OFHK01 (sample SAMEA2468436, study PRJEB22500) | soil metagenome | biome: Glassland; feature: Farmland; material: Clay | place: Australia | collected 2013-01-31 | depth 0.55 m
GGCGTCTGGGCGGCCGCCCCGCGCGCGCCGCGCCCGTGTCGTGCCACGGGCGCGAGCCGAAACGCGCCTAACCCCCCGGCCGCCACGGGGGGCCCACCCAGCCAGCCGGGGTAGAGACCCAGGGCGCCGGCGAGCTGGACGTCGCCCCAGCCGATCCCGGCCGGGGCGATGAGGGCCAGCAGCAGGAAGAGCAGCAAGGCGGCGGCCATGCCAGCCAGTGCGCCGATGACGTGCCGCTGCTCGGCCGGCCGGATGAGCGCGGCCACGCCAAGCAGGAGCAGCGACGCCGGATAGGCGGGCAGGGTCAGCAGGTCGGGGAGCCGCTGATGACGAAGGTCGATCATGGCCAGCGCAACGCCGGCAGCGGTGAGAAACCAGAACGCCGGCAGTACCGGGCTGAACCCGAACCGCAGCGCCATGAGTGCGAACCCGGCGGCCGTGACCAGTTCGGCCACCAGGTGCCAGCCGCCGATGCCGGCCCGGCAGGTGCGGCAGTGCCCACGCAGCACCAGCCAGCTTGCGACCGGGATCATGTCCCTGGCCGGCAGCCGGGCGGCACAGCCGTCGCACCGTCCCGGTGGGCGGAGCACGTTCTCACCGGCCGGCACCCGCGCTACCAGCACGGTCAGATACGAACCCGTCACCAGGCCGATGACCGCCCCGATCCCCGTCAGCACCCAGCCTGGCATCTGCATCGCCGCGGGGCCCTCCTTAATGATCACGGTCCGATGACGTCCGGTTGCACATTGTCAATAATCACCCACAATGGGTTTGATCGTGAGGTAGCGTCCTGAACCGTCCGGGGCAGCCTAGGGACCCGGCGCAGGAGGAGATGCCGACAGCAGGGAGACCGTGGGAGCCATGCCGAGCGACCGTGGGACGATGCAGCGCGGGCTGCCGTCCGATGCCCAGGATCAGGGAGTATGGCGCGACGCCGCAGCCCCGCCCAGCCGGCGGCTCCCGAGTGCCCGCCGGGAGCGCAAGCCCGCCCTTGCCGCCTTCGCCCTGTTACTCATCGTCGGCGGGGCGCTCAGCGCCGGGTTACTGGTGATCCAAAGTGGCAAGCGGGTGGCCGCGATCGAAATCGCCCAGCAGGTCGGAGCGGGCCAGCAGATCCCGTTGAGTGCGATGACCGAAGTCGAGGTCGCTTCCGGTACCGGGCTGGCCTATGTGCCGTGGGCTGAGGCCGGCCAGGTCTCGCGCTTCTACGCCGCCACCACGATTCCCCCCGGCACGCTGCTGACCGGCGCCATGGTCGCTCCGGCCAGCGGCGTTACGGCGGGCAGGGATGTGCTGGGACTGGCACTCAAGGACGGGCAGCTGCCCGACCAGCTCAAGGTCGGGGACCACGTGAGCATTTACGCGGTCAGCGGCCAGAGCAGCACGAGTGCTGGCTGCCCCGGCAGTGGCGGGGCAGCGCTGGCGGGCGACGCGATCGTCATCGACGTGCTCTCGGCCGCCAGCGGCACGCTGGTGTCCACCCCCCAGGGCGGCAGCACCGATGTGACCGTCGCCGTGGCCCCAGCATCGGCGGGGGCGGTGGCCTGCAACGCCGCCGCCGGGAACGTGGCGGTGGTCGTGCTGCCCGCCGGCGGGCGGCACGCAGTGCCGCGGGCGGGACCCGCGCCGCCGCAGAGCGCCAGCCCGCAATCGTCATTAAGCTCGCCCTCGCCGCCGGCGCCTACCGGGACCGGATAACAGATGGCTCTGATCGCGGTTGCGGCCGACAAGGGAGCGCCAGGAGTCACGACAGCGGCGGTCGTGCTCGCTGCGGTCTGGCCACGGCCGGTGGTGCTGGCCGAGTGCGATCCGGCGGGCGGCGACCTGGTCTACCGCTTCCCCACCGCCGACGGTGGCCGGCTCGACCCGCGGCGCGGGCTGCTCAGCCTGGCGGTGGCAGCCCGCCGGGGACTGCCGCCTCAGCAGGTGGCCGGACACACCCAGACACTGCGCGGCGGGCTCGACGTGCTGACCGGGGTGAGCACCGCCGAGCAGGGGGCGGGCCTGGAGCCCCTGTGGGGGGCGGTCGGGACCATCCTCGCCCAGTTGCCGCGCACCGATGTGATCGCGGACTGCGGGCGGCTCGGCGTGGACGGCCCCCACTACGACCTGCTCGCGCAGGCCTCCTCGATCGTGCTTGTCACCAGGCACAACCTGGGTGAGGTGGTGCGCCTGCGGGAGCGCATCCCAGCGCTGGCGATGGCGCTCGGGAAACGCGACCGGGCCCGGCCGGCCTTCAGCGTCGTCGTCATCGCCGACCACAAGGGCTTCCACACCGCACTCGCCGAGGTCGGGCAGGCACTCGGGCACGGGAAGGGCCGGATCAACGTCATCGGCGGGCTGGCCTACGAGCCCAGGACGGCCCGCCAGCTTCGCGGCGAGTGGGGCGGCAGGCTTGACAAGTCACTGCTCGCCCGGACCGCGCGTGACGTGGCGGGACAACTCGCCACCGTGCGGCCGGCGTTCGGCGGATCGGATTTTTCTGGCCAGCCCGCCCTGCCGCCGCCCGATCCGGTGGCAGGCCCCGTCCCGCGCGCCAGCCGGGGCCGCCACGCCGGGCACCACGCAGCGCTCCCGGCGGCGGGTAGCGTCCGTGCCAGCGGCGGCGGGCTTGCACTGCCCGCAGACCAGCCGCCGCCCGCCACGCTGGCGCAGTGGCCCGCGCCGCCCGGCGAGCGCGATCCTGGCGCGGTGGGGTGAGCGGCATGGATCACACCCTGGTCAAGCGGCTGCGCGCCGAGGTGGGTGACCGGCTCGCCGAGCAGCGCCGGCTGGACGCCGCCTCCGGGATGGCGCCCATGTCCGGGGAAGACGAACGGCAGTTCGCCCGCGCCCTCATCGCCCAGGTGCTGGAAGAGCACGCCCGCAGCGAGATCACCGCGGGGCGCGCCCCGTTCAACGCCCAGGAGGAGGAAGAACTCGCGGCGGCGATCCACGCCGCGCTGTTCGGCGTCGGCCGGCTACAGCCCCTGCTGGACGACCCGCAGATCGAGAACATCGACATCAACGGGTGCGACCGGGTCTTCCTCGGATACGCGGACGGGGGAGAGGTGATGGCCGACCCGGTCGCGGACAGCGATGAGGAACTGGTCGAGCTCATCCAGGCCCTGGCCGCCTACTCCGGCCTGTCCAGCCGCCCCTTCGACACCGCCAACCCCCAGCTGGACATCCGGCTGCCGGACGGTTCCCGGCTGTCGGCGGTGATGGAGGTGACGCTCCGGCCGGCGGTATCCATCCGGCGCGCCCGGCTCGGCAAGGTCTTCCTGGCGGACCTCGTCGGCAACGGCACGATGATCGGCGAGGTGGCGTCGTTCCTGGCGGCCGCGACCGCGGCCAGGAAGAACATCATGGTCGCTGGTGCCACCAACGCGGGCAAGACCACCCTGCTGCGGGCGATCGTGAACCAGATCCCTGCCAGCGAGCGGCTGATCACGGTGGAGCGGGCGCTGGAGCTTGGCATCGACCAGTTCCCCGAACTGCACCCGAACGTTGTCGCGTTCGAGGAGCGCCTGCCGAACTCCGAGGGGCAGGGCGGGATCTCCATGGCCGGACTTGTCCGCCGCTCCCTGCGCATGAACCCGAGCCGGGTGATCGTGGGCGAGGTCCTCGGCGACGAGATCGTCACCATGCTGAACGCGATGAGCCAGGGCAACGACGGGTCCCTGTCCACCATCCACGCGAACTCCTCGCTGGAGGTGTTCAACCGGATCGCCACCTATGCGATCCAGTCGGCCGAGCGGCTCCCGGTCGAGGCAACGCACATGCTCATCGCCGGGGCGGTGGATTTCGTGGTCTTCATCGAAAAGCGCAACGACTACTCGCGGGGCGGCCGGCTGCGGCGGTTCGTGAGCAGCATCCGTGAGGTCACCGGGGTTGACGGCCGCGTGCTGTCCAGCGAGGTGTTCACACCCGGGCCGGACGGGCGTGCGGTGCCGCATGCACCGGTGTCGTGCGCGGCACAACTGGCCGAGCACGGCTACGACCCCGCACGGGGGTCATGGTGAGCGGCCTGGCGCTGAGCCAGACCGCGCTGCTGGCCGTGCTGGCCGGCGCGACCGCAGGCGGCGGGCTGTTCCTGCTGGCCGTCGCGGTGCGCGGACTGCCGCCTGGTCCGCCTGGCCAGGCTGGGCGGGGCTGGGCCCGGGTCCGGCAGCGGCTGCGCGAACTGGCCGGGCTGCGGGGGGCCGCCGCCTTAGCGGCGGGAATCGTCGCCCTGATCGCCACCGGCTGGCTGGTCGCCGCAGCCGGAGTCGCGTTGCTGGTGTTCAGCTGGCGGGGGCTGTCCGGCGCCGCCTCCGAGCGCCGCGCCCTTGCCCGGCTTGAGGCACTGGCGACCTGGACCGAGTCGCTGCGCGACACGATCGCCGGTGCGGTCGGCCTGGAACAGGCGATCCCCGCGTCGCTGCGGGTGGCCGCGCCCGCGCTCGCCGACCCGCTGGCCCGCCTGGTCGACCGGCTGCACATCCGGGTGCCGATGGCTGACGCGCTGCTCAGGTTCGCCGACGACCTCGATGACCCGGGTGCGGACCTGATCATCGCGGCGCTGGTCATCAACGCCCGGCTGCGGGGCCCGGGACTGCGGGATCTGCTCGGCTCGCTGTCGGGTTCGGTCCGGGAGGAGCTGGACATGCGCCGGAAGGTCACCGCCGACCGCAGATCCACCCGGCGCAGCGTGCAGATCGTGGTGTGTGTGTCGGTCGGGATGGCGCTCGGCCTGGCCATGCTCGACCACGCTTTCCTCGCCCCCTACGACGACTGGCTCGGCCAGCTGGTGCTGCTGGTTGTCGTGGGCATCTATGCGGCCGGCATCATCTGGCTGCGCCGGCTCGCGAGGTTCGAGGCGCCGCAGCGGCTGCTCACCACCGTGTGGCGGGGCGTGCCCACCGAGGCGGCGCCGGTGGCGGGCGGGCCCGTGGCGGCCGGCCAGGGAGCCAGCCCTGGCGGTGGGTCATGACCCCCGCGCCTGGCGGTGCGGCGTGACGGCCGCGCTGATCACCGGGGCCGTCGTCGGCCTGGGGATCTTCCTGCTGATTCTGGCGCTGATCCCGCGCCGGGTGAGCATGGTGCGGCAGCTGGCCGCGTTCGACGCCGCGCATCCCTCCGGCCGCCTCCGTTCCCGTCCGCAGCCGCTGGCCGGCAAGGAGAGCCGGATCAGCCGCAAGCTCGGCGCCGCGCTGGCGAAGTTCTGCGCCGAACAGGGCTGGGAGTTCCCCTCGTTGCGGGCCAGCCTGGCGCTGGTGGGCAAATCCTTCGAGAGCTACCTGGCCAGCAAACTGCTGCTGGCAGTCTTCGGGCTGCTGCTGGGGCCGATCCTGCTCACCGTGCTCAGTATCGGTGGAATCCAGCTGCCCCTCGCCGTCCCGCTCTGGGCGGGCCTGCTGCTGGCCGCTGTCTTCTTCTTCCTGCCCGATCTCGAGCTGAAACAGAAGGTGGACCGGCGCCGGCGGGATTTCCGCCATGCCATCGGCGCCTTTCTTGACCTGGTCGCCATGAACCTCGCGGGCGGCCGTGGCGTCCCGGAAGCCCTCATGTCGGCCAGCGAGATCGGCAGCGGCTGGGCGATGTGGCGGATCAGGGACGCGCTGACCAACGCCCGGATCATCGGCCAGACGCCCTGGCAGGCGCTCGGGGCCTTGGGCGAGGAAGTGAGGATCGATGAGCTGAGGGATCTGTCCGCCGCACTGAGCCTGGTCGCCGAGGACGGGGCGAAGGTGCGGGAGTCCCTGGCCACGCGGGCGGCGAGTCTGCGGCGGCGGGAACTGGCCGAACTGCAGGGGCAGGCAGGGGAGCGCTCCCAGTCGATGCTCGTCGCGCAGATGCTGCTGGCCATCGCCTTCCTGATCTTCCTCGTCTACCCGGCTGTCCGGGTCCTCCTAGGTGTCTGACCGATGACCCGGGCAGGGCCGCCAGGCCAGGGACAGCAGGGCCACCAGGCCAGGGACAGCAGGGCCACCAGGCCAGGGACAAGACCACGCACAAACACGCACGGAGGAGAAACGACATGGGCATCTATGACCCGCGCGGGGATCCGGCCTTCTCGTGGCTAGGCGCCGTCATCGGGACACACTCGGCACGGCTGCGGTCCGCGCTGCGGGAAGGGGACCGGGGTGCGTCGGCGATCGAACTCGCCATCATCACGGCCGTCCTGGTCGCCCTCGCGGCTGCCATCTTGACCATCATCGTCACGTTCGCGAAAAACCAGGGCAAGCAGATCCAGCAGCAGTCCGTCCCAAGTCCATGACACGCGGGCCTGCCGCGCGCGATCCGGGCCGGTGGCACGGACGGCCCAGGCTGCCACCGGCACGTCCGGGGCGCCCGGCACCTGCGGCACTTCCGCCACTTCCGCCACCTCCGGGGCGGTTGCCTGGCCGCGCTGGCGCGCAGCGGCGGCATGGCCGTGCCGGGGCGGGGCGCGCCCGGGACAGAGGTGCGAGTGCGGTCGAGCTCGCCATCCTGGCCCCGGCCCTGCTGTTCGCGACGATGCTCATCGTCCAGTTCGCGCTCTGGTTCGACGCGCGGCACGCGGCGCTGGCCGCCGCCCAGGCGGGAGCGCGCATCGCCCGTGAGGAGGCCGCGACGAACCCGAGGTGGCAGGCGGATGCCAGCCAGGAGGCGACCACGTACTACAACGCCCTGGGGACCCGTCTGCTCACGAACGTGCAGGTACCGCCGCCCACCCTGGATCCGGGGACGAACCAGGTCTTCGTGACCGTGAGCGGGCAGTTGGCCGGCATCCTGCCCTGGCACATGAGCATCAAGGCGACGGTGGGGGGGCCGGTGGAGTGTTTCCGGCCAGCCGGAGGGGGCGGCGCATGCGGCTGACTATGGCGCGGGGCGCGCGGCCGGCCAGCGCGTGGAGCGCGGGGAGCGCGTGGAGCGCGTGGAGCGCGTGGAGCGCGTGGAGCGCGTGGAGCGCGTGGAGCGCGCGGCAAGGCCAGCGCGGCTCGATGGCCGTCGAGTTCGTCGTTGTCGCCCCGGCGTTCGCACTGCTGTTGCTGCTGATATCGGCCGGGGGCCAGTGGGTCAGCGTGACCGGGCAGGTCGGCGGGGCTGCGCGTGACGCGGCACGGGCGGCGTCGGTGGCGCGTTCCCCCGGTGAGGCAGTGGCCCAGGCGCAGCTAGCCGCCAGCCAGGACCTGCCGGGACTTTGCTCGGGCAGCCCGGCCGCCCGCCCGCAGGTGACCGTCATCCCGGTCCCGGGCGCGCAGGGGGCCGCGTTAGCCACCGCCACCGAGGTCCAGGTGCGGGTGGCGTGTGACGTCCGGCTGTCAGCATTTGCGCTGGTGGGTTTCCCGGCCCACCAGACCTTCACGGCGACCGGGGTTGCGCCACTCGACGTCTTCGTCTGCCGGAGCGGTGCATGTTGAGCCGCGGCCGGGCGGCCCGCCCGAGCGGGAGGTGCCCCGTCCGGCCGGGATCCGGCGACCGCGGCTCGGTGGCGCTCTGGGTAGTCATCTTCACGTTCGCGGTCATGGTCCTGGCCACGTTCGTGGTGGACGGAGGTCAGCTGATGAACGCCAGGGAGCGGGCCGCCGACATGGCCGAGCAGGCCGCGCGGGCCACCGCGAACGACATTGACATAACGGCGCTGCGCAGCGGGCAGGTCGCCATCAGCCCCGGCGCCTGCGCGCCGGGAGGCCCAGCGGCGACGCTGGTGACGGCCTACGCCCGGGGGACCGGAGTCAATGCCTTTGTCCCGGCCAGCTATCACAACCAGCCCGGCTGCTGGACCGGGACGGTGACCACACCGGCCGGGCCGCAGCATTTCGCGACCGTCACAGTGGAGATCACCACCAGGCCGGTGATCCCGATCGGCATCTTCGGGAGTTACCAGGTGCCGGCAACCCAGACCGCATACCTGGAGTGCGGCATCACACAGGGGGTGGCCTGCTGATGGCACCGCCGATCCAGCACCTGCCGGAGCCGGCCTGCCGGCCGCGCCGGTCGGTCATTGACGTGCTCGCCGGCCTCGGCGCTGCGGCGCTTCTGCTCGCGCTCATGATCGGTGTGCCAGTGGCACTGGTGACGGTGCTGGGATCCCCGATCCCGCACTCGATGCCCTCGCTGTCGCTGCTCACCCAACGGCTGGGCATCCTGCCCATACTCAAGATCCTTTCGCTGGTGGTCTGGCTCGCCTGGCTCCAGCTGGTCCTGTGCGTGGTGTCCGAGGTCAGGGCGGCGATCCGCAATACCGGGATGCCTTTCCGGGTGCCGCTGGCGGGTGGCATCCAGCCGGCCGTGCACCGGCTGGTGACCGCCGCCCTGCTGCTGTTCAGCGCCGCCACGGCGTTCTCACCCGCGCTCCCCCACCAGGCACCGCCACGTGCGGCCCAGGTGGTCTCGGCCGCACCCATGCCCACCCCGGGAGGCGGCGGCATCTTCCCTGCCGCGAGCCCTGCGGTCAGCCAGCACCAGGCTGGCCCGAACGGGGTCACGCTGGACGCCACGCGCAGCCATGCCCTGGGGCAGGTTCCTGATCGGTCGCCGCGAAGCGAAAAGATCTATGTGGTCCAGCCACCCGAGGGCAGGTTCCACGAGAGCCTGTGGGAGATCGCGCAGAACCATCTCGGCGACGGCCGCCGCTACCGCGAGATCTTCGAGCTGAACAAGGACCGGGTACAGCCGGACGGGTCGAAGCTGACCATCGCCAGCCTCATCCGGCCCGGATGGATCCTGCGCATGCCCCGTGATGCCCATGGCCCGGGTATCAAGGTGGTCACAGTGCACGACCATGCCAGCGCGGCCGCCCACGGCCACGGAGCCCACCCCGATCACGACGGGGTGCGTGGCGATGATGACGGGAAACGGCGCGGCGGCTCGGCGACCGGGACCGGTGCTGCACAGCAGACCCCCGCCCGGCCGAGCCCGGCACAGACTCCCGCGCCGCCGAGCCACGCCCAGCCGACCCCGGCGCAGCGTGGCCTTGGTCCCGCGCCGCCGGGCCACGCCCAGCCGACCCCGGCGCAGCGTGGCCTTGGTCCCGCGCCGCCGGGCCACGCGGCACAGAGCCCCGCTCAGCACCCGGTGTCCGGGGGCGGTGTCCACGTCCGGCCCTCCGCCAGTGAGCATGCCTACCCCTATGAGCTCGCCGCTGCCTCGCTGCTGGCGGCCGGGGTGATATCGGCGCTCGAGTTCCGGCGCCGCCAGCAGCGCAGGCACCGTGCGTACGGCAGGCGGGTAGCCAGGCCCCGGGGGCGGGCGGCCGTGGCTGAGATGGCACTGCGGCTGGGAGCGGATGAGCCGTCGGCCCGCCTGCTCGATACCGGCCTGCGTTATCTGTCGCAGGCACTGGCCGCCCAGGGCAGGGACTTGCCGACGGTCTTCGCCGCCCACGTGGGCAGCCATAACCTGGACCTCTGGATCGCGCCCGCCGACCGGGACGCACCCGCGCCCTGGGTGGCTGTCGGGGACGGGCAGGTGTGGCGCCTGCCCTTCTCGGCGGCACCCCGGCTCCACCCGGACCATGTGACGGGGGTACGTGCGCCATATCCGGGGCTGGTCACGATCGGCACCGACGGGACCGGGCTGGTCCTGGTGGACCTGGAGACCGCCCACGGGCTCATCGCGGTAGCCGGCCCTGCGTTCCAGGTGCAGGCCGCCCTGGCAGCGATGGCGGTGGAACTGGCGACCAACCTCTGGTCCGGCCCGGTCCAGCTCACGCTGGTGGGCCTGGATCCCGGCCTGGCCGAACTGGCCCCCGACCGGGTGAGTGTGGTGAACACACTGGCGGAGGCGCTGCCCGCCCTGGCGGCACGAGCTGAAATGGTGGAGGAAGCCCTGGCCGCGGCACGCTCGGGCGGGATACTCACCGGGCACCCCGCACTCGACCCGCGGTCGTGGGCACCGCACTACCTGATATCGGCGGTGCCCCCATCGGTGGCGGAACAGGACGAGCTGCTCGCCCTGGCCCAGACCAGGCACGCAGCAGCCGCCGGGTACGTGGTTGCCGGTGATATCGCCATGGCCAGCTGGACCTGGGAAGTCACCGAGCAGGGGTGGCTGAGGGCCGGGCTGCTCGGCCTGGACGTGCAGGCACAGTTGCTGGGCGCCGAGCAGCACACCGCCGTAGCGGACCTGTTCCAGACGGCGGGCCAGACCGAAGGGGTTCTGCTCGGCGCGCCGCCGACGGACGCGGCACCGGCCGAGCATCTCACCGCGGCCTCAGTCATGCCGGTGGAGATCACCATGCTAGGAGCGCCGGCCGTGCGCGCGCCCGGGGTGATCGAGCCGGAGCGGCTGGCCATGGCCACCGAAATGGTCATCTACCTGGCCGTGCACCCGGGTGGTGTCCATCCGAACGTGCTAGGCGCGGCCATCTGGCCGCGGGGCGTCACCCGGGAGGTGCGTGACGCCATGGTGGCCCGCGTGCGGGACTGGCTCGGGACCGACGACATCGGCCGTCCCCACCTGGCCACTGACGCCAGCGGCCGGCTTCGCCTGGGTTCACATGCCCGGGTCGACTGGCAGGTCTTCTGCGCTCTGATCGCACGGGCGGTGCAGGCAGCCGAGGACGGCCCCGGGCCGGCCCGGTCTGTGCTGGCTGGCGGGCAGGCTGAAGAAGCTTTCCTTGCGCAGGCGCTGAACCTGGTCAGCGGCCCGTTCCTGGCCGGCCGGGAGCCGGGACGCTATGCCTGGCTGGCCAGCGACGGGCTCGAGTACGAGGTCGAAGCCTGGGTCGCTGATGCCGCTCACCGGCTGGGCCTGCTGCGGCTCGCCGACGGCGATCCACACGGTGCGATAGAAGCGGCGCACATGGGGCTGCGGCTGGCCTATGGCGACGAATTGCTCTGGCGGGATCTGCTGACCGCCGCATACGCAACCGGCGAGGAGGACCTGCTGCGGGAGGCCGTCGATGAGGTCTGCGCGCGGGCCGCGCTGGATGAGGCACCTCCGCAGATGGCGCCCGAGACCGAGGCGCTCATCGATGAGCTGCTGCCCTCCTGGCGTTCATCGTTCGCCTGACCCGCCGGTGGCCACCTGGGCCGGCCGGTCCGCTTAACTGCTTGAGCCCTGCGCGCTGACGGTGGATTCTGGCGGGATGGCACAGGTAGCCGTCCGCGCGTGCACGGTGCTGGACGCGGAAGCGGTCGAGAGCCTGCGTGTCGCGGGGTGGAAGTCCGCGTACCGCGGGATGATCCCCGATGCGTTCCTGGACAGCATGCCGGTCGACGTTGATCGAAGGCGCAGGCGCACCGCGGAGCGGCCGGATGGGGTTCTGGAGAGCGTGGCTGTCGTGGCCGGGTCCGTTGTCGGGTGGGTGAGTGCGGGACCCTGCCGTGACGACGATCGTCCCGGCACACACCAGGGCGAGATCTATGCCTGTTACGTCCTGCCGGACTGGTGGCGGTGCGGCGTCGGCAGGCTGCTGCTCACCCACGCCACCGGCGTGCTCGCGCAGGCTGGCCGGGACGACGTCACGCTGTGGGTGCTGGAAGCCAACAGCGCAGCACGCCGGTTCTACGAGACCCTGGGGTTCCACCCCGACGGCAGCCGCAACCTGCTGGAGCTGGGTGCGCCCGTGCCCGAAGTGAGGTACCGGCGGCCGGCGGCCCCGCGCTGAGCCACCGGCCCCGGGTTCGCCCGTCCGTCACCAGGAATTCCGCCGCGATCTGGGAAGGAACACCAGGCTGGGGCGTTCCTGCGATTGAGGGAGACCTGACGTGCCGACGTTCCGTAAGTCACCGCCCGAACTTGTGTCCCGCTTCGACGAGCTGGCCAGCCTGGCCGGCCACGCCGACCGCAAGCAGATGTTCGGTTATCCCACCTGCGTGCTGAACGGCAACATGTTCATGGGCCTGCACGAGGACTCGCTCATCCTGCGCCTGGCCGGAGTGGACCGGGCCGAATTCCTGAGCCGGTATGACGCGGCCCTGTTCGAGCCCATGCCTGGCCGGCCGATGAAGGAGTATGTGGTCGTCCCACCCGCCCTTGCCGGCGACGACGAGGTCGATGACTGGGTACGCCGCTCACTCGCATACGCCGAGCAGCTTCCGCCGAAGAAAGGCAAGAAGCAGACCTGACCGGCAGGCCGGGGAAGCAGGTCCAGGGAAGGCCAGCCGGTAAAGCCGGCCCGGAAGAGCTGGCTGGGATGGCGGGAATGGGCGGCTGGTGCAGTGTCCACATGCCTTGCCTGGCTGCCTGGCATGCCGCGTGGGCACTGCCACCCGGCGCAGCGGGACGTGGTCAATCCGGGTTGGGCACAGCCCATATCGACCATGTCGCGGCACAGACCGAGTAAGACGTGGTCAGTTAGTGCTGTGATCACAGCCCATATCGACCAAGTCCCGCCGCGCCGCGCGGGTGCCGACCCGGACGTGTGCGATTCGGGTCGCCATCGCAGCCCTAACTGACCACTTCCCGTTGCGCGAACCCGGCGGCAGGGCAGGACGTGGTCGGTATGGGTCGTGACCACAGCCCTATCGAACACGGCCTGCCATCTGACCGGTGCTCGCCTGGGCGCCGCTCACCCCGCCGGGGCGGCGAGCCAGGCATCGATGCCCGCCAGCAGGCGGGCCGCCGTCCGCGCGGGCGCGGCCGAGCTGCGGACCGACATCTTGGCCAGTTCGGCGATCGCGTTGTCGGGCAGCCCATGCACATGCCTGGCGATCTCATACTGTGCGGTCAGCCTGGATCCGAACAGCAGCGGGTCGTCCGCGCCCAGCGCCACCGGCACGCCGTCGTCGAGCAGCCTGCGCAACGGCACATCCAGCGGGCTGGCAGCGACTCCCAGCGCCACGTTGGAGGTGGGGCACACCTCCAGTGTGATGCCGCTGCCCGCGAGGTGTTTGGTGAGTTCGCGGTCGGTCGCGGCGGCGACGCCGTGACCGATCCGGTGTGCGTGCAGGTCGTCCAGGCAGGACCGGACGCTGGCGGGACCCGCGAGTTCCCCGCCGTGCGGCGCGAGCAGCAGCCCGGCGCGGGCGGCGATCCGGAACGCGGCCGCGAACTCATGCGCCGCGCCGCGCCGCTCGTCGTTGCTCAGCCCGAACCCGATCACCCCGCGCCCGGCGTACTGGGCGGCCAGCCGGGCCAGGGTGCGGGCCTCCAGTGGATGCTTGGTGCGGTTGGCCGCGATGAGGACACCGATCCCGACCCCGGTCGCCGCTGCCGCTGCCTCGGCGGCGGCCAGCACCAGTTCCACGGTCGGGGTCAGGCCGCCGAACCAGGCGGCATACCCGGAGGGGTCCACCTGGATCTCCAGCCAGCCCGAACCGTCCGCCCGCTCATCCTCGGCGGTTTCCCGGAGCAGCCGGAACATGGCAGGCTCGTCGGTGAGCACCGAGCGGGCGATGTCATACAGCCGCTGGAACCGGAACCAGCCCCGCTCGTCCGTGCCGCGCAGTCGCGGCGGCCAGGCGGCGGCGAGTGCCTCCGGCAGGTGGATCCCGCGCATCCGGGCCAGTTCGACCAGCGTCGGATGCCGCATCGAGCCGGTGAAGTGCAGGTGGAGGTGCGCTTTGGGAAGCGCGGCGAGTGGCCGTGCCATCTGCCGGCCCAGCCGGCCTACTTCGCCTGCGCGAGCAGCTTACCGAGCCGGGTGATCCCCTCCTCCAGATCGGCATCGCCCAGCGCGCACGACAGCCGGAAATACCCCGGAGTCCCGAAGGCCTCACCGGGAACCACCGCCACGTCCGCGTGGTCGAGGATGACTTCGGCGAGTTCGGCCGTGCTGGTCGGCCTGGTACCCGCGAGTTCCTTGCCCAGCACACCCTTCACGGATGGATAGCAGTAGAAGGCGCCCTCGGGGAGGGGGCAGATCACACCGGAGATATCGTTCAGCATCGTGGTCATCGCCAGCCGCCGCCGATCGAAAGCTGTCCGCATCCGCGCCACGGCGGACAGGTCACCGGTGACCGCGGCCAGCGCCGCCGCCTGGGCGACGTTGCAGACATTGGATGTCGCGTGCGACTGCAGGTTCGTGGCGGCCTTGATGACGTCGGCGGGGCCGATCATCCAGCCGACCCGCCAGCCGGTCATGGCGTAGGTCTTAGCGACCCCATTCAGCACCACACAGCGGTCGGCGATCTCGGGGGCGGCCACTGGTATGGACGCGAAGCGTGCCTCGCCGTATACCAGGTGCTCGTAGATCTCGTCGGTGATAACCCATAGCCCGCGCTCGGCCGCCCACCGCCCGATCTCGGCGACTTGCTCCGGCGGGCAGACCGCCCCGGTGGGGTTTGACGGCGACACGAAGAGCAGCACCTTCGTGCGGCGGGTGCAGGCAGCTTCCAGGTCAGCGGCGGACGCCCGGTAGCCGGAGCGTTCGTCGGTCATGACCGGGACCGGCACGCCGCCGGCCAGGGCGATGGCCTCCGGGTAGGTGGTCCAGTGCGGGGTGGGCAGCAGCACCTCGTCGCCGGGGTCCAGCAAGGTCGCGAAGGCCTGGTAGACCGCTTGCTTGCCACCGTTGGTGATCAGCACCTGGCTCGCCTTCACCTGGTAGCCGGAGTCGCGTGCGGTCTTGGCCGCGACCGCCTCCCGCAGTTCGGGCAGCCCGGCCGTGGGGGTGTACTTGTGGAACCGCGGTTCCACGCACGCCCGCTGCGCCGCTTCCACGATGTAGTCGGGGGTCGGGAAATCCGGCTCGCCCGCACCGAACCCGATCACGGGCCGGCCCGCCGCTTTCAGTGCTTTCGCTTTAGCGTCCACGGCCAGGGTCGCGGATTCGGCGATGGCGGATATGCGTGCAGAGATACGAGGGTGAGCTGAGGTCATGACTCCATACTGGCACCTCTCGCGGCGGCCCCGAGACGGTTGCAGGTGCGACGGTTCGACGCCGGGGCATCCGGCAACGTAGACTTCAGCGTTGGTGGTGGTTCACTTCGCGGATCCCGCACGCCCACATGGGCGGTGGTGGCCGTGCCGGTGAACCAGCAGCAGCGGGCAGCGTGACCGGTTTGTGCTGGTCAGGCTGTCAGCCACAGGGCAGTAGCTCAATTGGCCAGAGTCCCGGTCTCCAAAACCGGTGGTTGGGGGTTCGAGTCCCTCCTGCCCTGCGAGCACAACCGCCGGCGGGTCAGCCGTCGGCACCAGTGAGTGACCGATCATTGCTGTTCAGGTGAGGACATGGCGACTCAGACACGTGGCCAGCCCACGGAGAGGCGGGCGAAGCCCGGCGGCCCATCCAAGGGCGGCCGGACCACGCCTGCGCTGTTCGTCCGCCAGGTCATCGCCGAACTGCGGAAGGTGATCTGGCCGACTCGCCGGGAACTGCGCACGTACACGATTGTCGCCCTGGTATTTGTGCTGGTGATGGTCGTGATCGTGACCAGCCTGGACTACGGCTTCACCAGGTTGGTGTTCGCCGTCTTCGGCTGAGCTGTGACCGGTGCGCGGAGGCTACTGGTGCCGCGGCCAGGGTGACGGCGAGGGCCGGGGGGCCATGCCACCGGGAAGCGTTTCCTGGGGGCTGGCGCCGAGGTGAGGCCGGGGGACCGGTGCCACCGGGGAAAGACTCAGGTGCCGGTGCCGCCAGGAAGAGCGGAGAGAAAGAGCTATCGTGTCCGAGTCCCAAGTGCATGTCGGTGGTGAGGCGGAGGATGCGCCGACCACGGACGGCCAGGTTGACCAGTCCAGCGTGACCGAGGATGCCGAGGCCGAGGTCGCAGAGGCCGAGGTCGCAGAGGCGGCGGCTGAGGAGCAGGCGCCACAGACCGGTGGGCAGGAGCCCGGCGGCGAAGAAGTGGACGAGGAGGCCGACCCGGTTGCCCGGTTCGCGGCTGAACTGCGGCAACTGCCGGGTGACTGGTATGTGGTCCACTCCTACGCGGGCTACGAGAACCGGGTCAAGGGCAACCTGGAGAGCCGCACCCAGTCCCTGAACATGGAGGACTACATCTTCCAGATCGAGGTCCCGGTGCACCAGGTGACCGAGATCAAAGGGGGCAAGCGCCAGCAGGTGTCGGAGAAGGTCCTGCCCGGATACATCCTGGTCCGGATGGATCTCACCGACGAGTCCTGGGCGGCGGTGCGCAACACTCCGGGGGTGACCGGTTTCGTGGGCCTGTCCAGCAGGCCGTCACCGCTCAGCCTGGCCGAGGTTGCCAGCCTGCTCGCGCCGGAACCGGAGGAGAAGGCCGCGAAGGCGGAGATCACCCGGAGCACGGTGGAATTCGGGGTGGGCGAGTCCGTTACTGTGATGGATGGCCCGTTCGCGACGCTGCCCGCTACCGTGAACGAGATCAATCCCGACACTCAGAAGCTCAAGGTGCTGGTGTCGATCTTCGGCCGGGAGACCCCGGTCGAGCTTTCCTTCGACCAGGTCTCCAAGATCTGATCACGCACGCACGTTAGGTAAGGACCTCAACCGATGGCTCCGAGAAAGAAGAAGATCGCTGCGATCGTCAAGGTGCAGCTGAACGCCGGCGCGGCCACCCCGGCACCGCCGGTCGGCACCGCACTCGGCCCGCACGGTGTCAACATCATGGACTTCTGCAAGCAGTACAACGCGGCGACAGAGGCCCAGCGGGGGAACGTCATCCCGGTGGAGATCACGATCTACGAGGACAGGTCGTTCTCCTTCATCACCAAGACGCCGCCGGCCCCGGAGCTGATCAAGAAGGCGGCGGGTGTGGCCAAGGGCAGCGGCACGCCACACACGGCCAAGGTCGGCACGGTGACCGCCGCCCAGATCCGCGAAATCGCGCAGACCAAGATGCCTGACCTGAACGCGACCACGATCGAGGCGGCCGAGAAGATCATCGCCGGCACCGCCCGCTCGATGGGGATCACGATCCAGGGCTGATCATCTGCGGGGGCAGCCTGCCTGCCGCCGTATGCCGGGACAGCCGTAGCAGGACGGCCGTTGCAGTAACTGTCAGAACACGGCTTGTGGAAGGGCCAGGCGCTGGCCCGCTGACCACGACCTCCTAGGACATAAGGAGACAGGAGCATGAAGCGCAGCAAGGCATACCGCGCAGGAGAGGCCCAGATCGACCGGGACCGGCTCTACAGCCCGGCTGAGGCCGTCGTCCTCGCCAGGAAGACCTCCACCACCAAATTCGACCCGGCCGTTGAGGTCGCGCTGCGGCTCGGCGTGGACCCGCGTAAAGCGGACCAGATGGTCCGCGGCACCGTGAACCTGCCGCACGGCACCGGCAAGACGGCCCGGGTCCTGGTCTTCGCCACCGGTGGCCGGGCAGAGGAGGCACGGGCCGCCGGGGCCGACTATGTCGGCTCGGACGACCTGATCGAGCGCATCCAGGGCGGTTTCCTCGACTTCGACGCGGTCGTCGCCACTCCCGACCTGATGGGCAAGGTAGGGCGGCTGGGCCGGGTGCTCGGCCCGCGCGGTCTCATGCCCAACCCCAAGACCGGCACGGTCACCCCGGATGTGGGCAAGGCGGTCACCGACATCAAGGGCGGCAAGATCGAGTTCCGGGTGGACCGGCACGCGAATCTGCATTTCATCATTGGCAAGGCCTCGTTCCCCGACACGGCACTGGTGGAGAACTACGCGGCAGCGATCGACGAGATCCTGCGGCTTAAGCCGTCGGCGGCCAAGGGCAGGTACCTCAAGAAGGTCGCCATGACGACCACCATGGGCCCCAGCATCCCGGTCGACCCGAGCAAGACCCGCGGCCTGGCCGAGGAGCTGGAGTCCGCCGCCAACTGACTGGGGGACCGCGTCTCTGCCCTCGTCTGCAGCACCCGGTTCGTGACCACGCTCCACTGTGATCTGGGCGGGGCCTGCCCGGCCGTGGTCATGTGGGGTTGTGATGACGACCCAGAATGGCCACGTAGCAGTCGGCTTCCGGTTGGCGCAGCAGGACTTGGCCGATTGGGGCTGGAACCCGCTCAAAAATGACCACGTCGCGAGCCTGGATCGGCGGGCGTGGGCATTTTGGGTTGTGATAGCAGCCTTTTCGGACCACGGCTCGTCTGGTAGCGAGTCGCTCTCCGCAGCCGTGGTCGATTCTGGTCGTGCTAGCAGCCCAGACCGAACACGGCCCGCCCGCACCCGGTCGATTGCCCACGACGCGGCCGGTATAGGTCGCCGGCCCGGACAGGCCGGCCCAAACCGGCCACGTCGTGGCCAGCCGGCGGCCGGTGCAGCCGGACTTGGCAAGACGGCCTGGGGCTGACCGCAGAGGCCAGCTCGGGGCGGGCTCGCGGGTGCGGTCACGGGCGGCTGCAGGCAGCGGTATAGCGGCGGTATACTCGATTCCTGCCAAAGACCGTCGGCTGTTGGCGCGTGCCTGGCACGCGGCGACCGAAGGACCCGTGTTGAGCGGGCGGCCCACGCAGGCGTCCGAGCTGAACCGTCGCTCTGGCCCGTGCTGGGCCGGGTGGCGAGCCCGCCCTGGTGCCCTGTGCCGGGGCGTTCGTCTTGCTGGGTCTCTTTCCGCCGACACGGATGCAGCCGCAGCTGGCCCTGCCCGGGCCACCGGCGGCTCAGGAAAGGAGGCCCATGGCGAGGGCGGAGAAGGTGGCCGCGGTCGCCGAGCTCACCGAGCGGTTCCAGAGCTCGAGTGGCGCGGTGCTGGCCGAGTACCGGGGCCTGACCGTGGCCCAGCTCGCCGAACTGCGCCGCTCGCTCGGCGAGCAGGCGACGTTCAGCGTCGTCAAGAACACGCTGACCAAGATCGCTGCCACCGAGGCAGGCATTGCGACCGAACTTGACGGGCTGCTGAGCGGTCCGTCCGCGATCGCCTTTGTCAAGGGCGACGTGGTCGAGGCTGCCAAGGGGCTGCGTGACTTCGCCAAGGCCAACCCGGCCCTGGTGATCAAGGGTGGTGTCATCGACGGCAAGTCGATGAGCCCGGCCGAGATCGAGCGTCTCGCCGACCTCGAATCGCGCGAGGTGCTGCTGGCCATGCTGGCCGGCGCCATGAAGGCGTCGATGGCGAACGCGGCTGCCACGATGGCCGCGCTGCCCACCCAGATGGCACGGCTGGCTGCCGCGCTGGTGGCAAAGCGGGAAGCCGAGCCTGGCGCCGCTGACGCAAGCACCGGCGAGGCCGTGGCACCTGCCGACGCGGTAGTTGCCAATGCCACAGATGCCGAACCCGAGACCCCAAACGACGAGGCCGTGGCTGATGCCGTCGGCCAGGACCAAGACTGACCAAACGGAGGAATCACCACCATGGCGAAGCTCAGCACCGACGACCTGCTCGACGCGTTCAAGGAGATGACCCTGCTTGAGCTGTCGGACTTCGTCAAGAAGTTCGAGGACACCTTCGACGTCAAGGCTGCGGCCCCGGTCGCGGTCGCGGCTGCGGCGCCCGGCGGCGGCGCCGCCGAGGCCGAGGTCGAGGAGAAGGACGAGTTCGACGTCATCCTGGAAGCGGCAGGCGACAAGAAGATCCAGGTCATCAAGGAGGTGCGCACCCTGACCAGCCTGGGCCTGAAGGAGGCCAAGGACCTGGTGGACGGTGCGCCCAAGCCACTCCTGGAGCACGTCAACAAGGAGACCGCGGACAAGGCGAAGGCCGCACTCGAGGGCGCTGGCGCTACCGTCACAGTCAAGTAACGATTTCGCAAGCGGAATGTGCCGGGTGGGCGGCGTGAGTCTGCGCCGGCCACCCGGGCACATCCGCGGGTGGCGCATCACCGCGTCCAGGCTGGCGCATTATCGCTGGCTGACCTGCACCCCTGCCCGTTTCTGCAGCATCAGCCGCCGGGTCATGCCCGGTAGCGGGTGCGGGGCCAGGGGAGCATACCCCGGCGGGCGGGCAGGCGGACCATCGACACGCGTGAACTGGTAGGTTTACCCGTGGGGGATGGAACCTACACCACAAGCTGGCTGTGGCGTTCGTCACGTTGCCCAGATGCCCCGGGCAACGCCCAGTGGGCTTGACGTTTTGCCTAGAACCAGCCATGCTGCGGAGCAACCGTGAACCTCATAGTGCGATACAGTTGACCAGCGGTGTGGCTGTAGGCTACACTGCCAATTTGCGCTGCACTCTGACGTCCTCGACATACCCCGAACCCCTCGCGGCGTGTCCGCGGGCGTTTTGTGTGCGTGCGGTGAAAGTCCGCGACAAGCTCGGAAGGACCCCTGTTGGCAGCATCGCGCAGCGCCTCGGCCACCAGTCCCGCTACCCGCCGCGTTTCCTTCGCCCGTTTCTCTGAACCACTTGAGGTTCCTGGCCTCCTAGCCTTGCAGACCGATTCGTTCGACTGGCTGCTGGGTAACGAGCGCTGGCTTGCCCGGGTGGCTGCGGCGCAGAAGGCCGGAGACAAGGAGGTTCCAGAACAGTCGGGCCTCGAAGAGATCTTCGAGGAGATCAGCCCGATCGAGGACTTCACGGGAACCATGTCCCTGTCGTTCCGGGATCATCGCTTTGAGCCGCCCAAGTACTCCGTGGAGGAGTGCAAGGACAAGGACATGACGTACTCCGCCCCGATGTTCGTGACGGCGGAGTTCATCAACAACAGCACCGGCGAAATCAAGAGCCAGACGGTCTTCATGGGTGACTTCCCGCTCATGTCGCCGAAGGGCACCTTCATCATCAACGGCACCGAGCGTGTCGTCGTCTCACAGCTGGTCCGGTCCCCGGGCGTCTACTTCGACCGGCAGGTCGACAAGACCTCGGACAAGGACATCTACAGCTGCAAGGTGATCCCTTCCCGCGGCGCCTGGCTGGAGTTCGAGATCGACAAGCGGGACAGCGTCGGCGTGCGGATCGACCGCAAGCGCAAGCAGAGCGTCACCGTGCTGCTCAAGGCGCTCGGCTGGGACGAGGCACGGATCCTGGAGCGCTTCGGCGGCTACGAGTCCATGCGCGCCACCCTGGAGAAGGACCACACGACCGGCCAGGACGATGCGCTGCTCGACATCTACCGCAAGCTCCGCCCCGGCGAGCCGCCGACCCGCGAGTCCGCCCAGGCACTGCTGGAGAACCTGTACTTCAACCCGAAGCGGTATGACCTGGCCAAGGTGGGCCGGTACAAGATCAACAAGAAGCTCGGCCTGAGCCAGCCGGTCCGCCAGGGCACGCTCACCGAGGACGACATCGTCTCCACCATCGAGTACCTGGTCCGGCTGCACGCCGGAGAGGATGAGGCGAAGGCCGGCGACACCATCATCCCGATCGAGACCGACGACATCGATCACTTCGGGAACCGGCGGCTGCGCACCGTCGGCGAGCTGATCCAGAATCAGGTCCGGCTCGGGCTCGCCCGGATGGAGCGCGTGGTCAGGGAGCGGATGACCACGCAGGACGTCGAGGCGATCACGCCGCAGACCCTCATCAACATCCGGCCGGTGGTCGCCTCCATCAAGGAGTTCTTCGGCACCAGCCAGCTGTCGCAGTTCATGGACCAGACCAACCCGCTGGCCGGGCTCACCCACAAGCGGCGGCTGTCCGCGCTCGGGCCGGGTGGCCTCTCGCGGGAGCGGGCCGGGTTCGAGGTGCGTGACGTGCACTCGTCGCACTACGGCCGGATGTGCCCGATCGAGACGCCGGAAGGCCCGAACATCGGGCTGATCGGGTCGCTGTCCTCCTACGCCAGGGTCAACGCGTTCGGCTTCGTGGAGACCCCCTACCGCAAGGTCAAGGCGGGCAAGGTCACCAGCCAGATCGACTACCTCACCGCGGACGAGGAAGATCGGCACGTCATCGCGCAGGCGAACGCGCCGCTCGGGCCGGACGGGGCCTTCGCGGAGGACCGCGTCCTGGTCCGGCGCAAGGGCGGCGAGGTCGACTACATCCGCCCGGACGAGGTCGACTACATGGACGTGTCGCCGCGCCAGATGGTGTCGGTGGCCACCGCCATGATCCCGTTCCTGGAGCACGACGACGCCAACCGTGCCCTCATGGGCTCGAACATGCAGCGGCAGTCGGTGCCGCTGCTGCGCAGCGAGGCCCCGCTGGTGGGCACCGGCATGGAATACCGCGCCGCTACCGACGCCGGTGACGTCATCGTCGCCGACAAGGCGGGAGTGGTGGAGGAGTCCTGCGCCGACTACGTGACCGTGGCCAACGACGACGGCACCCGCAGCACCTACCTGGTGGCCAAGTTCCGCCGGTCCAACCAGGGCACCTGCTTCAACCAGAAGCCGGTGGTGAGCGAGGGCCAGCGCGTGGAGGTCGGCCAGGTCATCGCCGACGGGCCGTGCACCGACCAGGGCGAGATGGCGCTCGGCCGGAACCTGCTGGTCGCCTTCATGCCCTGGGAGGGCCACAACTACGAGGATGCGATCATCCTCTCGCAGCGGCTGGTCCAGGACGACGTCCTGTCCTCGATCCACATCGAGGAACACGAGGTCGACGCCCGGGACACCAAGCTGGGCCCGGAGGAGATCACCAGGGACATCCCGAACGTCTCCGACGAGGTCCTGGCCGATCTTGACGACCGGGGCATCATCCGCATCGGCGCCGAGGTGGTCACCGGGGACATCCTGGTCGGCAAGGTCACCCCGAAGGGCGAGACCGAGCTGACCCCGGAGGAGCGGCTGCTGCGGGCCATCTTCGGCGAGAAGGCCCGCGAGGTCCGGGACACCTCGCTCAAGGTGCCCCACGGCGAGTCCGGGAAGGTCATCGGCGTCCGGGTGTTCACCCGGGAGGACGGCGACGAGCTGCCACCTGGCGTGAACGAACTGGTGCGGGTCTATGTGGCTGCCAAGCGCAAGATCACAGACGGCGACAAGCTGGCTGGACGGCACGGGAACAAGGGCGTCATCGCCAAGATCCTCCCGATCGAGGACATGCCGTTCCTTGAGGACGGCACGCCGGTGGACATCGTGCTCAACCCGCTCGGCGTGCCGGGCCGGATGAACGTCGGCCAGGTACTCGAAACCCACCTCGGCTGGGTCGCCCAGTCGGGCTGGAAGATCGACGGCGAGGATGCCGGGTGGAAGAAGCGGCTGCGCAAGATCGGGGCTGAGGGCGCGGAGCCGGGTACCCCGGTGGCCACGCCGGTCTTCGACGGCGCCCAGGAGAAGGAGATCACCGGGCTGCTCGGCAGCGTCCTGCCCAACCGTGACGGGGAGCGGATGGTCGGCGCCAACGGTAAGGCGAGGCTGTTCGACGGCCGCACTGGCGAGCCGTTCAAGGACCCGATCGCGGTGGGCTACATCTACATCCTCAAGCTGCTGCACCTGGTGGATGACAAGATCCACGCCAGGTCGACCGGCCCGTACTCGATGATCACCCAGCAGCCGCTGGGTGGCAAGGCGCAGTTCGGCGGGCAGCGGTTCGGTGAGATGGAGGTGTGGGCACTGGAGGCATACGGCGCCGCCTATGCGCTTCAGGAACTGCTCACCATCAAGTCCGACGACGTGCTCGGCCGCGTGAAGGTCTACGAGGCCATCGTCAAAGGCGAGAACATTCCCGAACCGGGCATCCCAGAATCGTTCAAGGTGCTGATCAAGGAGATGCAGTCGCTCTGCCTCAACGTAGAGGTGCTCTCCAGCGACGGTGCCGCGATCGAGATGCGCGATACCGATGAGGATGTGTTCCGCGCCGCCGAGGAACTCGGCATCGACCTGTCCCGGCGTGAGCCGAGCAGCGTTGAAGAGGTCTGATCCGATCTATTCCAGGGGATATACACGTGCTTGACGTTAACTTCTTCGACGACCTGCGCATCGGACTGGCCACCGCGGACGACATCAGGCAGTGGTCACACGGCGAGGTCAAGAAGCCCGAGACCATCAACTACCGGACGCTCAAGCCGGAGAAGGATGGGCTCTTCTGCGAGAAGATCTTCGGCCCGACCCGGGACTGGGAGTGCTACTGCGGTAAGTACAAGCGGGTCCGGTTCAAGGGCATCATCTGCGAACGCTGCGGTGTCGAGGTCACCCGGGCGAAGGTGCGGCGGGAGCGGATGGGCCACATCGAGCTGGCCGCGCCGGTCACGCACATCTGGTACTTCAAGGGTGTGCCCAGCCGTCTCGGCTACCTGCTCGACCTGGCGCCCAAGGATCTGGAAAAGGTCATCTACTTCGCCGCGTACATGATCACGTACGTGGACGACGAGGCGCGTGACCGCGACCTGCCGTCGCTGGAGGCCAAGTTCTCGGTCGAGCGTGGCCAGCTCGAGCAGCGGCGCGATGCCGACATCGAGGCCCGCCAGACCAAGCTGGAGGCCGACCTCGCCGAGCTGGAGGCGGCGGGCGCCAAGGGCGACGCCCGGCGCAAGCTGCGCGAAAGCAGCGACCGGGAGTGCCGTCAGATCCGTGACCGCGCCCAGCGGGAGATCGACCGGCTGGAAGAGGTCTGGAACCGGTTCCGCGGCCTGAAGGTCCAGGACCTGGAAGGCGACGAGCTCCTCTACCGGGAGATGCGCGACCGGTTTGGCCGTTACTTCCGCGGTGGCATGGGCGCGCAGGCGATCCAGGAGCGGCTGGCCAGCTTCGACCTGGAGACCGAGGCCAACAACCTGCGGGAGACCATCCGCACCGGCAAGGGCCAGCGCAAGGCCCGGGCGCTGAAGCGGCTGAAGGTGGTCTCGGCGTTCCTGTCCACCCGCAACAGCCCGATGGGGATGGTGCTCGACTGCATCCCGGTGATCCCGCCGGACCTGCGGCCGATGGTGCAGCTGGACGGTGGCCGGTTCGCCACCTCCGACCTCAACGACCTGTACCGCCGGGTGATCAACCGGAACAACCGGCTCAAGCGGCTGCTCGACCTCGGTGCGCCCGAGATCATCGTCAACAACGAGAAGCGGATGCTCCAGGAGGCCGTGGACTCGCTGTTCGACAACGGCCGCCGCGGCCGTCCGGTCACCGGGCCGGGCAACCGCCCGCTCAAGTCCCTGTCCGACATGCTCAAGGGCAAGCAGGGCCGGTTCCGGCAGAACCTGCTCGGCAAGCGGGTGGACTACTCCGGCCGGTCGGTCATCGTGGTCGGCCCGCAGCTCAAGCTGCACCAGTGTGGCCTGCCCAAGGAGATGGCGGTCGAGCTGTTCAAGCCATTCGTCATGAAGCGGCTTGTCGACCTCAACCACGCGCAGAACATCAAGTCCGCCAAGCGGATGGTGGAACGTGCCCGCCCGGTCGTCTGGGACGTCCTGGAAGAGGTCATCACCGAGCACCCGGTGCTGCTCAACCGTGCGCCCACCCTGCACCGCCTGGGTATCCAGGCGTTCGAGCCCCAGCTGGTTGAGGGCAAGGCGATCCAGATCCACCCGCTGGTGTGCACGGCGTTCAACGCGGACTTCGACGGCGACCAGATGGCGGTCCACCTGCCGCTGTCGGCTGAGGCGCAGGCCGAGGCCCGGATCCTGATGCTGTCCACCAACAACATCCTCAAGCCGGCCGACGGCAAGCCGGTCACCATGCCCACCCAGGACATGGTGATCGGGATCTACTGCCTGACCCGGGCGGCCAGCAGCGCCGATGCTGACGGTGGCAAGGTCGAGGGCGAGGGCCGTGCTTTTGCCTCGATCGCCGAGGCGACGATGGCCTACGACCGCGGTGAACTCGACCTGCAGGCGAAGGTCATCGTCCGGCTCAAGGGGGTCACCCCGCCACGCGGCTTCGAGCCGCCGGAGGGATGGGCCGGCGGGCAGCCGTTCCGGATCGAGACCACGCTTGGTCGCTGCATCTTCAACGAGGCCCTGCCTGCCAGCTTCCCGTTCGTGAACTACGAGGTCGGCAAGAAGCAGCTCTCGGCGATCGTCAACGAACTGGCGGAGACCTACCCCAAGGTGGAGGTGGCGGCCGCGCTCGACGCGCTCAAGGACGCTGGATTCCACTGGGCCACCAGGGCCGGGGTGACGATCGCGATCGAGGACGTGGTCGCACCGCCGAACAAGGCGCAGATCCTGGAGGCGTACGAGAAGCGCGCCGACAAGGTGCAGCGGGAGTACGAGCGTGGCCTGATCACCGACGAGGAGCGCCGCCAGGAGCTCATCGAGATCTGGACGCACGCCACCGCCGACGTGGCCAAGGACATGGAGGCGGCCTTCCCGGAGACCAACTCCGTCTGGATGATGGTCAACTCCGGTGCCCGTGGTAACCAGATGCAGGTCCGGCAGATCGCGGGCATGCGGGGACTGGTCTCCAACCCCAAGGGCGAGACCATCCCGCGGCCGATCAAGTCCAGCTTCCGCGAGGGGCTGTCCGTGCTGGAGTACTTCATCTCCACCCACGGCGCCCGTAAGGGCCTTGCCGACACCGCGCTGCGTACCGCCGACTCCGGGTACCTGACCCGGCGGCTGGTGGACGTCGCGCAGGACGTCATCGTCCGTGAGGAGGACTGCGGCACCGACCGGTCGATCGTGATGAAGATCGCGGAGATGACCGATGCGGGGCTGCACAAGCTGCCCAACATCGAGAACACCGGCACCGGCCGGACCATCGCCGAGGACATCGAGGTGGATGGCGCCGTGCTGGCGGCGGCCGAATCCGACACGACCGAGACCATGATCGATGAGCTGGTCGCGGCCGGCGTGGACGCGGTCCGCACGTTCAGCGTCCTGGTCTGTGAGGCCAAGGTCGGGGTCTGCGCCAAGTGCTACGGGCGGTCGCTGGCCACTGGCAAGCGGGTGGACGTCGGTGAGGCGGTTGGTATCGTCGCGGCGCAGTCCATCGGCGAGCCCGGCACCCAGCTGACCATGCGGACGTTTCACACCGGTGGTGTGGCAGGCCAGGACATCACCCACGGTCTGCCCCGGATCCAGGAGCTGTTCGAGGCGCGCATCCCCAAGGGCATGGCCCCCATCAGCGAGGTGGACGGGCGGGTCAAGGTCGAGGAGACCGAGAAGACCCGCAAGATCCTCGTCGTCCCCGACGACGGGGGCGAGGAGATCGCCTACCAGGTGCCGATGAGGTCCCGCCTGCTGGTGGCGGACGGCGACCACGTGCACGTGGGCCAGCAGCTGATCCAGGGCGCGGTCAACCCGCACGAGGTGCTGCGCATCCTGGGCTCCCGCGAGGTGCAGCTGCACCTGGTCCACGAGGTGCAGGAGGTGTACCGGTCGCAGGGTGTGTCTATCCACGACAAGCACATCGAGATCATCATCCGGCAGATGCTCAAGCGGGTGAACGTGCTCGAGTCCGGTGACACCGAACTGCTCCCCGGGGAACTGGTCGAGCGCCCACGGTTCGAGGAGATGAACCGTGGCGTGGTGGAGGAGGGCGGCACGCCCGCCTCCGGAAGGCCGGTGCTGATGGGGATCACCAAGGCCTCGCTGGCGACCGAGTCGTGGCTGTCGGCGGCGTCGTTCCAGGAGACGACCCGGGTGCTGACGGACGCGGCGATCCATGCCAAGTCCGACCCGTTGCTGGGCCTGAAGGAGAATGTCATCATCGGCAAGCTCATCCCGGCCGGTACGGGCATGCCCCGCTACCGCAGCTTCCGGGTGGAGGCGACCGAGGATGCCAGGTCATCGGTCTATCCGGCGGCCAGCTACGAAGAGGGTCCCGGCTACTCGTTCGGCCAGCCCACGGGCGAGTCGATCCCGCTGGAAGAGTACGACTTCGGCACCTACAACCGCTGAACCGGACAGTCGGCGCCCCAGGGTTCTCCCGTGATCCTGGGGCGCCGCGCCGTTGTGGGGTTGACCGCCGGGCGTCCGCCGACGTCCGCTGGCTGACATTCCACGGATGCCACATCCCTCGGTAGGGCCCACGCCCAGGCGTTACGGAACGGGCGTTTGGCCAGCTCAACCAGAACGGCTGCGATCACAGCGAGGACGATCGCCAGGATGACGGCGCCGGGCATCGTTACTTCGCGTCTGGGCTGACGTAGGTGCCACGCCGGGGGACGGTGAAGACCAGGCCTTCGCTGCGGAGGATGTCGATCGCCCGCAGCACTGTGTCGCGGCCCACGTCGTGCTCCTGCTGGAGCTGCTTCACGGACGGCAGGGGACCGTTCCGCCACTCGCCGTTGGCGATCCTTGCCCGGAGGATGGCGGCTAGCTGCTGGTAGGCCGGTTCCGGCGCCCCGTGGTCAACTGTCACCTGATCAAGTTAGATCACCCACAGCTTTCCGGTGGTCTGGGTGGAGCGCCCATTGAAGGGCGGGGACACTGAGCGCGCCCCTTGGCCTCTTGATGCGGTTAAGCCAGCCTGAGACGGCGACGTGAGTGCGGCCAGGTGGGTGACTGCTTCTCCGCCACGAACGAGCCCCAGCCCGGGGTAGTGACGATCAAGCCCTCCTCCCGCAGTGCGGCGAGCACCTTCCGGGCGGTGATCTTGGCGATCCCGTACTCCTGGTGGATGGTCACGATGGAGGGCACAGGGCAAGCTCGGCCCATACGACCTTGCGCCGGTAGCCAGTGCGCTGGCAGCCCCAGCGGTCGCTGAGGGCGGCGACAACGGTCAGGCCGCGCCCGCACTCGGCGTCGGCGTCCGCCTCGCGGGGTTCCAGATCGAGCGGGCTGTGGTCCCACGCTTCGATGACGAGGGTGTTCTCGGTGGCCAGCAGGCGCAGGGTGATCGGGGGACGCTCGGGAAGCACCACGGAGGCGTCGGCGGCGTTGGTCATTAACTCGCTGACGATCAAGGCCGCGTCCTGGGCCAGGTCGCGCAGGCCCCACTCGTGCAGGACGTGGACGGCATGGAGCCGGGCGCAGGGAACCGCCGTGGGCAGTGGGGCAAGTTCCAGGACGCTCGTGCGAGGAAGGGCGGTACCGGCACCGGAGCCGCGCCCGGGGCGGTTAAGGGGAGTTGTGCGTCCTGTCACGGTGCCAGTACCGCCGATTCGTGGGAGTCTTCTCGGGCAGAGGCCCGGCTGCCTACTCCCACAGGGTGTCGTCGCAGGTCTACGCTGTGTAGAGGATCAACGGACAAGCCGGGCGATTGCCCAAACGCGAGCGCCCGCGCCGATGCCATGCCGAGGGAGCGCCGATGCCGCGCGATCACGACCAGGACGGAACCCCGCAAGGTGTCTTCGGCGCGGAACTGCGCTACTACCGGGACCGGGCCGGGCTGTCCCAGACCGAACTGGCCGCGCTGGTGAACGTCAGCCACGACGTGATCAGCAAGATCGAGACCGGCGAGCGCCCGCCGGCCAAGGACTTCCCCGGACGGCTGGACGCCATGCCCGAACTGGACACCCGCGGCGGGCTGGCCCGGCTGTGGGGAAACCTCCGCAAGGGCCTCAAGAACCGGGCCATCCCCGGCTGGTTCCGCCCGTGGGCGGAGGTGGAGGCAGAGGCCACGGCACTCCGGTGGTACGAGCCCCTGCTCATTCCCGGTTTGCTCCAGACCGAGGACTACGCGCGGGCCATCCTCGCGGCCGGGCCTGGCATCAACGGCGACGACCTGGAAGACCGGGTGGCTGGACGGATGGAACGGCAGTCGGTCCTGGAACGCAGGGACCCTCCGCAGCTATGGTGCGTCCTTGACGAGGCCGTGCTTCACCGTTCGGTCGGCGGTGCCAAGGTCATGCGGGCTCAGCTTGAGCACCTGGCCGATCTTGCCGGGCGCCTGAGGACGACCGTCCAGGTCATCCCCGCGTCGGCGGGCGCGCACGCAGGGCTGCTCGGCGCCTTCATCATCGCAGACCTCGACGGCTCGCCCAGTATGGTGTACCTGGAGACGTCAGCGGAGGGGCCGGACACCGACAGCCCCGCAGTGCTGGCGCACGTGATGCTCCGATTCGATACTCTCCGCGCGGAAGCGCTGCCCAAGGCGGCATCTCGCGACTTGATCATGAAAGTAGCTGAGGACAGATGGATCTAAGTAACGCCGTGTGGCGCAAGTCCTCACGCAGCGGCGACAACGGAGGGGCCTGCGTGGAGGTCGCCCGCAACCTTCCCGGCATCGTCGCCGTCCGCGACTCCAAGAACCCCAACGGCCCCGTTCTGACCATAGAGTCCGCTGGATGGCAGGACTTCATCGCAGACGTCAAGGCCGGTCGCCACGACGTGACCTGACAGCCACGCGGTGCTATGCGATCATATGGCCCTGTGCCGGGACCGGGCGCAGCGCATGATCTGAGCGCATCCCCAGGATGGCTCGCGTACCATCCCGTAGCGGGATCTACGTCGCGGAGCCAGGGAAGGGAAGACCGTGACGATCTGCATAGGCGCACTCTGTACAGATCAGGCCGCCGGCGACACTGTCGTGCTTGCGTCTGATCGCATGGTCACATGGATCGGCACACAGTTCGAGCACCCGGTTCCAAAGATTCATATCGTTTGCCCAACGGCGCAAGTGCTCATTGCGGGGGATGCGCTGGCCGGAGAGGACATCATTCGCCGGGCTCGTGCGCAACTCGCTGGGGCACCGGTCGCCGTGAGTAACGCGGCAGACGCTGTGGCCAGGAGCTATGGCGACGAACGGATGGCTCGGGCCGAAGCTCAGATCTTGAGAACGCGGGGGCTTACGCTGGCACAGTACTACCAGATGCACCAGCAACTCGTGCCGCAGATCACGGCAGGACTCGATACCGCGCTCGCCGGCTTTGACCTTGGTGTAGAACTAATCGTGGCGGGGGTAGATGAAGCTGGCGGCCATCTGCACACGGTGTTGAACCCAGGGGCCATCCAGGTCTGCCATGACCTGATTGGCTACATCGCAGTCGGAAGCGGCGGGATTCACGCCTTGCAGTCGATGATCGGTTTCCAACACTCTCCGTCTCACTCCTTGCCCCAGACCGTATTTCAGGTACTTACCTCTAAGCAGCGAGCCGAAGTAGCACCCGGAGTAGGACGCGAGACGGATCTCATAGTCATTGGCAGGGACGGTCCCCGAAGCCTGGCGCCAGGATCACTGGAACGCCTTGATGAGCTTTGCGCCCGGACAGCACGGGAGGCCAACGCTGCGGTGCAGCAGCAGGCCGCTGGACTTCGGCTTGAGTTTGAGGCCATCAACAGTGAGACTGGAAGTGTGGAGGAGTCTGCACGGAGGGATGGCAAGTCATGACGGGTGCGGAGCCGTTTGTCCTCACGTCACCGGATCTTCTCGCTGCTGACGTGCGGCTTCTTCAGGGCGACGTGGATCTCGCGCTCCGCAGCGGCGGTTACGGCTCCTCCTGTGGGATGACCGGCCACGGGCGTATCCTCCCGCAGCCGCTGCCTGAACCCGATCAGAAGGATCTTCTTCCCAAGCCTTGATGGCCCACATGAAGCGGGGCGGTCAGATAGGTGACCGCCCCACTTCATGCCACGGGCCATGCCGCGCGCCATGCCCTACCTTGCCGCAGATCCGCAACGCCACTACAGCGTGCGCTGTGACGCCCTCACTTCTCTATGGCTCCCGCGGGGTTCCCCTCGACCGACATCCCTGCCGACGCCAGATGGGAACGGGGAGGGCGTAGTTATCCCGCCTTGGGTTTTCCGAGGGAGAGGCAAGGTCAGCGTGGGTGCCAACTCGACCATCCCCTTCCACGGAGGACCGACTCCGCATGATCACTAGCAGACAAACTCGGCCACGACATCACCGTAGATGGGCAGACTGTGTGGGCTGATGTCGGCTGAGCCAACCCAGCAGAATCAGAAAGCGGGTCAGGCAGGTAGGTGCGTGATCGCAGCCGAGTTGCGCAAGACGATCGTCAACGCCGCGGGACATGCCGTCAAGTACGGCAGCCTCATGGCCTGAGCGCTGCTCATTGGGTGTGATCACATGGCCCTCCGCCGCGACTGGGTGCGGGGGACCACCTAAGAACTCCCGTCATCCCAGTGCGCCAGAAACCGCGGCTCGGAACCCGGTGACATGTAGAGCCGTTGTAAGACCTTGGGCATAGACATGCGACACTTGAAGGGTGCCAGACCTGAGCGAAGCCGAAGCACCTGCGGTGATCCAGTTGCCGCAGGACTGGAGCGCTGTTGCCGATGTGCCTGTTCAGCATGTCAACCAGGCGCTCGCGCAGATCGGGCTTCCCTCCCAAGACGGCGCTCCCGACGGCGTCTACATCAGCCTTGGCAGTTCTGAGCCACCTGCGGTCTTCGGGAACGAGGAGGAGCGCAAGCAGGCTCTAGAAGCGCTGGGCGCGATCAAGGTAACCGTCCACGGGCGCTTCCATCTCAGTCGCGGGCAACTGAATGACCTGATTCGCGTCCTGCGCACTATCGCAGAGCAGTATGACGGCATAGTCGAGAATCTCACCGCTAAGCGGGACCAAGAGCCAAGGTGAGCCCCATGGACGCCACCCCGGTGCGCGCATATGCAGCACCAGCCGTGAGCACCTCCCAGTCTCTGCTCAGTGTGCCGCCTGCGGACACTTCCCTGCCTGCAACCTTTGCGTGGCTGATTGAGCCGACCACCAGCTTGCGGGCGGCTAGATCCAACATCAATGTGACGGATTGGACGCCAATCCCCGACATCGCACCAGTACTACGCGAGTTCCAAGACATACTGGACCGGCTTGAACCCCAAGGGGATGAGGGTGACCTTTCCGGGCTGGCCGAGGAGATCGAGGAGTGGGCACCATACCGCGCCAGGGCCACAGGCCCCCTGATTGACGAGGACTGATGCCCGCAGTCACCGTCGGCGGCTTGTACATGGTTGCCGACCAGAAGATCAGGCTGTTGCCTGAGGGGCAGCGCCAAGAGCACGAAGAGCGAAGGCGGTTCGTCGTGCTGAGCAGATCAGAGACCAACTTGGAAGATGGCTGGCAAGTCGTGCTCGGCTGTCCAGTGTCCGGCTCCACCCGCTTCAAGACACGTTTCGATGTCACACTCCCCTACGGCGAGGCGGGAGTGACCAAGAAGTGCTGGATCAGAGTGCCTTCCGTTCAGCCGCTCCTCAAGACTGACTTGGAGGACCTAACGGGTACTCTGTCAGCCGAGCGTCTCAAGGAAGTCCAAGCTCGGCTCCTTGAATATCTGGGCCTCATAAGTCGCACTGCACCTCTGCCAGGCGGTGCCTGATTACCTTGCCCGTGGGGTAACGATCAAGGAATCTTGGGGTCTGCCTTGATCACCGCACCAACCTTGCCACAGGCTGGACGGGATTTGCTGGGCTCTCCTTGCCCAGGCGCACCAAGCTGTTACCTGGCGAGTGCGGCGGTTGCTTCCTAGCGACGCCGAACCAGCTTTGGTGGCCAGATGGTGTGGGGGAGCAGGGCTTGCGCTCGCCCAGCTGGGCCGTTCGGCCGGGGCTCTATCAGTCACTGAGGAGGCCGTCGCCATTTACCGGAAGCTGGCCGATACCGACCCCGACCGCTACCGCCCAGACCTCGCTGACTTCCTGTCCGACTTGGCGGCAATCCTGTCCTCGCTTGACGGGCACTCCGAAGCGGATCAGGCTCGCAGGGAGGCTCGCTCATAAGGCCTACACAGCCGGCGACCGCCGGCGGACAGCCAGCACCCCCTTTCCTCATTCGTTTTGCCATGGCGGTACGTGTTCGGTACTCTTGGTTTCCGTGCTCGTGACGCGGGCACGCGCGTGTTGCTGGCTACGATCCCCATGGCCGGAAGGTCTGGGGATCGGTTAACGGCCCGCACGCGTAGGACTTCCCCTCTCTGATGTCCGGCCCCCTTGGGGCCGGTGCGCCGTGGCGGCAGCGACACGCCCGACCCCGGGGGTCGGAGAGGCGGAGAAACCAGCAGGTCAAGGGCATCGATGATGCCCTGCGGATTCGAACCCGCGACCCCTTGCCTGAACCAGGGGCCGCGAGTTCAAAGCCAGGAGCCCGGGCCGGAAGGCGTGGGACAGGAACAGAAACGCCGAACGCCGCGGCAGCGGCTCGCTGACAGAAGACGGAGACGCGGTGCCCACGATCCAGCAGCTGGTCCGCAAGGGCCGCCAGGACAAGGTAGCCAAGACCACGACCCCGGCGCTGAAGGGAAGCCCCCAGCGCCGCGGGGTTTGCACGCGCGTCTACACGACCACGCCCAAGAAGCCGAACTCCGCCCTCCGCAAGGTCGCCAGGGTCCGGCTCACCAGCCAGATCGAGGTCACCGCCTACATCCCGGGTGTCGGGCACAACCTCCAGGAGCACTCCATCGTGCTGGTGCGTGGCGGCCGGGTGCGTGATCTCCCCGGTGTCCGCTACAAGGTCATCCGCGGCTCCCTCGACACCCAGGGGGTGCGCAACCGTAAGCAGGCGCGCAGCCGCTACGGAGCGAAGAAGGAGAAGAGCTGACATGCCGCGTAAGGGCCCCGCGACCAGACGGCAGCTCGTCACCGATCCCGTCTACGGCTCGCCGCTGGTGACCGCACTCGTCAACAAGGTGCTGCGGAGCGGCAAGCGCTCACTTGCCGAGCGGATCGTGTATGGCGCGCTGGAAGGCTGCAAGGACAAGACCGGCAACGACCCGGTGGTGACGCTCAAGCGTGCGCTGGACAACGTGAAGCCGACCCTGGAGGTCCGCAGCCGCCGGGTCGGTGGCGCCACCTACCAGGTGCCGGTGGAGGTGCGGGCCTCCCGCAGCACCACCCTGGCGCTGCGCTGGATCGTGACCTACTCCCGCCAGCGCCGGGAGAAGACGATGACCGAGCGCCTCATGAACGAACTGCTGGACGCGAGCAATGGCCTCGGGGCGAGCGTAAAGCGCCGCGAGGACACCCACAAGATGGCCGAATCCAACAAGGCCTTCGCCCACTACCGCTGGTAGCCCGGGCAGGGCAGCGCCCGCGGGAGGGCGAACCCCATCAGGCTTAACGGCCTGCCGGGGCAGATGACGAGAGAACGAGGAAAGCAAGCACGTGGCCACTCAGACCGCCGTGGAACTCGCCAAGGTCCGCAACATCGGGATCATGGCGCATATCGACGCGGGCAAGACGACCACCACCGAACGGATCCTGTTCTACACCGGCATCACCTACAAGATCGGTGAGGTCCATGAGGGCGCGGCCGTCATGGACTGGATGGCGCAGGAGCAGGAGCGGGGGATCACCATCACCTCGGCCGCGACCACCGCCACCTGGCGCGATCACACCATCAACATCATCGACACGCCCGGCCACGTCGACTTCACGGTCGAGGTGGAGCGATCGCTGCGGGTGCTCGACGGCGCGGTCGCGGTGTTCGACGGCGTCGCCGGGGTCGAGCCCCAGTCGGAGACCGTCTGGCGGCAGGCGGACCGGTACAGCGTGCCGCGGATCTGCTTCGTCAACAAGATGGACCGGGTGGGCGCGGAATTCCACCGCTGCGTGGACATGATCAGCGACCGGCTCGGTGCCACCCCCCTCGTCGTCCAGCTGCCGTGGGGGGTCGAGTCGGACTTCCGCGGCGTCATCGACCTGATCCGCATGCGCGCCCTGCTCTGGCAGACCGAGGGCAAGGGCGACAAGTACGACGTCGTGGCGGTCCCCGACGACCACGCCGAGGCGGCCCGCGAGTGGCGGGACCGGCTGGTCGAGACCATCTCCGAGAACGACGAGGAGATGATGGAGCTCTATCTCGAGGGCAGCGAGCCCAACGAGGAGCAGCTCGTCGCGGCGATCCGCCGGGCCACCATCGCCGGCGGCGTCACGCCCGTCCTGTGCGGCAGCGCGTTCAAGAACAAGGGCGTGCAGCCCATGCTGGACGCGATCGTGGACTTCCTGCCGAGCCCGGTGGACATCCCGGGGATCAAGGGCCACAAGGTCGGCAGCGAGGAATCGGTGATCGAGCGGCACGCCGATCCGTCCGAGCCGTTCGCCGCCCTCGCCTTCAAGATCATGGCTGACCCGCACCTGGGCAAGCTGACCTACATCCGGATCTACTCCGGGACCCTGGAGACTGGCACGCAGGTGCTCAACTCCACCAAGGGCCGCAAGGAGCGGATCGGCAAGATCTACCAGATGCACGCGAACAAGCGTGAGGAGCGCCCGACCGCGGTGGCCGGGCAGATCGTGGCTGTGATGGGGCTGAAGGACACCAGCACCGGCGACACCCTGTGCGACCCGAGTGCCCAGGTGATCCTGGAGTCGATGAACTTCCCGGCACCGGTGATCAACGTCGCCATCGAGCCGAGGACCAAGGCCGACCAGGACAAGCTCGGCACGGCGATCCAGCGCCTCGCCGAGGAGGACCCGACCTTCCAGGTCCGCACGGACGAGGAGACCGGCCAGACCATCATCTCCGGGATGGGCGAGCTCCACCTCGAGGTGCTGGTGGACCGGATGAAGCGGGAGTTCAGGGTGGAGGCCAACATCGGCCGCCCCCAGGTCGCCTACCGCGAGACCATCCGCCGGAAGGTGGAGAAGGTCGAGTACACGCACAAGAAGCAGACCGGTGGTGCCGGCCAGTACGGCCGGGTGATCATCAACCTGGAGCCGACCGGCGGCGACGGCGGCGGCTACGAGTTCGAGAACAAGATCACCGGTGGGCGTATCCCGCGTGAGTACATCCCCTCGGTCGACGCCGGCTGCCAGGAAGCGGCAGAGTTCGGTGTGCTGGCCGGGTACCCGATGGTCGATGTGCGGGTCACCCTCACCGACGGCGCCTACCATGAGGTGGACTCCTCCGAACTCGCCTTCAAGATCGCCGGGTCGATGGCCTTCAAGAAGGCGGCCGGCCAGGCCGATCCCGTGCTCCTTGAGCCCGTGATGGCCGTTGAGGTCAGGACCCCCGATGACTACATGGGTGATGTCATCGGTGACCTGAACAGCCGCCGGGGCCAGATCCAGGCCATGGAGGAGCGTTCCGGAATCCGGGTCGTGAAGGCACTCGTGCCTTTGTCGGAGATGTTCGGCTACGTCGGGGACCTGCGCAGCCGGACCCAGGGGCGGGCGGACTACAGCATGCAGTTCGACTCGTATGCGGAAGTCCCGCCCAGCATTGCCAAGGAGATCATCGCAAAGGCCCGAGGCGAGTAAAGCAGTCCACACGTCAGGAGAAAGGGCACCCGCAGGGAGCCTGGCCCCACCTCGGTGGGGGAATCGTAAGAGGAGATTCCAGTGGCGAAGGCCAAGTTCGAGCGGACCAAGCCGCACGTGAACATCGGCACCATTGGGCACATCGACCACGGTAAGACCACGCTGACCGCGGCGATCACCAAGGTGCTGCACGACAAGTACCCGGACGTCAATCCCTTCACGCCCTTCGACCAGATCGACAATGCGAAGGAAGAGAAGGAGCGCGGGATCACCATCTCGATCTCGCACGTCGAGTACCAGACCGAGAAGCGTCACTACGCGCACGTGGACTGCCCGGGCCACGCGGACTACATCAAGAACATGATCACCGGTGCTGCCCAGATGGACGGCGCGATCCTGGTGGTCGCCGCGACCGATGGCCCGATGCCGCAGACCCGTGAGCACGTGCTGCTCGCCCGGCAGGTCGGCGTGCCTTACATCGTGGTCGCCCTCAACAAGGCGGACATGGTGGACGACGAGGAGATCCTCGAACTGGTCGAGCTCGAGGTCCGGGAACTGCTCAGCCAGTACGAGTTCCCCGGCGACGACGTGCCGGTGGTGCGGGTCTCCGCGCTCAAGGCGCTCGAGGGCGACGCCGGGTGGGGTGAGAAGATCATCGAGCTGCTCACCGCCTGCGACGACTCCATCCCCGAGCCTGTCCGTGAGGTGGACAAGCCGTTCCTGATGCCGGTCGAGGACGTGTTCTCGATCACCGGCCGCGGCACCGTGGTGACCGGCCGGATCGAGCGCGGCAAGATTCACACCGGTGAGGAAGTTGAGATCATCGGGATCCGGGACAAGGCGCAGAAGTCCACCGTCACCGGCGTGGAGATGTTCCACAAGATTCTCGACGAGGGCCAGGCGGGCGACAACGCCGGCCTGCTGCTGCGCGGTATCAAGCGCGAGGAGGTGGAGCGCGGCCAGGTCGTGATCAAGCCGGGCACCAACACCCCGCACACCGAGTTCGAGGGCCAGGTCTACATCCTGTCCAAGGACGAGGGCGGGCGGCACACGCCGTTCTTCAACAACTACCGCCCGCAGTTCTACTTCCGCACCACCGACGTGACCGGCGTGGTCCACCTGCCGGAGGGCACCGAGATGGTCATGCCCGGTGACAACACCGAGATGAAGGTGGACCTGATCCAGCCGATCGCCATGGAGGAGGGCCTGCGCTTCGCGATCCGCGAGGGCGGGCGTACCGTCGGCGCCGGCCGGGTCACGAAGATCATCAAATAGCACGGATGCGGGGGGCCGCGAGGCCCCCCGCATCAGCAGTAAGAACAGCACACAGCGGCACGACAGAAGAGGACATCGAGGCCCACCATGGCGGGACAGAAGATCCGCATTCGGCTCAAGGCCTATGACCATGAGGTCATCGACAGCTCGGCGCGGAAGATCGTGGACACGGTTACCCGTACCGGCGCAAGGGTGGCCGGGCCGGTGCCGCTGCCGACGGAGAAGAACGTGTACTGCGTGATCCGGTCGCCGCACAAGTACAAGGACTCGCGTGAGCATTTCGAAATGCGCACGCACAAGCGACTGATCGACATCATCGATCCCACGCCGAAGACCGTCGACTCACTGATGCGGCTGGACCTGCCGGCCGGGGTCGACATCGAGATCAAGCTCTGAGGAACGCACCGATATGACCAAGCAGATCAAGGGCGTCCTGGGCACCAAGCTCGGCATGACCCAGGTCTTCGGCGACGACGGGAAGATCGTCCCGGTCACGGTCGTCGAGGCTGGCCCCTGCGTCGTGACGGCGGTGCGTACCCCGGGCGCCGACGGCTACTCCGCCGTCCAGCTCGGGTACGGCGAGATCGACCCCCGCCGGGTCACGAAGCCGGTTGCCGGCCACTTCACGAAGGCAGGTGTGACGCCACGCCGGTATCTGGTCGAGCTGCGCACCGACGACGCCTCCGACTACACCCTCGGCCAGGAGGTCACGGCCGAGACGTTCGGGGCCGGCGAGCTGGTGGACGTCACCGGCAAGACCAAGGGCAAGGGCACTGCGGGCGTGATGAAGCGGCACGGTTTCCGTGGCCTGGGCGCCTCGCACGGGACCCAGCGCAAGCACCGCGCGCCCGGCTCGATCGGGGGCTGCGCGACGCCCGGGCGGGTCTTCAAAGGCCTGCGGATGGCCGGGCGGATGGGCAATGCCCGCAGCACGGTGGCCAGGCTCACTGTCCACGCGGTGGACGCCGAGCGGGGCCTGCTGCTCATCCGCGGCGCCATTCCCGGCCCCAGGGGCAGCCTGGTGCTGGTGCGCAGCGCCGCCAAGCAGCCAGCGGTGAAGGAGGCGCGGTGAGCACCGTCGTCAGCATCGTCACCCCGTCCGGCAAGGGCGGCAAGGACGTCGAACTCCCGGCGGAGATCTTCGGCGCCAAGGTCAACATCCCCCTTATCCACCAGGTCGTGGTGGCGCAGGAGGCGGCTGCCCGTCAGGGTACGCACGCTGCCAAGACCAGGGGTGCGGTCCGTGGCGGTGGCAAGAAGCCGTACCGGCAGAAGGGCACCGGGCGCGCCCGCCAGGGTTCGCTCCGGGCGCCGCAGTACGCCGGCGGTGGCACCGCGCACGGCCCGGTGCCACGCTCCTACGAGCAGCGCACCCCCAAGAAGATGAAGGCGGCCGCGCTGCGCGGGGCACTGTCCGACCGGGCCAGCCATGGCCGGCTGGCGGTCGTCAGCGGCTTCCTCGACGGGGAGGAGCCGAGCACCTCCGGCGCGCTCGCCGTGCTGCGGACCGCGGTCGGCGAGACCGCGGGTCGGCTGTCGCGGTCCGTGCTGGTGGTCGTGAACGCCGACGACGAACTGACCCGCAAGAGCCTGCGTAACGCCCCGCACGTGCACGTGCTCACCGCCGGCCAGCTCAACACCTATGACGTGCTGGTGAGCGACTACGTCGTGTTCACGCAGTCAGCCCTGTCGGAATTCCTGACCCGCAGCGGCACCCCCGTCGACGGGCTGGAAACCGAGGCCAAGGCGGAGGCCGCGGCCGGCGATGCACCGGTGGCGAAGGCATCTGCCAAGGCCAAGCCGGCCGCCAGGGATGACACGCCGGAGGAGGAGCAGCAGTGAGCAAGATCGCGAATCCCCGGGACATCCTGCTGCGGCCGGTGATCTCGGAGAAGAGCTACCGGCTTGCCGACGACGGCAAGTACACGTTCGTGGTGGTCCCCGATGCCAACCGGACCCAGATCAGGCAGGCGGTCGAGGCGGTCTTCGGCGTCCGGGTGACCGGCGTCAACACGCTCAACCGGCAGGGCAAGCGGCGGCGCACCCGGTTCGGCTGGGGTAAGCGGCCCGACACCAAGCGCGCCATCGTCAGCCTCGCCGAGGGTGACCGGATCGATGTCTTCGGCGGACCGGTCAGCTAGCCCGCTGGCCAGATCGACAGGAGCTTGAGCACACATGGGTATCCGCAAGTACAAGCCGACTACCCCGGGCAGGCGGGGGGCCAGCGGCGCAGACTTCGCCGAGGTCACCCGCGGCGAGCCTGAGAAGTCGCTCGTCCGCCCCCTGCATTCGCGCGGTGGCAGGAATGTGCACGGCCGGATCACCGCGCGGCACCAGGGTGGCGGCCACAAGCGCGCCTACCGGCTGGTTGACTTCCGCCGGGCCGACAAGGACGGCGTGCCCGCGAAAGTGGCACACCTGGAGTACGACCCCAACCGGACGGCCCGGATCGCGCTGCTGCACTACGCCGATGGCGAGAAGCGGTACATCCTGTGCCCGCAGGGCCTGTCCCAGGGGGACCGGGTCGAGAACGGCCCTGGTGCCGACATCCGCCCCGGCAACTGCCTGCCGTTGCGCAACATCCCGACCGGCACCGTGGTGCACGCCATCGAACTGCGGCCCGGCGGTGGCGCCAAGATCGCCCGCTCGGCCGGCTCTGGCGTGCAGCTGCTCGCGAAGGAAGGCGGGTACGCACAGCTGCGGATGCCGTCGGGGGAGATCCGGCGGGTCGACGCGGCCTGCCGGGCCACCGTCGGTGAGGTCGGCAATGCCGAGCAGGGCAACATCAAGCTCGGCAAGGCGGGCCGCAGCCGCTGGAAGGGACGCCGCCCGTCGGTGCGGGGAGTGGCGATGAACCCGGTTGATCACCCGCTCGGCGGTGGTGAAGGCAAGAGTTCCGGTGGCCGTCACCCGGTCAGCCCGTGGGGCAAGCCGGAAGGGCGCACCCGTAAGGCCCACAAGCCCAGCGACCGCCTGATCACCCGCAGGCGCAGCAAGAAGAAGCGGTAGGAGCACCTCACGATGCCTCGTAGTCTCAAGAAAGGCCCTTTCGTCGACGACCACCTGATCAAGAAGGTGGACGCCCAGAACGACAAGGGCACCCGGAACGTGATCAAGACATGGTCACGCCGCTCCATGATCGTCCCGGCGATGCTCGGCCACACCATCGCGGTGCACGACGGCCGCAAGCACGTCCCGGTGTTCATCACCGAGGCGATGGTCGGCCACAAACTTGGCGAGTTCGCGCCCACGCGCACGTTCCGCAGCCATGTCAGGGATGACCGCCGCAGCCGGCGCTAAGCCGCAGGCACAGACAGACGTACAGAGACGGAGAAGAAGCGATGGAGGCTAGGGCAATGGCGCGGTATGTCCGCGTCACCCCGCGCAAGGCCCGCCGGGTGGTAGACCTCATCCGGGGCATGCCCGCCGACGAGGCGCAGGCGGCCCTCGCGTTCGCCCCCCAGTCGGCGAGCGACCCGGTCGGCAAGGTGCTGGCGAGCGCCATCGCGAACGCCGGCCAGGTCCGGCAGGTGGAGGCGGGCTCGCTCGTGGTGAGCCGGGCCTGGGTGGACGAGGGTCCCACGCTCAAGCGGTTCCGGCCTCGCGCTCAGGGCCGTGGTTACCGGATCAACAAGCGGACCAGCCACATCACCGTCATCGTCTCCGACGAGACCAAGGGAGGGACCCGCTAGTGGGGCAGAAGGTGAACCCGCACGGGTTCCGGCTCGGCATCACCACCGACTTCAAGAGCCGGTGGTACGCCGACAAGCTGTACAAGGACTACGTCGCCGAGGATGTGGCGATCCGCAGGATGCTGCAGCGGGGCATGGAGCGCGCGGGCATCTCCAAGGTGGAGATCGAGCGCACCAGGGACCGGGTCCGGGTGGACATCCACACGGCCCGTCCCGGCATCGTCATCGGCCGCCGCGGCGCCGAGGCCGACCGGATCCGCGGCGATCTGGAGAAGCTGACCGGCAAGCAGATCCAGCTCAACATCCTTGAGGTGAAGAACCCCGAGGTTGACGCGCAGCTGGTGGCACAGGGAGTGGCGGAGCAGCTGTCGAGCCGGGTGTCGTTCCGGCGGGCCATGCGCAAGGCGATGCAGACGACCATGAAGAGCCCGAGCGCCAAGGGCATCCGGGTGCAGTGCTCCGGGCGGCTCGGCGGCGCTGAGATGTCGCGCTCGGAGTTCTACCGCGAGGGCCGGGTGCCGCTGCACACGCTGCGGGCCGACATCGATTACGGCTTCTACGAGGCACGCACCACGTTCGGCCGGATCGGCGTGAAGGTGTGGATCTACCGTGGCGAGGCCCCGTCCACCCGCGCCGAGCGGGAGGCGATGCAGGCCGCGCTGCGGGCTGGGCAGCGCCGTGACCGTGACCGTGACCGCGACCGTGACCGGCCGCCGGCCCGTCGGCGCCGCCCGGGTGCCGGTGAGGGCGCCGGCCCGGATGAAGCAGCACGTGGCGGCGACCAGGCCGAGGCAGTCGCGACCGTGAGCGAGGAGGGCTGAGGGATGCTCATCCCGCGTAGGACTGCGCACCGTAAGCAGCACCGGCCGGACCGGCATGGTGCTGCCAAGGGTGGGACCAGGGTGACATTTGGTGAGTACGGCATCCAGGCGCTGGAGCACTCGTATGTGACCAACCGGCAGATCGAGGCTGCCCGTATCGCGATGACCAGGCATATCCGCCGTGGCGGGAAGGTGTGGATCACCATCTACCCCGACCGGCCGCTGACCAAGAAGCCGGCCGAGACCCGGATGGGCTCCGGCAAGGGCTCGCCGGAGTGGTGGATCGCCAACGTCAAGCCCGGCCGGGTGATGTTCGAGCTGTCCGGGGTCGCAGAGCCCGTGGCCAGGGAGGCGCTCCGCCGCGCGATGCACAAACTCCCCATGAAGTGCAAGTTCGTCAAGCGTGAGGTTGGTGAAGCCTGATGGCGAGGGGCCTGGCCGCCGCTGATCTGCGGAACTCGACCGAGGAGGAACTCGACGGGAAGCTGACGGAGGCGAAGACCGAGCTGTTCAACCTCCGGTTCCAGGCCGCCACCGGCCAACTGGAGAGTCACGGGCGGCTGCGTGCCGTCCGCAAGGAGATCGCCCGCATCTACACGGTGAAGCGCGAGCGTGAGCTGGGAATCGTGACCGTGGCTGAGGAGGCGGAAGAGGATGAGTGAGGAGCAGGGGGTCGCAGCCACCCAGCCCGGCCGGGGATACCGCAAGGTCCGCGAGGGCTACGTCGTCAGCGACAAGATGGACAAGACAGTTGTCGTCGAGGTCGAAGACCACGTGAAGCACCCCAAGTACGGCAAGGTCATCCGCCGTACCAAGAAGTACAAGGCACATGACAGCGAGAACGCCTGCGGAGTCGGGGACCGCGTGCGGCTCATGGAGACCCGGCCCCTGTCAGCGACCAAGCGCTGGCGGGTCGCCGAGATCCTGGAGAAGGCCAAGTAAGCAGGGGACACCCGCCGGAGCCCCCGGGCGCCCCCGCGAGAACCACATACGACCCGCCTGGCCCGCAGGCCGGCGTCAGGAAGCAGGAGTTGACGTGATCCAGCAGGAGTCGCGGCTCAAGGTCGCCGACAACACCGGAGCCAAGGAGATCTTGTGCATCCGGGTGCTCGGTGGCTCCAGCCGGCGATACGCGGGCATTGGCGATGTCATCGTGGCCACGGTGAAGGACGCTCTTCCCGGTGCCGGGGTGCGCAAAGGCGACGTGGTCAAGGCGGTGGTCGTGCGTACCCGCAAGGAACGCCGCCGGACAGATGGCTCCTACATCCGCTTCGACGAGAACGCGGCGGTCCTGATCAGGGATGGCGGCGATCCGCGCGGAACCCGCATCTTCGGCCCGGTCGGCCGCGAACTGCGCGAGAAGCGGTTCATGCGGATCATCTCGCTCGCGCCGGAGGTGCTGTGATGAAGAAGAGCCAGGCGGGCAAGAAGCCGGCCGGAATGAAGATCAAGAAGGGCGACACCGTGGTGGTGCTGGCCGGGCGTGACCGTGGCCGCGAGGGCAAGGTCATCGCCGCCTACCCGGAGCGGCAGCGGGTGCTTGTCCAGGGCGTCAACATCATCCGGAAGAACACAAAGGTCAACTTCCAGGGCCAGCGGGGGGCCAAGGAAGGCGGCATCGTGACCCAGGAAGCGCCGATCCATGTGAGCAACGTCTCGCTGATCGACCCGCAGACCAAGAAGGCTGCCCGCGTCGGCTACCGGTTCGACGAGGTGGACGGCAAGGAAACCAAGATCCGGATCTCCCGCCCGGGCGGTAAGGACATCTGATGGCAGCAACAACAGCAGAGCAGGCCACTGCCGAGCGCGTGCGGCCCCGTCTCAAAGAGCGCTACCAGGCGGAGATCGCGCCCGCGCTCCGGGAGGAGTTCGGGTACGCCAACGTGATGCAGATCCCCAGCCTTGCCAAGATCGCGGTGAACATGGGTGTGGGTGAGGCGGCACGCGATGCCAAGCTCATCGAGGGCGCGGTGCGCGACCTGGCCATCATCACCGGGCAGAAGCCGGCCGTGGCCCGGGCACGCAAGTCCATCGCCCAGTTCAAGCTCCGTGAGGGCATGCCGATCGGCGCACATGTGACCCTGCGGGGCGACCGGATGTGGGAGTTCCTCGACCGCCTGCTGACGCTGGCGCTGCCGCGGATCCGTGACTTCCGGGGCCTGTCAGACCGTCAGTTCGACGGCCGGGGGAACTACACCTTCGGCCTGGTCGAGCAACTGATGTTCCACGAGATCAACCCAGACCAGGTGGATCGCCAGCGCGGCATGGACGTGACCGTGGTCACGACCGCCACCACCGACGCTGAGGGCCGTTCGCTGCTGCGCCGGCTCGGATTCCCGTTCAAGGAGAGCTGAACGTGGCGAAAAAAGGACTCGTCGTCAAGGCGAACCGCACGCCGAAGTTCAAGGTGCGCGGGTACAGCCGGTGCTCGCGCTGCGGGCGGCCGCGTGCGGTCTACCGCCGGTTCGGGCTGTGCCGGATCTGTTTCCGGTCCATGGCTCACCGCGGCGAACTGCCCGGCATCACCAAATCCAGCTGGTAGCCACCAGCCGGGGCTCCGGGACCACTCCCGGTCCCCAGAACCCGGGGCTTGCCCCGGGTCAGCACGACCAGCCGGGCGTGAGCCCGGCGACGACCGACCTGGGCGCCGACGGCGCCCACCGACCACGCCGCAGGTCCGCACGGAAACCGCGGTGAGGAGGGCCATCAGGCCATGACGATGACCGACCCGATCGCAGACATGCTGACCCGTCTGCGTAACGCCAACTCGGCATACCACGACACCGTGGGCATGCCTTACTCCACGATCAAGGTCCACATCGCGGAGATCCTCCAGGAGCAGGGATACATCGCCGGCTGGCGCGTGGAAGATGCCGAGGTAGGCAAGAACCTCGTGATCTCGCTCAAGTACGGGCCCACCCGCGAGCGCTCGATCGCGGGACTCAAGCGGGTGTCCAAGCCCGGGCTGCGGGTGTACGCGAAGAAGGACAACCTGCCGCGCGTGCTCGGCGGGCTCGGCATCGCCATCATCTCCACCTCAGGTGGCCTGATGACCGACAGGCAGGCGGTCAAGCGTGGCGTGGGCGGGGAAGTCCTCGCCTACGTCTGGTGAGGAGACAGCGATGTCACGAATCGGACGCATGCCCGTGGTGGTCCCCAGCGGCGTCGACGTCACCATCAGCGGCCAGGATGTGATCGTCAAGGGTCCCAAGGGACAGCTCTCGCTGTCGGTCGCCGAGCCCATCGTCGTGTCGCACGACGCGGGCGTCATCACCGTGACCAGGCCCAACGATGAGGGCAAGGTGCGGGCGCTGCACGGCCTGTCCCGCAGCCTGGTGGCGAACATGGTCACTGGGGTGACCGAGGGATACCGCAAGACCCTGGAGATCGTCGGAGTCGGCTACCGCGTGCAGGCCAAAGGGGACAGCCTGGAGTTCGCACTCGGGTTCAGCCACCCCGTCACGGTTACTCCACCCGAAGGGATCACCCTGCGGGTGGAAACCCCCACCAGGCTCGTCGTCGAGGGAATCGACAAGCAGCAGGTGGGTGAGGTCGCGGCCAATATCCGTAAGCTCCGCAAGCCCGACCCGTACAAGGGCAAGGGCCTGCGGTACCAGGGCGAGCAGATCCGGCGCAAGGTCGGGAAGGCTGGGAAGTGATCATGGCTGCTACCAGGACCAAGGGGCGCGGGCACACCGCCGCGCGCACGACCTTGCGGGTGCGGCGGCATCTGCGGGTGCGCAAGAAGGTCAGCGGCACCGCCGCACGGCCCCGGCTGGCTGTGACACGCTCGGCCCGGCACATCTTCGCCCAGCTGGTCGACGACGGCTCGGGCTCCACGCTCGCATCCGCGTCTACGCTGGAAAGCGGCGTCCGGTCCGCCAGCGGTGACAAGACGGCCAAGGCACGGCAGGTGGGCGGACTACTGGCTCAGCGTGCCCAGGAGGCAGGCATCAGCGCCGCGGTCTTCGACCGGGGCGGCCATGCCTACCATGGCCGGATCGCCGCGCTCGCGGACGGGGCCCGGGAAGGCGGGCTGGCGCTATGACCGCTTTCGACGGGGCTAACACTGGAAGGACGATCTGATGGCAGGAACTCCGCGGCGCGGCAGCGGTGGCGGTGGCGAACGGCGTGAGCGCCGGGACGACCGCCGGGGCGGGGCGGAAAAGGGGACCGCGTACCTGGAGCGGGTCGTGACCATCAACCGTGTCGCCAAGGTGGTGCAGGGTGGCCGGCGCTTCAGCTTCACCGCCCTGGTCGTCGTGGGCGACGGCAATGGCATGGTCGGCGTGGGTTACGGCAAGGCCAAGGAAGTCCCCGCCGCGATCGCCAAGGGTGTCGAGGCGGCCAAGAAGCACTTCTTCCGGGTGCCCCGCATCGCCGGCACGATCCCGCACACCGTGCAGGGTGAAGAGGCGGCTGGTGTGGTGCTGCTCAAGCCTGCCAGTCCCGGTACCGGGGTCATCGCGGGCGGGCCGGTGCGCGCCGTGCTGGAGTGCGCGGGCATCCAGGACGTGCTGTCGCGCTCGCTCGGGTCATCGAACCCGATCAACGTGGTGCACGCCACCGTGGCGGCGCTGAAGGGCCTCAACCGCCCCGAGGAGATCGCGGCCCGGCGGGGCCTGCCGATCGAGGACGTGGCGCCTGCGGCCATGCTGCGCGCTCGTGCCGCGGCCGCCGCGGCCGGCGCCGCGGCGGGCAATAGCTGACCGGGAGCGCTCAGATGACGCAGTTGAAGGTAACCCAGACCAAGTCGCGGATCGGCGGCACGGCCCAGCAGCGGGCATCATTGCGCTCGCTCGGGCTGAAGCGGATCGGTGATGTGGTCATCAAGCAGGACAAGCCCGAGTTCAGGGGCATGATCGCGGCGGTGCGCCATCTGGTCACCGTCGAGGAGGTGGACTGATCATGGCAGGCGCGGGCAAGAGCCGCGACGGCGCCAGTGGTGACCGGGCCAGCGGGTCCGGTGGTGGCCGGGCCGGCCTGAAGATCCACCACCTGCGGCCGGCCCCGGGCGCGCGCAGGGCGCGGACCAGGGTGGGCCGCGGTGAGGCGTCCAAGGGCAAGACCGCCGGGCGTGGCACCAAGGGCACCAAGGCCCGCACTCAGGTGGCGGCGGGCTTCGAGGGCGGCCAGATGCCGCTGCACCGCCGGGTGCCCAAGCTGAAGGGCTTCAGCAACCTGCGGTTCAAGACCACGTATCAGGTCATCAACACCGGGCGGCTCACCGAGCTGTACCCCGAGGGTGGCGACGTCACCCCCGAGAGCCTGGCGGCCAAGGGTGCCGTGCGGGCAGGTGAGCCGGTCAAGGTCCTCGGTACCGGTGAAGCCGGCGCGGCGCTGCGGGTGAGCGCACACGCCTTCTCCGCCAGCGCGAAGGAGAAGATCACCGCGGCCGGGGGGACCGTCACGCAGCTGTAGGAAAGCCACCGAAGTGATCACTGGCCCACGCGCCGCTCCCGGGGAGCATGACCTGGCTCCCCGGGTACCTTGCGCTGGTGCCACCGGTGCAGGCTGGCTGTTACAGTGCAGCGAGCGCGTTACACTGCGGCGGTCACCCCGCGGCGGCCACCCGCCCGGGCTGGCGCCGCGCCCTGACGTTGACCCATCGATTTGAGGACGGCGCATGCTGACCGCGTTCCTCCGGGCGTTCCGGACGCCAGACTTGCGCCGGAAGCTGCTCTTCACCATCTTCATCATCGCCGTCTTCCGGCTGGGAGCCGCGCTGCCGACCCCCGGCATCTCGGAGAAGGCGGTCCACAACTGCATCGGGCTGGCTTCCAAGAGCGGCGGCAGCGTCTTCCAGCTGGTCAACCTGTTCAGCGGCGGGGCGCTGTTCAAGCTGTCGGTGTTCGCGCTCGGCATCATGCCCTACATCACCGCCAGCATCATCCTGCAGTTGCTGGCGGTGGTCATCCCCCGGCTGGAGACGCTCCGGCAGGAGGGCCAGGCGGGCCAGGCCAAGATCACTCAGTACACCCGCTACCTGACCGTGGGCCTGGCCATCCTCCAGTCCACCGGGATCGTGGCGCTGGCCCAGTCGGGCAACCTGTTCCAGGGCATCTGCCGCCAGCCGCTGATCCCCAACACCTCCATCTTCACGATCAGCACCATGGTCATCTGCATGACGGCGGGCACCGCGGTCATCATGTGGCTGGGTGAGCTGATCACCGACCGCGGCGTCGGCAACGGCATGTCCATCCTGATCTTCACCCAGGTCATCGCCGTCATCCCGGGCGAGATGCAGAACATCTACAAGTCCCGGGGCACCTTCACCTTCGGCATTGTGCTGGTGGTCGGGATCGCCATCGTGGCGTTCGTGGTCTTCATGGAGCAGGCCCAGCGGCGGATCCCTGTCCAGTACGCCAAACGGATGGTCGGGCGCAAGATGTACGGCGGCACCTCGACGTACATCCCGATGAAGGTGAACCAGGCCGGTGTGATCCCGGTCATCTTCGCCTCGTCGCTGCTCTATATCCCGCAGCTGGCCACCACCATCTTCGGGAACCGGAACCACCCGCAGGGCTGGGATGTCTGGGTCCAGACGTACCTGGTCCGCGGTGACTCCCCGATCTACATGCTCACGTTCTTCGCGCTCATCCTGTTCTTCACGTACTTCTACGTGGCGATCACGTTCAACCCGACCGAAGTCGCTGACAACATGAAGAAGTACGGCGGGTTCATCCCCGGCATCCGTCCTGGCCGGCCGACCGCCGAATACCTCAACTTCGTGCTCACCCGGCTCACCGCCCCCGGCTCGGTCTACCTCGGTGTCATCGCGCTCATCCCGATGATCGCGCTGGCGCTGGTCGGAGCGAGCCAGAACTTCCCGTTCGGTGGCACCAGCATCCTGATCGCGGTCGGGGTGGGCCTGGACACGGTGAAGCAGATCGAAAGCCAGCTCCAGCAGCGCAATTACGAGGGTTTCCTGCGGTAGTGCGTCTCGTCCTCGTGGGCCCCCCCGGTGCGGGCAAGGGGACACAGGCCCAGTTCATCGCCTCGCACCTGTCCATCCCGAAGATCTCGACAGGTGACATCTTCCGTGACAACGTCAGTCACGGGACCGCGCTGGGCCGCCGGGCACAGGCGTTCATGAAGCGGGGCGACCTGGTCCCGGACGAGGTCACCATTGCCATGGTCACCGACCGGCTGGCCGACGATGACGCTGGTTCGGGGTTCCTGCTCGACGGCTTCCCCCGCAATGTGCCGCAGGCCGAGACGCTCAAGAAGATGCTCTCGGCCTGGGACACCAGGCTGGACGTGGTGCTTGAGCTGGTGGTGGATGACGACGAGGTGGTCCGGCGCCTGTCGGGGCGCCGGACGTGCCGGCGGTGCGGGCGGGTCTGGCACTCGACGTTCGACCCGCCGGCCCAGCCGGGCATCTGTGACGACTGCGGCGGCGAACTGTTCCAGCGTGACGACGACCGCGAGGAGACGATCAGGCACCGCCTTGAGGTGTACCAGCAGCAGACCGCGCCGCTGGTCTCGTTCTACGCTGACGAGGGCATTCTGCTCGGCATCGATGCCACCGGGCCGGTCGATGAGATCACCGAGCGGGCCCTGAGCGCGCTGCGCCGCTTCATCCGCTAGGGCATGCCCTCCGTGCCCTCATGGGCGGCCCGCCCGCGGCGGGTACCGGTAAAAGGGAATCCGGCGGGACTATGCGGACGCGGCGCGAGGCGGGCCTACAAATCAAGACAGCCGGGGAACTGGCCGCCATGGCAGGGCCGGGGCAGGTGGTCGCCAGCGCACTGCGGGCGGCGGGCGACGCGGTAGCGCCCGGGATCAGCACCGCCGAACTGGACGCCATCGCGGCGCGGGAGATCGCGGCGGCGGGGGCGACCCCGTCGTTCCTGGGCTATCACGGATTCCCGGCGACGATCTGTGTGTGCGTCAACGACGAGATCGTGCACGGGGTCCCGGACCCCGCCCGCAGGCTGCGCGAGGGCGATGTGGTCTCGATCGACTGCGGGGCGATCGTGCGCGGCTGGCACGCCGACGCCGCCGTGACCCTTCCGGTGGGCACGATTTCCGGTCAGCTCAGGCAACTGCTGGACGCCTGCGAGCGGGCGCTGTGGCACGGGCTGGCCGCAGCCAGGGCGGGCGCACGGCTCAGCGACATCTCCGCCGCTGTGGAACGGTGCGCCTGTTCGATGGGCCGCTACGGGATCGTGGAGGACTACGTCGGGCACGGCATCGGCAGCGAGATGCACATGGATCCGCCGGTGCCCAACTACGGGCGGCCAGGCCGCGGGCCGGTGCTGGCGGAAGGGATGGCCCTGGCCATCGAGCCACTGCTGGTGCTCGGCGGGCCCGGCACCCGCCTGCTCGACGACGGCTGGACCGTGGTGAGCGAGGACGGCAGCTGCTCGGCCCACGTCGAGCACACGGTGGCCATCACCGCCGCTGGCCCGCAGGTGCTCACGGCGCTGGACCGCGGCGCGGCGGGCTTCGCCCGGCTGGCCGGCCCCCAGGGCGCCGCCGGGCGGGCCGGCGAGGTTGCGGCGGGCGCAGCGGCGCAGGCAGGCTCGGACAACTGAGGAGGACGCCGATGGCCAGTGACCCCAGGACGATCCGCGCCTCGGACGCGGATCGCGACCGGACCGCCGCGTTGCTGCGCGAGCACCATGCGGCGGGCCGGCTGACCGCCGAGGAGTTCAACGAGCGCCTCGATAAGACGTATGCGGCCAAGACCCTGGGCGAACTGGATGACCTGCTGGCCGACCTGCCGGGGATCGATCTTTACCAGCTGCCCGATGCGTCGCTCCCGCGCAAGGGCAGGCCGCCGGGAATCCCGCCACTTCCGTGGCTGATGGCGCCCGGACCGGCCGGCCGGTTCTCTCCCGCCTGGCGCGCCGCCTGGGGATCGTGGCTGTCGGTGAGCCTGACCGCTTTCATCATCTGGCTGGTCACCGGCCATCCGGGCAGCCTGTGGTTCCTGTGGGTGGCCGGGCCGTTCGGCCTCGTCCTGCTCGGGCGGTGGATCGTCGGCGACCAGCCGCGCCGCAGCAGGCGCCGCGATCGCAGGTAGAATGTGCCAGGCGGTGCGAACCGGCGGAAAGGTGCGAACCGGCGGGAATGTATGCGGCCCGGCCCTGGTTCGCATTGTCGGCTGATGTCGCGTAGACTCTGCTACGGCCCATGAGTTGTCCCTGGCATGGTCTTTGCCAGGTGGGGGACAGTCGTTCGCTGGGCCGGCCCGCTTCCGGAGAGCATGTGTGAGCATGCGCCGGCTTGCGGGAGCCTGCGGGGAACACGCAGGTGTGAGCACGGCACGATCACTGACAATCCCGTGAGTGCCCGGCTTCCGGCCGGTCGCTGGCGGACTTAGAGCGAAGCGCGGAGGACATGCCCAAGAAGGATGGCGCCATCGAGATCGAGGGCACGATCGTCGAGTCACTTCCGAATGCCTTCTTCCGGGTGGAGCTGGACAACGGGCACAAGGTCCTGGCCCATATCAGCGGCAAGATGCGGATGCACTACATCCGGATCCTGCCGGACGACCGGGTCGTCGTGGAGCTGAGCCCCTACGACCTCAGCCGCGGGCGCATCGTTTACCGGTACAAGTAATTCGGTGGCGGCGGATGACCGCCGCGGTCCGCTGGAGCACCTGACCGACACGCACCGGGACCCTGTCCCGGTGCCGGAGGAGACCACGATGAAGGTCAAGCCGAGTGTGAAGAAGATCTGCAGCAAGTGCCGGATCATTCGCCGGCATGGCCGGGTCATGGTCATCTGCGCCGACCCACGGCACAAGCAGCGCCAGGGCTGACGCGCCACCCGAACGCGCACCGCACCCTTACCGGGCCTAGGCCCGGTAAGGGAACCCCCGGAAGGAGGCCGGGGCCCGCCCGGGCAGGGGCGGGGACGCGGTGTGCCAGACCTCCCGAGATGAAGGAGAACTGCCCGCAGATGGCACGCTTGGTTGGTGTTGACCTCCCGCGCGACAAGCGCCTTGAGGTCGCCCTCACCTACGTTTACGGGATCGGCCGCACCCGCGCGCGCCAGACGCTGAAGGCCACTGGCGTCAGCGGCGACATCCGGGTCCACGATCTGACCGACGACGACGTCGTCAGGCTCCGTGACTGGATCGAGGCCACCTACAAGGTCGAGGGTGACCTGCGCCGGGAAGTGCAGGCAGACATCCGGCGCAAGGTGGAGATCGGCTGCTACCAGGGCATCCGCCACCGCCGGGGGCTGCCAGTGCACGGCCAGCGTACGCAGACCAATGCCCGCACCCGCAAGGGCCGCAAGAAGACAGTGGCCGGGAAGAAGAAGGCCGGGAAGAAGTAGTTCGCGCGATCCCACCGCGAACCGACGACCTCAGCAAACAAGGAATCAGATGCCGCCTAGGAGCCGCACCGGTGCCGCCAAGAAGGTGCGCCGCAAGGAACGCAAGAACATCGCTCACGGCCATGCCCACATCAGGAGCACGTTCAACAACACGATCGTCTCCATCACCGACCCGATCGGGAACGTCATCTCGTGGGCGTCCTCCGGCCAGGTCGGCTTCAAGGGTTCGCGCAAGTCCACCCCGTTCGCCGCGCAGATGGCGGCCGAGGCGGCAGCGCGGCGGGCCATGGAGCATGGCATGCGCAAGGTTGACGTGTTCGTCAAGGGTCCTGGCTCGGGCAGGGAGACCGCCATCCGGTCCCTGCAGGCGACCGGCCTGGAGGTCGGGTCAATCCAGGACGTCACCCCGGTTCCGCATAACGGCTGCCGGCCGCCCAAGCGGCGCCGGGTCTGAGGAGTAGCTGACACATGGCTCGATACACGGGCGCGGACTGCAGGCTCTGCCGCCGCGAGAAGATGAAGTTGTTCCTGAAGGGCGCCAAGTGCGACTCGGCGAAGTGCCCGATCGAGATCCGGCCCTACCCGCCCGGGGAGCACGGCCGCAATCGCCCGAAGGAGAGCGAGTACCTGCTCCAGATCCGGGAGAAGCAGAAGGCGCGCCGGGTGTACGGGATCCTTGAGCGGCAGTTCCACGGCTACTACGAGGAGGCCACCAGCAAGCGCGGCAAGACCGGCGAGAACCTGCTCCAGATCCTGGAGAGCCGTCTTGACAATGTGGTCTACCGGGCCGGGTTCGCCAAGAGCCGGGACATGGCCCGTCAACTGGTCCGGCACGGGCACTTCCTGGTCAACGGCAAGAAGGTGGACATACCCTCGTACCGGGTGAGCGCCAGCGACATCGTCGAGGTACGGCCGAAGTCGCTGGAGATGACCCCGTTCGTGGTCGCACGGGCAGAGTCGGGCGAGCGCCCGGCCCCGGCGTGGATCGAGGTGATCCCGGACAAGATGCGGGTTCTCATCCACACCCTCCCGGCTCGTACCCAGATCGATACGCAGGTCCAGGAGCAGCTCATCGTTGCGCTGTACTCGAAGTAATCACCTGCCAGGGCCGGTGCCATGGCGGGGGCGGGACGGCAAGCAGCCGTCTCGCCGAAGATCGCGACTGTCATATAGCGGGCGTCGCGGGAAGGGGTAGCAAATGCTCATCGCCCAGCGTCCGACTCTCACCGAAGAGCCGGTAGACGAATTCCGCTCACGGTTCGTCATCGAGCCGCTCGAGCCAGGGTTCGGGTACACGATCGGAAATTCCCTCCGGCGTACCCTCCTGTCGTCCATCCCGGGGGCCGCTGTCACGAGCATCCGGATCGAGGGTGTGCTGCACGAGTTCTCGACCGTGGCCGGGGTCAAGGAGGATGTCACCGACGTCATCCTGAACCTCAAGGAACTCGTGGTCTCCTCCGAGCAGGACGAGCCGGTCGTCATGTACCTGCGCAAGCAGGGCCCTGGCGAGGTCACAGCGGCTGACATCGCGCCGCCGGCCGGCGTCGAGGTGCACAATCCGGGCATGCACATCGCCACGCTCAACAGCAAGGGCAAGCTGGAGATGGAGCTGACGGTCGAGCGCGGCCGCGGTTACGTGTCGGCAGCCCAGAACAAGCAGCCCGGGCAGGAGATCGGCCGGGTCCCGATCGACTCGATCTACTCCCCGGTGATGCGGGTGACCTACAAGGTCGAGGCGACCCGGGTGGAGCAGCGGACCGACTTCGACAAGCTCATCCTCGACGTGGAGACCAAGCCGTCCATGCGGCCGCGGGACGCGGTGGCAAGCGCCGGCAAGACCCTGGTTGAGCTGTTCGGGCTGGCCAGGGAACTCAACGTCGAGGCGGAGGGCATCGACATCGGCCCCTCGCCCACCGACGCCGCCCTGGCCGCGGACCTGGCGCTGCCGATCGAGGAGCTGACGCTCACGGTCCGCTCCTACAACTGCCTCAAGCGCGAGGGCATCCACACGGTGGGCGAACTGGTTGCCCGCAGTGAGCAGGACCTGCTGGACATCCGCAACTTCGGCGCCAAGTCGATTGAAGAGGTCAAGCAGAAGCTGACCGACATGGGCCTCGCGCTCAAGGACTCCCCGCCAGGCTTCGATCCGGGCAGTGCAGTCGACAATTACAGCGCGGAAGACGACGACAGTTACGTCGAGACCGAGCAGTACTGACGGGTCGGGCAGATCCGGAAGTAGCGAACCAAGGAGAACGTTGCGATGCCCACGCCCACCAAGGGCCCGCGGCTGGGTGGCAGTTCGGCCCATCAGCGGCACATCCTGGCGAACCTTGCCACCGCCCTGTTTGAGCACGGCAAGATCACCACGACCGAGGCGAAGGCCCGGCGGCTCCGGCCGTTCGCCGAGCGCCTGGTCACCTTCGCCAAGCGGGGTGACCTGCACGCGCGGCGCGAGGTGCTGACAGTGGTCACCGACAAGGGCGTGGTGCATACCCTGTTCACCGAGATCGGGCCGAGCTTCGCTGCCCGCGACGGCGGATACACCCGGATCACCAAGGTGGGCCCCCGCAAGGGCGACAACGCGCCGCTCGCGGTTATCGAACTGGTCCGCGAGGAAGCTGCCGCGGCGCCGCGGCGCCGCCGTGCACGCCGCGCCCAGCCCGCGGCCGCCCCGGCCCGTGGCGCCAAGGCGGCGGCTGCTGACGCTGCCCAGGCCGAGGCGGCCGAAGCCGAGGCGGCCGAGGCGGCCGGGGCTGCCGACGCCGGGGCTGCCGACGCCGGAGCGGCTGAGGTGGCTGACGCTGAGGTGGCCGACGCTGAGGTGGCCGACGCCGTCGCGGAGGAGGACGCTGAGGCCGCCGGTGCGGAGGAAGAGGGTCAGTAGCACGGGGCCGGTCTCCGTGCCCGGAAGGTGACCTGGGGATGATCCGGGTACGGCTTGATCTGGCCTACGACGGATCCGGCTTCTCCGGCTGGGCTCGCCAGCCTGGCCGCAGGACGGTCCAGCAGACGCTGGAAGAGGCGCTGGGCCGGGTCCTGCGCCTCCCGGAGCCAGCGCAGCTGACCGTGGCCGGCCGGACCGACGCCGGAGTGCATGCGCGGGGCCAGGTCGCCCACGTGGATATCCCCCTGCGGTGCTGGGAAGCGGCCACTGGGGAGGCGGGCGGGGCGCCCGGCGCCGGACAGGCAGACGCCCCGGGAGCAGGCCCTGACGGGGGGCAAGCAGACGCCCCGGGCATCCGTTCTGTCCAGCGGCGGCTCTCCGGGGTGCTCCCGCCCGATGTGCGGGTGCGCCGCGTCGCGCCTGCGCCAGCGGGCTTCGACGCTCGCTTCTCCGCCCTCTGGCGGCGGTACGTCTACCGGATCTGCGACGATCCGGCCATAGCCGACCCGCTGCATCGGCATGAGACGCTGTGGTACCCACGCAGGCTCTCGGTCGGCGCCATGAACGAAGCAGGCGGGGCGTGCCTGGGCGAGCATGATTTCGCCGCGTTCTGCCGCCGCCGGGAGGGTGCGAGCACGATCCGTGAGCTGCTGCGGCTGGAGTGGGAACGGCCGGCGTCCTCACTGGTGCTGGCGACAGTGGTGGCGGACGCGTTCTGCCACAACATGGTCCGGGCACTGGTCGGCGCCTTGCTGCGGGTGGGGGACGGGACCAAGCCGGCCGGGTGGCCTGCCCAGGTGCTGGCCGCGGCGCAACGCGACCCGGGCGTGCCCGTCGTCGCCGCGCACGGTCTGTGCCTGGCAGAGATCGGCTACCCGCCCGCCGATCAGCTGGCCGGCCGCGCGCTGGCCACCCGCCGGGTGCGCGCTGGCTAGAGCGGCTTCCCGGTGACCATCCGGCTGGTCAGGCTGAGGTTGGCGGTGCCGGTGAACAGGTCCGCCGAGAAATTCGCCAATTCGGTGCGCTGCTTCTTACTGGAGGGGGTGTGCTGGTTCGCGAACTCGGCCCAGATCAGGATCAGGTAATGCCCCTTGACCTCGGCCTCCTCCAGGCCCGTCCCGCTGGAGAGTTTGTGGGTCGGCCCGTGTGCGGCAGGCAGCTGGCGGATGAACTGGGTGGCGCCGGAGGCGGCACCGACCTTCTCGGCGGCAGCGGCGTCCACCAGGTTCAGCACCCCGATAGTGGCCATCAGCTTGCCGTTGGTCGACAGATAACTGGCCCGCAGGACCTGTGTGCAGCCAGCCTTGCGGACAGCCGCCCGGAGCGCAGAGCCGATCACCGCCTGGGTGCACCTGGCAGCGGACTTGTCCACCCTCCTGCCGCCCGCGCTGCCGCCTGCGGAGACTTTCGCGGGGACGCGCTCGCCGACGCGGCGCGGTACGGGACCGACCGACAGGGCCCCGACGTGACTCCACGGTGCCCGGGCCGGCACAGGCCTGAGCGCGTGGGGCCGGCCCGCTCACAGCCCCGTATA
>OFHK01000017.1_pt1 | contig 56385 bp, 62 predicted proteins | sample 1521951 | NCBI WGS metagenome assembly OFHK01 (sample SAMEA2468436, study PRJEB22500) | soil metagenome | biome: Glassland; feature: Farmland; material: Clay | place: Australia | collected 2013-01-31 | depth 0.55 m
CTCCCCGAGACCGCGAACTTCGTCGAAGCTGACCTCCCACGCATCGTCCGCGTCTGGTTTTGCGGCGAACGCAACCCCCGCCGCCCACGCCGGAACGATCCGCAGAACGAGGACTGCCAACCGGGCCACCCCGGTCGGCCCCCGTTCGCGGCGATAGGCGAGCACGCGGGGCGCGAACGCGGAGGCCCAGCATCGGCGAACGGCGTCGACCGCGGCATCGATGCCACGAACCCCCAGGAAGGTCTCATACTGGCCCGCGAACGAGGCTCCGGGGAGATCCTCCTCGACACCGGACGAGCGGACGGCCAAGGGAACTGCGCCCAGGCTGGCCACAGCGGCGCTCAACTCCTCGACAATCTCCGGGGGAACCCTCGCTCGCTCGACTTCCTCGGGAGCCGCCTCCGAGCCCAACCGGCTCTCCTCAACGAACCGAGCGAAGGCTCGCGTCGTCACGACGATCCCTGCAGGGACCGAGAATCCTGCCTGCACGGCCTCGCCCAGGTTGGCCGCCTTCGACCCCGCCTCGGCGATGTCCCAACGCCCGACCTCTTGGAGGAGGAGCACGAAAGGCGCAGGCGAGTTCCCGGGGCGGACCTTTGCCTTCTGGGGCATGGCCTACCCCAGGAAGCCGTTGAGGTAGCGCAAGAGCACGGGTCCCACCCAGCGCGCGAGCTCCTCGTTCGTCGCGGAGGCCAGGGGCTCCAGGCGCACGATGTATCGGATGACCCCGAGACCCAGCAAGGTGGAGGCCACGAGGGCCACCCGCAGCTCGACGTCCTCGCCCGGGATGCTCGTACGGACGTGCGGCGTGATTTCCTCCTCGAACAGGCGGCGGAGGAGGGCCGCGGCCTTCGGGTTCGACGAGGCGGAGCGGAGGAGGGCCAGGAAAGGTGCCGTTTCGCCGTCGCCGCCCCATCGCTCCAGGAAAAGGCGCACGACGGTCTCCGCGCGTCGGGCCTGCGAGGCGGAGCTGGGCATCTCCTCCTCGGTCGGCCGGCGCATCCGGGTCCGAAGGGCCTCCGTGAACAGGGCCTCCTTGTCCCCGAAGTAGTGGTAGACGAGCGCGGGGTCAACCCGGGCCTCTCGGGCGATCATGCGCAGGGTCGCATGGTCGAACCCGTGCCGTGCGAACTCGCGCACCGCGGCGCGGAGGATGTCCTGGCGCGGATCGCTCACGCCTTTCGGCCGGCGGCCCCGCGTCGGCCCGGCCCTGCTCGGATGCGCCGCCATGACGCCACCTCAGTCCTCCGCAAGCCGAGGGGACGACGCGGCGCGGGGCTCCGGGGCGCCGAGTCGACTTGCGAAATACAACACGACGACGTCCGATCCGACGGCCCCGAGGAACATCATCTCCATGAGGAAGGAGTAGACATCCACTTGGCCTCCGATCGTGAACTCGACTCCGCTCGAGAAGGCCAGCAGGGAGAAGGCCAGCGCCGCGACGGCGGGGGACCAGAACGTAACTCGCCTCGTGCGAGCGCTCAGGAACACCACGATCGAGGCCGTGGCCAGAATCAGGAAGCCCACGGCGACGTGGGCCGCGAGGACGGAGTACAAGGCGAGCAGGGATGCGAGATCGTTCGAAGGAGGCAGAACGACGAAGAGGTTGAGGTAGGTCCCCACGACGTTCTGGAGCAGAAGAAGGAGGAGGAGCGCCCAAGCCCAAGGAACGATCCCGGATCGGGGTCGTCTCCCGCCATCGGCCTTAGCAGACATAATTCAACATATGTTGAATTGCATACTTAAACCCCCGGCGTTTCCCCGCGATTGCAGCGGCTACCCGGCGAAAGGAGGGGTAATAGGGTCGCTCGCCCTCCCGGGCCACGGTGGAGAGATATGCCCCCTGAGAGCCCGAGGGTCCTTATCGTCGGGGCCGGCTTCGCCGGACTGGGATGCGCGCACGCGCTCCGGCAGTCGGGCATCCCGTTCCTCGTCCTCGAGGCCAAGGACCGCGTCGGGGGCCGCGCCCGGACGGAGTACGACCTCCTGGGCGGCCAGCCCATCGAGGGCGGGGCCATGATGGTCCACGGCAGCGACGCGAGCGTGCTGGGCTGGATCCGGGAGCTCGGTCTCACCACGAGGAAGGTGCCCGAGTTCCGCGGCGCGCGGTTCTTCCTGAAGGGGAAGCTCCGCACCGCGTTCGGCGTCGCCCTCAGCGGACTCGAGCCGCTCCGCTCGTCGATCCAGACGATGTGGCGGCTGCCCAAGGCTGTGGCCCGCTACGACGGTCCAGACGTCACCCTGGACCGTTTCCTTGAGGAGCACCACGCCCTCCCGACCGCCACGAAGTTCGTGGGCGCGATGTATGCGAGCATCAACGCCGCGGATCCGGACCAAGTCAGCGTCCGCGGGCTCGCGGAGGAAGCGAACGCCCAGTCCTTCGGACTGCCGTGGGCGAACTACCAAGTGCTCGAAGGCTACGGGGAGCTCGCGAAGCGGCGGGCCCAGGAGTTCGGCGACGCCATTCACCTGAGAACCCGCGTCAACCGCATCGAGTGGGCCACGGAGGGCGTACGAGTGCAGGCCGACGGCCCGGCGGGGCTGGAGACCTACCACGCTGCGGCGGCCGTCGTGACCGTGTCCCTGGGCGTGCTCCAGGCCCACGCAGTGGAGTTCGTTCCCGCGCTCCCCGAACCGAAGCAGGCCGCCATCGAGGCCCTGGGCTTCGGCCACGCGGACAAGATCCTCCTTGTGTTCGACGAGAGCTTGCGGCGAACAGTCCTCGGCAAGGCGACGTCTGTCGCCTCCACCCGGGGCTCCTGGTTCTTCTTCCCTTACTACGGAGCGAAGGAGGGACCCGTGGTCCTCGAGGGGTTCCTGTCCGGCCGACGGGCCCTGGAGCTCTCGGGCCACCCTGAAGCGGAGGTCGTCGAATCGGTCGTTCGGGAGCTCGAGTCCATGATTCCCCGGACAGAGCTTCGGTCCCACCTGGTCGCGGCCCGCTACGTGGACTGGTCTGCCGATCCCGACGTCCGCGGAGGCTACACGTATCCCAAGGTCGGTGGCGGCATCGAGCAGCGGCGGATCCTCGCGGAACCCCTGGACGACGTCCTCTTCTTCGCGGGAGAGTCCGCCCACTTCGCCGGAGAGTACGCCACGGTGCATGGGGCGCTTGACTCGGGCGTCCGCGCCGCGGGCGAAATCCGCGAATCTCTTGTGAGGCGCGGCCTCCTGGCCGCTTAGTTCCACGTGCGCGGCTCAAACGTCAAGGATCTTCCCGAGACCACGGCGGACGGCGTCCTCCACGACGCGGTTCGCGACCGCGGCATCCTGAATGCCCACGCCCGTGAGGTCCGCCACGGTGATCTCCTCGTCCGACTTGCGGCCCCGTTTCATGCCCGCGGCGATCACGCCGAGCTCCGCGTAGACGTCCTCCTTCCGGAAGACGCCAGCGTCCACGGCGTGGTGAATCTCCCCGAGGCGCAGGCACTGGTCCAGCCGGTCGGCCACCACCTTGTCCGCTTTCTGCAGGACGTCCACGTCGAGCTCCTGCTTGTCCGGGCCGTCGGAGCCCACGGCGGTGATGTGCGTTCCCGGGTCGATCCAGTTCGCGCGCACGAGGGGTTCGTGGGCCGCCGTCACCGTGACGACGATGTCGGAACCGCGGCAGGCCACTTCGGGGGAGCCCACGGCCTCCACGGGAATTCGGTGCTTCTGGGTCATCTCCGCCGCGTACGTCTCCGCTCTCTGGCGGTCGCGCCCCCAGGCGGCCACGGCTTTGGGTCGGCGCACGCGGAGGAGGGCCTCGAGCTGGTATCTCGCCTGACTGCCCACGCCCACGATGCCGACGCGGTCGATGGACTTCTTGGCGAGGAGGTCCGCGGCGAGGGCGCCCGCCGCGCCTGTGCGGATGTCCGTGAGGTATCCGTTGTCGAAGAGGACGGCCACGGGGAGGCCCGTGGTCGCGTCGAAGACGAGGAACATCCCGCCGCCGGAGGGAAGCCCGCGGGCCGGATTGTCGTAGGAGCCGGACGCGACCTTCACGGCGAAGTGCCGCGTCCCCGGGAGGTAGGCGCCCTTGATGTGGGCCTCCGTCCGCGTGGCGGGGATGTCCAGGTTGATCACGCCCGGGAGGACGACCTGTCCCTTCGCGAGGCGGACGAACGCGTCGCGTACGGCCTCGTAGGCCTCCTTGGGCCCGAGTAGGTCGCGGATCTCCTTCTCGAAGAGCAGGCGCAGCTCCATCTACCTCGCCCGGCCCGCCTTCAACTCCCGGAGGAGCACGTCGAAACGGTCGAGACCCGCGAGCAGGTAGTCCGTCGGCGGTCCGATCCCGATCCGCACGTAGCCGTCCATGCCGAACATGTCCCCGGGCACGAGGAGCGTGGACTTCTCCTTGCGGAGGCGTTCCACGAGCTCCGTGGAGTTCATCTTCATCGCGTACCGGATGTAGCAGATGGCGCCCGCGGCCGGGGGGACGTGGGCGAAGAGGGAACCATGGTCCTCGATCCAGTCCCGGATGGCCGGGTAGTTCTTCCGGAGGATGCTCCGCGTCCGGCCGAGGACCTCCTGCCGCTTCCGCTTCTCGAGCACGAAGCGCGCGAGGCGGTCCGAGAGCATGGTCGGCGTGAGCGTGAGGTAGTCGTGGTAGCTCATGAGCTCCTCGATCAGCTTCGGCGGCGCGACGGCCCAGCCGATCCGCAGCCCGGGGAGACCGTAGGCCTTGCTCAGCCCGTTCGTGATCAGGGTCCTCTCGTAGGAGCCCCAGAGGCTCTTCGTCTCGGGGCCCTCCCGCTCCGCGCCCTGGTACACCTCGTCGGCCAGGAGCCAGCTGCCCGCGTCCTCCACGACGTCGAGGAGGGCCTTCCGCTGGGGCGAGGCCATGATCGCGCCCGTGGGGTTGTTCGGATTGCAGACCTGGACCGCCTTCGTCTTCCTCGTCACGAGCTTCTTGAGCTCCTCGGGGTCGAACTGCCAGCCGAGCTCCTCCTTCAGCCGGAGGGGCTTGACCTTCACGCGCCAGGACTTCGCGAGCCCCCAGAGCTGCTGGTAGTTCGGCTGCATGAGGACGATCTCGTCGCCGGGCTCCAGGAGCCGCCACGCGGAGGTGAAGATGGCCTCCGACGAACCGTTCGTCACGTGCACGTTGTCCGCGGTCGCGCCCGGGTAGAGGGACGCGACCGTGGCACGGAGCTCGGGCGTGCCCTCGGACTGCGGGTAGCCCAGGCGCGTGCCCAAGAACGACTCGATCGCGTCCCGCGGGCCCAGGAGCTCCTCCAGGGTGTAGGGGTGGACGCCGCTCTCCGCGAGGTCGTAGTCGACGATGTACTCGTTGACGGACTGGTACCGCTCCATCTCGAAGAGCTGGATCTTCATGCGCGCCCCAGACGGGGATTCGGCCTGGAACGTTAAAGATTCTCTCCGAGGCGGGAGGGAACGATCGGGAGTCAGCGGCCAAGCAGCCAGAAGAACAGGAGGATGGCGAGGGCCGCGGCCGTCCCGCCCGAGATCCCGGCGAGAATCCAGTCGGGACTCCAGTGCGTCTTCGGGTCCTCGAAGTACTTCGTTCGGATGGGGAAGTGACGACCCATCATCGCGGGATCACCGAGAGCCCCCAGCATCCTGGGCGGAGTTAGTCCTGGCGACGGAAAGCCCCAGAAGACAGGGTGTGGTTCGCCCGGCTCAATCCGCTCTCCCGCGGATTTCTGTAGAGTAAGTAGGGAGGGACCAACTACGGAATGGTGCTTGCGGTATCCATACGCGCCGGGGGCTTTTCGACGCTCCCGGGGGACGGAGGAGAGGAAGGATGAGACGGCGACTGGCGTTCGTGCTCGCGGGCCTCATGCTCATGGCCGCGATCGTGTCGGTTCCGACGGCGACTGCGGCGGGGGCGCCACCCGACTGGGCGTACCTGCTGTACCTGGACGCGGACAACAGCTTGGACGTGTACGCGGGCGCGCACCACGTGCCCGTCGTCCAGAGCGATCTCGACGAGCTCATGTCCGTGGGCTCCACGCCGCGCGTGGCCGTGTATGTGCTCGTGGACCGGTACGAAGGGGCAGCCAACCTGTTCCTGGTCCAGCGCGGACGGCTCGTCGAGCAAGCGAGCTTCGCGCTGAACGGGCAGGAGGCGAACATGGGGGACCCGGCCACGCTGCGCGCGTTCGTCGCGTTCGCGACCGATGCGGTCCACGCGCGGCACACCCTCCTGATCTTCTGGGACCACGGCTCGCCGGACTACGTGGCCTACGACGAACACGCGGGACCCGCCGGTGGCGCGGACCGCCTCACGCACCAGGAGGTCATCCAGGCCCTCGACGGATACCACGTGGACGTGATCGCCGCGGACGAATGCCTCGTGGGCCAGCTCGAGGTGGCGTACGAGTACGCCACGCAGGGACTCCGGACGGACTACCTCGTCGCAGCGCAGACCTACACGGGCTGGCGCGGCTACCCCTACGACTGGACTCTGAGGGCCCTCGTGGAGCAGCCGCGCATGTCCGCCCGTGAGGTGGCCAGCATGCTGATCCAGGAGACCCAGCGGCTCCTGAGCGATAACCGCGCCGGCGGGGAGGAGACTCATGCGCCCGCCGCGTTCGACCTGGCCGCGGTTCCGACGCTTGCGGCCTCCGTCATCGACCTCACCCGCCTCCTGATGCCTGACATGAAGGCGAACGCGGGTCTCGTGTCCAAGGCCCGCGCCGGCGCGGTGTACAGCTACGGCGCGAACGCGTTGAACCTCATTGACCTGAAGACGTTCGTCCTCCGGATTGCCCGGGGCACGGACTCGGACGGGATCCGGGACGCGTGCCTGGAGGTCGCGGCACGCGTGGACGCCGTCGTGATGGCGCTCCAGGCCACCCAGACAACGGACCACCAGCTCACGGGGCTGGGCATCGCGCTCCCGAACCATCCGGGCGAGGTGCCGTCGTACTACGCGAACTTCGCCTTCCCCGCGGCGGGATGGATGACCTTCTTGGAGGCGTACTGGGCCGCCAACGGTGCGACGTGACGGAAGGGGCTCCGGCCTAGACCTGGCATCGGTCCCCGGACGTCGGGGGCATGTCGGATCCGAGGCTCCACCCCCGCCCTCGGTCGACGACGAGCACGTCACCGCACAGGAGACAGCGCAGGAAGACCGCGCCGCCGCTCAAGCCCAGTTCCTCCGCGTCGGGATGGGGACAAGGTTCGACCCACGCCGCGGGCACGACGGAGGGCGTCGAGTCTGCGGATTCGGGCGCTTTGGCCCGATGGGACTGGGTCGGAGCGGTCGGTCTGCGCGCGGCGAGCCACGAACGGAATCTCGCCCGCACCGGAACTCGCGTGGGCTCGCGGCGGAGCCACGTGGAGTCTCCCTGCCACTCCGAGCGGATGTACGCGCGGAAGTCCTGGGAGATGCGATCGGTCCTGTGGTCGGGTGCGAAGCTTCTCACGACGAGTTGTAGGGTCATGTCCAAGTCCACGCATCCCGCGGACTTACGGATGCGTCCGGCATTCGACGGCCTCGCACGGAAACCGGCGATGGACGGCACCGCGTTGAAGAGGCGGGTCGAGAAAGCCGGGGTGTGGTCACGGTTTGGAGTGCGACGCCTCGAGCTTCGGAAGGGCGCCCTCCTTCTCCAGGAGCTTGCGCTTCGTCGCAGGGCCGCCCGTGCCGCCGTAGTTGCCCACGCCCCCGGCGGAGGGCACGACGCGGTGGCACGGGACGACGAGGATCGCGGGGTTCTTCGCGCACACGTTGCCCACGGCCCGGGAGGCCTTGGGCTCGCCGATGAGCCGCGCCAGATCGCCGTACGTGACCACCTCGCCGGGCGGGACCGTGCGGAGGCACTCGAGGACCTTCCGCTCGAAGGGCGTGACGTCCAGGTCCAGAGGGATGTCGCGCAGGTCGTCGCGGCCCGTCGCGAGGTGGTCCAGGATCCGCGAGAGGTAGGGATGGTCTTCCCCGTGTGGCTCCTTGGGCGGCTTCCGAGCGATGGTCACCGTGGCGACGCGGTCGCCGCGGATGGCCATGTTGACGAAGAGCCCGAGGTCCTCGCTGAACTTTGCGTAGAGATGGAGGGCCTCGGCTCCCGCGGCCTCGGGCCCCTGCTCCTCCTGAAGGAGGCGCATGCGGACGACGGGCGCGAGGGCGCGCACAAGCTGGGACTCGGCCGCCTTGAGATGCTCCTCGAACGTGCTCCGGGCGATGCCGAGACCTTGGGCCACCTCGCCCGTCGTCACCTTCCGCGGGGCGTCGTAGTACCCAGTCTCCAGGGCCGCGAGGACGGCCTGACCCTGCCGTCGGGTGAGGGACGGCAGGAGGAGGCCGGACGCGAGCAGTTCCCGCTCCACCTCACTGCCTCGGAGCACGGTCTTGGATTGGAGCTCCGCGTCGGGCAGGATGTCCTTGAGGATGTCCATCCGCAGCTCGCCGAAGAGAAGCAGGCGCACGTTGACGCGGGAGGCGCACCACTGGAGCGGCGGGAGGACGAGCGCGTCCGCCGCGGTCGAACGCTCAAGGATCCGCGATTCGGAGGGCGGCGCCTCCACGACCAGGGTGAGGACATCGGCTCCCTTCATCTCGTGCCGGGTGACCATGTGGGTCGCGAGCGTCTCCTCCGCGTCGTCGATCGTCTGCGCGTCCCCCGTCAGCCGGAGGAGAAGGAGGCTGCCGACGGGCGTCCCCTCCACGCAGAGCCCGGGGTGGACCTCGGTCAGCTCCGCGATGGGACCGTGAGCCGGGGCTTGTAGGGTGATTCGGTAGGCGGTCATGATTCTCACCCTACGCGGCTGCGTCTCATATGCCTTGGCCCGGCAAGTGCCGGAGGGCCGCCGCGTGGGGGCCCGCCGGAAGGCTGCGGCGACGGCCGGGCTCCCGCCGCGGGAGGCGAAGCCAACGCCTCCGACGATCGGTCCACGCAGGGCCACACGGCGGACGGAGGTATCCTGGGCTCGCGGACGGGGCACGAGAGAATCCCGCGAGACGACCGGTGACCCTGCGGGGTCACGAGCGCGGGTCGGCGCCGCGGAGCCGGCACCGCTCCGCTGCGGCCTTGTCCCCGAGGGCGTCGAACGCCTTCGCCTTGAACCGCCAGATCCCCGGATACGTGGGCTCTGCACGGCTCACGCGGTTGAAGCACTCCAAGGCCTTCTCCGCGTCGCCGCGGGAGAGCATGAAGAGGCCGAGGGCAACCAGAGCGTCGTGGTCCTTGGGGTCCGCGCGGAGATGGGTCTTGAGCGCCTCGACGAGGTCGCGGTCGACGAGGAGCTCCTTCTCCGACGACTCCTTCGCCGCCATGGCGGGGGAACGGCGCCCTCCAGGGACTTGAACCTGAGGGTGTGGGTATCGGCGTCGATAGAGACGCGTCCGGGAATTCGCCGGGCAACCATTAAGATGCACATCGCCGTGACGGGTCTTCGTGGCCGCGCCCGAGACGCACCACATCATGGCCAAGGTCGTCCTGGTCGGCGACAAGGCCGTCGGGAAGACGTCCCTGATCCGACGCTACGTTCTGGACCAGTTCGACGACCGCTACCTCCTGACCCTGGGGGCCAAGGTCACGAAGAAGGTGGAGGACGTGCGGATCCCGGAGCGCAACGTGCAAGCCGTCCTCGAGCTGAACGTCTGGGACATCATGGGCCAAGCGGGGTTCCGCGAGCTGGCCAAGGAAGCGTACTTCCACGGCGCCCGCGGCATCCTCGCGGTGATCGACCTCACGCGCGCGGGAACCCTGGACGGGATCGACGAGTGGGTCCAGTCCGTGCGGGACGTGACGGGACCCGTGCCCCTCGTCCTCCTGGCCAACAAGAAGGACCTCACGTCCGAGGTGGCCCTGACCCCGGCTCAGCTGGCCCGGAAGGCGACGGATCTGGGCTGCCCCTTCTTCCTCACGTCTGCAAGGACGGGGGAGAACGTGGAGGCCGCGTTCCGCCGGCTCGCGGACCTCGTCGTCCGGGCCTTCGTGACGCACTAGACGGACTCACACGAACAGGTCCGGGAGCAGCTCCTCCTCCGAGACGCCTTCGTGGCGGTACCCCGAGAAGTCCGTGATCCCCGACTGCCGCAGAAGCTCTTCGTCGATGACGAAGTTCCCGGTGAAGAGGCGGCTCTCCTTGGTCAGGATGAGGTGCGCGGCGTCCGCCAGGATCTCCGGGGTTCGGCAGCGCCGCCGCATCTCCTCGCCCATGATGAGCCGGATGGCCTCCGTGTCGATCGTCGTGCGCGGCCAGAGCGCGTTGAACGCGACGCCCTCCTCCCGGAACTCCTCGGCCATGGCCAGGACCCAGACGCTCATAGCGTACTTGGACAGGGTGTACGCGGCATGGGGAGCGAACCAGCGGGCCTCCAGGCGGAGCGGAGGAGAGAGGTTGAGCACATGGGGGTTCGGGGCCTTCCGCAGGTGAGGGAGGCAGGCCTGGGCGCATCGGAACGCACCGCGGGCGTTGATGTCGAACATGAGGTCGTACCGCTTCATCGGCGTGTCCAAGGTCCCCGCCAGGAAGATCGCGGACGCGTTGTTCACCAGGATGTCGATGCCACCGAACCGCTTCACGCCCGCGTCCACGGCCCCCTCCACCTGCTCGTCAAACCGGATGTCCGTGGGCACGGGCAGCGCGTGGCCCCCGGCCCTCTCGATCGATTCTGCGGCCGTGTAGATGGTGCCGGGCAGCTTGGGATGGGGTTCCGCGGTCTTCGCCGCGAGGATCACGTTGGCCCCGTCCTGCGCGGCGCGGAGGGCGATCGCCTTCCCGATTCCGCGACTCGCGCCCGTGATGAAGAGAGTCTTGCCCTGAAGAGTGACCGCGATGGTCCCCACCGCCTCCCCGGAAGCCGAATCCGGACATATAGCCGCATCCCTCGCATCCTTTATCCCGCGGAGGGCGCTGTGGCGCCGCGGGAGATTGCATGTCCGCGACCCAATCGGTCACCCGCGAGGCAATCATCCAGGGGCTCGCCGACGCCCTCGAACCTCTGCCCTTCGTCGACGCGATGTGGGAGGGGGGAGCTGCGGCCTACGGGAGACTCGATGCATGGTCGGACGTCGACCTCTACATCGTGTCCGCGGACGACCACCTGGCGGACACGTTCCGCGCGGTGGAGAGCGCTCTGGCCGCCCTCTCCCCCATCCGCCAGAAGTACGAGCCCGTGTGGCCGCCGGAGAGCGGCATCGCCCAAGCGTTCTACCGCCTCGAAAGGACGAGCGAGTACCTGCTCGTCGACCTCGCCGTGCTCAAGCGCTCGGCCCCGGACAAGTTCCTCGAGCCGGAGATGCACGGCCGCGCCGACTTTGCGTTCAACAAGGGGGACGTCGTCTCCGTGCCCTCGCTCGATGTCGACGCCCTCGTGAAGAAGCTCCTCGAGCGGCGCGACCGGCTGTCCCGGCGGATCGCCCTCTTCGGCCCCTTGGTCTCCAAGGAGCTGCACCGCCGGAACGCCCTGGGCGCCCTGGAGGCTTACCAGCGGATCGTGCTGGACTCGCTGGTCCAGATGCTCCAGATGCGCTACACGCCCGCGCACCACGGCTTCAACGTCCGCTACGCCCGGCATGAATTCCCGCCCGAGGTCGTCGGAAGGCTCGAAGAGCTCTCCTACGTCGGATCGCAGGAGGACCTGCCGGCGAAGTGCCGGACCGCGGTCGAATGGTTCCGCGAGACGGCCGAAGAGGTCGGTGAGGCGGACATCCGGTCCCGGATCCGACACTCCGGACCCGGCTCCGCGTAGCCCGCCCGGCACGCGGTGTCCGTCCTCGTTGTACGTGCGCGAGCTTTAACCGTCCACCCTGGAATCCAGGCCGAGCATGGACCCGACCGACCTACGGCTTTGCCTTCTCCTCCTGGCGAACTCTCGGACCCCCGTCCGGGAGCTCGGTGACCGGCTGGGACTCTCCGTCGCCGCGGTCCATGGCCGCATCCAGGCGCTGCGGGACGAGGGCATCATCAAGGCGTTCACGGCGAAGATTGGTCTTCCCCGACTCCGAGCCACGACCGTGCTGGCGTGGGGAGCCTCCCGCACCGCGTCCAACGACGACATCCTGGCGCGACTCAAGAAGGACGACCGAGTCTACTGGGTCGCCTTCGGAGGGGCGGGCGTCGTGTATGTGGGCGCCTACCTCCGGACGCCCACGGAACTCGATTCCTACGTCTCCTTCGTGGCCAAGGAGGCGGAGCTCACGGACCCCGTCGTCGGGCTCATGCCCTGGGGCTCGGGACTTCCCGACGAACCCGTCCTCGACCGCGCGGACTGCCGCATCCTGCGCGCCCTGCACCGGGATGCCCGGAAGTCCATCGCCGACGTCGCGGAGGAGATCGGCCTCTCCGCGAAGACCGTGGGTCGCCGGCTCGGACACATGATGGGCGACGGCTCCGCGGAGCTCTCCATGGAGTGGTACCCCGACGCGGCGAACGACATCATCTGCATGTGGCGGTTGGACCTGAAGCCCGGGACGAGCCGCGACGAGGCCGCGACCCTCCTCATGAACAAGTACGCCGGGAACCTCCTCTTCGCGATGCCGTTGAGCAACCTCCCCGGCCTCGTCCTCACCGCGACGTGGACGGGCTCCATGAAGGATCTGAAGGATCTCCAGACGCGGTTCGGCAACGAAGGACCCTTCGCACGGGTCGTCCCGAACGTCCTGTACACAGGGTACATGCTGGACACGTGGCGCGACGCCCTCCTGATGAAATGGGCCGGACCCATCGAACGGACGAGGTAACCCGCAGGTTCCCTCCCTGGGCGTGTCCGGTTTGCTCACCCCATGGCGAACGGATGGGACACTCCCCACGCGTCGGGAGTCCGGAATCGCAGGGATGCGGTGAACGCGGAACTATCCTCGCGCAGGTACTCGCCGGTCGCGAGGCGAAACATGTCCGGCGCGGCAATTGAGGTCCAAGGCCTGGAGAAGCGGTTCGGCGAGACGGCGGCCCTCCAGGGACTCACCCTGCGGATCGCCGAGGGCGAGCTGTTCGGCCTCCTCGGGCCGAACGGCGCGGGGAAAAGCACGACGATCAACATCCTCTGCGGGTTGCTGGAGCCCACGGCGGGCACGGCTCGCGTGGCAGGCCACGCGCTCCCCAAGGAGGCGCGGGCCGTCAAGGAGATAATCGGCGTCTGCCCCCAGGACTTCAGCATCTTCCCCTACCTCACGGGCCGGGAGAACGTCCTCCTGTTCGGCGACCTCAGCGGCGTGCCTCGCGACGAACTGCGAGAGCGCGCGGACCGGCTCCTGGACCAGCTCGGTCTTAACGGCGAGGCGGACCGGAAGGTGAAGGGGTACAGCGGAGGCATGAAGCGGCGCATCAGCCTGGCCACCGCCCTGATCGGCGATCCCCAGATCGCCTTCCTGGACGAGCCCACCACCGGACTGGATCCTCAGTCGAGGCATGCGGTGTGGGAGTTCATCCGCGGTCTCAAGGAGCGGCGGCGGACCGTCGTCCTCACGACGCACTACATGGAGGAGGCAGAAACCCTATGCGACCGCGTGGCGATCATCGACCACGGGAAGCTCATCGCCCTCGGCACGCCCGCCGAGCTCCGGGACCGGAACGACGCGAAGGACCTCGAGGAGGTCTTCCTCAAGCTCACGGGCCGCCGGATCCGGGAGGGGATGTGACATGAACCGCCAGCGCGTTCTCGCCCTGGTCCGCCGGGACCTGAAGCACGCGGTCCGCGAGCCCGCGTCCCTCTTCATCATCCTCCTGTTCCCCGTCATGCTCACGATCGTCTTCGGCGTCACGTTCGGCGGCATCGGAGGGACCCCCGCGAGCACGTACCAGGTGGGGATCGTCGACATGAACGCCTCGGGACCCGCCGCGCACTGGTCCGGGGACCTGGTCGCCAACCTCACGGCCACGCGGATCCTGGTCACGAAGGACTACGCGGACAACGCGTCCGCCCAGGCGGATCTCCAGGTGGGGAACCTGCAGGCCGTCCTCGTGATCCCCCCGGACTTCGGCGTGAGCTGCGACGCGTTCCGTTCGGCGCCGGGGAACTCGAGCGCGTGGGTCTACACGAGCCTGGGTCTCTACGTGGACCAGGGCTCCATGGTGGCCACGCAGGCCGTCCCGCCCATCGTCGGGCAGGCCCTCGCGCGGATGCTCGAGGGAAACGTCAGCGCCTCCAGTTCCCTGCCGATCACCGTGGGCAGTCCCGCCCTCGTGGCCGTCACGCGCCGCGCCGCGTTCGACTACCTCGTGCCCGGCGTCTTCGCGTATGGCGCGATCTTCATCACGATGACCGTCGGGGGCTCGTTCTCCGCGGATCGAGAGGACGGACGCCTGCGCCGGCTCAACACGACCCGGCTCACCCCGTCCGAGTTCATGGCCTCCCAGGTCCTCTCCAACATGATCCTGGGGATGGCCCAGGTGGGCCTCATCTTCGCCGTGGCCTTCGCGATCGGATACCGTCCGAGCACGGACCTCGGGGGCCTCGGGATGGCCTTCCTCCTGGTCTCCGTCCTCACCGTGGCCTGCGTGGGTTTCGGGCTGATCACCGCGACCCTAGCGAAGTCCGCCTCGGCGGCCACGGGGATCGCCTTCCTGTTCATCATCCCGCAGATGTTCCTGGGGACCTTCGTCTCCGGCATGGCCCCGTCCGCGGTCACGGCCACCGCGGGCCGATTCGTTCCGGCGTACTACGTGACGGACGCGCTCACGAACCTCTTCCTGCGCGGCGTGCCCCTGTCCAACGCGGTGGTCCTCGGCGACCTGGCCCTGGTGAGCCTGGCCAGCGTCCTCGTCCTCGCCGTGGGCATCGTCCTCTTCCGGAAGTTCGGGAACGAGTGAGTTCGGAATCGGGGGTGGCCACGTTGGTGAGCACGAAGGCGCTCCTTCGACGCGCACGGGAATCCGAGGGCGGCGAGGCGTACACGTCCGTGGCCAAGGGGCCGGGGTTCCGCATCGGTGCGGGGGCCCGGGTCCAGCCGAACCGGGGTTCCACGGTGTTCGTGGAAGTCCTCCTCGACCCCTTTCCGGACCGCCCCCGCGTGGTCCCGGGGCACCTGGCGCAAGGGGGCGTCGTCATCGAGCAACTCGAGGCACGGGGATATGTTGTGGCCTGCGACGACGACGGCACGATCGCCTGCGAGCGCACGGTGGCGCCGCAGGCCGTGGCCGGAGAGATTCGAGCCCTGCGACGGCTCATCGAGTTGAACGGTCCGGATCATGCCACGGACCGGGCACCCCCTGCGCCCTAATCGACGAAGCTTGATGTGCGACGCACGGTCTGGCCTCGCGGATGCGGGTCCTCGTCGTCGGGGGGACGCGGTTCATCGGACGCCACACGGTCAAGGAGCTGCTCCGGCGGGACCACGAGGTCGCCCTGTTCCACCGAGGCCAGACACCGAATCCCTTCGGGGACCGCGTGACCGAGCTACTCGGAGACCGGCAGGACCGGGGTTCTGTCGAGCGAGCGCTCGAGGGGCAACGCTTCGACGGCGTGGTGGACATCGCCTACGCCTGGAGCTCGCGCACGGGTGCCAGGGAGGTCTCGCACATGGTGGACGCCCTGACGCCACCCCCGGAGCGGTACGTCTACCTCAGCTCCGTCTCCGTCTACGGCGACGGGCCCCTGCCGCTTCGGGAGGACGGCCGCCGGGATCCGTCCCTGGGCGCCTACAGCGAGGACAAGATCGCGGCGGAGGACTATCTCTTCGAGCAGCAGAAACGGGGCCGGCTGAGCGTCTCCATGGTCCGCCCTCCCTTCGTGTACGGCCCCTGGAACGACATCCCGAGGGAGACTTGGCTCTGGGACCGCATCCTCGCGGACCGACCCGTCATCCTCCCCGACGAGGGCCGGACGCTGTTCCAGTGGGCTGCGGCGAGGGACGTTGCCTGGGGGCTCGCGGAATGCCTCCAGAACCCTGAGGCCGACGGGCAGGCCTTCAACATCGCGGAGGCCGAGCCGGTGACCCACGCCGAGTTCATCGACCGGCTCGCGCGGGTCGCCGGAAAACCCGTGGAGAAGCTTCCCGTGTCCCGCAAGAGGATCCACGAGCTCGGAGGCTCCTCCATGGGGTCGTCCATGTACTTCGGCGCCACGTTGGATGCGGAGACCGATTTCAGCGTGAGCATCGAGAAGGCGCAGAAGATTCTCGGCTTCCGGCCCACGGATCCGAAGGAGGGGTTGGCCGAGGCGTTCCGGTGGTATCTCGCGAACGATCGCGGCCGGATGCCCAAGTTCACGTTCGACAAGAAGGTCCTGGGACGATGAACGAAGACGCCCGCGTCGTGTCCGTGAGCGTCGCCTCGGCCCGGACGGTCCCGTGGAAGGGGCGTGCCGTGCGCACGGGGATCTTCAAGGCTCCGACGGACGGGCGCGTTCGCGTCCGGCGCCTCGGGCTCGAGGGGGACGAGCAGGCGGACCTCGAGGTCCACGGTGGTCCCCTGAAGGCCGTCTACGCCTATCCGAGCGAGCACTACGCGTTCTGGCGGGAGGAACTGCCCGGGACGCCGCTCCCCTGGGGCGCGTTCGGCGAGAACCTGACCGTGGCCGGCCTCGCCGAGGAGGGCGTGCGGTTGGGCGACCGGTTCCGGATCGGGACCGCCGTGCTGGCCGCGACGAAGCCGCGGTTCCCCTGCTACAAGCTCGGGATCAAGTTCGGCCGCGAGGACCTCGTGGATCGCTTCCTCGCGAGCGGACGCACGGGCTTCTACCTCCGCGTCGTCAAGGAGGGAGAACTGGGCTCGGGCGACCCCATCGAGGTCCAGGGGGGCGGTGAAGGCCAGCCCACGATCGCGGACCTGGTCGCGGCCCGCCAGGCGGACCAAGGATGACGATGCGGTTCTCCGCAACCGCGTCTGGGAGGCCGGCTCACCGGGACCTCTTCGACGTGGGCGCGACCCTCTGATGCTTCGCTCGCTCACGCGCCTTGTTCTCGGCCACGCGAGCCTTCACGATGCGCGTCACGAGTGCGGCGGGGAGCGGTCGTTGCGGCGTGAAATGGACCGTGCCCTTTCCCGCGGCGAAGGGTCTGAGTTCCGCGGCGAACTTGCGCTGCGTCGAGACGCTGCCCACGAAGATGCTGCAGTGCTCGCTGAACGCGGCGTAGTACACCAGGATCCCATGGTGGCGGAAGGCGGGGATCCGGTAGCTGATGACCTCCTCCGCATCGGGCGCGGCGGCCCGGATTGTCTTCCGGAGATCCTGGAGGGTCGCGCGCATCTCGGCGGGGACCTTCGCGAGGTATTCGTCGACACTCCCGGGAACGCCGCTTTGCGGATCCTTCATCGCGGCTCGCGGAGGCGCCGCCGGCGGAAAAGGGTTGCGAGGCTGCCCTCAGCGAACTCTTATCCGCCGACGCTATGTCCCCCCGCCGGGGAGAGTCCCTTGGAGCGGATCGAGGCCGACGTGCTCATCCCGGGTCGCGGCGATGTGGTGAACAACGGCTGCGTGGTGTTCGACGGCCCCACGATCACCTATGCGGGAACCTTCGAGGGCGCACCGAAGACGCCCGCCTCCGCGAAGGTCCATCACGTCCCCGCGGTCATGCCGGGCCTGTGGGACTGCCATGGGCACTTCATGGGTCTGCGGACCACGAACATCGAGGACGGCGCTCGCACGCCGGTGGCCGTCATGGCCGCCCGGGCGGCCGCGGACGCGGCTCGCTGTCTCCAGGCGGGATTCACGAGCGTGCGCGAGGTCGGCGGCCTGGGCATCTTCCTCGTGCGGGCCATCGACGAGGGCAGCATCCCCGGGCCGCATGTCTACGCAGCGGGCGGGATGATCAGCCCGACCGGGGGTCACGGGGACCTCCACATGTATCCCCTGGACTTCACGCGAGACGTCCTGGAACGCACCCAGCTGAGCGCCCTGGCCGACGGCGTGCCCGAATGCCTGAAGGCAGTTCGCGGCATGCTGCGCCTCAACGCGCGCGTGATCAAGATCTGCGCCTCCGGCGGCGTCGCGAGCGAGGTGGACCACCCCATCCATCAGGAGTTCTCCGAAGAGGAGTTGTGCGCCATCGTCGAGGAAGCCGCGCGTGCGGAGCGCATCGTCGCGGCCCACTGCCACGGAAAACCGGGCATCCTGGCGGCCCTCCGGGCGGGATGCAAGACGATCGAGCACGGCACGTATCTGGACGAGGAAGCCGCCGACCTGCTCCTGGAGAAGAGGGCGATCCTCGTGCCCACGCGGTTCATCATCGACCGCCTCGCGAAGTCCGCGGCGGCCATGGGCTCGCCCGACTACATCCTCCGCAAGATCGGCCCCGTCGTGGGCCGTCACGCGGAGGCCCTGCGTCTCGCGGTGAAGAAGGGGCTGCGGATCGCCGCCGGCACGGACATCATCACGAGCGGGGTCACGGGGTACGCGGACTGGGGACAGAATGCATTCGAGCTCGTCAACCTCCAGGAGGCGGGGATGAAGCCGCTCCAAGCCATCGAGGCCGCGACGGCTACGGGGCCCCTGACCCTAGGACCCCTGGCGCCCAAGTCCGGGCAGCTCAAGGAAGGCTACGACGCGGACATCCTGGCGATCGCGAAGAACCCCGCCCAGGACCTGACGGTTCTCACGAACCCGGACCACGTGCGGCGCATCTGGAAGTCCGGCAAGCTGGTCAAGGACCTCGGCGGGTGAGCTCGAGCACCCCGAGTTCCTCGAAGAAGAGGCGCTTCGTCGCGACGATGCGCATCCGGAAGCGTGCCTCCGCGTCCTGGCGGGCCGTCTCGTTCGCCCGGCTCAGGAGAAGATAGGCCCGGCCCTGCGGCGCCAGGACGCGGTCGAGGTCCGCGAGGAAACGCAGGGAAACGTCGGAGCCCTGGTGGCCTCCCGCCCATGCCCGGTCGAGATTGTCCTCCGGTGGTCCTTCGAGGTAGGGCGGGTTGAAGGCGACCACATCGAAGGGGCCGCGCAGGCCCGCCATGATGTGGGTGAGCACGACGTCCAGCGGCAGGCCGTTCCGGCGCGCGTTCGCCCGCGCGAGGCGCACGGCCTCGCGGTTCGCGTCCGTCGCGACCGCCCGCCCGTGCCGCGCGGCATGCAGGGCGACGAGACCGGTCCCCGTGCCCACCTCGAGAAAGCGCTCCCCGGGGCCCAACGGGATGGATGCCAACAAGAGCAGGGAATCCTCCGCGGGACGATAGACGAGCGGACCTTCCCCCACGACGATGTTGGGGTCCAGCTCCACGCGCATCCGAGAGGGGGCCGTGGGCTTAACGGTTGGCTTGGGCTGCCGCGGCCCATTCCTGACGGAGGAGGGAGAAGACCACATCGTCGATGAACCGCCCGCGGAAGAACGTGTTCTCCCGCAAGGTCCCGTCCCGGTGGAAGCCGAGTCTCTCCACGAGCCGGAGGGACGCGGCATTCGCGGGGTCGGTGAGCGCCTCGACACGGTGCAGGCCCATCGTGGTGAAGCCGTATCCCAACGCAGCCCGCACGGCCTCCGTCATGATCCCCTTCCGTCGGTGCTCGCGTAGCAAGTCGTACCCCATCCGCGCGCGGTGGGCTCCCTCCCGGACCCACTGGTGGTAGCCGAGGGTACCCATGAGATCCGGGTTCCCGCGGAGGGCGATCCCCCATCGGATCCCCGTGGACTCCCGGAACGGTCGGATGCAGAACTGCAGGATCTCGGACTTCGCCGCCTCCAAGTCTCGCGGTGGCTCGTAGGCCGTCAGCTCGACGACGTCGGGATCGGAGAAGTTGCGCATCCAGAACTCCGCGTCGTCCAGGGTAATCTCTCGCAGGAGGAGGCGCTTCGTCTCCAGGACCGGGAAGCGCGGAGCCAAGGGTGCGGACGATGTCGCCATCCAAGGACGGGATGCGACGCGGGGCTTATGGCCTTTGACGCGGCGGGACACGATCCCACCGGCCCTGCCGGAAGTCCGAAAGCCCTTGTCCCCCAGGACCGAACGACCGGTTCGGGGGCACCGAGAACGCTTTATGGTAGGGAGAGCGTGGCGCCCCCCGGATGGCTCCCTGGCAGCGCTTCGTGTACTGGTACCATGACCTCTTCCGCATCGCCCAGACGACCATGCACGACAAGTGGGTGAAACGGCTGCGGATCCTCGCCTTCCTCGCGGCATCGAGCATCGCCACCCAGGTGGTCCTGCACAGCGTCTTGGGGTACGTGGGGCTGGGCAACCTCCTCCCCAGCTCCGTGCTGACGATTCTGGTGGCCTCCGCCGTGTGGCTCGTCGCGTACCCGTCCATGTGGCTGCGAATGCTCACCGTCCTCGCGGAAATGGAGGCCAAGAAGGAGTTCGAGGCGATGGTCCATGAACTCGAGCGGCTCCATCACCGACCGCCCCCGAAGGCGGCTGAGACCCCGCCCTCCCCGTGAAGGGGTTCATCTACATGGGTCGCCGTGTCTGGAGGGTGAAACGCAAAGAGCGGCCGCCGAAGGACTCGCGCCCCAAAGAGAAGCGGTTCCGCCATGGTGGACGAAAAGGAAGGCGGTCCGGGCAGCGGGGAAAAGGATAGCGCCGAGTTGGGGCTCCGGAGTTGGCAGAACGCCAACCGCGAACGCCGCGCGATCACGCATCTGAGGAGTTTCGGTCCACCGAAAATTCTTAATTCGGCCGCCGCCCTCTCCTACGGGAGTCCTATGGCGCGAGTTCAGCTCAGTGACAACCCGCGAGCCCGACCCGGAGATGAACATCTCTCCGCCAGGACCCCTCCCGGCACGGTCTACGTCGACGAGGGGGTGTTCCAGCAGGAGATGGAGAAGCTCTTCTTCCGCCATTGGCTCAACGTCGGGCACGTCTCCCAGATTCCGAACCCCGGGGATTTCATCACCCGAGGGATCGGGACGGAGAGCGTCCTGTTCGTCCGCGGAGGTGACGGCGTCGTCCGCGGCTTCTACAACGTGTGCCGCCATCGCGGGACGCGGATCGTGACAGACGACCACGGGGAGAAACTCCGCTCGATCGTCTGCCCATACCATGCGTGGACATACTCGACCGAAGGGAAGCTGGTCGGCGCGCCCCACACGGACGCCCTGGAAGACTTCGACAAGGAGGACTTCGGGCTCTATCCCGTGAACACGGACACCTGGGGCGGATTCATCTGGGCCAACCTGGACCCCCGGGCGGAACCGCTCAAGGAGGCGATCGCCCCCCTCATCGCGCGCACGGAGCGGTGGAACGTGGCCGGCCTCCGCCTCGGAGCCAAGCACGTCTACGAGGTGAACGCGAACTGGAAGATCCTCGCGGAGAACTATTCCGAGTGCTACCACTGCGCGCCCATCCATCCCGGCCTCAACCGGGTGACGCCCTACTTCACAGGCGACAACGATGCGTGGATGACCAGGGGCAAGGGCGTCTCCACGGTCAACGGCGGCTTCCAGACGTTCGCAGGCGACTACACCTCGATGACCGTCTCGGGCTACACGAAGCGGCCTCCCCTGAAGGGCATGACCGAGGACGACCGGAAGCGGATCTACTACTGGGTCGTCTTCCCGAACATGTTCTTCAGCATGCACCCGGACTACCTCATGATCCACCGGGACTGGCCCCTGAGCCCGTCCCATTCCAAGATCGAGTGCGAGTGGTACTTCGACCCGGAGGCCATGGCCCGGCCCGACTTCGATCCGAGCGACGCCGTGGACATGTGGGACGAGATCAACCGCCAGGATTGGGCCGTCTGCGAGCGCACCCAGCTCGGCGTGGGTTCTCGGGCATGGAGCCGCGGCCGGTACAGCGACCAGGAGCCCCTGGTCTACGACCTGGACAAGGCGTACACGGAGCGGATGGCGGGAGCGTCCGACCTCGCGGTCAAGCGCCCCGCACGGAAGCGCGCGGTCACGTCACGGAAACGACGTGCAGGTCGAAGGTGAGCCGCTTCCCGGCCAGCGGGTGGTTGAAGTCCATCGCCACCGTGTCCTTCCCAATCCGGAGGACGCGGGCGACGGCCTCCTCGCCCCCGCAGAGATGGACCGTGTAGCTCTGGCCGACCTGGAGTTCCCCCTCGGGGAACGCGTTCCGCGGGCCCTCGATCACAAGCCCGTCCTCGTAGGCGCCATACGCCTCCTCGGGGTCCAAGGTCACCCGCTTCTTCTGGCCAGCCTCCATCCCGAGGAGGGCCTTGTCGAACCCGGCGATGAGCTCCCTGTCCCCGACGACGACCTCCAGGGGCTCGCGGCCCTCGCTCGAATCGAACTCCTCGCCGCCGTCCAGGGTCCCGCGGTAGTGGACAAGGACCTTCCGGCCCTTGGTGACCTTCATGAGTCCCGCCTTCCGGGTCGCGACGGAACGTGGTCTACTTGAACCTGTGCGTGGGGATTCCGCGGAGCCTCAGCCTCCGCCCACCCGCTCCCGGATGTTCAGCCCGCGCTTCCGCGCCTCGTCCACGAAGGGCTTCGCGGGGATGCCCAGCTCCACGGAGTGCGTGCCGGGCGAGATCGTGCCGCGGGCCAGCATCTCCGCGGCGATCGCCGCGTGCCACCCCGTGAGGCGCTCCATCGACGTGAAGCCGGTGGCGGGATCGTAGTAGTCCACGAGCTCGACGACGGCCTCCTCCGTGTGGCGGTCCTTCGTCCCCAGGGCGCGCACCCGCTCCACGCACACGTCGCGGGTCTGCGTGGGCGTCACCTTGGGCTCGAAGAGGGCATGGAAGACGTGCCTCGGGATCACCTTGCGGCCGTCCACCTGGACGGGGTCGAGGCCGAACAGGCCGAGGTCCTGGAAGGCCCGCATCTGGGTCCAGTGACCCGGGTAGCGGAGGGTCTTGTTCTGCAGGGTCTTCAGCTTCCCAAGGAACGACCAAGGGGCCGTGGACAGGCCACCCGGCGTCACGACGGCCTCCAGCTGCCCCAGAGGCGGGACGTCCACGAGCTCGAACTCGGAGAACAGGGGGACACGGGCGATCTGGCCGTCGCGGAGGAACGTGGCGTCGCCGTCGTACTCGTTGGTCAGACCTTCCACGTTGAACGTGAGCTCGTAGTTCCACGGTGGCTTCGGATTCTGGGGCAGCCCGCCGTCGTAGATGTACACGTGCTCGGGGACCTCGAGGAGCTCCATGGCGTACACGCCCATCGTGATGTTCAGCCCCGGTCCCATGCCGCAGTCGGGGACGAGCCCCGCGCCGGCCTTGCGGGCCTCCGGGTCCAAGGCGAGCTCCTGGCGGACGATGTCCGTGTTGCCGCCGAAGTCGACCATGGACACCCCGGCCTTCATGGCGAGCTTCGCGAGCCCCAGGTTGAGGAAGTAGGGGACGCCGCTGAGGAGGACGTCGACGTCCTTGATCGTCTTGCGCATCGCCTCGGCCTTCGTGACGTCGGCCCGGACGGGGTGGGCCACGCCCCGACCCACGAGCTGGTTCACGCGAGCCGCCGAGCGCTTGGCCTGGGCCAAATCCACGTCCGCCAGGACGATGTCGTCCGCGTCCCCGAACTTCGCGAAGTCATAGGCGGCCGCCGTCCCCTGACGACCCGACCCGATCACCGCATACCGATATCCCATGCGCTCCCGCTCCTGCCCGCCGAAGGCCTCAACCGCTCGCCTCGGGACGCGTGGATTCACGAAATAGGTTCGGGTCCTTAGGTAAATACCGGGGGCAAGTTGAAACGGCGCGAGCGTTTGCGGCGGAGCGTCCACCATGACGTACGACTACGAGTTCCTCCTGAGGGTCCGCGCGCCGAGGACCACGGTCTTCGAGAAGCTCCTGCGAATCGAGCACCTGGCCCGGTGGTTCTGCGGGTGGTGCCGCATCGAGCCCAAGGTGGGCGGCAAGTTCCAGTTCGGCGGGGAGACGTGCCTCGTCCTGCCGGAGGGCCGCGGATGGGAGACGTCCATCGACGAAGGGGAGGCCCTCAGGCGATTCGCGTTCACGTGGCCCATCCGGGGCGCGAGCACCCGCGTGGCCTACGAGCTGGAGGATGCAGGTGAAGGCACGCTCCTGGGGGCGCGTCACACGGGCGTGCCGATGAAGGACAGCACGTGCGGCACGGTCCAAGACGCCTGGCGGACGTGCCTCGGCAGTCTCAAGTCCATCGCGGAGGGACGCAGCGACAGCGTGCGGCCCGACCACAGCCCCGTGACCTCCGCCGAGCTCCGGCTCTCCAACCTCATCGAGGCGACGCCGGAACGGATCTTCCAGGCGTTCACGGACGCCGCCCAACTGGACCATTGGTCGACGGGAGGCGTGCCCGCGGGCCGGGCGCGAATCGAGCCGCGGCCGGGAGGCGCATTCTCCATGGGCTGGGAGGACGGACCCGACCGCGTCCTCGAGATGGAGTCGGACCGCCGCCTCGTGCTGCAGTGGCCACGGCCCCAGGGCGACCTCCGGGTCACCTTCGACCTGGAGGCCAAGGCGAGCGGCACCGCGGTGTACCTGGCCAGCACGGGATACCCGGCGAACGAGTCCGCGGCGATCCTCGATCACCGCGGGAGGTGGTCTGACCTCCTCGTGTGTCTGAAGAACTTCGTGGAAGGCGGCGAGGCGGGCTTCGCGAACGCGTACGATGCCCAAGTGCGCGAGGCCTGATCGTCAGGCGTGCTGCATCGCCGGCCAGTCCTCGAGGACCGCCATGGCCGCGTTGTGCCCCGGGGCGCCCAGCACGCCGCCACCCGGGTGGGCTCCCGCACCGCAGAGGTAGAGCCGCTCGATGGGCGTCCGGTAGCGGCTCCAGCCGGGCACGGGTCGGAAGGAGAACATCTGGTAGGGGAAGATCGCACCGTGGAACACGTCGCCCCGGGTGAGGCCGTACTCCCGCTCCATGTCCAGCGGCGTGATCCACGTCTTGGCCAGGATGATCTTGCGGACGTTCGGCGCATACGTCTCGATGGAGTCGAGGATGGCATCTGCGAACTTCTCCCCCTCCGTGTCCCACGTCCCGTTCGCGAGGTCGTAGGGAGCGAACTTGCACGACGCGCTCAGGGTGTGCATGCCCCTCGGCGCGAGGGTCGGATCGACCGTGGACTGGACGACCATCTCGATGTAGGGCTCCTTGGACCAGTGGCCGTGGACCGCCTCTTCGTACGCTCGCTCGAGGTAATCGAGGTCCGGGGCGATGTCGATGATGCCCCGGTGATGGAGCTGGAGGTTCGTCCCGGGGATGGAGGAGAAGTCCGGGAGGTCCTTCAGGGCGAGATTGAGCTTGAACGAGGAGGGTTCCATGCGGTACCGGTCGATCGCGTGGGCGAACTCGGGAGGCAGGTGGTCCCGACCCACAATCCCGAAGAACGTGCGCTTGGGGTCCAGGTTGCTCAGCACGACCTTCGACTCGAAGGTTGTCCCGTCCTCGAGCTCCACTCCGGTCGCCCTCCCGTCGTGGATGAGCACGCGGGACACACCGGCCCTCGTGCGGATCTCCGCGCCGAAATGCCTGGCGGCGTTCGCGGTCGCCTGGGTGATCCCGCCCATGCCTCCCTTGGCCCAGCCCCAGACGCCCTTCTGCCCGTTGATTGTCCCGATGCTGTGGTGGCCCAGGACGAACGCCGTGCCCGGGGTCCGCGGCCCGGCGAGCGTGCCGGAGACCGCGCTCGTCCCCAGGGACACCTTGACCTCGTCGGACTCGAAGAAGTCGTCCAGGACGTCCTGGACGGACATGAGGAGCGTCTTCCGGATGAAGTCCTCCGCCTCGGGCGTGGTCACGAACTGCGCCAGGTCCGCCAGGCTGACCGGAGGCGCGAGCATGGTGGGTTCCACCATCTCCGCGAACTCCTCCCAGAACGCATCGTACTTCGACAGGGCCTTCGCGTCCGCCTCGGAGAACTTCGCAACCTCCCGCAGGTTCCATGCGGCCTCGGGACGCCACAGGATGTAGCGTCGGTCGGGGAACGGCAGGAACAGGGCGGGATCGTGCACATGTTCCTCGAGGCCGAACTTGGCGAGCTGGAGCTCCTCCTTGATCTCCGGGCGGAAGAGGCCGCAGGCGTAGGACAGGGTGGATACGTGGAAGCCCGGGTGGATCTCCTCCGTCACGCACGCGCCGCCCACCATGCCGCGGCGTTCCAGGATGAGCGTCTTCAGCCCCGCCTTCGCGAGGTAGGCTCCGGCCACGAGGCCGTTGTGACCTGCACCGACCACGATCGCATCGTAGGATGCCATGCTGTCGTCCTGGGGAGCTACGTGTCCGCTAAAACCGTTTCTCTGGTGGATGGCGGGACCTGGGCCTTCTTCCGCGGGGGATCGAAGAACGGCTTCTTCACGACGACGGCCGGGGCGCGCTTGCGTTCGTCCTCCACGGTGACCTCCATCTCGACCACCGTTCCCGGTCGCGCATAGGGGGCATCCACCGTGGCGAGCACGAGGTACCTCTTGAGCAGGGGCGACCACACGCCGCTCGTGGCGCGGCCGATCTGGCGGAATCCCGCGTACACGGGCACCTTGGCCCGCCAGGGAACGTGGGGTGGCTCAGGGGGCAGGCCGAGATCGCGGTAGAAGGCCTCCACGGTGCCCCAGTCCACCTCCATGCCAACGATCCTGCGCCGCACGCCGCGGCGCTGCTCCTCGAGGAGCGCCTTCCGGCCCGTGAAGGATTCCTTCCCCAGGTCGACGGCCCAGTCCAGGCCCAGCTCGAACGGGGAGTAGCGGTGGTCGTCGATGAGCGCTTTCCTGGCGGGCGTGTAGTCCACCTCGGCGAGGATGAACCCCGCCTCGATGCGCGCCATGTCTAGGGCGACCAGGCCCGCGGGCGTGATCCCGTAGCCCTTGCCGTGGGCCATGAGCGTGTCCCACAGTGCGAGGGCGCGGTCCTCGGGCGTCCAGATCTCGTAGCCCAGATCCCCCGTGTAGCCCGTCCGCGAGATGGTCACCGGGAGGCCGTCCAGCGTGGTCTGGGTGAAGCGGTAGTACTTCAGCTGGGCCACGGCGCCGTCGGCCACGGTCGAGAGGATGGACCGGGACATGGGCCCCTGGAGGGCGAGCGCCGCGATCCGCTCCGAGTCGTCGGTCACCTGGACGTCCATGCCATACGCGGCGTCCTCGAGCCAGGCCAGGTTGGATTCCGCGGAGGTCATGTCCCACGCGCCGTTGCCCAGGTTCCAGACGGTCCCGTCGTCCACGGTGTGGCCCGCGTCGTCGCACCAGGGAGTGTACATGATCTGCCCGGGTCGGCACTTGGAGGCGTCCCGCGTGATGACTTGGTTCACGAGGCGGAACGCGTCCTTGCCCGAGATGCGGTACTTGAACAGCGGGGACACGTCTAGGAGGCCCGCGGCGCCCCGGATCGCGTGGTACTCCATCTCGGGGACCAGCTGGTACGAGCTCGCGCAGACGTAGCCGGACCAGTTCCGCCAGCTGTAACTCTCGCACAGCGCGGACGTCCTCGCGTGGAACGGAGTCCCCCTCGGCACGCCTCTCCTCCGATTCTCCGAATCTCGGGAAGGTTCGAGTTCGGTTAAAGTTTTAGGCACGGCGAATTTCGGACTCGCGGGAGACGAATGGTTAAATGGCGCCCGCTCATTCCGAGGCTCTCGCGGGCGTAGAGCGGGAGGAGGAACCGTGTCCGGACAGGTCTACGACGCCATCGTCATCGGCGGAGGGCACAACGGCCTCGTCACGGCCGCCTACCTGGGCCGCGCGGGAAAGCGGGTCCTCGTCCTGGAGCGGCGCCACCTCGTCGGCGGGGCGGCGGTCACCGAGGAGATCATCCCCGGCTTCCGGTTCACCGTCTGCTCCTACGTGTGCAGCCTCCTCCGTCCCGAGATCATCCAGGACCTCAACCTGCCGGCCCACGGATACCAGATCATCCCCGTGGAGTCCACGCTGACGCCCCTGGAGGACGGACGTTACCTGTTCCGCGGCGCGGATCCCGAGGAGAACCGCCGCGAGATCTCCAAGTTCTCCAAGCGGGACGCGGAAGCCTACCCGAAGTTCGGCAAGCTCATGGTCAAGATCGCGAGGTTCGTGAAGCCCCAACTCGCCATGACACCGCCGGACCTCGCGTCGATGAGCCCCGCGAACCTCCGTCGGATGTTCGAGATGCGCGGGCAGTTCAAGGGGGCGGACCAGGAGACCCTCTACACGTTCGCCCGCCTCATGACCATGTCCAGCGCGGACTACCTGGACGAATGGTTCGAGACGGACGCCCTCAAGGGCACCATGTGCGCGAGCGGGATCATCGGCACGTTCCTCGGCCCTCGTTCCCCGGGGACCGCCTACGTCCTCATCCACCACTACATGGGCGAGGTGGACGGCGCCTTCCGGGCGTGGGGCTTCGTCAAGGGGGGCATGGGGATGGTGAGCGAGTCCATCGCCTCCGCCGCGCGGTCCTACGGCGTCCACCTTCGCGTCAACGCGGAGGTGCGGCAGATCCTCGTCCAAGACGGCCGCGCTATCGGCGTGGAACTCGCCACGGGGGAGCGGGCCTTCGCCCGGGTCATCGCCTCGGGGGCGGACCCCAAGCGGACGTTCCTGGGGATGCTCGAGCGGAACCAGCTGCCGCCCGACTTCGTCCGCGGCATCGAGGCGTACAACATCGAGGGGTCGAGCGCCAAGGTGAACCTCGCGCTCAAGGAGCCGCCGAACTTCACGTGCATGCCCGGGGAGGGCGCCCACCTCCAGGGAGCCATCTCCATCAGCCCGAGCGTGGAGTACATCGAGCGCGCCTACGACGACGCGAAGTACGGGAACTTCTCGCGACATCCGTACATGGACGTCATGGTCCCCTCCGCAATCGACCCGGGTCTCGCGCCCCCGGGGAAGCACATCCTGTCCGTCTTCGTCCAGTATGCGCCGTACCACCTGAGGAACGGCACGTGGGACGAGAAGCGGGAGGCGCTCGGTGACGCCGTGATCGACACGCTGGCCCAGTTCGCCCCGAACCTCCCCAACGCTATCCTCGGCCGGCAGGTCCTGACGCCCCTCGACTTGGAGCGGACAATCGGCCTGACGGGCGGGAACATCTTCCACGGCGAGTTGACGCCGAACCAGCTGTTCTTCCTGCGGCCCGTGCCCGGGTGGGCGCAGTACCGGACGCCGATCCAGGGCCTCTACCTCTGCGGCTCCGGAGCCCATCCCGGCGGCGGAGTCATGGGAGCGCCCGGATACAACGCGGCGCGGGAGATCCTCAACGACGGGGCACTGGGGAGGCGGTGACCGTGCCGGGCGCGTTCGACGTCATCGTGGTCGGGGCGGGCCACAACGGCCTCGTCGCGGCGACCATGCTGGCCCGCGCGGGCCGCCGCGTCCTGGTCCTCGAACGACGGCCCATCGTCGGGGGAGCCGCGGTGACCGAGGAGTTCCATCCTGGCTTCCGAGGACTTCCGGGGGCGAGCCTCGTCGGCCTGCTCCGGCCCGAAATCGTCCAGGACCTCGGCCTCGTGCCTCGGGGCCTCCAGTTCCTTCCCCTCGACCCCGAGGTGGCGAGCCTCGGGGAGGACGGCCAATCCCTGCGCCTCTGGAGAGATCCTTCCCGAGCGGCCCAGGAACTCTCCGCCCGCTCGCCCCGGGACGCCGCGGCCTACGGGGCCTTCCGGTCCCTGCTGGTCTCCGTGGCGGGCGTCGCGGACCCACTCCTCGCCGGGCCTCCCCCCGAGGTGTCCGAGTGGCGGTGGGACGACCAGCTGTTCCTCCTCCGTCGCGCCCTCCAGCTGCGTCGGCTCGGCAAGGATGCGATGTACCAGGCCATCCGCATGATCCCCATGAGCCTGCGCGCCGTGCTCGACGAATGGTTCGAGACGGACCTGCTCAAGGCCACGCTGGCCGTCGACGCCCTCGTGGGCACGTTCCGCGGGCCCTATTCCCCGGGAACCGCCTTCGGCCTCCTCCACCACTACGCGCCCGAGGTCCACGGAGGCGAGTGGGGACTCATCCGCGGAGGCACCGGGCATCTCACACGACTCCTCGCGGCCGCGGCCCAGGAGGCGGGCGTCACGATCCGGACGGACGCCGAGGTCCGGCACATCCTGACCAAGGACGGACGCGCGACGGGCGTGCAGCTTGCCTCGGGCGACATGATCCTGGCCCACGCAATCCTCTCCAACGCGGATCCCAAGCGGACCTTCCTTCACCTCGTCGATCCGGCGGAACTCCCGCGGGATTTCCTCGACCACATCCGCAACTTCCAGACGGAGGGCGTGGTCGCCAAGGTGAACCTGGCCCTCGACGGACCGCCGACGGTTCCCGGGATGGACGGCGGGCCCGCCCCCCACCTCCGGGTGGCTCCCTCTCTGGAATACATCGAGCACGCCTACGATGACGCGAAGTACGGCGCGACGTCCCAGGAACCGTTCCTGGACATCGTCATCCCCTCCCTCGTGGACCCCGACCTGGCGCCCTCCGGCAAGCACGTCATGTCCGTCTTGGTCCAGTATGCGCCCTACCATCGGAGGTCGGGAGACTGGGACGCGGAACGCGAGAAGTTCGGCGAGACCGTGGTGGACCTCCTCGAGGCGCGCCTGCCGGGCCTCCGGCGGCTCATCCTCGGCCGCGAGATCCTGACCCCGCGGGACCTGGAGAGGCGATTCGGCCTCACGGACGGCCACATCTACCACGGCGAGATGACCCTGAACCAGCAGCTCGTCCTCCGCCCGGCGCCGGGGTGGAGCCAGTACCGGACTCCCGTCGCCGGGTTGTATCTCGGCGGATCGGGGGCCCATCCCGGAGGCGGCATCACGGGGGCTCCGGGCTACAACGCAGCTCGCGTCCTGCAGAAGGACTGGGCGAACCTGTCGCGGGCCACGGGCTGACGGGACTCCCTCAGCGTCTCAGGACGCGGACCAGATCACTCATCGCGCTCCCGAGCTCCTGCTTGCGGAGGAATGCAGGTCCGACGAACTCGAGACGCTCCCACCAGTCGGGGATCTCCCGCGGGGCGGCGTTGCGGACCTCGTAGACGAAGCAGAGGTCATAGTGGCGGCGGCCCGGATAACAGCTGCTCCGGTCGTAAAACGGGTAGATCGCGGGACGGTCGAGCTTCCGGGGCGGGAGGCGAAGCTGGTCTCTCATCACCCGACGCGCCGCATCGTCGGGGTGCTCCCCCTCGAACAGGAACGCGGCCGGGAGCCGCCATGACCGGAACTCGGCCTCCTGGTCTTGCGGTCGGTACGTGCGGATGTTGGGCTGCCACTGCTCCCGCCACTTGCGGTGCTCCGAGGGAATCCCAGCAAGGATCTTGCGCCCGTTGCGCACGAGCACGAAGGATGAAGCACAGAAGCCCGCCTCGGGCATGCCGTACCGCGGCGCGGGTCCGTACCGGACGAACTTGGCCACGCTAGGTCGAATCGCCCCTTCTACTTGAACCGTGGGGGATGGCCGCGGATTTCGGGCCGCCTAGGGCGAGTAGACCCCGGCAACCTTGGGGTACGGCCGGGCCTCCCAGACCGCCTTGAGACCGCAGATGTACCGCGTCAGCCGTTCGATCCCCATCCCGAAGCCCGCGGACTGCGGGATGCCCTCCCGGAGCATGTCCAGATACCAGCCGTACCGGCCCGGGTCCTCGCCGGTCTCCCGGAGGCGGCGGACTACCTGGTCGTACTCGTACTGGCGTTCCGCGCCGCTGATCGCCTCGCCGAAGCCCTCGGGATACAGGAGGTCGAAGTCCCGCAGGATTCCGGGTCGGTCCGGATCCTCGCGGTCGTAGAACCCGCGGGACTCCCGCGGATAGTCGTACACGAAGAAGGGCTCCGGGAACAGGGAGGAGAGGTACTCCTCGTGCTCCCAGGGAAGTTCGACCCCGTACGGAATGGGGCGGCCGTGGTCCCTGAGAATCTCCAATGCCTCCTCATACCGCAGCCGACGGAACGGCGCATGGGCCCCGTTCAGGGAGCGACCCAGGGCCGCGAGTTCGCCGGAGAAACGTTCCTTCATGCGGTCGTGAACGTGGCTCACGAGGTCCTCCGCCCGGCGCATCGCGTCCTGGTACCCCGCACCGGCCTCTTCGATGTCCACCTGGACGAATTCCACAAGATGGCGCCGGGTCGTCGCGGTCTCGAGAGGTTCCAGCCGCACGTTGGGGGAGAAGAAGTAGACCCGACCAAGGGCCGCGGCCATCATCTGCTTGTAGAGGATCGCGCTGGACATGACGATGTAGGGCTTCCCGTAGAAGTCGATGACGGCCTGCTTGGCCCCGCGGATACCTGGGTCCGAGGCGGGACCGATGATCGGAGGAAGCAGCTCCACGAAGCCCTGCCCGTTGAGGTATTCCCGGATGGCGCCGCCCAGGGCCGCCTGGAGGCGCAGGACGCGCTGCATCCTGGGTTCCCTCACGAGTCGGTACGATGACCGGAGTTGCTCAAGAGAGCTTCCGGGCGTTTCCTCGGACATAGGGGGATGCCAAGGAACGTAGTGTGTACTAAACGTTTTCATGTTGTATATGTCAATTAGCCATCTGTTAGATTGATTAGTCCTCCACTTTGACCTTTTCGACAAGAGTCCTCCGGGGCTCCGAATTCGGGCAAGGATTCAAGCCGGACGCGCCACTCGATTGGGCCGAGACCATGGCGGACATCCTCGCTCCCGGGACCAAGGCACCTGACTTCAGCGGCGTCGACCAGGATGGCCAGCCCGTCCGGCTCGCGGACTTCGCGGGCCGCCCCATCGTCCTGTACTTCTACCCGGCGGACATGACGACCGGCTGCACGATGGAAGCTTGCGCGTTCCGGGATGAGCAGGGCGAGTTCCAAGAGCTCGGGGCCGTCGTACTCGGCGTCAGCGTGCAAGACGAGACGTCCCATCGAGAGTTCCGGGCGAAACACAGCCTGAACTTCCCGCTCATCGCGGACCCCGCCAAGGAAATCTGCCGCGCGTACAACGCCCTCGGGCTCCTCGGCGTGGCCAAGCGGGTGACCTACGTCATCGGGCCCGATGGCGTCATCGTGGACGCGTTCAAGTCCATCAACCCCAAACCCCATGTGGAACGAGCGCTTCGGGTCGTTCGCGAGAAGGGGTCGAATCATGCCGTCCAAGGTGCCGCTGCCACGGGTCCGCATCCCGCGTAGGGTCCCCATCCACTACGAGCGGTTCACGGATCGGTTCAAGGGTTTCGAGGACGTACCCGCGGTCCAGGCCATCTTCGGGCCGCGAACGCACCGTGTCCTCGCGGGCCTCCGGGTGGAGTACTTCTCCGTGCCGTGGGGCTACATGGGCGTCAGCGATGCGGACGGCCACCTGATCGTCTCGACCCACTACCTGAAGACGGGGAAACCGCGGGACATCTACCTGGACATCGTCCATGAGCTGGTCCACGTTCGACAGTTCGGCGAAGGGAAGCAACTCTTCCCGGACGGCGTGGGCTACGCGGACACGCCCACGGAGATCGAGGCGTACAAGCACTGCCTCGAGGAGGGGCGGAGGCTCGGGATGAACGACCGGGAGCTGTTCGAGTACCTCCGGGTCGAGTGGATGAGCGAGCCGGAGCTGCGGAAGCTCGCTCGGAACGTCGGCGTGAAGGCCCCGCCGCCGAAGAAGGGCAAGCGCTGACCGCGGTCGCAAAGTAGATGGAGCGGGGCCGGGCATCAGCCCCCGCACCATGGCCATTGGGAAATCCGTCCGACTCACCCCGCGGTACCCGGCGTCGATCCGCGTGGACGACGAGATCGAGCTTCGGCTCGTGCGAGACAGGGATGCCCCGAGGATCTTCGCCCTCATGGACGGAAGCCGGGAGTACCTGCGGAAGTGGCTGCCCTGGGTCGACACGACCCGGACCGTCGCGGACACAGAGGGGTTCGTCCATCGGGCCCACGAGCAGATGGGCCGGGGGGAAGGATTCCATGCGGGCATCGAGTACCGCGGCGCACTCGCGGGGATCATCGGCCACGTGTACCTGGACCCAGTGAACCAACGCGCGGAGATCGGATACTGGTTGGGCGAGACGTTCCAGGGACGCGGGATCATGACCCGCACCTGCCGCCGAATGGTCGACTACGCCTTCGAGTCCCTTGGCCTCCATCGGGTGGAAATCCGCGTCGACGTGGACAATCGGAAGAGCCGCGCGATCCCCGAACGCCTGGGCTTCGTCCCGGAGGTATTGCTTCGGGAATCCGTGCACGCCCACGGCCAGTTCCGGGACATCGTCATGTACGCGAAGCTCCGGGGGGAGTGGGAGCTCGAGGGTTCAAGAGGGGTTTCGAAGTCTTTACATGGGGGCCCCGCGGTCCCGCGGACTGAGGAGTGACAGCATCCGTCTCGTGTTGTTCGGCGCGGGGGGTACGGGCTCCGTGGCCGCCCGCCATCTGGTGCGCCTGAGGGAGATTGACGACCTGGTGATTACGGACCTCGTCCCCGTCCGGGCGAGGCAGCTCGCGGCCAAGCTCCGGACCCTGAAGGCTCGAGCCGTCCCGCTCCGCGACATCGACGTGGGTTCTCTGGACCGGATCCTCAAAGGGGCCGACCTGGCGATCAACGCGGCCCACGTGAGCCTGGACCTGCCCCTCATGGACGCGTGCCTCGACGAGGGCGCGGACTACATGGACCTGTCGTCGGAACCCTCGCGGCAGTTCCCCTACGACGCACGGTTCCAGAAAGCGGGGCTGACGGCCCTCCTGGGCGGGGGCGAGGACCCCGGGATCGGGAACGTGCTCGCCCGCGCCGGGGCCGATGCGCTCGAGTCCGTGAACGCAATCCGCATCCGGGACGGGGACACGGCCTCGTCCCCGGACACCCCGCTCCCCGTGGTCTGGTCGCCGGAGACATTCCTCGTGGAGGTCTTCAGCCCGGGCCTCTACTTCGAGGAGGGGAGGCTCGTTCGCCCGCCGCCCTGGAGCGGCAAGGAAATCTACCCGTTCCCCGAACCCGTGGGCCCGCAGCCCGTCTACCTCATGGACCACGAGGAGCCGGAGACCCTGGGCAAGTTCATCGGCAAGGGCCTTCGGTACGCGGACCTCAAGCTGGCCATCGACGACGCGACCTACGAAGTGCTGAACACGATCCACCGCCTGGGTCTCCTGGGCGAGGAACCCGTGACCGTGGAGGGGGCCCAGGTCTCCCCGCGGAAGATGCTCATGAGCGTCCTTCCGCGGCCGATGGACCTCGCGGGGCGGGTGAAGGGCACCGCGATGATCGTCGTCGAAATCGACGGGCTGAAGGACGGCCGGCGGGTGATGCACCGGCTCTACACGGGCATGCGGCACGAGGACGCCTCGCGCCGATACGGCTCGAACGCGACCGCGTACCTGGTCGGCACGGGCGCCGCGGTCTTCGCCACGCAGCTCCTCCGCGGGCAGATCACGCAGAAGGGTGTGATCGCGCCCGAGTGCCTCGATCCCGCGGAGAGCCTCAGGCTCATGGGCCGCATGGGCCTCAAGGTGGTCCACGAGATCCGGGAGGCCAACCCGCTGAACTGACGCGCAATCCCATTAGCCTCCGCCGCATCGGCACGTCCCATGCTGGACGCGGGAACGGTCCGGATCGTGGGAGGGTTGCTCTTCCTCGCTCCGTTCGCAGCGGCCGCCATGTACGGGCGGTCCGTCCTGGCCCCGCGGGGCGCGACCGTGGCGGCCCGAGACCCCGCGCGGGGCACGGAGGCGCTCTGGCTCGGCACGATCGGCGTGGCCCAGCTCTGGACGCTCGGTGTCGTCCTCATGCCCCAAGCGTTCTATGCGTGGCCCCTCTTCGGGGACTTCCCCGGCTCCGCGGGGATCCAGATGCTGGGACTCCTCGTGTGGTTCCTGGCGGGCGGCCTCGCGGTATGGTCCTTCCGCACCCTGGGGCGGTTCATGACGGTCTCCATCCGGGTGATGGAAGGCCACCGGCTCGTCCAGGAAGGCCCGTACGCGTGGATCCGCCACCCCACGTACACCGCGGTGGTCGCCCTGGTCGTGGGGCTCGCCCTCGTCTTCCTGAGCCTGCCGCTCATCCTCCTCGCACTCCTCCTCGCCGTCTTGGCGCGCTACCGGGCGGGGCTCGAGGAGGACCTGCTGCGATCCCCCCAGGGGTTCGGAGCCGCGTACGAGGCGTACATGGCGCGCACGGGGAGGTTCCTGCCGCGGCTCCGGAGGTCGGGCGGATGAGGCTCGAGGGCCGGTCCGCGGTGATCACGGGGGCGGGACGGGGGATCGGGCGCGCCGTGGCCGAGCGATTCGCCTCCGAGGGAGCCCGCGTGGCCCTCCTCGCGCGCACGAAGAAGGAGCTCGAGGAGACCGCGGCGGCCATCCGGGATCGGAAAGGAGAGCCCGTCGTGGTCCCGTGCGACCTGACCGATGCGGGCCAGATCGAGGAGGCGGCCCGGACCTGCGTGACGGCGCTGCGGACAATCGATGTCCTCGTGAACAACGCGGGGATCTACGAGGGTCTGGGCCGCGCCGTCCGCGCGACCGTGGAGGACTTCGACCGCACGATGGCCGTGAACGTTCGGGGGCCGTGGCTCCTCGTGAAGCACCTCGCGCCCCACATGCCGCGGGACGGGTCGATCATCAACGTGACTTCGGGCCTCGCCCGCGGGCCCGCGTCCGGCTACTTCCCGTACTCCTTGAGCAAGTGGGCCCTCGAAGGCTTGTCCGCCCAGCTCGCGGCGGAACTCCCTCAACGCGTCAACGTCGTCAACCCGGGCCTCGTGGCCACGAAGATGTCCGGTTTCGCGGGGAAGAAGCCGGATCAGGTCACGGAAGTCTTCGTGTATCTCGCCTCGGACGAATCGCGCGGGGTCACGGGCCGCGTCCTCGCCGCGTCGGACGGCCGAAATCGCGCGACCCATTGACTCCGGGTCGTGACACGGCGTCTCAACGTTACAACATATGCGATTGATTCAGAGGCAAGGGGCGACCTATCTTCATCCGATCGCCATGGCGCCCAACCTCGAACCCCTGTTCTCGGCGCGAGCCCGGCTGCTGAAGGCGTCCGATGTCCGGGAGCTGCTGAAGTATTCCCAGGACCCGACCGTGATCAGTTTCGGCGGCGGGCTGCCGAGCCCCGAGGCGTTCCCCGTGGAGGACCTCCGGGTCATCTTCGAGGAGCTCCTGCACGAGGACAACACGCCGGCCCTGCAGTACGGGCCGACCCCGGGTGACCCGCTCCTGAAGAACGCCCTCGCGACCATGCTGGCGTCCCGCGGCATTCCGGCGAAGGCGGACCAGATCATCGTCACGCACGGCGCGCAGCAGGCCCTGGAGCTCTTCGGCCGGGTGTTCCTGGACCCCGGCGACATCGCCATGGTCACCCAGCCCACGTACCTGGGCATCTTCACCGCGCTCAGCATCTACCAACCCACGTACCACGGCGTCCCGACGGACAACGAGGGCATCCTGCCCGACGTCCTCGAGGAGAACCTGCAAGCCCTGGCCATGGACCGCATCCAGCCCAAGTTCCTCTACATCGTCCCGACGTTTCACAACCCGACCGGGGTGACGACGTCCCTCCGTCGCCGGAGAGCCCTGGTCGACCTCGCGGCCGAGTACGAGATCCCGATCATCGAGGACGACCCGTACTACGACGTGCGGTTCGAGGGGGACCCCGTCCCGCCCATCGCCTCCCTGGACAAGGAGGGCTGGGTGATTTACCTGGGGAGCTTCAGCAAGGTCCTCGCCCCGGGGTTCCGCGTGGGCTTCGCGCACGGTCCGGCGGATCTCATGGGCAAGATGGCCCTCGCCAAGCAGGGAGTGGACCTCTTTACGAACGGCTTCGGGCAACGCGTGGCGGAGCGGTACCTGAGTCTCGGGCTCATGAAGAAGCACCTGCCCCGGATCCGCAAGCTGTACCGCCGGAAGCGGGACGTCATGCTGGCGACCATGAAGGAGACGTGGCCGGACAACGCGGAGTGGACGCGGCCCCTGGGCGGCCTGTTCCTGTGGGCCACGGTGGACCCGACCATCGACACGAAGGCCCTCCTCCCCCGCGCCGCCCAGAAGGGCGTCATCTACGTCGCGGGCCACGGGTTCTATGCGGGCCAGCCCGAGGTCAACCACATGCGCCTGAATTTCAGCTTCCCCAGCGACCCGAACATCCGCAAGGGGATCGGCATCCTCGGCGAGGCCCTCCGCGAGGAGAAGGGCGCCCCGCCCCTCCTCGTGCCCATGGCCAAGTGATCCGCTGGGTCAGGCCTTGGAGTCGTCGAAGGCCGTGAGCGTGGGCTGCCGGGTCTTCGGCCGGACGAGGCCCGTCACCCGGATGCCGAGGAGCCTCACCTTGCGTCCCCGCGATTCGAACTCCCTCGCGAGATCCCGAGCCACCTGGGCCAGGGCCGCCTCGTCGAGGATGTGGCTCGGCAGCTTCCGCTCCCGAAGATGGGTCTGGAAGCCCTCGAACCGAATCTTGATGCCGACCGTCTGGAAAGAGGCGCCCTGACCCTTGGCGCGCAGGTAGACGTTGTGGGCGATGCTGTCCAGGGTCCCGAGGACGACGGACCACTCGGCCACGTCCCGGTCGAACGTCCGCTCGACGCTGATGCTCTTCGGATCCGGGCGCTCCTCCACGGGCATCTGCTCGATCCCCCTCGCGATGCCCCACAGCCACACCGCGTTCTTCCCGAGGAGCTTCTTGAGCTCGCTGCCCGGGAACGCACCGAGCTGGCCGATGGTCTGGACGCCTGCGTGCTCGAGGAGCTGCGCGGTCTTCGTCCCCACGCCGCTGATGCGCGTCACGGGGAGCGGGGCGAGGAAGGATGACACTTCCTCCGGGCGGACGACTCGCAGGCCGTCCGGTTTCGCGAGGTCCGACGCGATCTTCGCGGTCGACTTGTTCGGCGCCACGCCGATCGTGCACGCGAGACCCTCCCTCTCCCGGATCGCCGCCTTCACCCGTCGCGCATAGTCCACCGCGCCGTCGAATCCGTTCACCCTGGAGGTCACGTCCAGGAAGGCCTCGTCGATGCTCAGGTGCTCGAAGATGTCCGCATGCTCCCGCAGCACGTCCATGACGCTCTCGGACACGGAGCCGTACAAGTCATAGTTGGGTGGCAGGTAGACGGCGTGGGGGAGCTTCCTCCAGGCCAGGCTGATCGGCATGCCGCTCCGGATGCCCAGGGCGCGGGCCTCGTAGCTGCAGGCCATGACGACGCCGCGCCCCTTCCCTTCCTTCGGGTCCGCACCGACGATCACCGATTCGCCGGTGAGATGGGGATGCTCGCGCCGCTCCACGCTGACGTAGAAGGCGTCCATGTCCACGTGGAAGATGACCCTCGTTCGGCTCTCCGCGGGGGGCTTCACCCGATCAGCCCTCCCAGGGATGGGTCAGGCCCACGGACCGCGAATCCGTCCCGGGACACGCGGACCCTCCCGGCCACGGAGTCACCCGAAGTCCACCAGGCTCTTCTGGCCCGCGCCGGCGCCGGCCGCGGGGAATTCGTATTCCATGAGGCCTGCGAGCCGACGGAACTCGTTCACGCTCCCGGGCCCGAATCCGGCGTAGTGGTTGTTGAAGAAGACCATGGCCCCCTTCACGGAGTCCGCGGCGTCCTCGAGCTCCTTGTACCACGCGCGCATCTCGGCGGACTTGTCCTTCTGGACCTCGTGGAACTCCGTGATCTCGCGGTCGCCGACCATCCGGAGGTAGATGGAGTCCGACGTCACGGCGGAGGGGCTGCGCAGGTACTGGTTCTCCGTCCAGACCATGGCCACGTTGCGGTCCCGGAGGAGGTCGTACACGTCCTCCCGGAACCACGACGCGTGCCGAAACTCGATTGCGTGGCGATAGGACGCGTCCAGGGATTTCACGAACTCCTGCATCACGGTCCAGTCGCGGTCGTACTTGATGGACGGGGGCAGCTGGGCCACGAGGAAGCCGCACTTCTCCTTCAGCTCTTTCGCGGAGGCGTAGAACCAGCCCAGGTTCTCCGATACCTGGCGGAGCTTCTTCTCGTGCGTGATCCGCTTGGGCATCTTCATCGTGAATAGGAACCCCGGCGGCGTGGCCTTGTACCAGGACTTCGTCGTCGCGGGCCCCGGGTTGCGGTAGAACGAGGAGTCCACCTCGACGCAGTCGAGCACCCTGGCGTACAGGGGGAGGTACTCCGACTTGGGGGTGTCCTTCGGATAGAAGCTGTCGAGCCAGTCGTCGTAGCCCCAGCCGCTGCATCCGACCCGGAGCTTGTCCTTGAGTGCCATGGCATGACCGAGGGACGGCCCCATGGTTTCGGTGGGACAAAATCCTTGGCCCCGGGCCGGGGGGGCACGAGGGCGCCGGCCGGTGCGTGCCCGGCATACCGGGCGACGCTGGGACGCCCGCCATCTCCGTGAAGGACGGATGGAGACCGGGGAGCCAGAAACCCACCAAAGCCCCCATGAGCACGTCGGGTCCCATCGGCCGCTGAGCATTTCGCGGCGTCCCTGGAACGAAGCGTGAGCCGAGGTACGTTCCAGGGCGCCCGTGCCCCTGTGCAACGAAGAAAGTTCTTGACGGATGCCCGCGAAGAGCACATCCGGAGGTACCCAGACCATGAAGCGACTCGCGATTGTGGGTGTCGTCCTCGCCCTCGTGGGCCTGGTCCTCGCCGTGGCGTACTGGCCCCTCACCTCCGTGAGCGGGTCCCAGCTTCGCGCCGACGAGCAGGGCAACGGGTTCCTGGGCTACGCGGTCGGTGCCACAATCACGATCCACGAGAGAATCGACAACGTGAGCTACGCTCAAGTCTTCGGGCCGTCTGTCACCGTGCTTTGGATGCACAGCGGAGACCCGAACAACCCGGTTCCCGTGTACGTCCAAGGGGATGCCCGCCCCGCAATCACGCCCGGTGAGACCGTCTACATGCCCGCGGTGCTCGAGAAGACCGTGCTCGGCATCGAGTACTGGCAGGTCTCCTCGCCCTCGGACGTCCACGCGGCGTGGCCCGTGGACGCCGCGTTCTACGGCGCCCTCGGCCTCGGGGTCGTGTGCCTCGTCGCGGACGCGGTCCGGAACCGGAGCGTGACACCGCAAGGCTGAAATGAGAACCGAGGCATCGGCGCCGTGATGTCCGAACTCGCGGAGCGCGGTGCGCGACGCCTCGAGTGGGCGCGGGACCACATGCCCGTCCTCGCCGCGGTCCGGGGGGAGCTCCGGCGGTCCAAGGCCATCAACGGCCTGCGGATTGGCATGGCGCTCCACACGGAGGCAAAGACGGGCGTCCTCGCGCTCACCCTGCGGGAGGCCGGAGCCGACGTCCGCCTGGCCTCCTGTAACCCTTTGTCCACGGACGACAGCGTGGTCGCCGCCCTCAAGGAAGTCCATGGCCTCGACGTGCACGCGAAGAAGTGGCAGACCACGGAGGAGTACTACGAGAGCCTCCACAAGGTCCTCGACCTGAAGCCCGACTTGGTCATCGACGACGGGGCGGACCTCATCTTCCTGCTCCACACGAAGCGCCGCGAGCTCCTGGACCGCGTCCGCGGCGGGAACGAGGAGACCACCACGGGGGTCATCCGCCTGCGTTCCATGGAGAAGGACGGAGAGCTCAGGTTCCCGGTCATCGACGTGAACGACGCGAAGATGAAGCACCTCTTCGACAACCGATACGGGACCGGGCAGAGCACGTTCGACGGGATCATGAACGCGACGAACCTGCTCATCGCGGGCAAGGCGTTCGTCGTCGCGGGGTACGGCTGGTGCGGTCGGGGGATCGCCATGCGCGCGAAGGGGATGGGCGCCCGCGTGATCGTCACGGAGATCGACCCCGTCCGGGCCATCGAGGCCTCCATGGACGGCTACGAGGTGCTGCCCATGGCCCAGGCCGCGAAGGTCGCCGACTTCATCGTCTCCGCCACCGGCGACAAGGACGTCGTCACGGCGAAGCACTTCGCCGCGCTCAAGGACGGCGTCGTCCTGGCCAACGCGGGGCACTTCAACAACGAAATCTCCCTCAAGGATCTGCAGGGCGCCGCCAAAGGGAAGCGCCGGGTGCGCGAGTTCGTGGACGAGTACACGCTCGCCGGCGGAAAGCGGGTCTACCTCCTCGCGGAAGGGAGGCTCGTGAACCTCGCCGCGGGACAGGGACATCCCGTGGAGATCATGGACATGAGCTTCGCCATCCAGGCCGTGAGCGCGGCCCACCTCGCCAAGCACGCGCGCGAGCTCGAGCCGCGGGTGTACGCGGTGCCGGAGGCCCTGGACGACCGAGTGGCCCAGCTCAAGCTGAAGAGCCTGGGCATCCACATCGATTCCCTCTCCGCGGCGCAGAAGAAGTACCTGGAGTCGTGGCACGAGGGAACCTGATCCTCCGCGGACCCCGAGGGGGCACGTGAAGCGCGCAGTCCTGACTGACTTCGACGGGACGGTCACCCAGACGGACGTGGCGGAGGACATCCTCGAGGAGTTCGCCCCGCCCGAGTGGTGGGACATCGAGGAGGAGCACCGGGCGCGGAAGATTGGCACGCGGGAGGCCATGGTCCGCCAGTTCGCCCTGGTCCGCGCGAAGGAGGCGGATGTCCTCCGGTTCGTCGACGAGCACGTCCGGCTGGACGAGACGTTCCCACCGTTCGCCGCGTACTGCCGGGCCCGCGGCATCCGCCTCGAGATCGTGAGCGAGGGACTCGACGTCTACCTCCATCCCCTCTTACGCAAGTGGCGGATCGATGTCCCGGTCCGCACGAACCGGGCCGTCTTCGAGGAGGGACACGTCCGAATCTCGCACCCCTACGCGGACCCGACCTGCACCCTGTGCGGCACCTGCAAGCTCCTGCGTCTCTTCGAGCTCCGGACCCAGGGCTACCAAGTCGCCTATGTCGGAGACGGGCACTCTGACCTCTGCCCCGCGGTGGAGGCCGACGTCGTGTTCGCGAAGAAGGAGCTCGCGGACCTGTGCCGTGAGGAGGCAATGGAGTTCATCCCCTTCGACACCTTTGCCGACGTGCAGCGGGAGATGGACCGGTGGGCGTGAGGAACTTCGTGGGCGCGTTCGGGCATGTGGTCATGGACCACATCCTCACCGTCTCCCAGCTGCCGCGGCCAGACACCTCCGTGGCGCTGCTCGATCGGAAGCGGTACTTCGGCGGCACGGCGGGGAACCTGGCTCGCGCGGCGGCCCGGCTCGGGGTGCGCACCTCGCTTGCGTCCTTCGTGGGCCCGGACTTCCCCGCGGACTACCGCGAGACGCTCGCACGGGACGGCGTGGACCTGCGAGACCTGCGGGAAATCCGGGGGTCCACCACCCCGGAGGCGTGGGTGTTCTCGGACCGCGGAGGGAATCAGATGACGATCATCGACCAGGGACCCTGGACCGAGGGGGCCAAGCTTCCGGTCCTCGCACACAGCGTCCGGGATGTGGAACTCGTCCATGTGGGAACCGGCCCGCCGGAGTACTACACCAAGATCGCCGATCTGGCGGAGCGATGGGGCCGGCCCATTGCCTTCGATCCGGCCCAGGAGATCACGTATGTGTACGACCGCCGGCGGTTCCGGGACCTGTTCCGGCGGGCCACGTACTTCTTCGGGAACGAGGCGGAGGTCGCTCAGGCCAAGCGATTCATGGGCACCACCTCGACGGCCGGACTCGCGCGCACTGCGGAAGCCGTCGTGGTCACGCGCGGCGCGCGGGGGAGCGTGGTCTATACGCGGGACGGGAAGATCGACGTCCCCGCGGTCCGGCCGAGGCGGGTGGTCGAGATCACGGGCGCGGGAGACGCGTATCGCGCGGGCTTCTACGCGGGCCTCGCTCGCGGGTATGACCTGCGGCGATGCGGCATCCTCGCCTCCGCGGTCGCCAGCTTCGTCGTCGAGGAGAAGGGGACCCAGACCAACCTGCCCCGTTGGGCGCAGACCGTGGCACGCGCGCGACGCCACGCATCGTTCTGAGTCGCCCCATAGGGAGCCCGTCGTACGGCTTCATGGAAAGGGTTATATCGTCACCGGAGGTTCGCCCCCTTCGGTGACCGGGGATGGCTATCGGGTTCGTGCTCATTAGCACGGCTCCCGCGAAGGAGCATGAGGTGTACAACGAGCTCCTGAAGGTCAAGGAGATCGTGGAACTGCACCCGTTGTTCGGAGAGTACGACCTCATCGCGAAGATCGAGGCGGAGGACTTCAACGTCCTAGGCCAAGTCGTCGTGGACAAGATTCGTAGCATCCCGGGCGTCATCGACACGAAGACCCTGACGGGAATCAAGTTCTGAAGGTGTACCGGATGAGCGCGCTTGATGTCTTCACCGTGATGAATTTCGTGACCGTACTGCTGCTCACGTTCGCGCTGTTCCTCGTCATCACCGGCGCTTTCACCGCGTACTTCGGCAGCGGCAAGAGCCGGAAGATTGGGGCCGGCCTGCTTGTGGGTGGACTCATTGTGGGAGTCGTGTGGGGCTACTATGCGGGACCGATGACCGCGGATGTGTCGCTGTGGAACATCGTCATCCAGTCCATCGGCGTCATCCTCGCCGCCGTGATCGGTGCCGCCGCGGCCATCGGTCTGTTCCTCCTGGCCATCATGAAGAGCTAGGACGACAGCCCGCCGCACTCTTTCGCGTCCCGCGCCCTGCGCATGCGCGCAGGGTGGCAAGACTTAATTGCCTGACCCTGCTTTGGGCCGACCGATGCCCGCGGAAGTCCTCATCATCCTGGGGAGCAAGAGCGATGCCGAGGTCGGGAAGAGCGCCGGGAAGATCCTCGACGAGTTCGGCGTGGAGTACGAGATGGTCGTCGCGTCGGCCCACCGTACGCCGGACCTCCTCCGCGACCTCGTCCGCAACACGCCCGCGAAGGTGTTCATCGCGATTGCAGGCCTCTCCGCGGCCCTTCCGGGGACGATCGCGGCGCACACGCTCAAACCCGTCATCGGCGTGCCGGTCAGCGGCAAGGTGAACTTGGATTCCCTCCTGAGCATCGTCCAGATGCCCCCGGGCGTCCCGGTCGCCGCGGTCGGCCTGGACCGCGGGGAGAACGCGGCCATCCTCGCCACGGAGATCCTAGCCCTGAAGGACGAGCGCCTCGCCGAGAAGCTCAAGGAGCACCGCGAGGCGATGAAGAAGTGGGTCTTGGAGGACTCCCGGACCGTCAAGGGGGAGTGATGTTCGAACCGAGAGCCTTCGTCGAGGAGCAGGTGGCCGCCCTCCGGGCCGCCGTGAAGGGGAAGGCGATCATCGCCGTGTCCGGCGGCGTGGACAGCACGACGGCCGCGGTCATCGCCAGCCGCGCGCTCCAGGATCGGCTCCTGGCCGTCTACGTGGACACGGGCCTCATGCGCAAGGGCGAGACGGAGGACGTCGAGAAGACGTTGCGCGAGCTGGGTGTGAACCACAAGGTCTTGCATGCCGCGGACGAGTACTTCGCCGCCCTCCAGGGCATCACGGACCCCGAGAAGAAGCGGCACATCATCGGGAACAAGTTCATCGAGCTGTTCGAACGCGAGGCCCAGGCCTTCGGGGCGGAGTACCTCGTGCAGGGCACCATCGCTCCGGACTGGATCGAGAGCGGAGGCCAGCTCCGGGATCGGATCAAGTCCCACCACAACGTGGCGGGCCTGCCGGAGAACATGAAGCTGAAACTCGTCGAGCCGCTGCGGGACCTCTACAAGGACGAAGTCCGGAAGGTCGCCCGGGAGCTCGGCGTGCGCGTTGCGGAGCGACAGCCGTTCCCCGGGCCCGCCCTCGCAATCCGCGTGATAGGCGAGGTCACCCCGGAGCGGGTGGAGCTGGCCCGCGAGGCGTCCGCCATCGTCGAGGAGGAACTGGAGGCCGCCGCGAAGAAGGGGATCATCTCCGTGCCGTGGCAGTACTTCGCCGCGCTCCTCCCCGTGCAGACGGTCGGGGTCCACGGCGACCTTCGCGTCTACGGGCACACGGTCGCGGTCCGAGCGGTCGAGTCCGTGGACGGGATGAGCGGGACGTACTCCAAGGTCCCCCACGAGATCCTCGACCGGATCAGCATCCGGATCACGAACGAGCTCAAGGGCGTGAACCGGGTCGTCTACGACATCACGAACAAGCCGCCCGCCACGATCGAGTGGGAATGAGGCTCAGGTGGCCCGTGCCGCCGGGCCTCGCAGCGTGCGACGGATGTCCCGATAGACCGCGACGAAGAGCCCCAGGGAGATGGCGGACGTTCCGATGCCCGCCACAATCCCCGCGAGGTAGGGAACGAGGGAGTCCATGGAGGGGCCTGCGATCCCCGCCGCGTACGCGGCGAGGCCGCTCCACACGACCGCGCCAACCACTCCGAGGGTCATCGCGACGAGCAGCCGCACGCGCTCGTCTTCCTCCGCGAGACCCTGCACGGCGTAGTACAGGGTGAGACCCGCGAAGATGGCGCGCAGGCCCGCGAGGACCACGCTCACACTCCACGACCAGGAGGGGGGCGCGTAGCCGACCCCGGGGAGGGTCAGGAAGGGACCCGTCAGCGAGGGAACGACGATCCCCGAAGCGAGGAGGACCAGGGTCACCGCGAGCCAGGGGACCGTCTGCTCCACGGACGCGGCATGCTCCGGGCCGAGATCCCGACGGCCGCCGTACAGGCCTGCGAGGCCGACACAGTAGACCAGCCCCGAGGCAGCGGCCAGAATGAGGAGGATCCAGGAAAGGAGGAGGAGGGCCCCTTCCAGCTCGACGACCTGGATGATGGAGGGCGAGGGCATGCCGTAGGTGGGAACGAGGACGACGAGCCCTACCACGGTGGCCAACTGGAGGATGAGGAAGCCCAGCAACCCTCGGATGGCCCAGGTGAAGCCAGCGGCCGCCCGAACCCGCGGCGAGGTCGTCGGGCCGGCCATGCTCCCCGATACCGCGGGACGCTACATAAAGGACCGGAGCGCCCCGCGGGAGCCGGAAACCTTTTTCCACAGGCTCCGCTTGCAGCCTCCATGCGCGTCTACGTCGTCGACAACGGGGGCCAGTGGACCCATCGCGAGTGGAGGGTCCTGAAGTACCTCGGCGCGGACACGCAGATCGTCCCCAACGACACGCCTGCGGAGAAGCTGAAGGACATGGACGGGCTCGTCCTGTCCGGGGGCGCACCCCGTGTGGGCATCGATCCCAGCAAGATGGGGCGCAACGGAGACTACCTGAACGAGCTCGACGTGCCCATCCTCGGGATCTGCGCGGGCCACCAGTTCATGGCGAAGCACTTCGGCGGGGATGCCGCACCCTCGGCGGTCCCCGAATTCGGGAAGGCCGTCCTCACGGTGAAGCAGCCCGACGTCCTCTTCGCGGGTCTGCCGCCGACGTTCGAGGTGTGGGAGTCCCACAACGACGAGGTGAGCGCGCTCCCGAAGGACTTCGTATCCCTGGCCAGCTCCGCGAACTGCGCCGTCCAGGCCATGTGCAGCACGAAGCGGCCGCTGTTCGGGCTCCAGTTCCACCCTGAGGTGGAGAACACGCAGCACGGATACGACATCTTCCAGAACTTCCTGAAGGCCTGCGCGCGCTGAGAGTAGGGCTTTATGGCGGCCGCGCCATGGGCACCTGTGCCCCTGAAGGTCTCCTCCTCCCGCGTCCTGAAGGACGCCCTGGCCTACCCGAGCAATGAGTCGTTCGAGCAGTCCCTCGGGCGCTCCGTGCGACGGCACGGTGGCACCTACCAGGACTACGTCGATCTGGTGTCCAAGGTGAGGGAGACCGCGAAGGAGCGCAGGCGGTCCCTGCGGGATGCGGCGCGATCTCTTGCCGATCAGCCGTAGACCTGGGGGTTCACGAGGAAGTCCGGCCGCTTGCCGTCGAGGACCTTCATCACCTGATCCGCGATGATCGCGCCCGCCCGGCCCTGGGCCTCATGGGTCGACGCGCCCAAGTGGGGCGTGAAGACGACGTGGGGCGCGGCGAGGAGCGGGCTGCCCGCCGGAGGCTCCTTCTCGAACACGTCGAGCGCGGCGCCCGCAATCACGCCGTTCGTGAGGGCGTCCGCGAGGGCGGCCTCCTGGACGATCTCACCCCGGGCGCAGTTGACGAGGACGGCGGTCTCCTTCATGAGGACGAGGTCCTTCGCGCCGATCATCCCGCGGGTCTCCGGCGTGAGCGCGGCGTGGATGCTGATGAAGTCGGACTCCCGGAGGACCGTCTCCTTGGGCACGAGGGCGACGTTGATCTTCTGGGCCACATCCGGCGGGAGGTAGGGGTCGAAGGCGATCACCTTCATCCCGAAGGCCTGGGCACGCCGGGCCACCTCCGCGCCGATCCGGCCCGAGCCGATGAGGCCCAGGGTCTTCCCGAAGATCTCGTGACCCTCGAACTGCTTCTTCTCCCACTTGCCCTCCTTGATGCTCTTGTCCGCCTGAGGCAGGAAGCGGCACCAGGAGATCATGTGGCCCACGGCCAGCTCGGCCACGCTGACCGTGCTCGCCGTGGGGGCGTTCACCACGATGACCTTGCGGGAGGTCGCCTCCGCCACGTCGATGTTGTCCACGCCGACCCCGGCGCGGCCGACGACCTTCAGGCTGGCCGCCTTGGCGAGGACGTCCTTCGTCACCTTGGTTCGACCGCGGACGATGAGCGCTTGGTACAGGGAGATCTGCTCCAGGAGCTGCTTTCCATCGAGCTCCGCGACGTCGACCTGATGGACCTTTCTCAAAGAGGCGATGGCCTCGGCCTCCAGACCGTCCGTGATGAGGACCCGCATGGTATCGCACGACGTTAGCACGGCCACGGATAAAAACTCAGATGCCCCGTAGAGCAATGACGGTGAGGACCACGAGGCCGACGAAGAGGATCGCGCCCAGAACCAGCATCCACCGGGCGACCTTGGGATCCGAGCCGAAGACCACAGGGATAGGCCCGAGGAACACCACGCCGCCCCACCGCCGCGAAACGGGCGGGGATGGCGGAGCAGGAATCTCGGAGGACGGAGGCGTGGGTGTCACCGTCGACGGTCCCAGAGGTGGGGACGCGGCGACGAAGAAGAGGAGGAAGCCACCGATCATGAGGAGGATGCCGAGGATCGACCAGGGTCCCGTCGCGGTGACGACGGGGAAGATCACGAACAGGCTCAGGGTCGCCTGGTTCTCCGCGAATCCGACGACCAGGGCGACTACTCCCGCGAGGAACACGACCGGGCCGGAGAGGCGGACCAGGCGCACGGCCCGGGCCATCCGCGGACCTCGCTAAAGCTTTGCCTTCCTGGGAATCACCGCGGCGTTGTACGCTTGGAGGGATTGGACTTCGAGATCCCCCTGACGCAGCTCCTCGATGGCCTGGGCCGCGGCCACGGCGGCCTGGATGGTCGGGATGAACGGGATGTTGAGGTCGACCGCCAGACGGCGCATCATGTATCCGTCCCGGCGGGCGCCGCTCGAGTTCGTGGGCGTGTTAATCACGAGCTGGATCTCCCCCCGGCGCATGAGGCCCAGGGCGTCCGGGGACTGGTTCTCGCTGATCCGGTACACCGTGGTGACGTCGACGCCGTGCTCGCGGAGGAACTGGGCCGTGCCGCGGGTGGCGTGGAGTCGCAGACCGAGCTGGGCTAGGCGCGCGGCCACCGGGAGGATGGCGGGCTTGTCCTCGTCGCGGATGGTGAGGTAGACCCCGCCCGACGTGGGGAGCGCGTTGCCCGCGGCGATCATGGCCTTGGCGTAGGCCCGCCCCAGGGTCCGATCGATGCCCATGACCTCGCCCGTGCTCTTCATCTCGGGCCCGAGGACGGCGTCGACGCCGGTCAGCCGCTGGAAGGGGAACACGGGGGCCTTGACGGCCACATGGTCGAGGTGCGGTTCCCTCCCCAGGCCCAGGCTCTTCAGGGAGGCGCCGAGCATGACCTTGGTCGCCACCTTGGCCAGGCTGACCCCGATGGCCTTGGACACGTAGGGCACCGTGCGGCTGGCCCTCGGGTTCGCCTCGAGGACGTACACGGTCCCGTCCTTCGCAGCCAGCTGCAGGTTGATCAGGCCGACGATGTGGAGAGCCTTGCAGGTTCTCCGCGTGATGGAGCGGACTTGGCGGAGCACGTCGGGCGAGAGGGTCTGGGATGGCAGGACGCAGGACGCGTCCCCCGAGTGGATGCCCGCCTCCTCGATGTGCTCCTGGATACCGCCGATGAAAAGGTCGTGTCCGTCCGCCACGACGTCCACATCGATCTCCGTGGCATGGGAGAGGTACTTGTCCACGAGGACGGGATGGTCCTTCGAGACCCGGGTCGCCGCCTCCATGAAGTCCCGGAGCTCGTCCTCGCTGTGGACAATCTCCATGCCGCGGCCGCCCAGGACGTAGGAGGGCCGCACGAGGACCGGGTACCCGATGCGTGCCGCGGCCTCGCGAACCTCGGCGAAGCTGAATCCCGAGGCCCCGCGGGGCTGGGGAATCTTCATGCGGTCCATGAGGGCCGCGAAACGCCGCCGGTTCTCCGCGAGGTCGATGGAGTCGGCCGGGGTCCCGAGGATCTTCGTCCGGGAACGGCGGCGCGTCAGCTCGCGCTGCAGGGGCACGGCCAGGTTGACGGACGTCTGCCCCCCGAACTGCACGATGACGCCCTCGGGCTCCTCCACCTCAATCAGGTTGAGCACATCCTCCAGGAGGAGCGGCTCGAAGTACAGCCGGTCCGAGATGTCGAAGTCCGTGGACACGGTCTCCGGGTTGTTGTTCGCGATGATCGCGGCCACGCCCTCCTCGCGCAGGGCGAAGATCCCCTGGACGCAGCAGTAGTCGAACTCCACGCCCTGGCCGATTCGGATCGGGCCCGCGCCCACGATGAGCACCTTCCGGCCTTGGAGGGGACGCGTCTCCGTGGTGGCCTCGAAGGTGGAGTAGAAGTAGGGCGTCTCGGCCTCGAACTCGCCGCCGCACGTGTCGACCATCTTGTAGGTGGCCCTGGGACGCGCCGGACGCACGCGCTCCTCCGGCCAACCCGTGGCCCTCGCGATCTCCGCGTCGGAGAGCCCGAAACGCTTGGCTTCGGCCAGGAGGGCTTTGGACGGACGGCCCGAGCCCAGTCGTTTCTCTGCCTCCACGATGTCGCGGACCTTCCGGAGGAAGAACGGATCCCAGGCCGTCAGGCCGGCGACCTTCTCGACGCCCCATCCACGCCGCAGCGCCTCCGCGATGGCGAAGAGGCGGCGGTCCGTCGGGTGCTCGAGGTCCTCCCGCAGCTCCGCGTCGGGACGGGGGTCCGCCTCGAGACCGATGGCCCCGACCTCCAAGGAGCGGACCGCCTTCAGGAGGGATTCCCCGAAGGTCCGGCCGATGGCCATGACCTCGCCCGTGCTCTTCATGGACGTACCCAAGCGGCGGTCCGCGGTGCGGAACTTGTCGAAGGGCCACCGCGGGATCTTCGTGACCACGTAGTCCAGGGTGGGCTCGAAGGAGGCGAGGGTCTTCCCCGTGACCGGGTTCGGGATCTCGTCCAGGGTCAGGCCGATGGCGATCTTGGCGGCGATCCGGGCGATCGGGTAGCCCGTGGCCTTCGACGCGAGCGCGGAGGAGCGGGACACGCGCGGGTTCACCTCGATCACGCGATACTCGCCCGTCTTCGGATGCACGGCGAACTGGATGTTGCAGCCGCCCTCGATGCGCAGGGCCCGGATGATCCGCAGGGCCGCGGACCGGAGGGTCTGGTGGTCCGTGTCGCTCAGGGTCTGTGCGGGCGCCACGACGATGGACTCGCCCGTGTGGACCCCCATGGGATCCAGGTTCTCCATGTTGCAGATCGTGATGCAGTTGTCCGCGGCGTCCCGCATGACCTCGTACTCGAACTCCTTCCAGCCGAGCACGCTCTCCTCGATGAGCACCTGCTTGATCCGCGAGTAGGCGACGCCCAGGCCTGTGATGTGCTCGAGTTCCTCCGCGTTGCGGGCCACCCCGCTCCCGCTGCCCCCCAGCGTGTAGGCCGCACGGACGATCACGGGGAAGCCCACCTCGGCCGCGAACTCGGCCGCCGCGGCGACGTCGGAGACGGCCCGGCTCCGCGCCACGGGCTCGCCGATGGAGCGCATGAGGGCCGCGAACTTCTCGCGGTCCTCCGCCGCCTGGATGGCTTCCAGCTTGGTGCCCAGGAGCTCCACGCCGTACGTCCGCAGGACGCCGCGCTCGGCGAGCTCGCTGGACAGGTTGAGGCCCGTCTGGCCGCCCATCCCGCTCAGGATGCCCTGGGGCCTCTCCTTCGCGATGATCTTCTCGAGGAACCCCGCGGTCAGCGGCTCGACGTAGACCGCGTCGGCCATCTCCGGGTCCGTCTGAATGGTCGCCGGGTTGCTGTTCACGAGGACGACCCGAAGCCCCTCCGCGCGGAGGGAGCGGCACGCCTGGGACCCGGAGTAGTCGAACTCGGCGGCCTGGCCGATCACGATGGGGCCGGAGCCGATGACCATGACGGTCGTCAGGTCACTGCGCTTGGGGACGTCGACCACCTCCCGACATGCTACGACTCCCTGAGCTGGGCGACGAACTCGCGGAAGATGTATTCGTTGTCCCGGGGACCCGGGTGGGCTTCCGGGTGGTACTGGACGGAGAAGACGGGACGCGTGCGGTGGACGATCCCCTCCACGGTGCGGTCGTTCAGGTTGAGATGGGTGACCTCGAACTCGGATGGGTCCAGGGAGTCCGCGTCCACGGCGAAGCCGTGGTTCTGGGAGGTGATGTGGACCCTCCCCGTGCGCAGGTCCTTCACGGGCTGGTTCCCTCCGCGGTGGCCGAACTTCAGCTTGAACGTCTTCGCCCCGAAGGCGAGGGCGATGATCTGGTGGCCCAGGCAGATTCCCAGGAGGGGGACGCGGTCCGCGAGCTCGCGCACCGCAGGCACCGTCGTCCGCGCCAGGTCGGGATGGGCGGGATCCCCGGGACCGTTGGAGACGATGACGCCGCTGGGCTTCAGGGCCAGGATGTCGTCCGCGGGGGTGTCCCAGGGCACGCGGACCACGTCCGCGAAGCGCTGGGCCTCGCGGAGGATGTTCCGCTTCACGCCGCAGTCCACGACGACCAAGGTCCGCTTCCCCGCACCCGGATAGCGGACGGGCTTGCGGCAGCTGACCTCCGCGACCAGGTTGCGGCGGTCGGGATAGGGCATGGTCCGCACCTCCTTCGCCGCGGCTCGGAGGTCTTCTCCCCCCGGGACCAGGGCGGCCTTCATGGTCCCCCGGCTCCGGATGCGGATGGTCAGGTCGCGCGTGTCGGCTCCTTGGAGCCCGGGCACGCGGTACTCGTCGAGGAAGGGGCCCACGGCCTTCTGGCTGCGGGCGTGGCTCGGCGCTGCGCAGGCTTCGCGGACCACGAAGCCGGTGACCTGGATCTCGTCCGACTCCATCCAGGCGGGGTCCACGCCGTAGTTCCCGATCAGGGGATACGTCATGAGAAGGATCTGCCCGCGGTAGGACGGATCGGTCAGGGCCTCCGTGTAGCCCGTCATGTTCGTGTTGAAGACGAGCTCGCCGAAGGCCTTGACGGGCGCCCCAAAAGACGCTCCCCGGACGACCGTGCCGTCCTCGAGGACCAGGGAGCTCTCCATCCGGTAGACCCTCACCCCATTTTCGACGCGGGTTATTAGGGTTTGCGTTCGCCGCGGCTCACACGGATTTCGGCAAGTCGAAATGGTTGAGCCGCTCAATCATCTTGTCCCAGTGGCTCCCCTGCCAGTACACCTTGGCGCATGAGGGGCACCGCCAGAACGACGTGTGCCGGGTCCGCACGCCCTCGGGCACGAGGCCCCCGACCTCCTCGGGCTTCGCCGCCACCAGGGGTGTGTTGCAGAGAGAGCAGCGGGAGAGCGGGTCGATGAGCCGGAGGCGCAAGGCGAAGGCCACCTCACGTATCTGCTCCTCCAGTTCGTCGCTGTGCACCCGGAGCGCCCGGGCCGAGCGGCCCGCGAGCTCCTTGTCCCGGGTCAGGAGGACGCGGTCCTCCCGTTCCGCGAGAGCGAGCAGGTCCGTGTCGCCGAGGGGCCCCGGATACGCCGTGTCGTAGCCCATGAACCGCAACCACTTCGCGAGGGTGCCGAGCATGTGGTCGCAGAGGAGCCTCACGGCACCACCGTGTACGAAAGGAGGAGGCCGTCCCCGAGGCGCTCGGCCTTCTCGAGCTTGAGCCGGAAGGCCTCTTGCATCGACCTCACACCGGGTCCGCCCGCCAGGGTGGGCGCGGTGTGCCCGCCCAGGACCAGGCTCGACACGAAGACCGTGAGCTCGTCCGCCAGCCGCTGACGGAGGAAGGACCAGATCACCGTGCTCCCGCCTTCCACGAGGAGGGTCTTCACGCCCCGCTGGGAGAGATGGTCCAAGAAGGCCACGAGATCCACCTCGTCCTTGCCCGCGCGGAAGACCTGCGCCTGGCCGAACTCGCGCGTGCAGTCCTGGCTCGTGGCGATCAGCGTCTCTGCGCTGCCATCGAGCACGTGCGCGTGGGCCGGCGTCTTCCCATCGGAGTCGAGGACGATGCGTAGGGGCTGCCGGCCCCGGACCTGCTCGGGCTTCACGGTCAGCTTGGGATCGTCCTTCAGGACCGTGCCGACACCCACGAGGATGGCGTCCACCTGGGACCGGAGCCGGTGGACACGGGCCATGTCCTCCTCGTTGCTCAGCTTGGCGGGGCGGGCGTCCGCGAAGGCGATCTTGCCATCGACGCTCATCGCTGCGTTGATGACCACCCGGGGCCGCACGCACGTGCCAAGGGAAGCGGCGAATAACAATCTTGTGGTCGATACAGACAGAACCTTCTAGTATCGCGAGCCAGTCGGAACCGAGAGGCGTTCCATGAAGGCCCACCTCGCGCAGATCCAGGGGATGAAGTTCCAGGCCCAGGTCGAAGGCACGCCCGCCATCGTCATGGATGCCGAGCAGAAAGAGCGACCCGTCACGGGCCCGTCGCCCATGCAGACCGCGCTCCTCGCGGTCATGGGCTGCACCGCCTCGGACGTCGTGTGGATCCTGAACAAGCAGCGCGTGCCCTTCACCAAGCTGGAAATCGAGGGGGACGCAGAACGGGCGAAGGAGGACCCCAAAGTCTTCACGAAGATCCACCTGCACTACAAGGTCTATGGCGAGGGCATCAAGGAGTCCGCGTTGCAGCGGGCCATCGACCTGTCGACGGAGAAGTACTGCTCCGTCGGAATCATGATTCGCCGCGGCGGCGTCGCATGGGAGAATACGTGGGAAATCCTGCCGCCGGAGTGAGTGTTCTCAGGAATGAGAGATGGGGCGGCTATCTTTAAGTAACCCGCTCGAGATGGGCCGCCGCCTATGGAAGGCATCCAGATCTACGAGCTGAAGAGAATGGACCTTCGGGGGGCCACCGTGATCGACGGGTTCCCTTCCGTGGGCCTGGTCAGCTCCATCGTCGCGAACTACCTGATCAACGCCCTGAACCTGACGCAGATCGGAATCATGGACTCCGTGTACTTCCCGACCGTCGCCCTGGTCCGCGATGGGCAGCCGATGAACCCTGTGCGGATCTACGCCGGGACGAAGCGCGAGGGCACGGACCAGGTCGTTGTCTTCATCAGCGAGTTCCAGCCGCCGCCCAACCTGATCAAGGCCATCGCGTCCACGGTCCTCGATTGGGCCCAGGACGCGCGATGCAACCTCCTCGTGTGTCCCGAGGGACTCATCGTGGACTCGAAGGAGGACGACTCGGAGGACCGCCAGGTCGAGGTGTACGGCATCGGGTCCACGGACAAGACCATGGACATGCTCCGGAAGCACAAGGTCACCATCTTCGAGGAAGGTGTCATCACGGGCGTGGCGGGCGTTCTCCTGAACGAGGGGCGCAAGCGCGACTTCGACGTGATCACGCTCCTGAGCGAGGCCCATCCGGACTACCCGGACGCCCGCGCGGCCGCAAGGGCCATCGAGATCATCGACGCGCTCCTACTGCACACGGAGCTCGATGCGAAGCCGCTCTATGAGGAAGCGGAGCGGATCGAGATGCAGCTCAAGGCAATCCACCACCAGGCCGACGTGGCCAAGAAGCCGGGCTCCGAGCCCGCGCGGCCGAGCATGTACGGCTAGGCCGACGGCCCGCTGACCTTCACCCTCGTCAGGTCCCCGATGCTCTGGAACTCGATGGTCCGTCCCAGGAACTGGGGGATGAGCCACGCCATGGTCCGGAGATGCGGGCTGACCTCCCGCACGAGGAACGAGGAGGGCCGGTCCGCGAGGGCCAGGTAGGCCACGACCTGATCCGCGGCGTGGATGTCCACGGTCGCGTTGACGTGAATCTCCGCCTCGAGGGCCGCGGCCGCTTCCTCGCCCACCCGCTCGGAGGACTTGCCCCGCTCCGCGAGGGCGCTCGCACCGAGGAGCGCGTGTTCCCGCTCCACCCACAGGACGACGGCGCCGCCCTGACCCACGGCGTCCTCGCCCGGGTAGACCCGCTCCTCGATCTTGACGTCCGAGATTCCGTGCAGGCCGCGGGTCGCGGCCTGCTTCATCCGCCGAGGAATGTCTGCCGGCAGGTTCGAGGCATGCGCGATGCCTCGTACGTGCTCGACCGCGCCTGCATCGGAAATCACGAGCGGAGACCAGACCGCGGTGGGCTGGACGACGATCTCCACCTCGCCGCCTCCTCGCGGATAATAGCCGCGGCGATGGGACAGAAGGTCGGCCTGACCGCCGACCCGTCGGATCAGCGGGAGGAAGACGCGGGCGAAGTAGTCCAGCGGTGGAGACCACTGGACATCTGTCCCGCCCACGATGCGCAGGCGGGGGGCCTCGTTCGCCGCGAAGGCGACACGCAGGCAGGCCCGGGGGACCAGGGGGGCGCGCCCCCCCGAGCCGGCAACGAACGCGGGGGCCCCCCCGCCGAGTTCTCCGGGGTCAAAGACGACCCTTGAAGAACCGCCCCCCAAGCCGCTCACCCGGGCCCAGGCCCGATTCCCGCCCCCGCGGCGCGCGGGCACACGCTGCGCTTGGTGCG